>Ga0196976_1001434_pt1 | contig 10854 bp, 14 predicted proteins | sample S3v_513CmetaG_FD_148644 | JGI IMG/M metagenome (GOLD analysis project Ga0196976, IMG submission 148644) | Soil microbial communities from Anza Borrego desert, Southern California, United States - S3+v_5-13C | ecosystem: Environmental > Terrestrial > Soil > Desert | place: USA: California...
TTTTAACTTGTTTTGGGAGTGGGAATGGTGATGCAGTTTTTAAGAAAAACCGGTTTGGGTCTGATTCTAGCGATGACTTCGCTCATCGCCCATGCGGAGTATGCATGGAATTTCCCAAAACCAGTCACGCCGATGGCGCTGGATACATTGCATGTGCACAACAAATTCATGATGATCACGATGATCATTTTTGTTGTCGTGCTGGCCATCATGATTTATTCCATCGTCGTTCACCGTAAGAGCCGTGGATACAAAGCTGCAACTTTTACCGGACCAAGCACCAAGTCTCAGGTGTTCTGGACTACGGTTCCGTTTGCCATCCTGCTTTATATTGACTTCATTCTCATGGGTATTCCTGCTTATCACAGCGTCGTCATGATGGAAGACACCAAGAGTGGCGCTGAAATGGTGGTTAAGGTCACTGGTCAGCAATGGCGTTGGCAGTACGAATATATGGATGGTGATGCACAGGGCATCAAATTCCTGAGTAACCTGACGACCCCGCAAGAGCAAATCGAGAACCAAGCCGACAAGGGCCAGGATTACCTGCTCGAAGTGGATAATCCTCTTGTGTTGCCGGTGGACAAGAAGGTTCGCATCATCTTGACCGCTACCGACGTTATCCATAACTGGTGGATCCCTTCCTTCGGTACTGCTCGTGATGCCATTCCTGGTTTCCTGCGCGAAACCTGGGTTGAAGTTCAGGAGCCTGGCATTTACCGCGGCCAATGTAAGGAACTGTGCGGTAAGGGTCATGGATACATGCCTGCCATCGTCAAGGCTGTTCCTGAAGAAGAATTCAAATTGTGGGTAGCTGCGCAGAAGCAAGAGCTCGCAGCCGCAGCGGCAGGTGCAGATAAGGAATGGACCAAGGATGAGCTGATTGCCAACGGTCAGAAGGTGTATGAGAAGAACTGTGCCGTTTGCCACCAGGTTACTGGTAAGGGTCTGCCTCCTGCTTTCCCCGCACTAACAGGTAGCAAAGTGGTCAATAGTCCTATGCTGGATGAGGCAGGCAAGCCGATCAAGGGTGGTCACCTAGACATCGTCATGAACGGTAAAAATGTCATGCCAGCCTGGAAAGCCACATTGAACGATACTGATATTGCTTCGGTAATCACCTACGAAAGAAATGCCCTGGGTAATTCCGTAGGTGATATATTGCAGCCAGCTCAGGTCAAGGCTCTGCGCTAAGATTTGACTGCTAAGAACATAGTTTTGAGGAGAAAGCGATGAGTACTACCACTACAGCACATCATGATGAACATCATGATCACCCAACCGGGATTATGCGCTGGCTGACCACGACCAATCACAAAGACATTGGTACGATGTATCTGACCTTTTCGCTAATCATGTTCCTGGTCGGCGGCCTGCTGATTCTGACTGTCCGTGCCGAGCTGTTCCAGCCTGGCCTGCAGCTCGTGAATCCTGAGTTTTTCAACCAGCTCATCGGCGTTCACGCGCTGGTCATGATCTTCATGGCGCTGATGCCTGCTGCAACCGGTTTCGCCAACTGGATGTTACCGCTGCAACTGGGTGCTCCGGATATGGCACTGCCCCGATTGAACAACTGGGGGTTCTGGTTGCTGCCTCCTGCTGCGATCCTCTTGCTTCTGCCTTTCGCGCTTGCATTGTTTGGCATTGGTGATGGTGCAATAGCCACGGGCTGGACCTTCTACGCACCACTGTCAACCCAGGGCGGGATTGGCGTGGACTTCGCAATTTTCGCCATTCACTTGCTGGGTATCTCCTCTGTTATGGGTTCCATCAACGTGATTGTGACCATTTTCAACATGCGTGCGCCTGGCATGACGCTGATGAAGTTGCCGATGTTTGCTTGGGGCTGGCTCATCACGGCCATCCTGCTGATCGCCACTATTCCTGTGCTGGCTGGTGCAGTTACCATGTTGCTGACAGATCGTCACTTCGGTACGCACTTCTTCAATGCTGCTGGTGGCGGTGATCCAATTCTGTTCCAGCATTTGTTCTGGTTCTTTGGCCACCCAGAGGTATACATTCTGTTGCTGCCAGTATGGGGCTTCATTCCTCAAATCCTGCAGACATTTGCCCGTAAGCCTATGTATGGCTACAAAGCCCAGGTTTATTCCCTGTGGGCGATTGGTGCGTTGTCTGTTGTTGTTTGGGCTCACCACTTCTTCACGGTAGGTATGCCTGTACCTGCTCTGCTGTACTTCATGTATAGCACCATGGCAATTTCTTTACCGCTTGCAGTGCTCTTCTACTGCTGGATCGCCACCATCTGGAAGGGCTCCATGTCGTTTGAGACGCCTATGCTCTTCGCAGTGGGCTGGATCATCCTGTTCGGCATCGGTGGTTTGACGGGTCTGGTACTGGCCGACGTTGCAGCAGATGCGCAGTATCACCATACCTACTTCGTGGTGGCACACTTCCACTACACGCTGTTTGCTGGCGGCATCATGGGTATCATGGCTGGCGTTTACTACTGGCTGCCCAAGATGACGGGCCATATGTTCAGTGAAAGACTGGGCAAGCTGCATTTCTGGTTGACCGCGATTTCCTTCAACCTGACCTTCCTGCCCCAGTTCTTCCTGGGTCTGGCTGGTATGCCACGTCGGATTCCTGACTACGCACTGCAGTTCTCCGAGTTCAATGCGATCTCGACCGTGGCTGCATTCGTACTCGGTCTGTCGCAGCTGATCTTTGTATACAACATCATTAGCTGTGTGCGTGGCGGACAAAAGGCGACTGATAAGGTTTGGGATGGTGCACAAGGTCTGGAATGGACCCTGCCATCACCTCCGCCTTACCACAGCTTTAATGAACAGCCTGTGATCAAGTAAGAAGGAAAAGGATAGGGCCCGGTTATGCCGGGCCTCCAAGTAATGGCAAACAAGCATGAATCGGATGAAGCTTCCCGGATTAAACGCAGCAAAAGCATAAAGCTAGCGCTGGTATTCGCTGCTCTAGCAGTGTTGTGGTACATCGTAGCGATGATCGTGATATGGACGCAGTAACACTGAATGAAAACAGGCAAAGATCGAACCGGCGCCTAGGCATTAAATTGCTGTGGGTGGTTGCAGGATCGATTCTCTTTGCTGTTTCTCTGGTGCCGCTTTATGACGTGTTCTGTGCGGTGACGGGACTAAATGGCAAAACGAATAATGTTGCTGCCCTCAATAGCTCTAGCGTTGATACTTCGCGTACGGTAAGGGTGGAATTTACTGGGAATGTGATGCCGGGTTTAGGGTGGAATTTCTATCCAAAACAGGCAAGCATGCAGGTACACCCCGGGCAAATTGAAACAGCGACATTCATAGCAAAAAACATTACGACAGAAGTAGTGGCAGGTCAGGCGGTTCCAAGTGTGACTCCTGGTGAAGCATCAGCGCATTTCAAGAAGATTGAATGCTTTTGTTTTGCCAGGCAGGAGTTGAAACCTGGGGAAACCAAGGAAATGCCATTACGGTTTTATGTGAGCAAAGATTTACCAAAAGATGTAGAAGTGGTGACGCTGTCTTATGCTTTTTTTAGCGCAGTGGAACCAGCGGACAACAATTAGCAATTAAGCGAATAATTACAAGTTAAGTTATAGGAGCTGATGCATGGCCTCACCAACCCACAATAATCACTATTTTGTCCCGACCCCAACCACATATCCCTTTGTGCTTTCCATGGGGTTGTTGACCCTGGTGTCAGGTTTCATTTTCTTCATGAATGACTATGCCGCTGGCAACTGGATGATGCTGCTCGGCTTGGCTGCCGTGCTGTCCATGGCGTTCCTCTGGTTTGGCAAAGTGATTTCAGAAAGCCAAAGTGGTAAGTACACTGGATGGGAAGACAAGTCCTTCCGCTGGGGCATGATCGCTTTCATCTGTTCGGAAGTGGCCTTTTTCGCCGCTTTCTTTGGCGCTCTGTTCTTTATGCGTGTTATTTCGGTTCCTGAGCTCGCTTCTTTCGATCCGCAATTCACTCCCTATAAAGATTTCCTTGGTACTTGGCCGTCAGCTGGCCCCGGTGGGAAAACAGTATTGGGTGAATATGCTGCTGCACAGTTCACCCCGATGGGCGCTTGGGGCATTCCAGCACTAAACACCATGATTCTGTTGACCTCCGGTGCAACAATTACATGGGCGCACTGGGGCTTGCTCAAGAACAAGCGGACTCAGCTTATCCTGGGCATGGCTTTGACTGTGGCGCTAGGCATCACCTTCCTCGGTTTTCAGGCTTATGAATACCACCACGCCTACACTGAGCTCGGCTTGACCATGGGAGCTGGTGCTTACGGTAGCACTTTCTTCATGCTGACCGGTTTCCACGGTTTCCACGTGACACTGGGTACCATCATGTTAATTGTGATCTTGTTGCGCTGCATGAAAGGTCATTTCACTCCGGAACATCACTTTGGTTTTGAAGGGGTGGCCTGGTACTGGCACTTTGTGGACGTAGTCTGGCTGGGTCTGTTTATATTCGTATACTGGCTGTAAACCCACGCTAAACAAAAAGGACGATGTTTTTACATCGTCCTTTCTTTTTTTGGAAACCGGTTGGTTATGGATGTGGCTGGCCGATGACTCCAAAGAAATAGCCCACCATCAGTAGCAGAAACAAGATAATGGACAGGGATATACGAACGGTTAAGGCGCGCGCCGTTCGTGTACTGGTGCCCTTGTCTTTGATTAAATAGAACAAGGCCGAGAACAAACTGCCCACAATGACTATCAAAGTTACGACAATAACGATCTTGACTAACATAAATCAATCTCTCAGGGTTTAATAGCCTAGATTATGCGGGCCTCATGAGCTATTTGCAATTTCCGATTAAGGGTTATGTCTTTCGGCCAACATGGCTTGGAACACTGATGACGCTAGTGTGCATCCCGGTATTTATTTCTCTGGGCCAATGGCAGTACCAAAAAGCTGAAGCAAAGCAGGCATTCCAGTCGCAGCTTGATAACTATAGACATGAAGCGCCTGTACAACTTCCGCAGAAGGTGGATAACCCTGAAGCCTGGAGATACCGGCAGGTGAAAGTCAAAGGCGTATATGTGCCTCAATACCAGGTCGTGCTGGATAATCAGGTCGAAAATGGACGCGTTGGCTATCACGTCATAACCCCACTGAAAGTTGATGGTTCGGACCAGTTTGTTTTGGTTGATCGGGGCTGGATTCCAGCCGAAGCGAACCATAAAGACATGCCGGTTGTCAGTACACCCGTCGGTGAGCAGCAGATTGTGGGTCACATATGGGTGCCATCACCCAAGTTCTACTCGCTGGAAAAGCCTGAAGATCAGAGGGGCTCAACGTGGCAAACCTTATGGCAGAACATGGACATGAAGCGCTATGCGGCGGTTGTCCCTTTTGCCGTTTCACCACTGGTTATTCGTCTTGACCCTGAAAGTCGAGCAGGGGGGTTCTCGCGCATTTGGCCCGCCCCCGCAGAAAGGATTGAAACGCATATCGGTTACGCGTACCAATGGTTTGGTTTTGCCGTGGCGGCATTCATCATTTACATCGTTGTTAGCTTCAGAAAGTCAGACAGAAAAGAAAGCGATTAATGCAAATGCAAAATAGGGGGGAGACGGCAACAGCCGCGCCAAGCAGGTGGCAAGGACGCTGGATGCTGATATTGCTGGTTTTTTTCTTCAGTGTGCCTATGGTCACCGTGCTGCTCATGCACCATTTCAATTGGCATCCGCAAACCCGCAGTCATGGCGATCTGATCTCACCGCCCAGGGCTTTACATATACCCGGCAGTCTTATGACCATGCAGGGCGTTTATGTCGAACCTGAGCTGCTCAAGGACAAATGGAGCATGGTGTATGTTGCCCGTGAGTGCCAGCAAGCATGTGAACAGCGTTTGCACGTGATGCGACAACTGCATGCTTCACTCGCCAAGGATATCAGGCGCGTACAGCGCATACTCATCGCGTCCGGGGGGAACTTGCAGGCTATGCATCAACAGTATCCTGACCTGGCGATCCTCAATCATCCTGAAAGTGAAGTGACCACCCTACGTACTCAATTCGACACTCAGGAAACGATGAGTGGGGACAATCGTATCTATCTCGTGGATCCACTTGGCAACCTCATGATGAGCTTTTCCGATGACGTGGCTCCTGAGGACATCCGCAGGGACCTCACCAGGCTGTTGGCCTATTCGTGGGCGGGTTAACAAGAATGAAAACAGAAATAACGACAATATGGTTTAAGCGCATTGTCCTGTTGGGGGCTTTGCTGGCAGTCTGCGTAGTAGGCTTGGGTGCCTATGTTCGCCTATCGGACGCTGGCCTGGGCTGTCCTGATTGGCCTGGATGTTATGGCTATATGTCAGTACCGGAAAGTGAGGCGGCCATTGCGCAGGCGCAAACAATATATCCGGATAGCCCAGTGGAGGCGCACAAAGCCTGGAAGGAAATGGTCCACCGTTACCTTGCCGGTATCCTAGGTCTGCTGATCCTCAGCCTATGTGTATTAGGTTGGCGCGAGCGCGAGCATATCCAAGTCTCGCCTTGGACCCCAACCGTCCTGCTTGCATTGGTGATGTTCCAGGCAGCCTTGGGTATGTGGACCGTCACTATGTTGCTCAAACCCGCGATCGTCACTGCACACTTACTAGGCGGCATGGCTACTCTCGCCATGTTGGTGTGGGTTGCACATCGGCACTGGGGTACAAGCTCTGCGCAATTTCTGCCCACCACATTTCCTAGACCGCTCATCCGTTTAGCCCTAATCATACTTCTTGCACAAATCATGTTGGGCGGGTGGACGAGTTCGAACTATGCAGCCCTGGCCTGTACCGACTTTCCGACCTGCCATGGTGAATGGGTACCCTCCATGGACTTTTCAAATGGTTTCCACTGGATTCGGGAGCTGGGCGAGGGACTGAACGGGGCACCCCTGACTTTGGAGGCTTTAACCGCCATCCAGTGGACGCATCGTATCGGCGCCCTGATTGTATTGATTTATTTGGGTGGTGTGGGTTTGTATTTGCTAAAATATGCCAGGTTGAGGACGGCAGGAATTGCGCTGCTTACGTTGTTGTTGGTTCAAATTGCTTTAGGCATCGCCAACCTGTTGTTGCATCTGCCCCTCGTTTTGGCTGTGGCACATAATGTGGTTGCAGCCTTGCTTTTGGTTACATTAGTCATACTGAATTCCAAAATTACGGAATCACAGGCCGGGAGAGTTTCATGAGTGCTGTATCGGTTGCGAAGCTGCAACGTATTGGTGTGAGTTTCCAGAATTTTCTGGCGCTGTGTAAGCCGCGTGTTACGGCGCTGATCGTCTTTACAGCCATGATTGGCATGTTCCTGGCTACGCCAGGCATCGTGCCGCTGGGCCTGTTGCTGGCCGCCACCCTGGGTATTGGTATGGCCTCCGGTGCTGCTGCTGCTTTTAACTGCCTTATCGAGCAGAAAATCGACGCCCATATGGCACGTACTCGTGCCCGGCCCCTGCCGACGGGCCAGGTGACTTCGGGACAAACTGTCTTGTTTGCGTCGGCGATGGGCGGATTGGGCTTGGCAATCCTGTATTTCTTCGTTAACCCGCTAACGATGTGGCTGACCTTCTTTACCTTCATTGGTTACGCCGTGATTTATACTGTATTTCTTAAGCCAGCCACCCCACTGAATATCGTCATTGGGGGTGCTTCTGGCGCCATGCCGCCTATCCTTGGCTGGGCTGCAGTCAATAACGTGGTTTCTCCAGAATCGCTGATCTTGTTCCTTATCATTTTTGCATGGACGCCGCCGCATTTCTGGGCGCTGGCTCTGTATCGTCGTGAAGAGTACGCCAAGGTAGGCATGCCCATGTTGCCGGTCACGCACGGCGAAGCCTTTACCTTATTGCATATCCTGCTGTACACCATCATCCTGGTGACTGTGTCATTCATGCCGTATGGCCTGGGTATGAGCGGGCTGATTTACATGATCTCTGCCATCATCCTCAATGGCATTTTCATGGCTTATGTAATTGCACTATATCGGAAGTATTCGGATGATCTTGCAAAGCGTACCTTCCGCTACTCGATCGTATACCTGACGCTGCTATTTGCGGCATTACTGGTCGATCACTACTGGTATATTTCTTTCTGATAGCTGAGAAGCTATAGGGAAGGCTGGCGCGCCCGACAGGAGTCGAACCTGTGACCTTTGGCTTCGGAAACCAACACTCTATCCAACTGAGCTACGGGCGCAACACAGGCTGGATTATAGCAAAGCCGCTGGCACCTGTCCCTGCGGCTTTTGCCCCTGCCAGTTGTTCTCAGTATAATTTGCAACCTTTAGCGTATCGGGTTTTATATCATGGCCAACCAGCCCAGCAATCCAGAAAATTCCGCAATCCAGATGGTCATTACCGTTCTTGCGGCGCTCATCACGCTTACTGCAATCAGTCTCCTGCTGGTCTATATACTAAATGGGCTCAAGGATTTCACCAGCGAAGCTGATAAGGCCACCGACGACATTGCTGTTGCTGAGCGCATCAAGCCAGTGGCGCAGGTTGAAGTGGCGCAGAGTGGGGCGGCTTCTGGCGGGGCTATCAATGGCGAGCAGATTGTTAATACTTCATGCGCTGCCTGCCATGGTACAGGCGCACTCAATTCTCCAAAAATTGGCGATAAGGCTGCATGGGGACCACGTATTGCCAAAGGTTATAAAACTTTAATTGATCACGCGATCAATGGTTTCAACATGATGCCGGCACGTGGCGGTAACCCTGATTTGTCAGACGCGGAAGTTGCCCATGCCGTGGCATTTATGGCGAACAAAGCAGGTGCCAACTTCACACCTCCCAAGGCAGAAGCCAACTAAAGCTGTCTGACAGACGCCCTGGCTATGTCGACCTATGCAATAGGAGATATCCAGGGTTGTTATCATTCGTTCCGTTCCCTACTCAGGGAAATCAGTTTCAACCCTTCGCATGATCGGCTATGGCTGGTCGGTGACCTGGTCAATCGGGGTTCCGGGTCCCTCGACGTGTTGCGCTTACTGTCCGATCAGGATTTGCAGTATCCCTCTTCAATTATTGCTGTTCTCGGCAATCATGACCTGCATGCCATCACAGTTGCAGAAGCACTGATCGAACCACGTCCTGGGGACACGATGCAAGATTTGCTGGAAGCTCCCGACCGAGCTCAGCTCATCGATTGGCTCCGGTATCGCCCTATGGCTCATGTCGAGAATGGCTACCTCATGGTCCATGCTGGCGTATTGCCCCAATGGGCTGCCAGCCAGACGAGGATGCTAGCAGCAGAAGTCGAGCAGGTTCTCAAAGGTCCAGACTACAAGGATTTTCTCGCCCATATGTATGGCAACCAGCCCGACTATTGGATTGACGCATTACAAGGTATGGATAGGTTGCGCCTGATAACCAACGCCCTGACGCGATTGCGTGTTTGTAAATCTGATGGAGGCATGGATTTCAAGTTTAAGGGCGAGCTTGACGATATACCCCAGGAGCTATTGCCGTGGTTCAAGATGCCTTCAAGGCGAACTGTTGATACGACCATTCTGTTCGGTCATTGGTCGGCCCTGGGGTTTTATCAAGGAGATAACGTCATTGGGCTTGATACCGGCTGTGTATGGGGTGGTCAATTGACAGCACTGCGCTTGGAAGACAGACAGCCGTTCCAGGTATCCTGTGACCCTAGGGATGCACCAAGGGAGGTCAATGCTGAAGCTTGAGCTGCTCGGCAATGAATGTCCTGGCCTCGACAGATAAGCGCCGCCGGTCCTGCCCTGCGGCATCAATGGGATGCCCAAAGTAGAGTTCAACAACAGGGGCCTGCAGGGCTAGTACTTTCCGGACCGAGTTGAGCAAATTCACATTTGTATAGGAAAGCGCTGTGTCCGGTTCTCCATTTTCATCTGGATAGCGGATGGCGACCGGCCAGACTCTTGATTGCGCGATGATCGCGGCCTGCATTAGGCTGCTCTTGAAAGTTTTGAGTTCAGTACCCTCGGTTGTAGCCCCCTCAGGGAAGAAACAAAGACAGTCGCCTGCCCTAAGGCTATCAGCAGTCAACTCAACCATACGACCTGCCTCCTGCCGTCGTTGTCGATCCGTAAACAGGGTATTCACTTGTGAGGCTAGCCAGCCGAATACAGGCCAACGGCGAATCTCTGCCTTCGCAACAAACCGTACTGCCCGTACGCTATTGATCGCGTAGATGTCGATCCAGGATACGTGATTGGCAACGAACATTGCACTTGTCACGTCCTGGCTTGGGATCAGGCCATGCGTGATCATTTGGATATTGAAGACTGCCAGCAGTTTCCTGCACCAGTTACTGATGATGCTATCCCGCTTTTGCGGAGATACCTGCGGCAGGATGATGGCCGCTGTAAGCAGTCCGCGGAGAATATGCAGAATCAGGTGTGTGGTGCGCAAAATGCGCGTGAGCTTGCTCGAATATCGCTTGTTCAAAGAAGAGGTGAGAGCTAATTAGACAGGCGTATTCTAAACGCAAAACGGGCGCAAGATTGCGCCCGCTGCATGGAGATAAAACGTCTTGAATTAATGGCTGACGCGCGTTACGCCATTGGCTTCAAGTACACGGACCTTATCGCCGGGATTGAATTCCTCGTCGGCTTCCTGCACTACCGCAATCATGTTGCCGCTATCCAGCTTGACTGTAATTTCAACTCCATCGTCGCGGGTGATCCCTTCCTCAGCAGCTGAGCCAGCCAGGCCGCCGACAACTGCACCCAGTACAGTCGTGATGGCGCGGCCTCTGCCGCCACCCATGGAATTGCCGGCGATGCCGCCGACCACTGCGCCAGCACCTGTGCCTACGGGACTCTTTGTACCCTCAAGCTTCACCAGACGTACGCTTTCAACCACACCCATTTTCACGGTTTGCACCGA
>Ga0196976_1001435_pt1 | contig 10844 bp, 4 predicted proteins | sample S3v_513CmetaG_FD_148644 | JGI IMG/M metagenome (GOLD analysis project Ga0196976, IMG submission 148644) | Soil microbial communities from Anza Borrego desert, Southern California, United States - S3+v_5-13C | ecosystem: Environmental > Terrestrial > Soil > Desert | place: USA: California...
TTATTATTATTTTTATATATTTTCTCATTGCCATGAGAGTATTTTCTAGTCAAGAATGCATAACATTTTTAATATATTGACCCGGTGTACGCATTTTGTGGCAAAGTGGAATTGTCTTGAAATGGCGGCACAGGTAGTTCGCCGCCGACTAAAAAAGTCTCATGGCAATTTTTAAAAAAAAAATATATAAAATTTTATTTTTTTTAAAAATTTCATTGCCATGAGATTATTTTCAAGTCAAGAAAGTATAAAATTTTAGTAATTTTTCCCAGTGTACGCATTTTGTGGCAAAGTGGAATTGTCTTGAAATGGCGGCACAGCTAGTTCGCCGCCGACTAAAAAAGTCTCATGGCAATTTTTTAAAAAAAAAAAAAAAAAAATTTTTTTTAATATTTTTTATTGCCATGAGAGAAATTTCTAGTCAACAGCAACATATTGACTTATAGAAAAAAATTTTGAATAAAAAAAAAATTTTTTTTTTTTTTTAAAAAATTGCCATGAGACTTTTTTAGTCGGCGGCGAACTAGCTGTGCCGCCATTTCAAGACAATTCCACTTTGCCACAAAATGCGTACACTGGGTCAAATATATATATATTCTATATATTGTTAACTATAAAACACTCTCATGGCAATGAAAAATATATAAAAATAATAATAAAAAAAAAGTTGAAAATAATAAATTTATTATTATTTTCTTGTATATTGTTGAATAAAATAAGAATGAATTATCTAAATAAATATTCCGAGTTTATGATCTAAATGCTTTATCCAAAAAGAAAAAATAAATCAATGTATCCTTATTTAGAACAAAACGAACATAAAAATAAAAAAAATAAAAGGGAAAAACATATTTTGTTTTACAATAAAACAACAAAATAGACTTTGCTTAGCATAAGTATTGTTTTATAACGAACAACAATCAAAAGAATAAAAGAAATAAAAGATGTTTATTTATTCATGTCTTAATAAGGGCAGAATCTAACCAGTCAAACTCTTTTTTTAGTAAATTTAAATGTTTTTCTACTATCTGTGGTCTTATGGCACTAGGCTCATGAGTGAGGTATGTGATGTAAAGAATGTACATCACTTGAAGAGAATTTCTAATTGATTTCTGAAAAATAAATTTTTCTTTTAGCGTCCTTAACTCGGCATTTTTTGAGCACATTATAGCCAGTGTCAATGTACATATTTCTTTCATATAATGCAAGTTTTTCAGTCTTTGAACAATCGTCTTTTGGTCAGAAGACGAAATCTTTAGGTTATTTGCAAGATCATCTAATAATGCATTATTAGTGCCCACAGTATCGTTTAACCAGATATTATTCATGCTTTTGGAGAACTCTTGATCCAAACTATTTTTTGATACAGTCCTTTTTAAATTAGTTAAATGATCTTGTAAGTCGCTGTTTTCTATTTCTGGTAGATTCGCTATAAGATTTTCAGTTTGTGTCCCGGGCTCTGTATTTTTTATAGAATTTTTATTCAAAAATTCTGTGACTGAATTGTAAATTCTGACTAACTCTTTTGCCACAATTGTAGGATTTAGATTTTGATTTAGATTTTCAGAGACAGGTAATTTTGACTCATCTTGCAAGCTTTGATCTGTTTTTATTTTAGGTTGTTTTGATTTTTCTTCATTGGTTTGTTTTGTATCTACGTCAATTGTGGAGTTATAAAATTGTTTTTTGAAATTCTCAAACTCTTTTTCAGTCCAGCCATACTCCTCACGTAATTGTTGCAGAAGTTGTTGAGGCTCAATTTTTTTTTGTTCTTTTTTAGTTTCGGTTATAGCCCCCACACTTTCTTTTAGTAAGTTATTGAATAATTCTGGACTTTTTTGTACTTCCTTACCAGCCTGCATTATTTTCGGATATCTTTTTTGTAATAATTCTATGTCTGATTCTTCTAGACCATAATGAGCCCCAAATTTCATTATAATGAGTGACATTAGTATTGTAAAAGGAAATTCTGTATCTAATATTCTAAAAGCTTCTATCTGCAAAGACTTGTTAATGTCTTCAAATGCTTCATTAGACCACTGTTTGTTGGTAAGAATCTCAGAAATTGTATTATCATATGAGTCTCGAGCTAGATCCAGATCGCCATTGCAAAACAATATATAAAACAAGCAAACTATGTTGTTTGGATTTATGTTGTTTGTCAGCTCGCTTGCTGATAACAATGTTTTTTGAAGTAGACTTTGTCCCATATTTACGCTTGATTTATAAGTGATGGATTCCAAATAATGAAATGAACTCAGTACTAAGAAATATAGGATAGAACCTATTTCTATGCTGGTATCCACCAATCCACCTTTGATATCAAGATAAATGTGCTTCTTATAGTCTTGGAGACTTGTTGAAGAAACTTGCTTATCGAGAAATCCACAAATTATCTTACCAATGTTTTGTTCTATTGTTTGTAATTTAACTTTGGATGGACAAAGTTTGTGTAAATTGGCAAGTACAAAAAGAATGTCTAAATTGTTGTCTCTTATATCAGCAAGAGTTTTGTAAGAGGTTGATTTTGATATATTAACATCAAGTGAGTTTTCGAGTTTTTCTGATATATCTCTGGAGTCCTTAATGCAATCCTTTGTGTTTCTGCGGTAATTTTCTTTAATCTTATTTATTTCAGTAAAATTTAGTTTTGGACATGAAGGAAAAACTTCTTCTAATAAATCTTTGGATACAGTGTCATAGGACGCAAAATACTGTTTTTCCAGAACCCCATTCATAGCAATTTTTATAATAATATCTCTAAACAGATTTTGGATGTCAGGCTCATTCGAAAACAACAACAAACTGAACAGTTGGGTATGGCGATCTATTTTGATCGTTATATCTGTGTTGATAAGGTTCTGTCCTACTTTTGTTGAAAATTCTGAAAATTTGTTTATCCATGTTTGAGCATTTTTGTCTGTTGGTATTTTATATTCTGAATACAGCATATAGATTCCGCCAACTGCATATATGGCAAAAAAATCAAAGTAACATGTTTTGCTTGTATATGATGCTCCAGGTAAAGTAGACATCAGGTTAAAAAGGTTTTCTGAACTCGCAAAAGAAAGGTGTAGGTGTGTTTTTGTTGAGGCATACATATATAAATATATACTTCCTACCGCCCACACATTTGTGGTTCGATCTGAATCCTCTTTAATCACATCACTGATTGGCTTAATGTATTCTGTCAAGATCCATACTGTGGTTAATTTGAATAACTCAAAAGAATACAAACAGAGCGCAAATGTAGAATCAAAACCTGATCTAGAGATTTTTTGATTCTTATAGTCATCAAATAATTGTAAGCCAGAACCTTTTTTAGTGGTGTGAAAGACTTGTGTTAAAATTCCTGAAATTTCATGTCTTGTAAGAATTTTATAGTCAAGTAAAACACTCAGATAAATCCGAAACATGAATGAACCAGTATCTTTTATGTTGTACGGTTCAATTTTTTCTCGAAGCATGGCAACGATATGAGAGTCATACCGAATTTGTGCATCTTTTGCTGAGTTAAGTAAAGTTGTTTTTTCTTCTATTACTGAGTTCTTCAGTGCTATAGTATCTTCCTGACTTTTTGTAGTTAGTTGTAGTTGTTTATTAGTTTTTTCCCATTCAATCTTTGCATCCTTTAACTGAGACAATTCTTTTAAAGCATTATTCACAACATCTGGATTTTCTACTTCTTGTATATGCTGCTCAACCTGTTTTTCTAACAGTTTGAATATTTTGCCATTGGTTTCCATAGTGCTGGCAAAAAAGTCTTTAAAAGTTGTATTAATTAAGTTCCATTTTTTTTCAAGCTCAGAAGCGGTTTGTAAGTGTTCTTTTTGGTGTGTCATAAAATCTCTTTTTATATTCTCAATTCTTCTAGATTTTTCTGCTTCAAACACACCAACAGAGATAGGTTTTTTTGTTTCTGGAGCAGAAACTTTTGATTTAGGGTTGGTTTTTTTAATCTTTTGGAGTACTTGTTCTTGAAATGTCGTATAAAAATATCCTAAATGTTTGATTGGAACAGCTACAACACTATTCATTTCTTGCAATGAATCGACTAATAAGTCATAATTGTTTTTTTGAAGAAAAATATTTTTGAGTGTCTGTACCATCCCCATGTTACTAAGTACATCTTTTCCCCAAATAAATATTTCTGCCAACACTAATGGATCTGTGCTTTGAATTCTTGAAGCTATAACTCTGGCATCATTTTCATTACTTATTGAAGATAAAGTAAATAAAAAATCTGCCAAAGATAATACTACTGTGTTATAATTCTCGAATTGGTTTCCTGTCTTAACAGGATTTGTCTTGTATTGACCATATTTCTCGAATATAGCACCCCAAAAATATTCTTTTTCGTTTGAATTTGCATCGCCAAGAATGTACTTTATGACATTTCGAAGCCTTTTGGACACCTCTTCTGTGTGGCTGTTCCAATGGTGTGTCTCATATGGAAATGTGTCGTTTAGATTTTGATCAGCAATTGCCTTTAGAAAATCCTTGAGTTCGACATAGGTCCCAGATATTGAGCCTCCTGTGTAGCCTCCTGTGTAGCCTCCTGTGTAGCCTCCTGTGTAGCCTCCTGTGTATTTTCGAGTATTCTGAAAAACTCCTTTTTTTTCTATAGGAATCAAACCCTTTTGTTCATTGGTAAAGTTCTCTAAGATTAGCGCGTAATATCCCAATAAATATTCCAAAGATAACAACTCTGCAACACCATTTTGATAATTTACAATGAATATGCAATCGTTTGTTTTCTGTAGTTTGGAAATAATGTCCTGCAATACTTGTTTTGTTTCATCTGTGGCTGTGGAACTGTCCAATATTTGGAGTTGTTTATTTTGATAATTTATTAATTGTTGTACATCAGGATACGATGCTGTTGCATTAAAAAACAAAATCAAAAAAACCCTAACATAACTAGGATCTTCACTGTTGATATCATAACTATCCAATTTTAGTACATTATTTTTAAATACATGTACATTGTGGATAGTAAATGACTTATAAACATCACGAATGGTTCCTTTTGGTAAAAAAGAATAAGGCCTTTGAGCAACCTTATGGACGTCTAGTAGGACCTTACAAACAGCCATATATTCCCTAGCAGTGTGTTTCGGTATTACCAGTTCTAAAAGTTTATTTAAGCTAGGTAGTTTAGATGAATACTGCTGAAAATTTATTTTTGTTGGAAGTTCAATTGTTGAACTTGATAGACTACTAGAAGAACTTTTTGGGTCTGATATCTCTGACTTTTCTGATTTTTTTGAAGAGTCAGACTTTGGTATGCTTGAAAAAAAAGAGGATTTTTCCTTTTGAAAAGGATTTATGGGTCTAGACTTCTCTGATTGGGATTTTCTAAAAAGACTGGTCTCTGTATCGTATTCTTGATCTGCTGTGTATAGAGAATAAATATCCGGTCCAGTTTGTTTTTCTCTATTAGATGCTTCAAAACTTGTGGGATATGAGTAAAGATTTTTTTGTGAGTGTTCAGGGTCATTATCAAAAAGTAAGACTTTTTCATAATCTTCCATTATGGATTAAAAAATCATTATTAGTCAGTGTTTTTTTTTTTTGTATTATACTCTAGCTTTATTTTCAAATTACTTTTCTATAAGTTATTATTTAAAATTACTCAAAGCTGTTTGTTAAGTTAAAAAAGTTTTTAAATTTAATGAAATTTTTTATCAAATAGTTTCAAAAAAAAAAAATAGAGTAATAAATAATAAATGAATAAAAAAATAATAATAGATAAAAATATATAACAGATAAATAAAAGAATAACAAAGTTTGTGTATTTATTTATTTATATATTATTATTTTTTTTTTAAAAATAAAATACAAATAAAGATACAAAAAATAATAATAATGATGATAAACCATTTTTATTGATAAATAAAGTTTTCAATTAAAAGTTGGTTATAACTAAAAAAATGTTCTGAGATGGTCAATAAGATTTCATTTACTAGAGGTTTGATATTTTGTTCAATTACGTTGTTTGCTTTTGATTCTAGTATATTATTTAAATTGTCTAAGCTCTTTTTGATATGTTTTTGCAACTGTTCTAGCTGAAATTTTTTGTATAATCTCACACTACCAAAACGCAAAAAAAATCTATTTTGTTCATTTTTCAAAGTATCATCATCTTCTAGTATCGTATCTACAAATAAGGTATCATTTGCAGTTTGTATTGGGTTATATTGATTTGTTATTTGAGTATGGAGACCATTAAAAATTGCATTATTGTTCATGTCATAAACAAGTAGCGAATCCGGTAACAAATTATACTGGTCATGGACGCCAAAAAACAAAAAACTTTGTAAATTTTGAGACTGATATTCTTTTTGTAGAGTTGTTAATAATCGGTTTGCATTCTCATAACCTTCAGAATCAACTACTAAATCCATATTCATCTGTGACATTGAAGCATATTTTTTAATTCTGGCACTGTCATTGAAATAATTATAATTTTCAGTAGAATTCCATTCTGTTCTCCGGAGCTTATTGAGTCGATAACTTTGGGCATCAGCTAATTCAGCTTCTGTTTTTTTTTTTATGTTTTGCAATACCTCTGAGAAATGGTCAAAGTACTCCTGTCCTTGTAGACACTCTATTTGAACTTTTTTTTCTTGTCCAGCATAGACACAAAATCTTTGTAAGTTATTTAAAAGCCAACAATAAGGAACTTGTTGTGTATAGTACTGTTTAATTTCAAAAGTTGATGCAGTTGAAATGAATGAATGGTACTTTAATATAGAAGACATGTAAGCTATTAATTCACCCGACACATTAGACTCATGTATGTCCTCAGATAGCGTGTAAGCATCTCCTTCAGCTGACTTTTTTAGTTCATAAGGTACGTATATAATGTGAGTTAAAATGGGTGCTAAGTGCTCTTCATCAAGAGAACGAATGGAGTATAAATACGTGACAAATGTGTCTACCAGATGGTTTATATCGTAATAGTTGAGATTAGACAATCTCCTTTTTTTTTCTAGTTGTAGATGACTGGATGGATTTATGTACCACTGACAAACATCCTGAAATTCTAGCTGTTCACGAGATTGCATGTACATTTGCACGTTTTTCTCAGACTCTTTTTTGGAACAGCTGACTCTCTTTTTACACCTTATACACAAGAATTGCACATCCACAGTAACAATGACACTTTTTCCTTCTGCTGTCAAAGTTCCTTCTTTTGTGAATGATTGCACTGCACACCAGTATAGTCCAGGTTGTATGGGATACCGTAAAAGTAACGAACTAGGCTCTGAGCCTGTTTTTGTGAGGTACAACTTTGTATTTCGATTTATTTCTGTTTGATTTATAAGATCTGCATCTGGAGAACAGTACCAAGTAATCTGGAGGGTTTCTGTATCCGGTGGGATATAGCGTATGTTAACATCTAACTGTATTTTAGCCAATCGATCTTCTTGATTTATGATGTAGTTTTGAGGAACCAGTACACTTTTTTTTCCTAAATCAAGCTCACTGTATTTTACATTTGTATAATTTTGATAGAGTGTATCTATGTTGTGTGGTATTGTATAATTGATCAAATTTTCACCTTCGACTGTATAAACAGAAAACCAATGTTCAAGACTTGCAACAGCCTGGCTAAGTTGTTGTTTATTGTATACTGGATGAAGACATGGGCTCAATCCTTTAAAGAGATAATCTTCAATTGTCGTATATAATATCTTCGGAGTAACATTTTCTCTCATATTTTCTAAACCTATGAATACCGGTGCCATTCCTTGTTGCAACAAAAAATTTTCGTAATCATAGTATCTCATGATCTGTTCTAGTTCTGACCTGTCAGTTACATGATCATACAAATAAGGCTTCCATTGGTCTAAAATGAGCCAAAAATTTTGTATTTGAGGTTTTTGTTGTTGATATAATAAGTTCCATCTATCGTATGAAAGAGAAATCATATCGGTGTACAACTCGTACAATACTTTTTCGCAAAACCTTTCAGCTTTTGAATATAGTGCAGAATCTTGATCATATGCATACACTATCAAGTTATATCTAAGTACCGCAGCCTGAACAAAAATAAAGTACTTTAGTTTCCATTCTTGAAAAACTTGGTCAATTTTTTGTTGTAATTTTAGTTGTAAATGATTTGTAACAATATTTTCTATGTCTAGGTCAGTTAAGGTAATCCAAAACCCAGAAATTTGATCCTGTAGTGTTTTTTGTTTATCCAGCACTTGCCAGTTACTGTAAATAGCTTTTAGTACAGAAGACTCATTTTGGCTAACAATTTTGAGTGCCTTTTGCAGATCCTGGGATGAATCTAGACCAACATATAATTTGTTGAAATCTTTTAATACGTCTTGTATTTCATGAAATGGAAAAGCCAGAATCATTTGCTTTAGTATTTCCGAACATTGTATAGTAATTTCATTTTTTTGTCCAAGTAATATAGATAATTTAAGATGCAAATACTCTAGTACCAATTCTTTTGCTTCTTCTTTTGTCTGTGGAAATAAAAAATGATCTACATTGTTCACAAACACATTCGAAAACTCTTTTACGACTGGCAGCAATACAAATTCAAAAAACTTGTTCTGGCTGTTGACAACGATATCGTTACCATCACTTCCAGAATTAGTGGATTTTGCCATAGTTCCCCAGCCCAACCTTTGCAGATGTCTTACAAACTCCTTTACTTTATTCATTGTCCAACTAAATGCTGCTGTATTAAGCATATTAGTGATCCTAGTATTTCTTTCTTCAATCGCTTTATTAGGCCATTCAGAAAATTTGGATAATAGGTATCTAGGCAATGGATGAGTTTGTAACACATTCTTTTGGAAGTTTTCAAAGTTCTTTGTATGAAAATTTCTTAGATCAGTCTTCAACTTTTCTAGTTCAAAAGTCGAATCTGGTGACTGAGGAACTTCAACCTCTTTTAGTAGCCCATCTATTTTCAGACATGTCAGGTTCTTGCTATATTGCTGGTATATTTCATGGGCCTTACTTGGACTTGAATATATAGTTCCTAATCGCATAAGCGGCTCTACTGCTATGTCAGTTCTGTTTTGCATATTGTTGCGTGGGGTATGAGTATAACCTATCTTGTCCAGAACAATATTATAAGACCCACGATCTGCAAGCAATAGAAAAGTTTTTTCTTCTGTAGAATGAGGAATGGAACTAACTAGAGTCTTCAAAAGATTAAATTTTTTTCCGTGATACAGTCCCCATCGTCTCATAGACGTATCTAATAAGGGAATATTTAATCTGTAAAGTAAATCAACAAGTTCTTGTTGGTTCTGAACCGTCAAAAGGCCATGTTGTACTTCACCAAACACTTCATCTGAGACCATATATATCAGTTTCAAGTAAATTAATACATCATAATAAAAAACTGGATTTTTTCCTTGAGAAATCAGATCTTTTTCTGTATTGCTAGCTTTTGAGGAATTAAGGTATTGTTCTAGCTCTCGTTTTGTATTTTTTCTTAGCTCTTTTGGAAATTTTGTAAGAGAAGGGTCCTTTTTCGGTGATAAAAAAAAGGAAAAATCTCGATACATGTTGTACATTACTTTTTTTTTCTGTTGTAGGATTTGTTTGTATCTTACCCCAAAAAGAAAAAAAAAGAATGGTAGGAGAAGATTGTTTACATCGATTACTTTTTTTTTGTGAGTTTATTATATATATTTAAATTTTGTAGTCACAAAAAAAAGTATTTAATGTATTTAACTTTATATATTTATAAATTTGATTGTAAATTTTATATATTTATATTTCTATCTACTGAAAACAGAGAAAAAAAGAACCATATTTTTTATTTTTAAATAAAATATAGTTTATTTATTTACTTTTCTTTTTTGATAATGTCATAACTTTAAAATACCAAAACAAAAAATATATATATATATATTTGAAGCACTGAAATGCGTCTTCGAAAAAATTTTTTTTCTGATTCACTTGACATAGACAATAAAATAGTACAAAAAAAAGTGATGCTAAAGGCAGCTAAAACAATTAAGATTGTTTTAGTATTGTTAGTGTTTTCAACGTTGTTGTACTTTTCTTGGAAGTTATTGTTTCAAAACAAAGATCAAGCAAAACTAAAACTAATGTACATTAATTTGGACAGTGATGCACGAATAGTATATCCTTATGAAAACCTAAAACATTTTTTGAAAACAAGTAAAAAATGTAATTTAGGAGACAGACTTTTTTTTGACTCTTTAGAAAAAACAGAATTTGTTACAATCTCTCACAAGCCCGAAATCTGGTTAATGCTAAACATGACAAACCTGTTCGAGTTTATGAATAAATTACTCGACAATCAAAAGTATTATGGCATGTACACCATTTGTTCTACTATGTTAGGCCTACCAAATTTGCCTTGTGCTTGTGTAACTAGATTGATCAATAATCAGACTATATACTTTGCAGACATATCTCTTGAACCTTTTGAAATAGGAAACTATTTGCGCCAAGATTTGGCTGTTGTATCAGAAAAGAATTATTATTTTAAAACTATGGTTGATAGCAGAACAAAAAAAATAGTACCAAAAACAATAGAGCTTGAATCTATACAATGCAAAAAAATAACAGAAAAAAAGGGATTAGAATGTGAAAAAAAAAAAGAAAATTTTGAAGGAAAGGATATCTTTTTACTTGCAAGAACAAGTTATTACTTAAATTTTAATCCAGAAACTTATACACTTAATCATCCGCACTTTGGAGATATAGAATAAAAATAAAGTAACTGGATGAATCGTGTTTATTTATTCATTTATTTATATATATATATATTTTTAGTTTTTTTTCCATAAAAAAAAATAATAAAATAAAACACAAGTAAAAAAAAAAAAAAA
>Ga0196976_1001436_pt1 | contig 10843 bp, 12 predicted proteins | sample S3v_513CmetaG_FD_148644 | JGI IMG/M metagenome (GOLD analysis project Ga0196976, IMG submission 148644) | Soil microbial communities from Anza Borrego desert, Southern California, United States - S3+v_5-13C | ecosystem: Environmental > Terrestrial > Soil > Desert | place: USA: California...
AGCGAGTCCACCCCTAGCGCCAGCTTCATCCGCCGCTCCGACCCGAACTGGTTGATGAGCACCTGCTGCCCCGGATACCCCTTCACATTCTCGAACAGCAGTGCCGGTCCTCCCGGTCCCCTGCCGTCACGCGCCCCCCATTTCGAAACGCGATCTGTGATTTCGGTGATTTCCAGGATTGGATCGACTTCCGCCTTTACGCGCTTCAACTCCCCCGCACGCTCCAACGCCGCAATCCACTCACGCAGATCGTTATAGGCCACACGGCCTCCTCACATTGCTGATTAGAACTAGTGATTATAGAAGAGAGTTGATAGTGAATAGTGATGGTAGGAAAGCCCTCGGGACTTGTTTTCTCTCTAGATCCACCATTCACATCCGCTCGTTCTTATGGGTTCAAAACAACTTTCCCGAACATGTCACTCTTCTTCAGGTACTCATGAGCTGCCGCCGCCTCTCGCAGCGGAAAACTCCGGTCCACCACGGGCTTCAGCCGCCCAGCAAAGACGTGCTTCATCACCTCTCGGAAGTCGCCCATGTTCCCCATGAACGACCCCAGAAATGACGATTGCCGCGAGAAGAGCGCCGCCAGGTTCACATCGACCTCACCGCCAGTGGTCGCACCGCAGGTCACGATGGTTCCGCCGGGCCTGATCGACCGCATGCTCTCCGCCCAAGTCGCCTTCCCTACATGCTCGAACACGACGTCAACGCCCTCCTTCACCGTGATTCTCCGCACCTCTTCCGAGATCTTCTGCTTGTAGTGATCGATCGTGTAATCCGCCCCGAGTTCCCGTGCCTTGTCCAGTTTCACTTCGCTGCCCGCCGTCGCAATTACCCTGCAACCCCAAAGCTTCGCTATCTGTATCGCTGCCGACCCTACACCGGAACTCGCGCCCAGCACCAGCACGGTCTGGCCAGGCCTGATCTTCGCCCGCCCTACAAGCATGTGCCACGCCGTCAGGAACACCAGCGGCACTGCGGCAGCCTCGTCGTACGTCAGCTCCTGTGGAATCGGGAGCACGTTAACCCGCGCAGCGGCGAACCAATCCGCATCTCCACCCTGCACTCGGTACCCGATCACGCTGAAGTGTGGACAGAAGTTCTGCTGACCGCTGACGCACTTCTCGCAAACGCCGCAAAAGACCATGGGCGCGAGCAGCACTCGCGTGCCCACTTGCACGTCCTTCACGTACTCACCTACGTCAACGACATCGCCTGCTATATCCGAACCGGGAATCTGCGGCAGCGGAACTCCGGGCACTCCCTGCCTCACGAACAGATCCAGGTGGTTCAGCGCGACGGCCTTCACTCGCACCAGCACCTGGTCCTTCCGCAACACCGGATCTGGCACATCCTCGTACTTCAAAACCTCCGGCCCGCCATGCTGATGAAATCGGATTGCTTTCATTTAAAGCTCCTGCCGTTCCATGTATAACCGCTTCGGCCACCGCAAAGTCTAGCAGCCCGGCGGATTGTTAGCTCCTCAGCTTACCGGTCCCACCCTGTCCATCAGTACATTGCCGCGTCCGGTTCTCATCCGTTTCTCCCGCCCCGCGCATCTGCTAGCCTATTCATTCAATCAGGAGATCTCTTGCGAACCCTCGACCAGGCTGCCACCTTCGTCAACTGCGTACTCAAACTCCGCCCAAAGGTCGCTGTCTTTGACTGCGACGGAACTCTGTGGGGTCTCGATTCCGGCGCGGAATTCTTCTATTGGGAGATCGAGCGCGGAATCATCCCTGCCGACGTAGGTCGATGGGCGCTTGCACGCTACGACGAATACAAAGCCGGCCGTGTAGACGAAGCGACGATCTGCGGAGAGATGGTGACCATTCATAAGGGCGTCTCGGTGGAACTCATCCGAAAAGCCGCAGCAGAATTCTTCGCCGAACACGTCTCAAGGCGCATCTTCACCGAGATGCAGGAACTTACCCACTCGCTCGACGCCCTCGGATGCGAACTTTGGGCCGTCTCCTCGACCAATAACTGGGTTGTCGCTGAAGGCGTGCGCCGCTTTGGCATCTCCGAGGAGCACGTGATCGCCGCCTGCGTGGTTTGCGAGTCGGGAATCGCCACCGATCGCCTGATCCGCGTACCCACGGGCCCCGGCAAAGCGAGCGCCATCCGCGACCTCGTCCAGCGGCGCGTGGACGTTGCCTTCGGCAACTCCGTTCATGACGCCGCGATGCTCGACATTGCCCGCCATCCGTTTGCCGTGAACCCGAATCCAGACTTGGAGAAGTTGGCAGAGGAAAAAGGCTGGACCATCTATCATCCGAAGTAAGCAATTCGGTCCTGAGTAGCTCAGCAATTCTCATGCGCGTCGTGTCTCTCCAACCCAGCGCCACGGTCACTCTCGACCGCCTCGGCCTGCTCGATTGCGTTGTCGCCTGCACTAGGTACTGCGCCGACGTCTGCCCGGGGGTCCGCGACTCCGGCCGCGTTATCGTGTCCGACTCCTGGACCGCGCAAGCCGAACAGATACTCGCTGCCCGCCCCGACCTGGTCATCGCATCCGTGCCTTACCAACTCCAAGCTGTCGCGCAGATTCTCAAAGCCGGCGTCCGCTTCCTCGGCCTCGCGCCACGTACTCTCGCCGACATCTACACAGATATGCAGATGATTGCCGGCGTAATGAATGCAGCCGAACGTGGTCACCAACTCGTCTCCGAGATGCAGCAGGCGATCAGGTCTGTCCGCGAGAAGACAGCTTCCCTTCCCAAGCCGACCATCTACTGTGAGGAATGGGGCAAGCCCATCATCCATTCCCAGCCATGGGTCGCCGAACTCGTCGAAGCCGCTGGTGCGCGCTTTGTCGGCATTCCCGGAGCACATACCGGTGCCGATTCCATCCGGGCCGCCGATCCCGACATCATCATTGCCGCGTGGTGCGGTGCTGGTGATCGCGTTCCCTTGGAAAAGATCATCCGCGACCGTGAATGGTCCGGCACTAAAGCCGCCCTGCATCAGCGCGTCTACTGCATAGCCGACGAGCTGCTGAACACCCCCGCTCCAACTCTCATCCCGGGCCTGCACGCAATCGCCTGGGCCGCCCATTCCGATGCTTTCCAGCAGCCACCCGGAATCCGTCGCATTTCCACCGAGCGTGTTTAAATATCCCGATGACCACGAAGTCCCCAGCCGAGATCACCCGTGAACTCGACCAGATGGCCGCAGCCGCTCCCACCGTCGAAGACCTGATGACGTACATTGTCGGCCGCCTGAAGGAATACCTCCCCAAGTACAACTGGGTCGGCTTCTACATGATTGAGCGATCAAAGCTTCCCGGCGTACATCCCATGCTCGTGCTGGGGCCCTTCGTCGGCGCGGAAACGCCACACAAGCGCATCCCTCTCAACCAGGGAATCTGCGGCGCCGCCGCCTCGACCGGAGAGACCATCGTGGTGGATGATGTTCACAGCGACCCCCGATACCTCGCTTGCTCCATCGACACCAGGTCCGAGATTGTCGTCCCCGTCTACGTCCGCGAAGAAGTCGTCGGTGAACTCGACATAGACAGCCATACGCGCGCGGCCTTCACTGCGGAAGATCGCCAGATTTGCGAACACTGCGCCCGCCTCGTCGGCCAGTACATAGAGCGCACTTCATGAGAATTGCCAAGGGTGAGGTTCGCACACCTGAGATCGGACGTATCTGGTTCAATTCCAGTCCGCTCTCCATGCGCGCGCTGCTGGGGAAGGTCGTACTTATCGATTTCTGGGACTACACCTGCGTCAACTGCATCCGCACCCTGCCCTATGTACAGGCTTGGCATGATCGCTATAAAGACGAGGGACTCGCCGTCGTAGGCGTCCACACGCCCGAGTTCACCTTTGCGCAGTATGATTCGAACGTCGAGCGTGGCATTCGCGAGTTCAGTCTCACCTATCCCATCGTCGTCGACAGCAGCTTCGAACTTTGGAAAGCCTTCGCGAACCGCTACTGGCCCACCAAATACCTAATTGACACCGAAGGCTACCTCCGCTACGCCCATTTCGGCGAAGGCAAGTATCAGGAAACCGAGGAGGTCATTCAGGAGCTTCTCAAGGAGCGCGATCCTGCCGTCCAGCTTCCGCCAACATTGGAACCTGTTCGCCCCGAGGATCGCCCCGGCGCAGTCTGCTTCAAGCCCACCGGAGAACTCTATCTCGGACACGCCCGCGGACGCATCGGGAACGAGGGCGGATACGAAACGGATCTCGTCACCATCTACGACTTCAACGAGGCCGTTCTCAAAGAAGAGTTCTTCTACGCTCGCGGACGCTGGGCCTCCACCCGTGAGTACTTCGGCTCCGAAGGCGATGACTGCCGCATCATGCTCAAGTACTCCGGTGCTGGCGTGAACCTTGTCATGGCGGCGCGCAAGGATTTTGACCGCATTGTCGAGGTTCGTCAGGACGGGAAACCCCTCACGCCGGAACTCGCCACCACGGACACTTCTTTCGAAAACGGCGCCAGCATTATCCGCGTCATGAAGCCCCGGATGTACTCAATCGTGGATAACCACGCGTTCGGCACCCATACCCTCGAACTCATAATTCGTGGCCCCGGCGTGGCCCTGTTTGCTTTCACCTTCACCAGTTGCGTCTCGGCTCAACCCTGAGCCGCGAATCTGATATTGTTTTCCCTCAGGCCTTCCAATGAAACAGGTCGTAGCAGCCCTCATCGTCCGCGCCGACGAAATCCTCATCTGCCAGAGGACGAAGCATCAGCCCATGCCGTTTTTGTGGGAGTTCCCCGGCGGAAAGATTGAGCAGGGTGAGCAGCCGCGCGACGCCCTCGCACGCGAACTGGAAGAGGAGCTGGGGATTGTTGCCAAAATTGGTGACGAAGTGGCGCGCATCAAGCACCAGTACAAGAACGGCCTCGCCATCGAACTTCGCTTCTACGAAGTTCACGCCTACGAAGGCGAACTCGAGAACCGGATATTTAAAGAGATTCGCTGGGTCGCACGCGAACGCCTCCCCGAATACGACTTCCTCGAAGCTGACCGCGAACTTGTCCAGGAACTCGCCGCGGGAAAACTACTTTAGGTTGCCACTGGGATCCAGTCGCTCAATCGCGGTCGCCTCCGGCACCGCCGACTCATGCGCTACGATCAGCCACTTGCCTCTGATCTTCTTCAGAACCACCAGATTGAATCCGAGCGCCTTCTGGCCGCCATTCGTGGATTCATATCGCGTGATCGTATAGGCGAAGCCTCCCTGGCAATCCATAGCCAACAAATCAATGGAGTCCAGCTTGTATCCGGCGTCCATCCCCAGCTTGAAGTACGCTCTAATGTTTCGCCGGCCTGAAACGAGCCCCTCGCGATAGTGCTGCGTCAGGTAGTACGCATCTTCCGCATAGAGTAATGCAATCTTCTCCGCGTCTCCCGCGTTGTAGCCCGCTATGAAGTCTTCAGCGATCTGCTTTATTGCACGAGTGTCGCTGCCGGCAGCGCACTCCCGACGCCCACTTAAACGAGAATCCCGCGTCGATGTTTCTGTCGCGAATGCCGGAAATGAACAGAAACAGAGGAGTGCGATGAGTATGCGCTGCATGAATCCCCCCGCTTACTCGCAACGAACCGCTAGTGTGTTAGGAACCGAAAATGAGGAACAGCGATAGTACGGCCATTGCCACCGCGGTAAACCACGCCACAATATTGTAGAACCGCGTATTCACGTGCCGGCCCATCAGCTCGCGCTTGTTCACCAGCAGCAGCATGAACAGCAGCACAAACGGCAGCAGGATCCCGTTCAGCACCTGCGAGAGCACCGTTATCTTAAGCAGCGGAAACCGCGGCAGCAGGATTATCGCCGCCCCCGCGCCTACCAGCAGCGTGTACAGCCAGTAGAAGACGGGTGCTTCACTAAATTTCTTGTCCAGCCCCGACTCGAATCCCAGGCCCTCGCAAACCGTATACGACGTCGAGAGCGGCAGGATGCTCGCCGCAAAAAGTGACGCGTTGAATAGTCCGGCTGCAAACAGGATGTACGCATAGTCGCCCGCGAGCGGTCGTAGCGCAGCCGCCGCGTCTCCTGCATCCCGAATGTCAAAATGCCCGTGCGTGAACAACGTGGCGGCGCATGCGATGATGATGAACCCCGCGACCAGCGGAGCGAAGATCGAGCCAACGATCACGTCGATCCGCGATGCCCCGAATTGTTTCTCAGTTACGCCCTTCTCTACGATGGACGCCTGTAGGTAGAACTGCATCCACGGCGCGATGGTCGCGCCAATGATTGCCACCACGAGGTACAGATACTCGTCATTCTTCATCATCGGCATGGTCGGCGGCTTTATGAATCCCATCAGCGCCGTAGGCCAGTGCGGCTTTGCCAGGAAGCCCGCAACGATGTAGCCGACGTAGAAGAGCGACGCGCCCAGGAATATTTTTTCCACCATGTGGTAGTTGCCTTTAACCACCAGCAGCCAGACCAGCAGGGCCGCAATCGGCACGGTGATGTACTTCGAGAGCCCGAACAACTCGAGACTGGTCGCCACGCCCGCAAATTCCGCCATCACGTTGAAGAAATTCGTAACCACGAGCGCGGCCATCATCAGGAACGTTATGCGAATTCCGAACTCTTCGCGTATTAGATCCGAGAGACCCTTGCCCGTTACAGCGCCCATCCGTGCCGCTATCTCCTGAATGACAATCAGGGATATCGTCATCGGAATCACGGTCCACAGCAGCGTGTAGCCGAACTTCGCTCCGGCGAACGAATAGGTGTAGATACCGCCGGCTTCGTTATCGACGTTCGACGTGATGAATCCCGGACCGACGACGGCGAGGAACATCAGCAACCGGATTCTCCAGATCGTCAGCCTATTCATGTCGGTGGACTTCTAACGAAGGGATTGCAGCGAGAATGGACAGAATAAACGGCTGGAAGGCAAACTGCCAACAGACAGCTCGCAGCTTTCCTGTTTCTCTTGTTGTTGTTGGAGATTTCTTCGCCGTCTAGCTTGACCGCTACCGCTCAGGCCTGGCTACAGCCGATGCCTTAGACCCAAGCTCTACCGGTTTCACACCTTGCTTCTCAAGATGCTGATGACGTCGTCCGCCGTGATCACGCCCGTCAGCGCGCCGTTCTCATCAACCACCGGCAAGGTCAGCAGATTGTACTTATCGAACAACTCCGCCACTTCCTTCTCGTCCGCCTCCGGCGAGCACGAGATGACCGGTTCCGAGGTCAAGGCCGCGAGCCGTTCATCCTGCGGAGATACCACGAGTTTCGCCAGCGGAACGGCCCCGAGCAACTTGTCTCCCTGGCCTACGAGGTAGATCGTGCTCATGCTCTCCAGCCCGCCTTCAAAATTCTTCAGCATCTCCACCGCATCGCTCACACGCGCCTTGGGACTGAGCGCCATGTAGTCTGTGGTCATGCGGCCGGCTGCCGTGTTCTCTTCGAACTCGAGCAGTTCTTCGACGTCTTCGCGCTCCTCGGGCTCCATCTCCTCGAGGATCTCTTCCGAGCGCTCCGGCGGCAGATCGCCCAGCAGGTCGGCCGCCGCGTCCGGATCCATCTCTTCGACGATGTCCGCGGCCCTGTCGGAATCCAGCGAGTTGACGATCGATACTTGAAGCTTGGGATCGATCTCCTCCAACGCTTCGGCCGCCGTTTCCTCGTCCAGCGTCTGGAAAACCGCGTCCCGTTCCGCCGGTGCGAGGTCTTCGATGATGTCCGCCAGATCAGCCGGATGCAGCTTCGACAACTTGTCCGACGATATCTTGAGCCGCACCCTGCGCGCCGGATCCGTCTCGATCAAGTTCACGAACTCCCACGGAATCGGCTTGGGTGGGATCCTCTCCAGCAGCGCCCGCAGCGCAACACCGGGCACCACGTTCTTCAGCAGTCGCCGCACGGCGCCGCGCGGGCCCACGTCCACGGAGTCGAGCTTCAGCCTGAATGCACCCTCACGCATTTGGGGCTTGAATTCGACGTCATTCACGCGCACCACTTTGCGCCCGTGTACGTCGATGATCTGCTGGTCCAGCAGGTCGCGCTCCAGCAGCAACATCCCCTCGGAACCGTGATACGCCGTCCAATCCGCCGAAGCTTTGTTGCTGCGGATGCCGCCATTCACTGTTGAGATCGCGCTGGAAAACAGCAATCGGTCGCCTTGGCGCGTCTTCACCACGAATGCCGCGACCCCGTTAGGGTCCTCCTGCGGAACAAGTGCCACCTCGCGCACACGTCCCACCTTGGCGCCGGCGGCGTCATAGACGGGCTGTCCGAGAATTTCTGAAAGCGCGAGCACTTGCATTGGCACGTCGAGGATAAACCTAGCTTTGCATAGAATCCATGCCAAAGGTTTAATGTAAATGTAGATGCACTCATTCGAAACCAAAGCAATCCTCTTCGACCTCGATGGGGTCCTCATCGACTCCACCCCATGTGTAACCCGCGTCTGGACCGGATGGGCCATTGAACACGGCTACGAGCCCGCCGAAGTCGTCCGTATCGCCCACGGACGTCGCGCCATCGAAACCATCCAGATCGTCGCGCCTCACCTCGATTCCAACACCGAACTCAGGGAGGTCGAGCGCCGGGAACTCGACGACACGGAAGGCCTCGTCGTCGTCCCCGGAGCCTCCGATCTCCTCAATTCACTTCCGCCGGACCGCTGGGCTATCGTCACCTCCGGCACGCGCGCCCTCGCGACCAGGCGCCTCCAGGTGGCAGGTCTTCCCGTACCGGGCAAGATGGTCACCGCCGACGATGTCACCCTCGGCAAGCCCAACCCCGCTCCCTACCTCGCTGGCGCAACGATGCTTGGTCTCGCACCACCCGACTGCGTCGTCGTCGAAGACGCCCCATCCGGCATCCGAGCCGCAAACGCCGCGGGGATGCGCTCCTTCGCCGTGCCCACAACCTATGCCGCAGCCGAATTGCACGAGGCCACTGTGCTGCTGCGAAACCTCGCCCAGTTGAGGCCAATCACGAACGGCAACGGATCTCTCACTATCTTTTGGTGAGGTGATATCAGTCCCCTTTTTCAATGTTTGATCGTGCGGATACTGGCGGGAACTTCGCGCCCGCCCACGGTGTCAAAACCAGTGGCGTATCATTGTCGCGTTGACATTTGCACACTCCAACGTGCAAACTACCGGATTCCTGCTGGAATCTGCTTTTCGGACACTCCGGAGCCGGATGGTGCACAAGTACAAATGAACGCGACAAGGGTCTCATACACGCTGGACTCGTCCTTGGAGTCTGTAAACAAGGCTGAGTCAGCGGCCCACGACATTGCCACCAAGTCAGGATTCGACGAGGACGAAGCCCAGCGAATCTCAATGGCCGTGCGTGAAGCGACCGTCAATGCCGTGCTCCATGGGAACGCTTACGATCCCAAGAAGCGCGTCACCATCGCGTTTGAGACCACAGGGAAAGCTCTCACTGTCGCTATTCGGGACGAGGGCAAGGGAGTTAACACGGACGAGATTCCCGATCCGCTGGCACCAGAAAATCTGTTGAAGCAGTCCGGAAGAGGCATTTTTTTGATTCGGGCTTTCATGGATGAAGTTCGTTTCCGTAACATGAATCCCGGCACCGAGATTACTTTGATCAAGCACGTCCGCGGCGAAGCCCGCGACGGCGAGGAGGCTTCCAAGTGACCATGAAAGCAAGCACACGGCAGGTGGACGGGGTTACGATCGTGGACCTGAGCGGACGTATCACACTCGGCGAAGGCAGCGTCGTTCTCCGTGACACCATTCGAGACGTGGTAGGCCAGGGAAACAAGCAGATCCTGCTCAACCTTGGCGACGTGACTTACATAGACAGCTCCGGCATTGGCGAGCTCGTCAGCGCTTACACCAGCGTTCGCAACCAGGGTGGTGAACTCAAGCTGCTCAACCTCACCAAGAAAGTCCACGACCTGCTTCAGATCACGAAGCTCTACACCGTATTCGACATCAAGGACGACGAAGCAGCGGCAATCAGCGCATTCGCTAAGTAAATCGGCGTCACCCATACTTTGCTTTGAAAGAAAATAGGAAACGGCCCTTTTCAGGGCCGTTTTGCTTTTTCAGCAATGCGCTTCGGTCACATCATGTTCCGCCTGCGCTCTCCGCGTTCCTCATCTGGATCAACTCCTCCACCGAACTTCCTTTCGCGTTCTCACGGATGACTCAGAACCCTGAAGCTCCGTCCGGAACTGGACAGACCTGTCCACCCAGCGGACAACCGTTCGGTCAGCAATTCGCTTTACCTTTCCGCTCCACGATTCGACAATAGTCGGTTTCGAGGACCTCGATGCCCATTCGTCACCTGGCCTGTCTTCTTGTAGCTGCTCTCTGCCTCTGTACCTTCGCAGCCGCCGCCGCACCCGACTACAAGATCCGCCGCTACGAGCTGAACATCACGCCAGACTTCGCCCAGAAGTCACTCCGGATCGCGACTACGATTCGCATCGCCAACCCCGGCCTTCTCGATACATTCGAATTCGGGCTCGGCGATGAATACAAGATCGACTCCGTAAAGGTGAACAACGCTCCGGCCGAATTCACGGCGAAAGACCGACTGCTGACCATCAAACTCGCAAAGCCGGTCAACGATGTCGTCCTGTCCGTATCCACGACCGGGTCGCCCACCAAGAGCCACGACGAATCCGCCGCCGTCATTGACGACAACAGTCTCTTCCTCCTCTGGTCTGATCGGTTCTACCCGATCGACTACGACCATTGGTCGCCGGTTCGCACCACCATCACCCTTCCCGCCGACATGAAGGTCATCGCGCCCGGTCACATGGTGCGCTCTGAGGAGATCAATGGCGCTCATCGGGTAGTCTTTGAAACCGCCCAGCCCACCGTCTGTTTCTCCATCTTTGCTGACCGTCGCTGGGTCCG
>Ga0196976_1001437_pt1 | contig 10831 bp, 10 predicted proteins | sample S3v_513CmetaG_FD_148644 | JGI IMG/M metagenome (GOLD analysis project Ga0196976, IMG submission 148644) | Soil microbial communities from Anza Borrego desert, Southern California, United States - S3+v_5-13C | ecosystem: Environmental > Terrestrial > Soil > Desert | place: USA: California...
TCACCCTCGACGACGTTCGCCGCAAGGTCGAGGCGTACCGGGTCGACTACAACGAGGTCAGGCCGCACAGCTCGCTGGACAACAGGACGCCAAACGCGTTTGCTCGCAGTCTCACCGGACTGGCATCATCAGCCGCCCAGTGATGGGGGGGCAGGTCAAACGGGCACATCGAGAGCTTCAACGGGAAGTTCCGTGACGAGTGCCTGAACGAGAACTGGTTCATCACCCTCGACGACGTTCGCCGCAAGGTCGAGGCGTACCGGGTCGACTACAACGAGGTCAGGCCGCACAGCTCGCTGGACAACAGGACGCCAAACGCGTTTGCTCGCAGTCTCACCGGACTGGCATCTTCAGCCGCCCAGTGATGGGGGGCAGGTCACTAGTCCACTCGCTCCCGAAATGCGGGGATCCCTCAGCTCGGCGCCAGCACGTGGGAACGCAGCGCCGCGTAGGGACTCGCATTAGGCCGCTCCAGCCTCCGCGCCGAGAGAAGGGCCGCAAGGAGGCCGCAGGTGGTCACGAATGCGCTCCTCGGGTCGGGTTCCCCGTCGCCCTTGGCCCGACCGTACTCCGACATGAGCAGAGCGCCGCAGTGCTGGTTGATGGGTTGCTCGTCGAAGGACCCGGCTCGCAACTCGTGCGCGAAGTGGTTGCGCACCCTTCGGATGCGGTCCAGGTTCTTCCATTCCCATTCCGAGAGGATGCCCATCCCGAAGGCCAGGTCGGCCTTGGCCGAGAGGGTCGCGAGCGCGCCCTGCCTGCCGAACAGGTTCTTGGTTCCAGCGTTCTCCGCAAGCGCGGACAGCAACGTGGACTCCAGGGCCGCTTCCAGCATGCTTGCCCCGAGGATGGCCACAGCGCGGTCGGAGCCCTCCATCCGGTGCGCAACGACCCAGTGAGCCAGGTCAGCCCAGATTCGTTCGCCTCGGGGGCCGAGCGACTTGATGAACCTCACATCAGCGCGCGTGAGGAGAGCGACGCTACGGCCGCGACGTTCTCGCCGCGCACGGGTAGCCATGGTTACCCCTTCTCCAGTACCCCGAACACCACCGCGTCGAAGCGCCGCCCGGCCTGCTTCGACTCGAAGTTCTTCAAGGTCGCCCCGTTCTTCACGGTGACCTTCGACTTCTTCGGCACCTCGGCCATCGGCACCGCGACCCACGTCATCCCGCTCTCGGTCTCCAGCCGCAGGAACGAGTACGGCGCCCCATCGACCCGCTCGACCACGGTCCCGGTGATTGTGGCGTTCGGGCCCGTGGGCGGTGGGGCGGTGGGGGAGGTGCAGGAGAGGATGGTCAGGGCGAAGAGGGAGATAGCTGCGCGCATAGGCTCACTGAAGTTGCGCTCCACGCCGGCCAGCAACTGAAACCACGAACGCGTCCTCTTCTATGCGCATCGATACCGCGCGCCCGGTGGAATATCCAAAGGTGCAGACCGAGATGACGCGTAGCAACAGAGTCTGGACGAGCAGGTCTCTGAACTGGAGCTTCGAGTTCTTGTCGAACCACCTAGGCAAGAACCCGGCTAGGAGCCTCCCGCGCCATCCGCGACAGCTGAGCCTAAGAGAAGCACCCTGCCGAAGAGCAGTCATTGCGGCGCGCTGCGCACCGGGGGTGCCCCATACAACTACGACCTCGGTTTCTTCCAAGTCACAACCCTCCTGAGATGAGGCCGCCAGCAAGGCAAAGCGTCATACAGGCCGGCCTAAGGGACCAGTGGTACTTGGAACACCTACCGGCGCATAGCCCTACCGTGATGCCGGGCTCGTCTAGTGGCCCCGGACGATAGGGGTCAGGCTGGACTGGAGTCTTCTCAGAAGGACTGGGCACTTCCTTTGCCCGGAGTGAAGTTCGCCATGAACACGGTACACACCGGCGATTGATAGTGTCGCCCGTGAAGCGGAGACGGGCGAGATGGCCGCGACCGTCCCGAAATCCTCCTCGTCCGGCGAGGCCCAGAATCACAGCAAGCTCGTGACCGAGCCAGGGGCGGTTCAGTAGCAGGCTACCGGGACAGGAAGCGGCCTCCTCCGAGTAGGTCAACGGCTGCTAAAGTGGCCCCAGTGTGTAGTGCCCCAGTGCTCGACCAGGAGGGAACGTGAGCGACTGGACGTACGACGTGGCTACCCAGAGCATCGCCGGCGGCATCTCCAGCGTCGTCGTCGGCATTGCTCTCCTGCTGTCGCAGTTCCGGTTCGAGAAGCGGATGGAGCGCGAGCGTCGCCGGGTCGATTCCGCTTACGAACTCGTCGGCGCGGCGCTCAAGATGCACCACCTTGTCGGATGGGCGTTCGCCGGTACCGGGAATCAAGAACGGGTTGCGACCGGCTGGACCCAAGCTCATGAGGCCCGGCTTGAGTGGCTGGCGGTCGAAGCCGTCAGGGACTTTCCAAAGGAAGTCTTGGAGGCGTCACAGGTGGCCCGCGACGCCCTGGAGCGGGACCTGCTCGCCATCATCGCGATGTCGCCAGTCGGTGGAAAGGGAGAGCCAAGCGCCGAGGACCGGGAACGCTAGCTGTCCATTGGAAAGCGGAAGCCGTTCGACCTACTGCAACCGCTAATCGCGGCGTGCAAGCGGTTCGGGTCGTAGCCGGCCGCCGCACACCATCACCACCGCCACCAGGTCTGCGCCGCGAGCGGGTTGTCGTAGCGCGGTACGGTGCAGGGGGTCGTGCCTCTCGGCGGCGCCAGGGCCAGCCAGCACGACGAGGGCGTCGTCAGGTTTAGGCGAGCGTGGGGAGCCAGTCGGCGGATGAAGGTCCCGTCGAACGAGAGCAACGACGCGAAGCCGATGTCCTCGGCCTCAGCCAGGACCATGCGGTCATCCTCGTCGGCGTGGATGGCCGCCAGGTCGTCGGCCCGTCGCCTCACGGCTCCCGGGTCGTTCAACAGGCGCACGCCGAACAGGACGTTGGTCCAACTCTCGTGGAAGGCGCGCCGCTTGGGGTCGGAGATGCGGGAGAACTCGCGCTTTACCGTGGGCAGCGTCCAGAGGGTGCCCGGGGTGTAGAGGAACAGCCGGACGAGCGCGACCTTCTGCTCTGCGAGAGCGTCCTCGGGCTCACCGATGCCCTCCAGGGCGTCAATGACGTAGGAGAGGCAGTTCGAGTCGAGGGCGACTTCCGAGAGCGACTTGGCCATGCCGTGGACCTCTGGGCCGCCCTCCATCTACCCCTTCTCCAGGACCCCGAACACGACGGCGTCGAACTTCCTGCCGGCCTGCTTCGACTCGAAGTTCTTCAAGGTCGCCCCGTTCTTCACCACCACCTTGCTCTTCTTCGGCACCTCGGTCATCGGCATCGCGACCCACATCTGCCCCTTCTCCGTCTCCAGCCGCAGGAAGCTGTACGGAGCCCCGTCGACCCGCTCGACCACCGTGCCACTCACGACGGCGTTCGGCCCGGCGGGCGGCGGGGCGGTGGGGGAGGTGCAGGAGAACGTAGCCAGCGTGGCCAGCAAGACAGCGGTCCTGGGACATACGCGCTTGACCATCATGGCTCCCCGAACCTCGCTCGCAGCTCGGTGAGCACCCTGCGCTGCACTTCCGCGGCAGACCTGCCGACCACACCATCCGGTGGCGCAACGTCGGCAACCAGCACCTCCTCGTCCGCTTCGGTCCCAGGAGCATCCGGGAAGCTCGGCCGCACGCGGTAGTGGTCGAGCCTCCACAGCCGAGCCACGTACTTGGGAGGTGACCGGCTCTCTCGAAGAATCTCGACACGAAACGTGAAGGCTCGTTCGCTCTTCACGGGCAGCGGGCCGACGTAGAACGCTCGAACAACATCCGCGACCGGGAGCTGATGGTGGCGTTTTGACATTAGCCTCACACCTTAGTGCAGTCGCACTTGCAGTGACGCGGATACGTCCCCGGAGGCGCGCTCTGCGTCGCGCTTCGCTTCGCCGCCCTGCACGCCTCATCCTGGTTGTTCCCTGCACCCCAGCCCGTGACCCGAGGCGGGAAAGTCTGCGGTGCCTTCCCTGGTATTGCGGTCACGTTGCAGCTCGCCTGACACGTCCACTTGCCCTTCTGGCAGGCACGGGGAACGTTCTCGCAAGGGTGTCCTCCGGTGGGGCTCGGAATGGCCACCCCCACGACGAAGGCGGCGCCCATAGCGCATAGACTGGCAGCCCCGAGTCCGGAGCCCGCACCCGCACCCGCACCCGCACCAGCTCCGGCACCGGCACCGGCTCCGGCTCCGGCACCCATGTCCCAAAGCCCCGCTGGGTCAATGCGAGACAGAGGGTTCCCACTTGCGTAGTTGTACCAGTCGGGCCCGTACGCTCCATTGAACTCGCCATCCAGCGCCAGCGGGTCCGGCTCCAAATACCTCCCCACCCCCGGCAGATACCACCGGTTCCAGTTGTAGTACGGCCCCTGGAGCCCGAGGCTCCCGAACAGCCGCTCGTCGTACTGGCCGGGGAGCCGCAGGTTCGTCACGACCATGGTCCCGCACGAGCAGGGAACGGTCTTCTCCCCGACTTCGCCGTACGGCCGCTGGAACGTGCTCCAGACAAGACCTCCGCTGCGTTCGGTGAGCGCTCGCGGCGTCCCGAGGTGGTCCGCGTGCACGAAGTAGGACCGCGATGCACCGCTTCCATACTCGATCTGCGCGAGGAGCCGCCCATCGAGCCACACGTAGTCGCGGACGGGACGCCACGGGTTCGCGGTATGTGAGGTCACCTCGAGCTCGCTCAACAGCTGGCCGCTCGGGTCGGTCACGAAGTACGTCCAGACGCTGTTCGCTTCACGCGCGACACGCTGATTGTCCGGGCCGTAGACGTAGCGCGCGAGTGGCTCCACGATGTCGGAGTCCGCGAGGCACGTCGTCGCGCCCGGCGTCAGGCTCGCTCCGGCGTGCCCCACCCGAACGAGTCGACCGAGGGGATCATGGCGCAAGCACACGGCCGCGGCGATCGCCGACCCGGCGGAATCGTACTGGCCGATGGCCGAGACGTTGCCTTGAAGATCGTAGCCGAACGCGTACGCACGGCGCCCGCTCGCGTCCGGCGCCCACTGCGTCGCGAGCCGATCCGTCCCGGCGACGAACCCGAACTCTCCTGCCGGATCGCCGATGGTCTCGGCTGGACACCGGCCGCTCCCTGGCACGGTTTGATCGCTCCACTCGACGAGCCGGTCCTGCAGGTCGTACCTGAACGACCGGACCGAGTTGCGCACGCAGCCGCTCGGATCTCCCGACTGGTCGAGCACCATCGCCACGTCGCCGGCCGGCGAGGGCATGTACGTGAGCGACAACGGTCCGCTCGAGACGAGCAGCGGCTCGTTGCGAAGCGTGTGGTCATGCGCCAGCATCCGCCCGTTGCCGAAGGTGAGTGCGGTCACCGTTCCGTATGCATCGTGCTGGATGCCGGACGCGAACACCGTCCCGTCGGCCGCGTTCCGAACCTCCGTCACCTCGCCCGTCGCAGGGTCGCGGGTGTACGAGACGACGAGCCCCGTGGGATAGGTGATCTCCGCGAGCGCTCCCGCGGCGTCGTACCCGTAGTGCGTGAGCAGCGGCACGCTGATGCCGTCCTCGCTCGAAGCCTTCGCGATCAACCGACCTGCCCAGTCGTACGAGAACGACACGACGCGCCGGCCGTCCAGGATCGTCGTCAGGCGCCCGCGATCGCTCCCCTCGTCGTAGACGTAGTGGTACGAGACGCTCGCTCCGTCGAGCGTGCTGGTTGCTGACGTGGTGAGCAGTCGATCGAGCCCGTCGTAGGTGTAGGCGATCGCGACCGAGCCGTCGGTCACCCGACCAGGTTGCCGCGGACGTCGTGGCGAAACCGGCGGCCTTCCGGGTTGGGGAGAGTCGGGGACGTGAGCTGCTCGAGGCGGCCAAAGTCGTCGTAGCGGTATTCGGTAGCGCGACCGTTCGCATCCACCACGCCCGCAAGAGCGTCACTCCCCTCGCCGTACAAGTAGGTAGCCACGTCGACGCTCGCCGGCAGACCTCGAGAGTCACGACCTGCGCGCTGCACCTTCTGTACGCGCCCCAGGCCGTCGGGCATGAAGCGGGTCGCCCGCCCCTCCTCATCGGTGGTCGCGAGGAGGAACCCCGTGCCGTCGTACTCCCAGCCCCTCCCCGTCGACGCAAGGGAAGGGTGGCCCTCCCAGACGACCCGGTGCCTCACGTCGTATGCGCGGTCCTGTGCCCACACGACGTTCCCGCCGCCGTCCGCCCGCTCGGAGTGGATCCGGTTCCCAGACTGGTCGTACGTATACCGCTCCACCCACGCCAGCGCCGCGTTCCCGCCGGAGACCTCCGGATCCGCAGAGAACCGCTCGATGACGGTCAGTCGACCGCGGAGGTCGTACGTGTAGCGCTCGGCCGCTCCCGACGCGAGGATGCGGAGGCGCGGTGTCGTCCCGTCGTAGTACCGGGTCTCGCTCGTCGCCCGGAGGACCCCGGTGGCGTCTACCTGCGACACCATCGTGGGCCGGCCGCGCACGTCCTTCTGGACGATCGTGGACGTGCCATCCGGCGCGGTGATCCGCGACACCCCGAAGGCGTCGTAATCGAACGAGGTCACGAGCGGCTGCGCGGACGGAGAGGGATACTGTCTGACCTCCCGCAGCCGCCCCTGACGCGCCGCCGATTCACCGTCGGACCAGTAGGTCCACTCCTCGACCGGAACGATCTCTCCGGGCCGGGCGACGTCCAGCGCGACCGGGCCATACCTGCGGATGAGCCGGCCCTTCTCGTCATAGGAGTAGAAGGTCGCGTGACGCTCGAGCTGCGGGGCCGCGCCCACGGTGACGTACCCGCTCTTCACCTCGCGGCACACGACGCTCCCGCCCGGCAGCGGCGCACGCGTGCAGGCGTAGCCTGGCGGATCGATGTCCTTGGGGCGCTGATCGTAGTCGTATTCGTCGAGCGCGAACTCCTCCGGCACGAGGGTGCTGCGCCTCCAGACCTTCGACTCCACGTCCAGTGGAAGAAGGACGCCCTGCGCGATCTCCCGGGTCACGCCGTACTCACGCCATTCCTCGCGTGAATCGGCGGGGAGCGTAGCGGGCGGCGCGCAGCTCTCCCCCGAGTACTCGGTGCGATAGATGACGCGGCCGAGCTCGTCGCGATCCTGGCGGACCACGCGACCGTCGGCATCTACCGAGCAAGTGACCTGCCCTTCCGGATTCCGAGTGAGACTCTTCGCGGGGCCACAAGCGCACGCGCCGCTGATCGACGTGACCAGGCCCGCATAGTCGAACGACCGCGTGCTGGAGGACGTCGTATCACCCTGCGGGCCGCGGAAGAACTCCGTCACGGTCGCAGACCAGGCGTCGGCAGCATACGAAACGGCGACGTTCGACTCAGCGTCGGCGACCCCGATCGCATAGCCGTTGGCGTCGTACGAGAACTCGACGATCGGACTACCCGCCTCGTTCTGAATGGCGGTGAGCCTCGGCTTCGGCAGGCCGAGGCTCGAGTACACATAGGACCGTAGTGTCCCGCCGCTCGGGTCCGTGACGGCGGTCAGGTTGTAGTTCGAGATCGTGTACCTCGCAACGGGGCTGCCGTCGTACCGGAGCTCGGTCGCGTATGCGGGCGCAGCACAGGACCTCCCGCTCCGGAGCTCCAGCGCGTGGCCGAGATCGTCGGTCAGCCGGAGCAGCACGCTGGCCGCTGGATCGTAGCCGACGCGCACGGAATTCCCGCGCGCGTCGACGACTTTCACGAGCCGCGCTCGTCCACCCGTTTCCGGGAGCTTGCAGTACGCGCCGGTCTGCGGGTCACAAGAGGTGCACACCGTCTGGAACTGGAGCTCCCGCCCGTCGGTCATGAAGACGCTCCAGGTCCCGGAGGGACGCCGGACGAGGACGTTCTGGTGGGGCGGCTTGAACGTGCCCACGGCATCCGGGAGGTACACGTCCCAGCTTTCGGAGCCATCGAGCGAAAGACGCGTCCCCGAGAACGAGAAGTTGAAGCCGGAGAGGGTGCCGCGCGCGACGCTGCAGACCTCGCCGTCGCAGGTGAGGTAGGCCTCCCAGTCATGGTGCCAGGCGCGCCCGAAGACCCCGCCGGTGGCGCCGCTGGCCGTGAGGTCGTAGTCGGCGCTGTTGTACGAGCGCGTGATGGAGAGCGTAGAGACGCGGTCCACGGAGAGATCCGTGTATGGCTCGGTCGCCGCCGCGCGCGCGGAGAGGAGGATGGGGTCCCCGCCTGCCTTGTTCTCGCAGCAGCTCCCACCCTCGTCCTTCTGGCTCCCCGAGGCGAACGGGTTCTTGCAGGTGGCGCAGTTTGCGTTCGGGCGGCCGGTGCAGTTGGGGTCGAGGTTCGGGCCGTTGCAGACGGGCGGCGTCGGAGCACACGCGTTCTGCTTTGTGCTCCCGGCCGAGCACGACTGGCGCAGCGGACAGCCGATGTAGTCCTCCGGATCATTGCAATCGCATGCAGGAGGACTCGTTGCAGCCGTCCCGTCACAGTAGAAGCTCTGATAATTGCACGCGAGGGTGAACCCCGGGGTCGTGGGGAGGAGGCACCCGGACCCGTCGAAGACGCTGTAGGAAGCCGGCTTGCACTCGGCGGCGCCGGACGAGTGCGACCGGCCCAGGAGCACGGCCGCGACGAGGAGAAGGAGCGTCCGGCGGAGCTTGGGATGGGTTGGTTGAATCATGCGGTCCCCCGTCGTGATGAAGCCGCAGTCATCTGAGTAGCGGCGACGAATCATCGCGCCGTTACCTGAAGCCCGAACGACGCGGCAGACGTCATAGGCGGTTTCACTTTGATGGTGTAAGTGCCCGCCAGTGGGAGCTGCGGGAGCTGCCATGTCGTGGAGCTCGAAGCCGTTCGAGAGGTCAACGTGCCCCCGTCTGGCTTGAGAACGGAGAGAAAAATCCCGGTCGGCGTCACCAGGAGCGAGCTCAACGCGAGATTCCGGAGCTCGCCTGCCGCTCCCGAGAACGTGAATGCCCCGTGCTGCGCCGCGGCCAGCTGGACGCTGACGGGAGGGGCTCCCACCGTCAACGTTTCCGTCTTCTCCGGGATGAGCAGCAGGTCCACGGAGCCACTGTCGATGATCGCCGGCGAGATCTTGAGCGTGTAGGTCCCCGTCGAGGGAAGCCGACCCAGGTCGATCTTCGCCGAGCTCGCCCGTGCGACGTTGCCCGAGACGAGGCTGGTCCCGCTCGGCTGCGTGACGGCGATCGTGATGGAGCTCGTGAAGGTCGTACCGGCGGTTGCGAGCAGCGTGAAGGCGGACCCGGCCGCCCCGACACCCACGAGTCCACGACCGATCCGGAATCGAAGCTCTACCGGAAGGGCCACAACCACGAGGCGAAACTCAGCTACTGCGGCAACGTCCTGATGGAGAACCGGAACGGTCTCATCGTGGATCTCCTGGTAGAGCCGGCGACCGGATACGCCGAACGGGACGGGGCTCTGGCGATGCTCGACCAGCACCTGTCCGCTCCGGGCGCGACGCTGGGCGCCGATGCCGGGTACGACGTCGCGTCCTTCGTGGCGGCGCTACGCGAACGCGGGATCACGCCGCACATCGCACAAACACGCGACAAACGCCGCCGCTCGGCGGTGGACGGTCGGACGACACGCCACGACGGCTACGCGGTGAGCCAACGCATCCGGAAACGAATCGAGGAGATCTTCGGCTGGGCCAAGACGGTCGCCTGCTTCCGGAAGACACGCTTCAGGGGCCAGCGTCGCACGCAGCTCGCCGGCATTTCGTCGCCGCCGCGTACAACCTGCTCAGGATCTCGAAGCTGCTGCCCGCCTGAAACGAGCGAGGCCCCGCCCGGCCTTCGACTCCGCGCCGCCTGCGGCGGCGCTACGCTCAGGGCGAACGGGGCTGTGGGTGCCCGTTCTTCAACAGCCTGCTAGCACGCAACGGTTCTCCGTCCCCTGGCACATCGGCGCGACCTCCTGAGAGCTTCCTCCGGTTTTCTGTGGCCGAGGCCCGTTCAGGCCACGGTGCTTCGCCCTTGTCAAACGATAGGGGAAACTGACCCCCAAACGACAGAACTTCTGACCCCTCTCCGCCGGGGTTAGTTCGGCGTCTTCTCGGACCTGCCGAGCAGGCCCGCCTTCCGCTTCTGCTTCAGCCTGTAGCTCTCGCCTTGGATCATCAGCGTAAAGCTGTGGTGGAGGAGCCGGTCGAGGATGGCCGCGGCGAGCACTTCGTCCCCGAACACGGCGCCCCACTGCGTCACGACCTGGTTCGTCGTGATCACCATCGCGCCCTTCTCGTAGCGCCGCGCTACGAGCTGGAAGAACAGGTGCGCGCTGCGCTTCTCGAACGGCAGGTGACCGAGCTCGTCCACGACGAGGAGCTTCGGCTTGGCGAAGAACGCGAGCCGCTCCGCGAGCTGGCCCTCCGTCTCGGCCTTCGAGAGCGCGCCGAGCAGCGCCGTCGCGCTGGTGAAGAGCACGGTGTACCCGGCCTCCACCGCCGCGCGGCCGAGCCCGATCGCGAGGTGCGTCTTTCCAACGCGTGGCGGCCCGAAGATGAGCACGTTCTCCGCGTTCGCGACGTAGCGGCTGACCGCGAGCTCCCGGACGAGCTTCTGGTCCACGCTCGGCTGGAACTTGAACTCGAAGTCGTCCAGTGTCTTCACGGCGGGGAAGTGCGCGATCTGGATACCCATCGCGATCCGCTTCCGCTGCTTCGCCCCGACCTCCTCGCGCAGGATCGAGTCGAGGAAGTCGAGGTACGTCGGCTCTCCGCGCGCCGCGTCGGAGAGAAGCGCGTCGAGCTGATCGACGATGCGGCCGAGCCGCAGCCGGCCGAGGTTCTCGAGCACGCGGGCGCGCACGAGTTCGGCGCTCACGCGGCACCTCCGATCACCGCTGCGTAGTCCTCGAGCGTACGCCCAA
>Ga0196976_1001438_pt1 | contig 10830 bp, 19 predicted proteins | sample S3v_513CmetaG_FD_148644 | JGI IMG/M metagenome (GOLD analysis project Ga0196976, IMG submission 148644) | Soil microbial communities from Anza Borrego desert, Southern California, United States - S3+v_5-13C | ecosystem: Environmental > Terrestrial > Soil > Desert | place: USA: California...
ATTGCCACCGCGATCATCGTCGTCACGACCACGGGCGCCTTCCCGGCGATCATCACCGCGTGCGTCCCGTTCTTCGCGCTCGTTCAGCGCCAAGTCATTGTCGCGACCGCGACCACCGGACGAAGAAGACCCTCCGCGTCCGCCGCTGGCGCTCTCACCAACAGTGAAATACTGAAGGATGCCTTCGACACGTTGACCGGAAATGCCCGGCACCTTTTCCAAATCCTTCGCTGATTGGAAATCACCATGATCTTCGCGATACCGGTAGATAGCTTCTGCAAGCTTTTCACCGATAAACGTGGCTTCTTTGAGTTCATCCAAAGAAGCGCTGTTGATGTCTAGTTTTTGCGACGGCATAGCCGCCTTCCTCCTTCGTTGTTGCAGCAACACACCTACAACACGCGGGACAGAGAAAGAGTTTCCTTTCTTGTTTTAAAGCAATGGGATTAACCCGTTTGGTTGCGCATATCAGATATGCAAAAAAGCCCAACAGTTTTTCGCTGTTGGGCTTGACACAATATCAAAAAGTTGTCACCGACCTATCATCGCACACCGGGGCTGGCGATTTCCGTCCGCCCACCAGACCTTCACACGCGAACCCTCAACCGGTGTGCCCTTGCGACCACCACGACGAAGTGCGTCGTGGATAGTCACCCGCTCGCCGTTGTCAAGCTTCACCAGCATATAGGTGTTCACCCTGCTTGGTTTAAAGAATACCCAAAAAGGATTAATGACCTTCTCAACTGTTCCGTGAAACTTTTCGTAAAGCTTTAATTGGCTCATGTCCCAGCTTCTTTCTTAGGCTTGTCAATGTAAAACCAGTGGCTTCCAATGACAGCAACACGAATCTTTCCGCGCTCAAACGTCTTGACGGCTTTCTTCGACATTGCTTTAGGGTTGATGTAGTAGATTGCACCCTTCGCATAGTCCTTCATTTCCGACTGATTATCAATCAGTGCTGACGCTATGCGGTAGGATTCATCCCACGCTTTTTGATCTTCTACCGTCAACACACCAGCGCAACGGTAGCTAAACTGACAAAAGGTAGTGCGGGTCTTCGGTCTAACCGTCTTTTGACGAATGACTTGACAGACTGTATCACCAAACTCTTTGTCACCAACTCGCTTCAGTGCCACTTGGGCAACAGCTATGCGACCTTGGATGGATTCGCCTCGCGCTTCGTGATAGAGCATTTCGGTAAGGCACGCTTCGGACTGTCTGCGAGTTTCTGCTTGACAAACCGAAAAACTTCCGAACATCAAACACGTTGCGAGTAAACCAATACTAAGTGCTTTACGCATTGGGGAGAATACCTTTCCTTGCTGCGCTGTTTCCTTTCTGTGACCTTAAAGGCGAATTTTAGAAATGTCAACAGCTATAATCACGGAACAGGCGATCAACCCACATGAGAATGTACCTGTTTACCCTAGGCGCACGCGTGGGAAGTTCTGAAATACCGGTTCCGATGCCAGCGGCGGGAAACACAACGTTTTTGCCCGCGTCTAGCAAGTCAACAACTTTTAGAAAGTCGTCGTCAATAAGCGATAGAATTTTCTCTAGCGTTTCTGGATTGTCTGAGAAGTAAGCTTCTTCATCGTGACTTGGCGTCCACTTGGTGACGACACCAACAGCGTTGGGCTTGTCACGGCAAACCTTCGCTTGACCACCCCGACCTTTGCGAACACAGTTGTCGCCAAAGATGAAATAGGTATCGGGGTTGCTGTCAAGCTGTTCTTCCGTATACCACTCATGTTGAACGTGAATGGGCATGTTAGGCAGCTTCCAAGTCAATTAGTCCTAGTTTGCGGGCGTTGTTGTAGAGTTCCCAAACATCGAAAGAACAACGACCGGGACCGTAAATGTCTGTGATACGGACAATTTCATCGTCTAGAAACGCGGCAAGAATAAGCGCACAGGCGTACGTCTCAAACATGTATTCAAATAGATCATCTGAGATATACATTACTGGCGTTCCGGCGTTGGGATTTTGATGTAAAGATACTCAAAGCAACCGAACGGTAGACGACGAATTTCTTCTCTGTCTTCGTCGTTGTCGTTGACCCAACAGTTTACGCCGTCTTTGTCGGTTACGACTTTGCCTGTAAGAAGTTCTACCGGGTCATTCGGGTCATGTTTGTCCCATGCGGCAAGAACGTATGTGCCTGTCTCGTACTGACTTGGAAAAGAACTATCCAGCGTCTTCCACTCAATCATTGACTTTTGTTTCCGGTTCTGCACCATCAAAAATGACGGCATTGCGATTGGTTACGGTTGAAAACTTCGGCATGGGGATTGTTTTCACCACACTGCGCTTGACAACCGTATCCGGTTCTGCGTTGGGGTTCTTCGCGCGCTCAAATTCATACATCGCGGCGGATTTTGGAACCTCAACCACACAGCGGCGAACGAACGTGCCACGCTTAAAGAAGTCGGGATAATCGTTAAAATTGATTCCCTTCTCAAAAAGCATTTCTTGCATTTGAGCGCCATTCTTTCCCTGAAGTTTCTTGTGGGAAAAGTAATGGTGTGCTGCCATGCTGATTGCGTTCTTCGTGGCGTCTTGCTCGCGCCAAAGGAACGTGTTCGTTGCTTCGGTCTGATTGGGAAGCTGAAACACACGGCAATCGAAGTGGGGCATACGTTCCCAATAAGAACGGAAATCATCATCCCAGCTTGACAGAATGGCGTTGGTGAACTTGGCAGTAGCCATAGCGGCTAGCACACTCACCATTTTCTGAATTTTGCCGTTAAAGAAGATTTCGCCGTCATAACGGTCGCTGTACCACACAAGGCTAATTTCGTCGGACTGAACGTAGCCAATTCTGGCGTTCGTCTTTTCGACTAGGTACTTGGTGGTGTCAACCATTGCCTCCGACATACGTTCGTCGTACGGGCGATTCATTCCTTTGGTGAACTTAGAGAAACCGCGCCCGTCAATACGAGCATACACCGGCAGAAGCGGAATAAACTTGCGGGTAGTCTCAAACGCTTCGTATGCTTTTAGGCGCTCACCGATTGAATCATATTTGTCGTTACGCATATTGGTCTTTATTCTTTTTCCGGTTATAGGCTTTCTTGTTGGGAACAACCCGCACGCGGAAGCACGGAAGTTCCAACGAACGCGCAATACCGTCGCGGCGTGCAACAACGTCGCGAGTGTTCACGGAAACGGCGCGACGGGTGGAAGAAGACTTTGACATGGTTGTGGTCCTTCGTGTCTGGTCTTCTTCCACCGGCAGCACCAGCGGAGAGAAGACGGGTTAAACTTGCGTGTCTTTGGCGCGCTGTAGCGCCGCTAACTGATTCTCCACACCTTTAACGGACTTTCCGCGTGAAGTCAAGAAGGAAAGTAGGTTGGCGAGGCGAATTTCTTCGTCAGTCTTTTGGGTCTGTTCGATACGGATTGGCTTTGCCATTTCACATAGTCCTGTTTGAAGGTATGGAGAGTTTATTTAGAAAACGTTTACCAAGTGTCGTCGTCTTCGTCGTCGTTCCTGAACTTGGTCGGGTGCGGGAAGAACCCGGATTCCGCTGACGGAAAGAACTTCAGGAACGTTGCGGCTTCTTCGGTGGTCAGTGGTGATGGGCGAAACCTCCGTAAGAAGTATTCGACATCATCATATTCGATTTCTTCGTTCGTGCCAACACTAAAAGTGTATGACGTGAAGTTTTCACGAACGAATTCCACCCACTTGTCCCAAACGGCAGTAGGAAAGACCTTGAACCCTTCTAGGTCCATTTCGTCTGCCCAATTACCGGACCACTTGACTAGGACGTAAGGGGTTGCCGTCATTAGGCGGCAACCTTCTTGGTCTTGGTCTTCTGTAGATTGTAGTAGTTCTGTAGTTCTAGGTCAACCGCAATCGCGTCAGCGGTTTCCGTAGTGACCCACGCTTGCGGGAACGGAATACCGACTTCCGCGATTTCTTCGGCGCTATAGCGCGGATCATTGCGGAACACTGATAGTTCATAAACACCATCGTAGGCGCGCTGAGTAACGCGGGTGTTTGGGTCAGTGTTGGCGGCAGTTAAGGCAGCAATGATGTTCTTCATTTTAGTTCTTTGGTCCGTTGATTGGCGCGCACACTGCGCTGATTGTCTGTAAGTTTTTGTCTTGATATTCGTTGATTGCTTGGCGGATTGCTACGCCAAGCAACACATGACAGGTAAAGCGGGTTCGCACAGTTTCGGTGTATTCAATCTGACATACACCACCAAAACAAATCTGTAAGGCGACGAACCAACCCGCGATCATAGGTCTACGCGGATTTCTTTGATAGAACCGAATCGGAAGGAACGCCACCCGGCATCATCCACCGACCACACGTTGACGCGATCCGTGATCTTGTCGTTTTCGCGGGCTTCAAAGGAACGGACGCCAGCAACACCGGGAACCGGCATGAATTCCTGATTCAGCGTGGCGCGCATGACGCGCTCAGTGCCGTCTAGCTTGTCAAAAGTCACACCGACAATACCGGCGTGCAGATACTTTAGCAGAGTGTCGCGGTCTAGGGTGTCTGGTGAAATGTGGGCTAATGACATTGTGTCACCTAAATGGCGTGAGTGGAAGGAATGCGAGCGATGTAATACTTCATGTTTCTTCGCGAAGAGAAATCGAAGTTCATTAGAGTGCCGTATACATCGGCGTCAAGATCAAAAATCTCACGACCGGTTTCTAGGTCGCGGACGCCAATTGTAATGAACCCGGCGAAGGCACCGCTGTCTTCGTCAACCAGCTTTACAAGGTAATCACCTTCTTCTGCCGTGGTTTCGAAGTTGTCTGGTAGCTTTTCAAAAATCATAGGTTCGTGTCTCGTTGTCTTGATTTTGTGAGTTTCGCATAGAATTTTCAGAGTGTCAAGATAATTTTTTCACCTTCTTTATCACCACGGCGCGAGTACCAAACTGTGAACGTGGGATATTGTATGGTGAACGAACCTTGGTTTAGTCCCGTCAGCAACTTAAACGCCAACTGTTCAGCGTGCTTTCGGATTTCGTCTGGATAGGGCTTGAAGCGCGGATAGCGGATCAACCCGACTTTCACGCCCGCTTCGTTCCCTCCGGTGAACACATAGTCACACGGCATAACGTGAACGCACAAGCCTACTTCATCACAGTACGCTTGGCAAATGTTTTTTGCGACTACATAGTCACCAGCGATGAAAATGTCCGCTGTGAAGGCGGAACATTCGGCAGTCTTAAACTCAACTTCAGCCATTATGGCATGTCCTAAATAAAAACGAGGCACCAGAAGAAGCGCCCAAAGATGATAACGAGGAAAGCAAGGGTGTTTAACTTGGTGACTCTACCGAAACCCTATGGATAAATTCCCCACATGGCAAAGCGAATTCCCAAGCCGCGCGACCGTCGTTCCGTTATTCTAGCCTCACACGAAGAAGATTCATTCTTCGATTATCCGCGTAACAATCGGAAAGCCAACTACAAGGCTCACCTACAACTGGTCACAGACGACAATCTAAAGAATTCCGGCAGAGTCAAGAAGAATTTCAATTGCAAAGACCTTGCCAACATCCAAATGCTAACGCCAAATCAGCACGTCGCACTTGCCGCGTGGGAAGACGAAAAGAACCTAGTCCTTCACGGGTCAGCCGGTACAGGCAAATCCTTCCTAGCCGTCTACTTCGCTCTCAAACAAATTCTTGATCCATCAACCGAATACGAAAAACTAATCATTATCCGCTCAGTGGTGCCAAGCCGCGAAATCGGTCACTTACCCGGCACCAAAGACGAAAAGATTGAAGAATACGAAAAGCCGTACCACTCCCTGTTCTCCGATGCCTTCGGCGGCACACCAACGGCATACCGCCACATGAAAGGCGCGGGGCTTGTTGAATTCGAATGCACTTCATTCTTACGTGGTTGCACGTTCAACAACTGTATCATTGTTGTGGACGAATTCCAGAACATGAACGATGCTGAACTTCATACCGTTCTAACACGCGTCGGTAAAAATGCCAAGATCATTTTTGCGGGCGATACAAAACAAAATGACTTGCTTTACAAATCTAAAGATGCTTCGGGGTTTGGTCCGCTGCTAGCCGTCGCAAAAGCGATGAAAAGCGATTTCGCGGTTGTCAAGTTCGAAGTTGACGATATCGTACGAAGCGGGTTCGTCAAGACCTACATCGCCACTCGCGAACTTCTTGGTTACTAACTCAGAACAAACCCCTTGGCGAAAGTCAAGGGGTTTTTCGCTTGTCAAGTTCGCTCTGCACCCGCACAATTAGTTCCGTCTGCGACGGAAAGAAAGACTTGACAGCGCCACCGAAACCGGGAACGCACATCGTCTCACGAATGTTGAAGTTTTCCGGCGATGCCCACACGTCAACGGTCATGCCGAATTCTTTCTGACAAATCTTTAAGGCTTGGTTAAAGTTCATTGAGTTCGTTCCATTTCGCGCTTGTGGGCGGCTTCGTCGGTACAGACAAGCACATAGTATTCTTCTAGCACTCCGTCCGTCCAACCGTCTTCTTCCCAACCTTCGTCCGTCTTACGGTTAAGAACGAATTCGTTGTAGAAGTATTCTCGCGACACTTTCTTAACGAAATACGGATCGTTGGGACCAAACACCCAAGGGCACCCGTCAGAAAGGTCGCCGTTGGAAATGAGTTCCTGTACTTCCATCTGGCGACGAAGGCGGTTCAGTTCCGCTAGCGCGCCTTCCGGGTTTGCAGCGATTTCTTCAACTGTATCAAAAGGCATAGTCAGCACTCCGTGCAAAAGTCAACTTCCCAATCGAAGTAGGCTTCCGGGTAAGACCCAATGTCTATGGTCACATGAGACGCAAAATCAACGCGGACATAGTGACTTCGTTCCCAATGAAAACCACCAATTGACCACCAATAAGCAGCAATCGCTTCCCAACCTGTTTTATCCATGTGTCGGGTTCCTTCTTGTTAGTGGACGCTACCAAGTTCCGTGGCGTTGAATTTCATCGGAAAGCGAAACTCAGGGAACTTCACCAGAAGCTTCCCGTTCTCTTCCTTCCCAATGAACACACCGATCTTATCACGAAAAGTCGAATTCGGAACCAACTCGCTCATGACGACTTTGACCGACGATCCAACGTGAAGCATGGTGGCGTTCCTTCGTTCTGTCTGTGCCCAATCTAATGTGATTTTTCCTCCCTGTCAAACGCTTTTTTCGCTTTGACCCTTCTAAATATGCGAACAATATCCGTTAAGAAAAACGAGTCGCCCTAGTATGACATCGCTCATTGAATTAAACATTCCGCCGTATTACGACACGACCAATCAAGAGGTTGAGAAGGACTATTACAAGGTCATTCATTCTCCCTCTAAGGCTATTCAGGCGCGCGAACTTAACGTTGCCCAAGGTCTACTTCAGAAACAGCTTGAACGTTTCGGCAATCACGTTTTCAAGGAAGGTTCTTGTGTAATCCCCGGCGCGACTTCGTTTGATACGAAACTGACTTATGTCACGCTAGAGCCAAAATATAATGCTCTCGACATTAACGTATCGAATTTCCTAGGCAAGACCGTTGTCGGTGTCACCAGCGGCACCAAGGCTAAGGTTGTGCGCGTGGAAGCCGCCGTTGACGCGGACCCCGACACTCTTTACGTTCAGTACAATGCGGGCGTGTCAAGCCAATCTTTCGTCGGGCGCACCACAAACGGTTCAACCAAAGTAACCCACCTAACAGCCGCCGCTTCTAGCGCGATTGCTGTTGGCGCTGTAGTAACTGGCGTTGGTATCCAAAGCAACACCTATATCATTGCAAACAACGTAGCAGACGGCACGCTAACGCTTTCTAAGCCCGCTATTGCCAACTCCGGTGAACTTGGCGTAACCATCGTTGCCACGACTGCAAAACAGTTCAACCTTGGTGAAGACATCATCACCATCGAAGAGAACGAAGACGACGAACGCTTTGCGGCTAAGGTCGCAACGGAAGGCTTCGCGTCTCGCGCGGCTGTTGCTGAAGGCGTGTACTTCGTTGCTGGCACGTTCGTTGCGGTTCATGCGCAAGAAATTCTTCTTGACAAGTACGGCAACGCTCCAACGTGCAAAATTGGTCTGGTGCTGGATCAACAGATTGTTGACGCTCTTGACGATTCCGCTCTAACCGACCCCGCGCTAGGTTCACCCAACTACAACGCGCCCGGTGCAGACCGCCTAAAGCTGTCGCTCACCCTAGCAAAGACCAACGTTGAAACAGTAACCGAAGCCAATTTCTTCGAACTCGTTCGTCTGAAAGACGGCGCGATTGAAGCAAAGATTGAACAGACCGGTTACTCAGAACTTGCGAAGACTCTTGCTCGCCGCACGTTTGACGAATCCGGTCACTACACCGTCAAGCATTTCCCTATCGAAATCCGCGAACACCTTGACGATGGGACCAATCGTGGTATCTACACGGCGGATCAAGGTGGCGACGAAACAAAACTAATCTGTGCGCTAAGTCCCGGTAAGGCTTATGTGTCCGGTTATGAAGTAGAAACCTTTGGTACGAAGTTTATCGAATTCGACAAGGCTCGCGACACCGCTCGCGCCAACAACAACCTAGTAAACTTCCAAATCGGCAACTACGTTGACGTGACGAACGTTTCAGGTTGCCCAAACATTAGCACGTTTGCGACTGTAAATCTTCGTGATGCCGTCCACGGTGGTTCTTCTGCTTCCGGTTCGCTTGTTGGCACCGCCAAGGTTCGCATGATCGAACACCAAAGCGGCACTCCCGGCACCACGAACGCCGTGTACCGTCTATGGCTGTTTGATATCGTCATGACCGGTGGCAACACGTTTGCGAACAATGTCAAGTCTCTTGTTATTCCCGGTTCGCCTCCATTCCTTTCTAACGCCGTGCTGTTCAGCGGTCGCGCGATCCTAAACGACGCCAACCGTACATCACTCGTGTTCCCGAATGGTTACGTCACTAAGACACTGAAAGACGAAGACGGTAATATTGATATTACCTACACTGTTCGTCGCACACTCACGGGCGTAATGTCCGGTAACACAGCGACGTTCGTCGCTGGTGCAAATGAAGTGTTCCGCGCCTACAGCGCCGCCAACTATCACTTAGTTGTGAAAGTTGCCTCCGCTACCGCGACTTCAAACGGGTTTGTTGCTGGCGACGTAATCAATCTAGCCGATGCTGGCAACAGCGTCAATCTTTCCGGTTCTCCGGTTGGCACCCAAGTAAACATCGTTGTTCCTGCTATCGCCGGTTCAACGGTTGAACTAATTGCGACCGTGACCAAAACAACGGCGACTTACAAGACGAAGACCCTAGTCACTCGCACTCAGACTTTCAACAATCCCGGTCTAGCAACTCTACAGCTTGACCGCGCTGATATCTTCAGCATTGAAAGCGTGACTGACAAAGGTCCAAGCGGTACAGCCGACATCAACATTAAGAACCGTTACATCATTGACGATGGTCAGCGCGATTTCTACTATGACCGTGGGCGTCTAATCCCCGGTGACGGTGTGTCTGCGCCAAGCGGCAACGTTGTCGTAGTTTACAAGTATTTTGAACACTCCGTTGGTGATTACTTCTGTGCTGACTCTTACACCAGCGCAATCGAATACAAGAAAATTCCAAGCTTCAATTCACCGGGCATTGGTGGTCTTCTGAACCTTTCCGATTCACTAGACTTCCGTCCACGAATTGACAACAGCGGTAGCGGTTTCTCTGTCTATTCTGAATGTGTGGTTCCTAACGATGTAATTATTCTTGATTACACGTACTACATGTCTCGTATTGACAAAGTTTACCTTGACTACAAGGGCACGTTCGCTGTTCTGAAAGGCACGCCTAGCAACAATCCTAAAGAACCGTTAACGCCTGAAGGCGCAATGGCGCTTTACACCCTTCGTATCGCTCCATACACCCGCACCGTAAATGGTGTTGCTCCGATCTTCATTGAAAACCGCAACTACACCATGCGGGACATCGGTAAGCTAGAAACGCGTATCAAAAATCTAGAATACTATACCGCGCTGTCTATGCTTGAAAAGGACACCAACGATCTATTCATTGACGATGGTACGGGTTTCAACCGCTTCAAGAACGGTTTCGTTGTAGACAACTTCACTAGCCACGCGCTAGGCGATGCTGCCAATCAAGAATATCAGTGCGCCATTGATGCCGCTCGCGGTGAAATGCGCCCGATGTTCTCTCAGGCGAACGTTGGTCTAGAACTAATTCCCGGTTCGTCAACCAACTACACCAAGACCGGCGCACTGATTACTCTTCCGTACACCACGGAACCACTAATCAGTCAGACCTTTAACTCTCGTTTCGAAAACATCAACCCCTTCAACGTGTTCTCGTGGGTTGGTGCTGTAGAACTTGATCCACCCGCCGATGATTGGCGCGACGATACGACTCTGCCTGACCTAGTTGTTCGCCAAGACAACACCGCTCGTGCGTTCCAAGCGCTCGCCGGTATTTGGGGAACTCAGTGGAATGATTGGGAAACCACTTGGACCGGTCAACCGCGCGAAGTTGGTCGAACCGTTCAGGACTCCGAAGTTATTATTAACCCCGCGTACGTGGAATATCTAGCCGGTAATCCATTCGGTGATCCTGCCGCCCATCTTGGTCTAGACCGTGACTCATTCTGGACCGGTCAAGGCACGCTAGGTCTTGGTAGCGGTGGCGCCTCTGCCGTCCGCACCACGTCAAGCGTAACCACGGCTGTTGACACTGCACAGACGCGCACGGGTACGCGCCTAAACGTCACCACGTCCACCAACAATCAGAACCTTGGTGATCGAATTGTTGACGTGTCCGTTGCGGCATTTATTCGTTCCCGTGATGTCAAGTTTAAAGCAACGCG
>Ga0196976_1001439_pt1 | contig 10817 bp, 5 predicted proteins | sample S3v_513CmetaG_FD_148644 | JGI IMG/M metagenome (GOLD analysis project Ga0196976, IMG submission 148644) | Soil microbial communities from Anza Borrego desert, Southern California, United States - S3+v_5-13C | ecosystem: Environmental > Terrestrial > Soil > Desert | place: USA: California...
GCCGCGGATCTGCCGCGGGTGCCGCGGACGCCAGATGCCGAAGGGGCTGATGCCGACCTGCACGTCCGGGCGCACGGCCTTCACGCTGGTGTAGAGCGAGGCCACGAAGTCGTTGATGTTCTTGCGGCGCCAGTCGTCGCGCCCGAGGCGCCCGCCTTTGGCGCGATAGCGCTGCCACGTCGCGTCGTCGGGGAACGGTGCGTTGTCCTCGGGATAGGGATAGAAGTAGTCGTCCATGTGTACGCCGTCGACGTCGTACCGCCGCACGACGTCGATCACCGCCAGCAGCACCTCGGCGCGCGCGTCGGCGTCGCCCGGATCGAGCCAGAGATGCTTGCCGTAGGTGCGCACGAGCTCCGGCCGCCGCACGGCCAGGTGCGGCGCGGCCAGGGGAGAGGCCGCCGACGGATGCCGCGCCCGGAAGGGGTTGAACCACGCGTGCAGTTGCAGTCCGCGCGCGTGCGCGGCCTCGATCGCGAACGCCAGCGGGTCGTAGGCCGGCTCCGGCGCCTTCCCCATCGTGCCGGTGAGGTATTCGCTCCACGGCGAATCGGGCGCGGGATAGATCGCGTCCGCCATGGGACGCACCTGCAGGAAGATGGCGTTCAGGCCGAGGGCGGCGGCGCGGTCGAAGAGCCGGACCAGCTCCGCCTTCTGCTCGTCGGGGGTGAGGTCCCTGCGGGACGGCCAGTCGATGTTGTCGACCGTGGCGATCCAGACGCCGCGCAGCTCCGGACGCTCCGCGCTCTGTTGCGTGGCGCAGCCGGCCAGCAGGAACAGGAAGAGCAGGCGCTTCACAGCCCGCGCACCCCGATCAGGCCATCACCGAACCGGAGCTCGATCGGCTCCGTCACTCCGTCTCCGCGCAATCGCCACAACAATACATTCCTTTGCTCGTCGACGCCGGCGAATTCCGCGCGGATGGCCGCCACGTCGCGGTAGCGGCGGCGGTAGTCCTCGATGATCTCCCGCGCCCGCGGCACCGGCAAGTCGACGTCGTCGGGATTGAGCACGCGGGCGAGCATCTCCGCGTCCCCCGTGGCGATGGCGCGCAGGTAGAGGCTCATGAAGCGCTCCGCGCGGAAGCCGTAATCGAGCAGCGGGCTGTGAAGGCGGATCAGGTCCTCCTGATGGACGTCGACGTGCGAGGTTCCATTGAGGGCGTAGCGAAAGCCGGCCACGCGCCTGACGCTCGTCACCCGTCCGCCGAGGAGCGTGCGGTACTGCCCAAGCGCCACGCGCAGCGCCTCGGGGCCGTGGAGGATGTATCGATTGAGCTCCTCGGAAGGCTCGCCGTTGATGGCATCGGCGAGCAGGCGCACCAGCCGTTCCGCCTCGACGTCGGTGAGCGCCGGGGCCCGGGCCAGCCGCACATCGACGCGCACTTTCTCGGCGGGCTGAAGCCCGCCCCACATTTGCGTGGCCGTGCCCGCGGCGCCGCCGCTCTTCGCTTCGACCACCACGCACTCCCCGGCGCCTTCGACCACCGCGAGGTACTCGCCGTTGTCGTCCGTCACCGCGCCGACGAACGTCTCCGTGGGACGGCACGCCGCGTCGGCGAGGCGCACGAGCACGTCCGCATGCGCGATCCCGAAGCCGCTCGCGCTGGTCACGCGTCCGGACACGTGCGCCGACGGCACGTCGCGTTTCGGCGGGGGAGGGGGCGGCGTGGACGCGGGCGGGGCCGCGCATCCGTGGGAGAACAGCACCATCGCCAGAGCGAGCCTGCGCATGCGCGGGAGATCGTAAACGTCCGGCCACGAAGAAGTCACATCGACCTGCAACCCGAAGCGTACAATCGGGCACGTCCATAGGTCAGGCAGTTTTCCATCTTGAGGAGAAACGATGAAGAGTCTCATTCGGGGAGTCCCGCTGTTCTCTCTCCTCCTGCTCATCGCCGGGGCGGCAATCGGGCAGGGGACCACAGGCACCCTCGTCGGCACGGTCACGACGGAAGGCACGGAGCTTCCGGGCGTGACGGTGACGATCTCGTCCCCGGCGCTGCAGGGGACGCGCAGCACCGTCACGGCCGACGGCGGCAGCTTCCATTTCCCGGCCCTGCCGCCGGGCGACTACACCGTCACCTATGAGCTGAGCGGCATGCAACCGGTGACGAAGAAGCTGCGCGTCAACCTGGCGCAGACCAGCCGCAGCGACGCGGAGCTGCGGCCCAGCGCGCTGACCGAGGCCATCACCGTCACGGCCGCGGCGCCGGCGGCGCTGGAGACCACCGAGGTCTCGGCGAACTTCACCAGCGACACCATCGCCGAGCTGCCGACGCTGCAGCGCAACATCGCCACGGCCGCGCTGATCGCGCCGGGCGTCAACGACGCCGGTCCGAACAAGCAGATCGTGATCTCCGGCGCGCAGTCGTTCGACAACCTGTTCCTGGTGAACGGCGTGGTCGTGAACGAGAACCTGCGCGGCCAGCCGCACAACCTCTACATCGAGGACGCCGTGCAGGAGACGACCATCCTCACCGGCGGCGCGATCTCGGCCGAGTACGGCCGCTTCACCGGCGGCGTGGTCAGCACGATCACCAAGTCGGGCGGCAACGAGTTCCACGGCTCGCTGCGGGACAGCCTGCGCAACGACTCGTGGCAGTCGCGCGTCCCGGTCACGTCGCTCATCAACGAGGCCGAGCACCTCGACGACATCAACAGCGTCTATGAAGGGACGCTGGGCGGCCGCATCATCCGCGACCGCCTCTGGTTCTTCGTGGCCGGCCGCCAGGAGAAGACCCAGACCAGCGCCGAGACGGTCGTGTCGAACATCCCCTTCGCCCAGACCGTGGACGAGACGCGCCTGGAAGGGAAGCTGACCGGCCAGATCACCTCCAAGCACAGCATCGTCGGCTCGTATCTCGACGTGAAGCGCAAAGAGGGGAACAACCGCTTCGGCAACGTGGTCGACCTGGCCAGCCTCACCGACCGCGAGCTGCCGAACCAGATCCGCGGCCTCCACTACAACGGCATCATCACCAACAACCTGCTGATCGAGGCCGGCTACAACGAGATGGACTTCGCGTTCGTCGGCGGCGGCGCCTCGCAGCGCGACCGCATCAACGGCACGCTCCTCCGCGACACGGCCACCTCCAACCGCGCCTGGTCGCCGACCTTCTGCGGCGTCTGCAGGGACAAGGAGCGCAACAACAAGTCGGCCCAGATCAAGGCGTCGTACTTCCTGACCACGAAGGGCCTCGGCCAGCACAGCCTCACCAGCGGCTGGGAGGATTTCCACCAGCTCCGCGTCGAGGATAACTACCAGTCCGGCAGCAACTACCGCCTCTGGGGCGATTTCTTCTTCGTCGGCGACACCTTCTACTTCCGCGCGAACCCGACCAACTCGCAGATCGCCTATCACCCGCTGCTCGAGGAGAGCAAAGGGTCCGACTTCGCGGTCTCCTCGTTCTTCGTGAACGACAAGTGGGACCTCAACCAGAACTTCAGCTTCAACATCGGCGCGCGCTACGACGCCGCCAACGGCAAGAACCAGTCGAAGGTGAAGACGGTCGACGACACGGCCATCAGCCCGCGCCTCGGCGTGATCTGGGATCCGAAGGGCAACGGCACGCATCGCTTCAGCGCCAGCTACAGCAAGTACGCGTCGAAGGTCGACCAGGGTGCCGGCGACGCTACCTCGCAGGGCGGCCGCTACGCGTCGTACTACTGGAACTACCGCGGACCGGCCATCAACCCGGTCGGCACCCCGAATGACCAGCTCGTGCCGACGGCCGAAGTCATCCGCCGCATGTTCGAGTGGTTCGACCAGCAGGGCGGCATCAACAACACCTCGCTGCTGGCCACCATCAGCATCCCCGGCTTCACCAGCCGCATCGGCGAGAACCTGACCGCGCCGAGCATGGACGAGTACTCGATCGGCTACGGCGCGCAGATCGGCCCGCGCGCGTACTTGCGCGCCGACCTCATTCGCCGCACCTGGGGCGACTTCTACGTCCTGCGCCGCGACCTGAGCACGGGCCAGGTGGCGCTGCCGCCGCCGAGCACGTCCAGGGTCGACCAGGGGGTGATCGAGACGGGCGACTATGACCTGGAGCGCAACTACACCGGCATCCAGACGCAGGGACAGTACCGCATCACGAACGCGCTGACCTTCGGCGGCAACTACACCTGGTCGAAGCTGCGCGGCAACATCGAGGGCGAGCAGTTCAACAACGCCACGGTGCTGGCCGGCTGCAACGGCACGGCCACGGTGCCCGGCACCGACAGCGGGGTCTGCTCGCCCGAGTACCAGGCCTTCGAGGAGAACCACCCCGTCGGCTATCTCTCCGGCGACATGCGCCACCGCGCCTCGGCCTGGCTGCAGTACGACCTGCCGACGGCGCTGGGCCGCTTCAACTTCTCGGTGCTGCAGCGCTATCACAGCGGACTGCCGTACTCCGCGGCGGCGTCGATCGACGTGCGCCAGAGCGCGGCCCTGCCGGACGGCGTGGTCAACCCGGGCTACGTCAACCCGCCGTCGCGCGTCTGGTATTACTTCGGCGAGCGCGGCCAGTACCGCGCGGACGACATCACCTCGACGAACCTCGGCATCAACTGGGAGTCGCCGGGCTTCGGCGGCGCGACGCTGTTCGTCCAGACCGACATCGTCAACGTGTTCAACGAGGCGGGCGTCGAGTACCCGGCCACCGCCCGCGGCAACGTCATCGACCAGACCGTGTTCGTCCGCCGCACCCGCTCCACCCTGACCGCCTTCAACCCCTTCACCACCACCCCGCAGGAAGGCGTGCACTACGAGTTCGGCCCCAACTTCGGCAAGCCCACCAACCGCGAGGCCTACCAGGACCCGCGCGAATACCGCGTGTCGTTCGGCGTGCGCTTCTAACTGCGTTTTTCCGGGTGCGCGGCTTTCGCCGCGCACCTGTGGAGCGCCGGCGTCCCGCCGGCTGTCGTGGCGGCGTCCCGCGCCGCCACCCGGGCGGGCGGCGCGGGACGCCGCCCGGCCAGCCGGCGAGGACGCCGGCGCTCCACTGTTACGCTGTCGGCCGCCGCAGCTGGCGCTGCGGCATGGAGAGCGCGAGCTGGCGCTCGCGCACTCCAGATCAGCTCAGTTCCTTGCGCGTCCGCGCGGCTAACGCCGCGCACCTGTGGAGCGCCGGCGCTCCACTGTTGCGCTGTCGGCGCCGCAGCTGGCGCTGCGGCATGGAGAGCGCGAGCTGGCGCTCGCGCACTCCAGATCAGCTCAGTTCTTTGCGCGTCCGCGCGGCGAGAGCCCGCGCGCCGGGATGCGGGTTGGCCTTCACCAGCTCCTCCAGCACGCGCTCCATGTCCGCGCGGCGGCCCTCGATGAAGTAGATGATGGCCAGGTTGGCGTAGGCCTGCGTGTTCTCGGGGAAGTTGGCGATCTCGCGCTGGTAGGCGGCGGCGGCGTCGGCGGGACGGTCCATGCGCGCGTAGATGTCGCCGCGGAGGAAGTCGAGGCGGTAGAGCTTCGGCACGCCGAGCTCCCGCGCGCGGCGCGCCGCGCTCTCCGTCGCCGCGAGCGCGGCCGGCAGGTCGCCGCGCGAGCGGTGGATCTCGGCGAGGAGCAGCATGGCCGCGGGCTGCGGGTTGTGCGCGCCGATGGCCTCCGCGGCGTGGCGCTCCGCGGTGGCGAAGTCGCGCCGGGCCACGGCCACGCGCGCGAGCAGCTGGTGCGCCGGCGCGGGGGAGCTCTTCATGGCCAGGTCGGCGTAGCGCGCCGCCTCGTCCGGATTGCCCGCCTGCAGGTAGACATCGCCGAGGGAGAGCGCCATCTCGGGCGAGAAGCGCTGCGTGCGCGACATCGCCGTGCGGTAGACTTCGATGGCCTCCTCGTACTGCCCCATGTCCGCCAGCGTCTCCCCGAGCTTGTCCCAGACGTCGAACAGCCCCGGGTTCTCCTTCACCAGCGCGCGCAGCACGGTCACGGCCTCGCCGAAGCGGCGCTCGTCGGCCAGGCGGAAGCCTTCCTTGATCCGCTCCAGCCAGGGGAGCATGTCCTTCGGGTTCGGCAGCGCCGCGTCGTTGCCGCCCGCGCGTACGCTGCCGAGATAGCCGAGGGCGGCCAGCTTCGCCGCATCCTCCGGGTCGATCTGCTGCAGCTCCTGGATGCCGGACGGGTACTTCGCCAGCTCGGTGCGCATCGACGCGGCCACGCGGCGCTCGTCCGCGAGGACGTCCTTCGTCTCCCCCGGATCGCGGACCACGTCGTACAGCTCCGGCTTCGGCGACTGGATGTAGTGGTGGCGCGCGTCGATGAGCGAGCGCAGCTCGCTCCAGCCGAGGTGGATGCGGGGATAGAACGTCTCGCTGTAGATGCGGCGGTCCGGCGGGACAGGCTTCAGCCCGTCCAGGATCATCGAGCGCAGGTCCGTGAGGCCCACCGGCTCCCCGACGCGCTCCCCGGCGCGCGCGTTCTTCGGCAGCTTCACGATCAGCGGCACGTGCAGCACCTCGCGGTAGAGGAGGATGCCGTGCTGGTCCTCGCCGTGCTGCCAGAGCCCTTCGCCGTGGTCGGAGGTGAGCACGATCATGGCGCGGTCGTAGAGGCCGGAGGATTTCAGGAGCTCGAGGAATTGTCCGGTGATCGCGTCCGCGTGCGCCACCTCGCCGTCGTACGGCTCATCGGCGTAGCGGGCGCGGTACGGCTCGGGCGGCGTGTACGGCGCGTGCGGCTCGTAGATGTGGAACATGAAGAAGAACGGCCGCGCGGACTGCCGCGAGATCCACGCGCGCGCCGCTGCCAGCGTCGATTCGCCGGGACGCTGGTGCTGGCTGGCGGCGCCGCTGGTGGCCACGGGGATGGCGTCGTCGTAGAAGTCGAAGACCGCGCCGAGCCCCGTGTCGGCGCGCAGCACGTACGACGACACCGCCGCGCCGGTGGCGTAGCCGCGCGCCTTCAGCAGCTGCGGCAGCGTGGTGTGTTTGGCGGCGTCGAAGCGGTAGCCGAGGTTGTTGCGCACGCCGTGCTCGGTGGGGAGGAGCCCGGTGAGCATCGAGACGTGCGACGGCAGCGTCATCGGGCAGTGCGAGTAGGCGTTGTCGAAGAGGATCCCGTCGCGCCGCAGCGCGTCGATGTGCGGCGTGGACCCCTTGCCGTAGCCGTACGCGGGGAGCCGGTCCGCGCGCAGCGTGTCGATGGAGATCAGGATGACCGGCGCGCTCTCCTCGAGCACCGGCTGCTCGCGGTTGCACGCTGTGAGGATCAGGAGAAGGAAACCGAGACGCCGCATCGGCGCCGAATATAATCCGCGCCGTGCCGCTCGTCCGCATCACTCTCCGCAAAGGGCGCTCGCCCGAGTTCCTCCGCGACGCCTCGAACGCCGTACACGACGCCCTCGTGGCCACCGCCAACGTCCCCGCCGATGACCGGTTCCACATCATCGAAGAGGTGGAGTCCGATCGCCTCATCGCCCACCCGTCGTACGGAGGCGTGACCCGCGGGGAGGGGTTGATCGTCGTGCAGATCACGTTGAACGCCGGCCGCACGCTGGAGGTGAAGCGTGCGCTCTACGCGGACATCGCCAGGCGTTTGCAGGAGTCGGTAGACGTGCGTCCGGACGACGTGCTGATCAGCCTCGTCGAGGTGACCAGGGAGAACTGGTCGTTCGGGGGTGGGCGGATGACGTACGGATAACAACGTAGGGCGGGCTTCAGCCCGTCCCAGGCGGGCTGAAGCCCGCCCTACGTTACATCCACTCACTCCGCGCCCTCCCCCTCCCGTCATAAAACCGCACCCGGATCCGCTTCGCGTCCAGTTCCACCACCGCGAAGCCGATGCGCTCGCGGGTGCGGATCTCGGAGGGGAAGACGGTCGACAGCCGCAGCTTGATGGGCGGGATGGGCTCCGAGCCGGCGCCGCTGACGACGTGCAGCATGCGGCCGCGCAGCAGCTCGAGGTGGTGGTCGTGGCCGCATAGATAGAGGTGGGCGCGCGTCTCGCGCAGGGCGGGGATGATCCCGCGCATGCGGCGCACCTCGTCGCGGGGGAAGTAGCCATGCCAGCCCGACGAGAGCACCGGATGGTGCCCGACCACGACTCTCCAGCGCGCCTTCGACTTCTCGAACGCCGAGCGCAGCGCCCCCTCCGCCTCCCGGTTGCGGCCGCGGACGTACGGCGTGGTGTCGAGCATTGCAAAGTCGGCGATCCGGGCGCGGACGGCGTATTGCCGCGCCGGCATGGTCCAGTTCGCAATGACGCCGGTGGCCCGCACCTGGGCCAGCGGATCGGCGTCGCCGCAGGAGTCGTGATTGCCGAGGACCGGGAGGACGGGCGGCCCGACCCGTGTCAAAGCGGTGACGAGACTCCAGCGTGGGTCTTCCTCGGAAGTGGGACCGCAGGGATAGAAGTTGTCCCCGGTCAGCACGATGGCGTCGAGCGGCGTCTCCCCGTGGATGCGGGCGATCCCGGCCGCGACCGTATCCGCGCCGCTCCCCGTATCCCCGGCCACGGCGATGCGCAGGACCGTCCCGCGGGGCTTCAGGGCGATCTCGGGGAGGGGCGCGCCGGCCGCGATCCCGGCAAACAAGAGGAGAACAAAGATCCGGAAGGCGGCCACGAAGCCAATCATATGTGCCAGAATGCGCCGCGTTTTTCCCGTGTTCCAGATCGCGCGTGACCTCCGCCCGGGGTCGTGCGTCTCACATCAAAACCGAAGTCTCTCGGCGAAACTATGACTCGAACTTTCGTGATGCTCGTGCTGCTGGCCGGTTTCGGCGCGGTGGCGCGTGCGCAAACCCCGCCGCCACCGGCGGGGCAGACCCAGGAACGGCCGCGCCCGCGGCCCGGCACCATTCTCGACACGCCGTCCACCGGCAGGATCACCGACGCCCCGGCGCCGGCCCGTCCGCAGCAGAACCTGGCCGGGCAGGTCGTGGAGCGCTTCGAGGCCTCCGGCAACACGTCGGTCGCCAGCGACACGATCCGCGTCTACCTCGGCATCACCCCGGGCGACGTCTACGACCCCGCCGCCATCCAGCGCAATTTCGTCAACCTCTGGCAGACCGGTCTCTTCGACGACATCCGCATCGAGACCGAGCGCGGCGACACCGGCGTGGTGGTGCGGGCCATCGTCAAGGAGCGTCCCCGCATCGGGTCGGTCGAGTTCCGCGGCAACAAGGAGCTCAACCAGACCAAGGTGAACGAGGCGCTGGAGCGCGACAAGATCGACCTGCACATCGGCAACACGATCGAGCAGACGCTGATCCGCCGGGCCCAGGAATCGATCAAGCGCGCCTACACCGAGGGAGGCTTCGAGGGCGTGCAGGTCGACGCCATCACCGAGGACCTCGGGACGCCGGGCGAGAAGAAGATCGTCTTCATCATCAATGAGGGCATCAAGGCCAAGGTGGCCTCGATCGACTTCGTCGGCAACCGCGTCTTCTCCGACGCGCGCCTGCGCGGCCAGATGAAAGAGATCAAGAAGCACAACCTCTACACCTGGGTGCGCAAGAAGAACCTCTACGTTCCGTCGAAGCTCGACGAGGACCTCGAGCACATCCGCAACTTCTACCAGGACCACGGCTACCAGGGCGTCACCTTCGGCGACCCGCAGATCACCACCAGCGGCAACCGCGTGCGCATCACCGTCCCGGTCAAGGAAGGGGAAGTGCACACCTTCGGCGACGTGACGGTCGAAGGGAACACCGTCTTCACCGCCGACCAGATCATCGGCAACTGGCCGGTGGAGAAGGGCGCCACGCTGCGCCGCAAGCCGATCCAGACGCGCATCGACGCGTTCGGCGAGGCCTACCGCATGCGCGGCTACATCTACGCGTACGTGGAGCCGGAGTACACGGTCAAGCCGGGCAACGTGGTCGACGTGAAGATCAACATTTTCGAGGGCGACCAGTTCCGCCTGGGCCGCCTGGAGTTCGTCGGCAACAGCACCACCAAGGACAAGGTCCTCCGCCGTGAGATCTTCCTCGAGGAAGGTCAGATCATGGACATGGAGACCTTCAAGCAGTCGATCTACAAGCTCGGCCAGCTCGGCTTCTTCAAGGTCAACGACAACCCCGACTTCAAGGTGAACCCGGAGACGAAGACCGTCGACGTGACGGTCAAGGGGATCGAGGAAGGGAAGAACGACGTCCAGTTCGGCGGCGGCTACTCCGAGGGGGGCGGCTTCTTCGTGCAGGCGCAGTTCGCCACGCGCAACTTCCTGGGCGAGGGAGAGAACTTCTCGCTCGGCTACCAGCGCGGACGGCGCACGAACTTCTTCTCCATCTCCTACGCCGATCCCTGGTTCATGGACACGCCGAACTCGCTGGGCGTGTCGCTGTACAACCGCGAGACCATCCTGCCGGCGTCGTTCGGCTTCGAGCAGCGCGGCAAGGGCGGCACCGTCGCCTATGGATATCGCCTGCGCCGCTTCGACTCCCTCGGCCTGCTGTACGGCTACGAGCGCTCGCGCAGCGTCTACCAGTCGCAGGAGATCCCCGACCCGAACGGCAACATTCCGCTGCCGCTGATCTCGGACCTGCAGTTCATCACCTCGACCATCGTGCCGTCGTACCGCTACGACTCGCGCGACAATCCGTTCGATACCACGCGCGGCTCGCGCATCAACCTGAGCCTGGCCTATGCCGGCGGCCCCCTGGGGGGCTCGGTGGAGATGTTCAAGCCGACCATCGGCATGACGCGCTTCGTGCGCCTCTCGCGCCGCAGCTCGGTCAGCGTGAACATCGACGCGGGCCACATCTTCTCGTTCCGCGACGACTGCGCGCACACGTACAACGAGCTCACGCGCGAGGTGCCGGACCTCTGCGTCCCGACTTCCGACCGCTTCCTGGTGGGCGGCGAGTTCTCGGTGCGCGGCTTCGGCTACGGCACCCTCG
>Ga0196976_1001440_pt1 | contig 10815 bp, 10 predicted proteins | sample S3v_513CmetaG_FD_148644 | JGI IMG/M metagenome (GOLD analysis project Ga0196976, IMG submission 148644) | Soil microbial communities from Anza Borrego desert, Southern California, United States - S3+v_5-13C | ecosystem: Environmental > Terrestrial > Soil > Desert | place: USA: California...
GCTGAGCCACGCGGACCGCGACAGCCTGCGACCGCGCAAGGTCAGCCGGATCCGCTCCGCTTCGCGGGTCACCGTGGCGTCGACGCCCTCCTGCGAGAGGTCGCGCTCCAGCGAGCGGAGGTGCCGGTGGATCCGCAGCGCGCGCTTCCCCTCGGGCGAGGAGAGGGCGAGGAAGTGGCGGTTCCGGCTGAAGTGCCGGTCTTCCCGGAGGCGCTCGAGCGCGCGGAGGAGGAAGCTCGCCATCACGGAGAGAGCGTACCAGAGCGCCGGGGGCGCGAGGTAGCCGGGGCCCGGTTCAGGAGTCGATCACGTCGCTCCGGTGCACGACGCGCTCCACGGCCGCGCGCTCGCGGCGCCGCGCCGGGCCGACCACCACCGCGACCAGGTTCCGGCGCCGGAACGTCTGCCGCGCGACGCGCTGCACGTCGGCGGGCGTCACCGCCTCGACGCGGCGGCACCGCTCCTCGAACCCCTCGGGCGACGACAGCACCTCGCCCGCGCCGTACCACCCCGCGAGGTCCGACACGGAGTCGAGCGAGAAGGCGAGCGTCATCCGGTGGCGGCGCTGGACGCGCACGAGCTCCTCCTCGGGCACCGGCCGCTCGGCGAGGCCGCCGAGCACCCGCAGGACCTCCTCGATGACGCGCGGCAGCTTGCGCGGCGCGCAGGCCCCGTCGATGACGGTCATGCCCGCGTCGGCGAAGGTGTCGATGCCGGCGTGGAGCGCGTACGCCAGGCCGCGGCGCTCGACGACCTCGAACGGCAGGCGCGAGGAGAGGCCGTCGTCGAGGATGCGTCGGATGCAGAGGTGGATAGGGTAGTCGCGGTGGCGCTCCGGCGGGCACGGGAACGAGATCGAGAACTCCGTCTGCGCGTCGTCGTGCTCGACGATCTCGAGCCGCGGGCCCTCCGGCCACCGCGGCGCGGGCACGTCCACGCTGGCGTGGCCGCGCGGCAGCCCGCCGAGGTGCTTCGCCGCGAGCTCGGCGACCTCGCGCGGCTGGACGGGGCCGGCGACCGCGAGGACGAGGTTCGCGCCGTTGTAGAAGCGGGCGTGGTGGGCGCGGATGTCGCGCGGCCGGAGCTTCCGGACGTTCTGGGCGGTGCCGGCGATCTTGAAGCCGAGCGGGTGATCGCCGAACACGATCCGCTTCGAGAGGTTGTCGGGGTCGATGTCCCGGCCGGAGGCGTCGACCTCGTCGAGGATCTCCTCGAGGATGACCTCCCGCTCGACGTCCATCTCCGTGAGGAGCGGCCGGCGCATGAGGTCGCCGAGGACGGCGAGGCCGGTGCCGACCTCGTGCGGGTGGATCGGCGTGTAGTAGCAGCCGTGGTCCCGCGCGGTGATGCCGTTGAGGCTCCCGCCCGCGGCCTCGACCGCCGCGTTCATGGCGACCGTGTCGGGGTAGCCGACGGAGCCGCGGAAAAAGAGGTGCTCGAGGAAGTGCGAGACGCCGTTCTGGGCGGCGGACTCGTGGCGCGACCCGGCGCGGACGTAGAGCGCGATCATCGCCGAGTGCAGGCCAGGCGCCCGGGCGGTCAGCACCCGGAGCCCGTTCCCCAGCACGGTCCGGTGCACCTCGCCCCAGTCGTCCCCCGGGCTCCGCGCGCGGGCCGTCCGCACGCGCTCCGCCACCTCGCGGAACGCCACGACGCTCCCCACCGGGCCCTTCCCGCGTGCTTCGTGCTTCGTTCGCCTCGGCCTTCTCATCTTCCCTCTCGAGACCTCCGGGCTACGGAGTCGCCTGCTCCACCGCCGGCTCGACCGTCGCAGGGGCCGCCGGCAGGCGGAGCGTGAACGTGGTGCCCCGGCCGACGGCGCTCTCGCACTGGATGACGCCGCCGTGCTCCTCCACGACCTGCTGGGTGAACGCGAGCCCCAGGCCGGTGCCGCGCTCCTTGGTCGAGTAGAACGGCTCGAAGATCCGCGTCAGGTCACCTGGGGGGATGCCCCCGCCGGTGTCCTCGATCAGGGCCTCGGCCCCACCCTCGTACGGGCGGGTCCGGACCGTGACACGCCCCCCACCCGGCATCGCCTCGCGCGCGTTCCGCAGCAGGTTCAGGAAGGCCCCGCGGAGCTGGGCCTCGTCGCCGCGCACGGCCGGCAACCGGGGCGCGAGCGCCCGCTCCACCGTCACGCTGGCGGCGGCGAGCTCGGGCGCGATGAAGTCGAGGAGCCCGCCGAGCAGCTCGTTGAGGTCGAGCGGCTCCAGCGCGGGGCGAAGGCGCGCGAAGCGCAGGTAGCGCTCGGCCACGCCCTCGAGCCGGTCCACCTCGCGCGAGATCGCCGCCACGAGCGCCCGGGCCTCGGGCGCCTCGGGAAAGCCGGCGAGCTCCTCGGAGAGGAGCTCGGCGTTGAGCCCGATCGCGTTGAGCGGGTTGCGGATCTCGTGGGTGATCTGGGCGGAGATGCGCCCGACCGCGGCGAGCCGCTCGGCCCGCCGGAGCTCGGTCCGCTGCCGGTCGAGCGACGCCGCCATGGCGTTGAACTCGCGGGCGAGGAGGCCGATCTCGTCGTCCCGGCGCAGCTCGACCTTGCGCGAGAGATCGCCGGCGGCGACCGCCTTCACGCCCTCGGTGAGCCGCTGGATCGGCGCGAGCAGGCGCTGCGAGACGAGGGCCGCGCCGACGCCGACGAGGAGGGCGATGGCGGAGTAGAGCGCGATGAGGACGACCGTGGTCGCCTCGGTCCGCTCGGTCGCCGAGATCCGGTCCTTCACCTGCGACTCGAGCGAGACCTGGAGGAGCTTCACCTCCAGCGAGAGCCCGCGCTCGAGCTGCCGGACGCGGGTCACCCGCGCGTCGAAGGCGGGCGCGGTCGCGGGATCGGCGCCGTCGCCCGCGCGCAGCGCGTCGAACAGCGCGCGCACCTCGCGGTCGTACTGCTCCCACCGGGTCGTCAGGCGCTCGAGGCGGTCGGCGACGTCGGCGAGCGCGCGGTCGTCCTCGCGGACCCAGGGCGCCGCCGCGGCGAGCACGCGCCGGCCCTCCTCCAGCCGCTCCTTCACGAGCGCGGGGAAGTGGGCCTGTGCGAGCGGCAGGTAGGCCTCCCGGGCGGCGGGATCCATGTCCCGGGCCTCGAGCGCCCGGGTCGCGATCCACTCCTTCACCTCGAGCTCGGCCGCGATGCGGGTGAGCGGGAGATATCCCACGTTCAAGAGGCGCAGGTCCCGGCGCAGGTCGTGGAGCCGGAAGGCGGCGAAGACGGCCACGGCCGCGAATGCGGCCAGGGAGACCGCGAACGCGAGGAAGATCTTGGTGGCCACGCGCCGCATGGAGGGACGATCCTAGCCGCACAGGTCGCGGCCTCGGACACATTCGTTCCCTAACCCGGGGTGCCGCAAGACGCCGCAGCGAGGGCCTGGTCCCTCGCCCGCCGTCCTTCCCAAGCCCGCCAAACCGCGGTACTCAGGTACGTCTACCCTGGAGCCACCGCCGGTCCTCCTCGGCACCCCAGAACCCGGAGTCCTTCCATGGTGAACCCCCTCGCCATCCTCGTCGCCATCGTGGGCCTGCTGGCCGCGATCGCGTTCTTCCTGTCGGCCCGCGCCGCGCGGGCGGAGCTCCGGGCGAGGGCAGCCGCCGAGGGCCAGCTCCGCGCCGACCTCGAGGCGGCGCGCGCCGGCCTCGCCGAACTCCGCACCGAGGCGAAGGAGCGGCGGGAGGAGGCCGTCGGGCTCCGCGCCGAGCTGGATCGGACGAAGAAGAAGTCGTTCGAGCAGCTCGAGGCGGCGAAGCGCGCCGGCGGCGCCCAGGCGCTGCGCGAGGAGCTCGACAAGGCCGCGCACCGGCTGCAGGAGGCGCGCGCCGAGGCCGACGGCCAGCGCGAGCGCGCGCGGGCCCTCCAGCAGGAGCTCGAGAAGGCGAAGGCCGCCGCGGAGAAGGCGCGCGAGCAGGCCGAGCGGGCGATCCAGGCCGCCCGGGCCGAGGCCGCGTCGGCGTCCCCGGCCCCGGTCCCCGCCGCCGCCCCCGCGGCCGCGCCCGGCGTCGATCCCGCGAAGCTCGCCGAGCAGACCGAGCGCGCCGACAAGGCCGAGGCGCGCGTCGGCGAGCTCCGCAAGCGGGTCGCCGAGCTGGAGCGAGACCTCAAGGGCGCCCGCGGGCGGCTCGAGACCGAGAAGCGGGTCTTCATCGTGCAGAAGGGCGAGCTCGAGCTCGCCGCCGATCGGTACGCCGAGCTCCGCCGCCGCCACGACGCGCTGCGGAAGGACCACGACGAGCTCGTCGAGGCCGTGCGCCAGGCCGCGCGCGAGGAGCGCCGGCTCACGCAGCAGGAGGCTGCGCGGGCCAATACGCAGACCCCTCCCGCCCCGCCGGAAGGGGAGAACGAGGCTGGCGGGTCGGCGGCGTAGAGCCGCGGGCGGGGTTTGGGGGAAGGACGAGAAGCCGGTCCCGTCCCCCGTTCCCGCCCCCGGCCTCTCCCCACCCTTGGCCGCGAACCCCGCCCCCGGCCTCTCCAATCCCACGCTCTCAACTCACTCCGCGTTGGCCAGGACCTTGTAGATCGGCGCAAGATCCCGGAACACCCCGAGCAGATCCCCCAGCGAAACGCTCCGCGCCTCGTCGCTCGTCCACGCGATCCCCACGTCGAGCCCGGGCTGTCCGGGCGCGAGGTTCTCGGCGAGCTCGAGCCAGAAGGCGGGCGAGTGCGCCGGCGCGAGCTCGGGCAGCTCCTCGTGGTTCCAGCCGAGGAACGGCCGCAGGCGGCGGAACGGCTTCCCCTTCCGCGCGAGGTTCGGCGCCTCCCGCTCGAGCGCGCGCTGCATCGGCTCGCGCCGCGGCGAGTCCCCGCGCACGCCCACGCGGGCGTGCAGGTGCTGGCGCGTGAGGGCGACGCCCAGGAAGGGCAGCCCTCGGTATCCGCGCGGGCTCTCGCCGAAGGCGACCAGCACCTCCTCCGGCGGCGCCTCACGGCGGCGCGGGACGCGGGCGGCGTGGAGGTGGAGCTCCCGGCCCGCGACGCGGGAGAGGCCGGGAAGGCACCCCTCGCCGACCGTGACGAGCTTCGGGAGCAGGGACTGCTCGAGCGCGGCCCCGCGCTGATCGGGGTCGTCGATCTCGAACAGCTGGAAATCCGACGGCCCGAGGCCCACGCCTGCCATGGGAGCTCCTGCAGGGCAAAGATGGAGAGATCCTAGCACACGTTGACTGGCATGAAGCGCCTGCTAGGTTCTCTCCCTCGATGCAGAAGGACCAACGGCTGCTCGATCTCGCGGCCCTCCTCCTCAAGGCCGCCGAGCCCGTCTCCTGGCGCGAGATCCAGGAGCAGTTCCCCGAGGACTACGCGGGGACGGGCGAAGCCGCGATCCGCAAGTTCGAGCGGGACAAGGCGGATCTGCTCGAGCTCGGGATCCCGGTGCGCTACGCGGCGGGAGACGAGGACCTGCCCGCCGGCTACCTCATCGACAAGGACGAGTTCTACCTGCCCGACCTGCGCCTCCCGCCGGAGGACCTGGCGCTCCTGTACGTGGCCGGCTCCGCCGCGCTCGCGCAGGGCACCTTTCCCTACGCGCGCGACCTGGCGCACGCGCTCAACAAGCTCTCGTTCGCCGCGAGCGCCCCCGGCGCCTCCGAGTCTGCCGCGCAGGCGGCGCGGCAGCTCTCGGCCGACGGCGAGGCCCCGCCGGCGGTGGTGCGCTGGCTCGAGGAGCTGTCGCGCGCGATCGCCCACAAGAAGTCGGTCGACCTCGTGTACCGCAAGGCGGGGGCGCGCGAGGCCACGGCGCGGAAGGTGGACCCGTACGGCCTCTACCAGAAGGCCGGCGCGTGGTACCTCGCCGCCTGGTGTCACACGAAGGAGAAGGTGCTGACTTTCCACGTCTCGCGGATCGTCTCGCTCGTCGTGAACCCGTCCGCGCCGCGCACGCCCGACTTCACGCCGCGGAAGGACTTCTCGCTCGCCGACCTGGCGTCGCGCGAGACGTGGGAGTTCGAGCAGCACGCCCCGCAGCGGTGCCGGGTGCGGATCGACGCGCCGGTCTCGAACGAGGTGCTCGCGTCCTTCGGCCCGCGGGCGCGGGTGGTCGAGGAGGAGGGCGGCCTCGTCGTCGAGATCACCGCCACCAACGCCGACGCCCTGATGCGCCACGTCCTCTCCCTCGGCGACGTCGCGGAGATCCTCTCGCCCCGCGCGCTCCGCGACCGATCGCGCGAGGTGCTCGCGTCCCTCCTGGAGAAGCTCGCGTGAGCCTCCCCGCCCCGCCAGACGACGGCTCCAGCCGCAAGGGCCGCACGCGGCATGGGGGGAGCCCTTCGAAGCGCCCCGCGCGGCCGCAGCAGCGCCCCGCCCCCGCGGCCGCGCCGGGCCCGGCGCCCCTCCCGGCGCCGCGCGTCGATCCACGCGACCGGCTCCGCCGGATCCTGTTCCTGGTGCCGTACGCGGTGAAGCACCCCGGCATCGCCGTGAAGGAGCTCGCGCGGCGGTGCGGCTGCACGGAGAAGGAGCTGGTCGAGGACCTCGACTTCCTCCTCAACGTCGGCTCGCCCCCCTTCGGGCCGGACGACTTCCTCGACGTGTACGTGGAGGGCGATCGCGTCCACGTCGCGCTCCACCAGAGCTTCTCGCGCCCGCCCCGCTTCACCGAGAGCGAGGCCGCCGCCCTCGCCGCGGCGGCGCAGGCGCTGGGCGGGGAGGGCCGCGAGCGGGCGGTCAAGGCGCTGCGGGACTCGGTCCCGCGCGATCGGCGCCAGAGCTTCGACGAGCTCTCCGGCCGGATCTACGCCGGCGCGCCGCCGGCGCCCGACTCGGTGCTGGGTCGCCTGCAGCGCGCCATCGCGGAGCACCGCGCGGTGCGGCTCGCCTACCACTCCGCCTCGCGCGACGCCGAGACCGACCGGGTGGTCCACCCCTACACGCTCGCCCAGCGCTTCGGCCACTGGTACCTGTACGGCCACGACCGGCAGCGCGAGCGGCCGCTCGCCTTCCGGGTCGATCGGATCCGCGAGTGCCAGCCGCTCGCCGAGCGGTTCGAGCCGCCGGGCGACGCAGAGCTCGGCCGAATGCGCCTCTTCTCCGAGACGCGGGGCGAGCCGGTGCAGCTCCGGATCGCGGCGGGCGCCACCGCCTGGGCCGTCGCGCGCCCGGGCATCCGCCTCGTGAAGCGGCTCGAGGACGGCGGCGCCGTCGTCGAGGTCGGCGCGGGCCAGGAGTGGGCGGCGCGCTTCGCGCTCTCGCTCGGCGGGCAGGCGGAGGTCCTCTCGCCCGCGGCGGCGCGCAAGCACTTCGCCGAGCAGGTCCGCCGCACCCTCGATCGCTACGGCGCCTGAGCCACCGCTCGGTCGCCCGGCCGATTCTCACTCTGGGTGGGATCGGTCCAACCCGCTCCGCGCTGACCCAGGGTGTACGGGACGCGCCTTGGCACACATTGAATCGCCTGGAATCGGCCCGTTGGCGCCCGGCACGCCACGCGCATGTCCCTCGCTCGTGGGAGAAGCGCGGGAGAAGAGAGCGTCGTGGCTCAGGTTCTGATCGTCGATGACACGGACATCGTCCGGCGGGCGCTCGAGATCGCGGTGCGCCGCATGGGGCATGCAGCGGTGTCCACCTCGGACGTGTTCGAGGCGCTGGAGCTGGCGGAGCGGCAGCCGCCGGATCTGGCGCTGCTCGATTACCGCATGCCGAAGATGAGCGGGGCGGCGCTCTACCAGCGGCTGCGGAAGCTGCTCGGCGATCGCTGCCCGAAGGTGGTGTTCGTCTCCGCCACCGCGCCCGAGGACGTGGCGCGGGAGGTCGAGCCCATCGGGAGAGCGGCGGGCTACGTGAAGAAGCCGTTCTCGCTCGAGGACCTCACCCGGCTCGTGGCCGAGGCGCTCGGGGGCGCGCAAGGCGGCGCCAGCCCGGCCTGACTTTTCACGATAGGTGTGGTCCGCGGGCTACGCGCCCGGGTCCTTCTTCACGGCGGCGAGGCAGAGCTCCGCGACGGCGGCGACGTCCTTGTCGGCGCCCCCCTTCTCGGCCGCCTCGGCGAGCAGCCGCCGGACCGCCTCGTTGAGGGCCACGCGCACGCCGAGATCCTGGGCCGCCTCCTGCGCGAGCCGCTGGTCTTTCTCCGCCAGGCCGAGCTTGAACCGCGGCGCGAAGTCCTGGTTCTCGATGAGGTCGCCCTTCATGAGGAAGAGCGGCGAGTGGAAGGACGAGGCCTGGAGCACCTCGACGACGCGCCGGACGCTCAGCCCGCCCGCGGCGCCGAGCGCGACCGCCTCGGCGAGCGCGGTGATCATCGCCCCGCCGACCGCGTTCACGCACAGCTTCATGAGCGCCGCCTGGACCGGATCGTCGAGCTCGAACAGCCGCGCCGAGACGGCGTGCAGCGCGGGCCGGGCCTTCTCGCGGGCCGGCGCGGGTCCGCCCGCCACGAGCACGATCTGGGCCTGCTCGGCGGCCGCCTTCGACCCGAGGATCGGGCAGCAGACGAACTGCGCGCCGCGCTGCGCGGCGCGCTCCTGGGCGGATCTCGCGGCGCGGGTGCCCGCGGTCGAGAGATCCACGAGGACGTCGCCGTGCGCGAGGCCGGCGAGCACGCCGTCCGGCCCGTCGAGCACGGCGTCGAGCGCGCGCTCGTCGGCGACGCACGTGAACACGAGGTCCCTGCCGGCGGCGCACTCACGCGCGGAGGTCGCGAGCTTGCCGCCCTTCGACACGATGTGGTTCGCCTTCGCGGGGGTCCGGTTCCAGACCGTCACCTCGTGCCCGGCCTTCCGGAGGTTGTTTGCGATGGGCTCCCCCACGGTCCCGAGGCCGACGAAGCCAATCCGCATGCGCATGCGCCATTTGTAAACCAACGGCGCGACCCGGACCAGCGGGTTCGGGGGCTCCGCCCGTGCGGCGTGCACGAGGCTGCGCCTCTCGCTCCGAGGAGGAACCGGGCTCGGGCGCGGGCCCGGGCTCGTTCACGGGTCTTCCGGTGGTCCGTCCGTGCACCCGCTGGGTCCTGCGGCGGGAACTCGCTGGCGCGGGGAGCGGTTGTCTGCAACGCTCGTGGACCATGGCCGACGTGATCGTGGTCGGGGGCGGCATCTCGGGGCTCGCCTTCGCCTGGCGTGCCGCGCGGGCCGGCCGGGCGGTCGAGGTGCTCGAGCGCGACGCGCGCGTCGGCGGATGCCTCCACACGCACCGCCGCCCGGACGGCTTCTGGTTCGAGCTCGGGGCGCACACCGCCTACAACAGCTACGGCGGGTTCCTGGAGCTCGCGGCGGCGGCCGGCGCGACCGGCGCGCTCGTCCGGCGCGAGGAGGCGCGCAAGCGCTTCGGCCTGCTCCGCGGCGGCGTGTACACGTGGCTCACCCCCCCGCGCGTCCTCCTGGCGCTGGATTGGCTCGAGGCGGCGGCCGCCTTCCCGCGCGGCGTGCTCCGCAAGAAGGCGGGCGAGACCGTCTACTCGTACTACGCGCGGCTGATCGGCAGGCGGAACTACGACCGCGTCCTCTCGCCGTTCCTCGAGGCGGTCCCCTCGCAGAAGGCGGACGGGTTCCCGGCGGAGGGGCCGGGCTCGCTGTTCAAGAAGCGGCCGCGGCGGAAGGAGTTCCCGCGGAGCTACGGCTTTCACGGCGGGCTGCAGACCGTCTGCGACGCGGCCGCCAGGCTGCCCGGCGTGACCGTCGCGACCGGGGTCGAGGTCGCGCGCGTCCGGCGCGACGGCGCGGGGTTCGCGGTCGAGACCGCGGACGGCCGCACGCGGACGGCCGCGGTGGTCGCGGTGGCGGTGCCGCCCGCCCGCGCGGCCGCGCTCCTCCGGGACGACTTCCACGAGCTCGGCGACGCGGTGGCGAAGGTCCGCGTCGTCGACGTGGAGACGATGGGCGTCGTGCTCCCCCGGGCGCGCTGCTGGATGCCGGAGGTCGCGTTCGTCGTGCCCGTGGACGATCTCTTCCACTCCGCGGTGACGCGCGATCCGTTCCCGCACCCGTCGCTCCGCGCGTTCGCGTTCCACTTCCGCCCGGGCCTCGCGCGCGAGGCGCGCCTGCGCCGCATGGCGGAGGTGCTGCGCGTGCCCGCGGAGGAGCTCGGCCCGGTGGTCGAGGGGCGGTGGACGCTGCCCTCGCCCGCGCTCGGGCACGGCGAGGTGGTCGCCGAGATCGATCGCTGCCTCGCCGGCGGGAGGCTCGCGCTCACCGGAAACTACTTCGCCGGGCTCGCCATCGAGGATTGCGTCGGCCGCTCCGTGGAGGAGTGGGGGCGCATCGAGAGGGAGGCCTGACATGTCCGACACCACGCAGCAGCACCCCCCGTCCGACCCCGTCGCCCGCGCGGCGGAGCTCTTCTCGCAGGGCATCTCCTGCTCGTGCGCCGTCCTGGCCGCGGTGGCCCCGCGCCTGGGGCTCCCGGAGGACCAGGCCGCCCGCGTCGCCTGCTGCTTCGGCGGCGGGATGATCGGCAGCGGCAAGACCTGCGGGGCCGTCACCGGCGCCATGATGGCGCTCGGCCTCGCCCACGGCTCCGGCGTGACGGTGGACCTCCCCCGCAAGCAGGCCGCCTATGCGAAGACCGCCGAGCTCTGGCGGCGCTTCGCCGAGCGGCATGGCTCCATCGCCTGCAAGGAGATCCTCGGCGTGGACATCTCGACGCCGGAGGGGCGGGCGAAGGCGGCGGCCGACGGGCTCTTCCAGACCCGCTGCGCGCCGGTCGTCCGATCGGCCGCGGAGCTCCTGGTGTCGCTGCTGTAGGTCCCGCGGCCCCTTATCGACCCCGGTGGCGGTGCCGAAGACGCCAGCGGCAGGACTCTCGCCGGGAGGCGTGGATGAGCTCCGCATCGGGGATCGCGCAGTCGGGGCTGCTCGTGGCGGCGCTGTCGATCGACGTGTCCGCGAACAACGTCG
>Ga0196976_1001441_pt1 | contig 10809 bp, 8 predicted proteins | sample S3v_513CmetaG_FD_148644 | JGI IMG/M metagenome (GOLD analysis project Ga0196976, IMG submission 148644) | Soil microbial communities from Anza Borrego desert, Southern California, United States - S3+v_5-13C | ecosystem: Environmental > Terrestrial > Soil > Desert | place: USA: California...
CGTACGGGTCGTTCAGCAGCTTCCGGGCGCTGGATGAGCGCGATCCGGAGCAGGCGCGATTCTCGCAGCGGACCGCACAGTTCCGCGGCGGGCTAGATTCGAAAGTCGTGCTACGCGACAGCCTGGTGCTGGACGTGACGGCGAATCCGGACTTCGCGCAGGTGGAGTCCGACGAGCCGCAGACGACGGTAAACCAGCGCTTCGAAGTGTTCTTTCCGGAGAAGCGGCCGTTCTTCCTGGAAAACTCAGGCTACTTTGCAACTCCGATTGACCTCGTTTTCACCCGGAGGATCGTCGATCCGACATTCGGCGTGCGACTGACGGGAAAAGTCGGACCTTGGGCGATCGGAACGTTAGTCGCCGACGACCGCTCGCCGGGAAAGAGTGTGACCCATGCCGACCCGCTGATAGACCGGCGTGCGTTGTTCGGGATTGTTCGCATAAGTCGCGATGTTGGAAACAACTCGCGAATAGGATTTATCTACACGGACCGGGAACTCGAGACCACTCCGGTGACGACGTGTGGAGCGGAGCGCTGCCTCACTGGGTTCAACCGCATTGGCGGCATCGACGCGAAGTGGAAGATCAGTGACAAATGGGCCGCTAACCTGCAAGCTGTGGCGAGTTCCACGAAGTTCAGCGACGGCACGCGGGCGGCCGGGCCGGCATACCACATCTACGTACAGCGGAGTTCGAACAAACTCGAGTTCAATTCGCTTTACCTCGACAATTCGCCTGGATTCGAGACGTTAACGGGGTTCTTCCAGCGGCCCGACATTCGCCGCTTCAGCAACTTCGCGCAATACAGGTTCCGGAAAAACGGCAAGGCCCTGCTGTGGCACGGGCCCAGCCTGTTCACGGTGAACCTGTGGGACCACAAGGGGCTGCGCCTGGAGTACCAGGGCGATGTGAACTACCGGTTTGTGTTCAAAAGGCAGTCGCAGCTCCAGTTGTTCGGGACCATAAAACATGAGCGTCTGCGTCCGCAGGATTTCCCGGAGCTAACGGCGAACAAAGACTATGCGCACAATCAGCGCGGGCTGTACTTCAAGACGGGATTCTGGAAGGCGCTTACGCTCTCTTCTGAGATGTCGTGGGGCACCGAGACCAACTACTCGCCACGCGCAGGCATCCCGGTGCTTGGGAAGTCCAACTTCGTTCAAGCGGGAGTGGCGGTGCGTCCGGTGACAGGTCTGACGGTGGAGAATACGTACCTGCTCAGCCGGCTCCGTGACAACATTACAGACGCCAACATTTTCAATGCCCACATCATCCGCTCGAAATGGAATTACCAATTCAACCGCGAGTTGTCGCTTAGAGTCATTGGGCAGTACAACTCCGTAATCGGCAACCAGGCCCTGACAACGTTGCCGTCGGACAAGAACGTAAACGCCGATGTGCTCGTCACGTACCTGTTGCATCCCGGCACCGCCGTCTACGTCGGCTACAACAGCAACCTTCACAATTACGACCACTCGCTGGGTCAAAACGCGGATGGACTCATCAGAATGCCGAATCGGTTGATCAACGACGGCAGGTTGGTGTTCGTAAAGATTTCCTACCTCTTCCGCTACTGACCGTTTAGGATGATGCGCGACTACATCGGGGGCATCGCTGCGGCGAGCCCGAGCATTCTAGACGAGCCAATATGCCTTCCTTTGCAATCGGAGTTGACCTCGGCGGAACAAACCTGCGCATCGCAGCGGTAGACGAGCAGGGAACACTTCTGGAAAAGCTGACAACCGGGACGCAAGTTTCGCGCGGACGAGACTTCGTCATAGAGGAGATGTGCGACCACATTCGCGGAGTCGCGATGAAGTTCGCCAAGAGCGGAACGCTCGCAGGTATCGGCATCGGCGTGCCCGGGATCATCGACATGGATACAGGCATGCTGCGAGAGTCACCGAACCTGCCCGGGTGGAGCGACTACCCGGTGCGCAACGAGATAGAGAAGCGACTGAACACGCAGGTGATCCTCGAAAATGATGCGAACGCCGCCGCCCTGGGCGAAAAGTGGCTGGGCGCCGGCCGCGACTACGAGAGCATGTGCATGTTGACGCTGGGCACGGGTGTGGGTGGCGGCATTGTGTTGAACGGCCGAGTGTGGCACGGAATGAACGGTATGGCCGGCGAACTGGGGCACATGACCGTGGAGCCGAACGGACAACCCTGCAATTGCGGTAATCGTGGATGCGTCGAGCAGTATGCCTCAGCAACCGCCGTGGTGCGAATGGCTCGCGAGATGATTGCCAGCGGCGAGGCGCCGGAACTGGAACGCGCGGCGCAAGGTGAAGACAAGGAGTTCAATTCGCGACGGGTGTACCAACTTGCGGTGCAGGGCGACAGAGCAGCGCAGGCCATCTTCCGGCGTGTGGGTGCGGCGCTAGGCATCGTTCTAGCAAGCATGGTGAATGTGCTGAACCTGCCGATGTTTGTCATCGGCGGTGGAGTATCGAGTGCGTGGGAGGCGTTTGCGCCTGCAATGATTGAAGAGGTGCGGTGGCGTTCGTTCGTTTATGCGGCTACGGCACTGGACGATCAAGCTCCAGGGGCCGTGCGCAAGAAGACGATTATCACACGCGCATTGATGGGCAGCGACGCTGGTTTGTATGGCGCTGCGCGCCTGCCACTACTCGAGCTTGAGGCACAGGCGCATACGAGATAGGGTCAACAGCAACGCTGCGGCAGTTAATGCAGTGCCGGCGGAAATTCTCCTGGCTAGGAGTGAACAGCCGTGGCTGTCGTCACTTTCTTGAGTGCCTCAATGAACTTTCTATTCTGCTCTGGGGTGCCTACCGTCACGCGGATGGCGGTAGGAGCCCCCCAGACACCGTTGAGAGGGCGAACGATTACTCCCTCTGCCTGGATGCGCTTAGTGAGTGCACCGGCGTCTTCACCAACCTCGCAGTAGATGAAGTTCGCCCATGTTGTCGCGGGCTTGTAGCCCATGCTCCGCAACTGCTCGGTCAACCATTCCGCACCGAAAACGTTGTTCTCAATCGTCCTACGGTAGTGCTCACGATCGTCCAGCGCGGCGAGTGCGGCGATCTCCGAAATTGCCGAGATGGTAAATACCGTCCGAGCGCGCGTGAGATATCCCGCGAAGTCTGCTGGCGCGAAGCCGTAGCCGACGCGGAGTCCGGCGAGGCCCTGCGCTTTCGACATGGTACGAAGCACGACAACGTTCCTGCCGGCGCGGACGTAATCAAGCGAATGGGAGTACTCGACCTTCCGCCGGCGGGCGAAGTCTTCGGCAAAATCGTAATAGGCTTCGTCGAGAATGACCGTGACGTGGTCGGGAGTGCGAGCCAGGAGCCGGTCCAGAGCGGGCGCGTCCACGATCGTGCCAGTGGGGTTATTCGGATTGGTGATGAAGACGACCCGCGTGTTGCTGTCGATGGCGGCAGCGATAGCGTCGAGGTCGAAGGTGTCGTCCTTCATCGGGACCGTGCGGTACTCTGCGCCAGTGGCGCGGACGACGATCGGGTAAACGATGAATGAACGCTCGGAGCAGACTGCATTCAGTCCCGGAGCTAACAGGGTCTTGGAAATGATCTCCAGCAGGTTTGTGGAGCCGGCGCCGAGGATGACCTCCTCGGGCCGCATGTTGTGCAATTCGGCAACCCGCCGGCGCAGGTCGGGATACTCATTGTCGGGATAGAGATTCGCCTCTGCGGCTGCCTTCTGCATGGCGGCGACCGCGAGAGGCGAGGGTCCGAACGGATTTTCGTTGGACGCCAGCTTGATCATTCTTATGCCCGACTCTGCTTCGGCTTGCTTGATCGGCTTTCCCGGTGCGTAACCGCCTATGGATTTGAACCTCTCCTGAATGAGCTGGTCGAACTTGATCATCGGTTCCTCTTACCGGGACGGTCATTGCCCCGGCGTGCGGGTTTACCAAACTTTCCACCGCGATCCTGACCTCCGCGATCCTGGCGTGGACCTCCGGTGCGCGGGCGATCAGGACGGTCGAAGCGTGGGCGCTCAGTGCGACCTTGACGATCCCCAGGTCCGGAACGCTCACGATCAAAGCGCGGCGGACGATCGGTGCGTGAACGCTCAGCGCGACCCTGACGTCCGGTGGACCCGTAACGTTCGGTGGACCCGTAACGTTCGCCTGCCCCTTCGCGCCGCGGACGATCAAACTGTGGGCGCTCGGGCTGGGGTGGCCTGTCCCCGCCTGCTGGCCGATTGCGGTTGAATTTCGCTGGACGATCGATGCGGGCATCGCGACGGGGCGGACGGTCATCGCGTGGGCGTTCACGATCGAAGCGCGTCCCTTCGCGGTCGTTCCGCGGACGCTGACGCTCGAAACGCGGAGTTTCGCGGCGATCTCGGTCTCCGCGCATGCGGCCTTCGCGAAGCTCAGCACGACCGCGTTCGAAACGCGTGCGGCCACCATCGTCGCGGCGAGGCGGACGGTCGGAGCCGCGGTTCTGCGTGTAGTCACGGTCGGGTCGCGGAGCGCCCTTATCGCGGGTGGGACCTGACGGGCGGGTTCCGGTGCGCATTGGGCGCTTTGGCTTCTCGGCACCTTCGGCGCTGGCGCGGTCACGGAGTCCGCGGATCTCGTATGCAGAAAGCTCGCGGCGCTCGGACGGTGCGGCGTCCTGACGGCGACGCGGGGGCTTAATCACGTACGGCTTGCCAATCGAGGCACGTAGTCGGCTGACTTCTTTTGGCGAGAGCGGGCGCCATTGTCCGGGTTCGACATCGAGTTCTAGCGTGCCGTAGCGCACACGCTTGATCTTCTCCACATGATGGCCGATTTCTTCGAACATGCGCCGGATCTGGCGATTGCGACCTTCCGTGAGGGTGATCTGGTACCAGGGATTGTCCTGGTCCTTGCTGAGCTCAATCTCGGCGGGTTGTGTGCGGACCGCTTCGGAGCGACGCTTCATGCCCTCCTGAGTGCCGCCGCGAGTTCCCGCGCGTGTTGGCTCAGGCGGCAGCAAAATGCCGGCGCGCAGCTTGTCTATCTCTGCTTCGGCGGGGCGGCCGCTGACTTTGACTTCGTAGCTCTTCGGCACGTGCGAGGCGGCGTGCGTGAGCTTCTGCATCAGCTCGCCATCATTGGTTAGGAGCAAGAGACCTTCGCTGAGGTAATCGAGCCTGCCGACGGGGAAGACGCGCTCCTGTATGCCGCGGACGAGGTCCATGACTGTCGGACGCCCTTCGGGATCGGTCACTGTGGTGACGTAGCCCTTCGGCTTGTGAAGCAGGATGTGGACCGGGCGCTCGGGTCCGCTGAGCAGCTTGCCATCAACGCGGATGTGGTCCTTCCGAGGGTCGGCCTTGGTGCCGAGCTCGGTGACGGTCTGTCCGTTGACCTCGACGCGGCCCCCGGAAATAAGTTCTTCGGCCTTACGGCGCGACGCAACGCCGGCGGCGGCGAGTATCTTTTGTAGGCGGTCCTGGGGCATGAGCCTCAATGATACAGGGTAGAGGCATGGCGGGGTAGTGGGCCGGGGAAGGGCACCGCCCGGCCGTGCCGTGCCCACTCTTATGAGGGCGCTAGCCGTTGTTGGCCGTTGAAGATTCGCGCTCGACAGCTTCAGCCTGCTCGGATGGCTGCTCTGGGTTCGAAACGGGCTCCGGAGCGGGCTGGTCAACAGCCACTTCTGAAATTTCGGCCGTTTCGGGCTGCTCGATCGGCGCGGCTTCCGTCGCCTGCGCTGTGAACAGATCGCCTTGACCGTCGCTGGCGAGTTTTTCGAATTCCTCCATGCTGGGTAGTTCGGAGATTTCGTTCAGCCCGAACCGCATAAGGAAATCTTTGCTGGTCTTGTAGAGGATCGGTCGGCCGATGACCTGCTTCCGGCCCGCCGTGGTGACGAGTTTGCGGTCGAGCAATGTTCCGATCACGCCACCGGATTCCACGCCACGTATCTCACTGATCTCGGGCACGGTGATGGGCTGCTTGTAGGCGATCACAGCCAGCGTCTCGAGCGCGGCAAGCGACAGGCGTACGGGCGGCTTCAAGCTCTTGGCGAACGCCCGAACAACGTCGTGATGCTCGGGCTTGGTCGCCATCTTGTAGCCACCTGCGATCTGGCGAATTTCGATCCCGCGGTCCTCGACCTGGTAGTCGGCGACGAGTTGTTCGAGGACCGGGCGAAGATATGCGCGAACGCGGGCGTCTTCAGAGAGTTCTTTCTTGGCCGCGTTGGACTTCCGCTTCTTCTTTGATGTGGCTTCCGGTGCGCTGACTGCGGCAGAGGCGTCCGTCGGTTCAGGAGCGGCTTCGGCGGTAAGTTCCGAAGTCTCCGCGGAAGTCTCGGCCAGGGCTTCCGATGCAGGTCCTGTAACAACATCGAGTGCCGTCTCGGGGGAGGATGGTTTGGTCACCGCTGCGTCGATTTCCGCGAGCGGTTGTTCGGCGACGAAGTCGGACTGTTCGGCGGCATCCAGCGGCGGTTCGGCCAGGCGTGCCTGTGCGGCGGCTTCCTCGGCGAGGACCATGTCTTTGACAAGCAGCGCGATCTGCTCGAGTGTGATCGGCTCTTCAGCCGCGTAGATGATAGCTTCGATCTTCGCCTTCAATCCCATGTTTCGATATACCGCCTTAGTAGTGCCGTCCCTGACAGGACTCTGGTTCTTTTCGCATCTAGCCGCAACTCCCATGCTGGGCTAGCTATCGGTGCGAGTGACCTACGAACTTTTACTTCCAGTCGTCCTTTACGCCCGCTGTTTCCGCCACCAGGTTGTCGAAATTCACGTACTTCTTCAGAACGATCTCGCCGAAGGTGGCGTCCTGCTTCGCGAGCACGGCTTGTAAACGGATCAGCTCGAGGATCGCGAGGAAAGAGCAGATGAGCCCCTGGCGCGTCTGAATGTTCCGCAAAAGCGACTTCAAACGGATCGGCTTGTCTTCGAGGATCAGGCGACGTTTCATGTACTCGATCATCTGCCCGACGGTGACGCTTTCTTCATCTACGTTGAGGACGGGCCGGGTCTTCGCGCGATCGAGGATCTGCTGAAACGTTTTGACGAGGTCGATCACGTCAGCCGCGAGTTCGGGTTCGGTGCCTTCGGCATCCTTGAAATCCTTGAGTGCGGGATTCGACCAGACGGCTTCTTCGATCTGCTGTTTCTGAAGCAACATCTGCGCAGCGGTCTTGAAGCGCTCGTGCTCGAGCAGTCGATTGACTAATTCAAGCCGCGGATCCTGCTGGTCAGGCGGCGCGTCCGAATCCTTGGGAAGCAGCATCTTCGACTTGATATGGATCAGCAGGGAAGCCATGTAAATGAATTCCGCTGCGAGATCCACGTCAAGTTGCTTGATGTGCTCGACGTACCCAAGATACTGCGCCGTGATCTTGGCAATTGGGATGTCGTAGATGTCGATGTCCTGCTTGCGGATGAGGTCGAGCAGAAGATCGAGTGGGCCGTCGTAGACGTCGGCTATGTTGACCGCGAAAGGAAAAGTCTCAGCGTCGGCCGGCTTCTTTCCAGGCGCGTTCGCCGATTGCGCCGGAGCCACAGCGGAAGCGTTCGCGCCGGCGGCGGCTTCGGGCGCAGGCGTCTCGGGCGCTTTCACGTCAGAGTTGTTCGGAGCCTCGGACATCGACTACTTGCCACCTTTAGCGGGATTGGCTTCCGGCATCAGCGCTTCATAGCCCAGGGACATGTTCATGGATTCGCGTACTTGCGCGAGTGTCTCGTTGGCAGCCTTGCGGGCCTTCTCGGATCCCGCTTCGAGGATGTCCCACGCCAGCTTCGGATTGTCCTCATAGGGCCGGCGACGTTCCTGGATGGGGTTGAGCACCTTCATCAGGTTATCGGCAGCGCGAGCTTTGCACTCGATGCAGCCGATTCCGGCGGTACGGCAGCCAGCGTCAACCCAGGCGAGCGTCTCAGAATCGCTGAAGATCTTGTGAAGATCGCCGACTGGGCAGACGTCGGGGTTTCCGGGATCGTTGCGGCGCACGCGAGCGGGATCCGTCACCATCGTCTTAAGCTTTTGGCGAACGATGGGCTCGGGATCACTCAGCGATATGAAGTTGCCGTAAGACTTCGACATCTTGCGACCGTCTGTGCCTGGTAGTTTGGCGGCCGGCGTCAGTAAGGGCTGCGGCTCAGGGAAAACATAGACGCGTTTATCTTCCGGGACATCGGGCCCGCGCATCACTCGACCGCTCCGGGTCGTAGTAGGCTTCCAATAGAACTGGTTGAAGCGGCGTGCAATCTCGCGCGTGATCTCCACGTGCGGCACCTGATCTTCACCGACAGGCACGTACTGCGCCTGGTACATGAGAATGTCAGATGTCATCAGCACGGGATATCCGAGGAAGCCGTAGGTGCCGAGGTCCTTGTCCTTGATATTCTCTCGCTGTTCTTTGTACGTCGGAACGCGTTCCAGCCAGCCGAGCGGCGTCATCATCGAAAGCAGCAGGTGCAGTTCGGCATGCTGTGGCACATGCGACTGGATGAACATGGTGCTCTTTTCGGGATCGAGCCCGGCTGAGAGCCAGTCAAGCGCAATCTCGACGATGCTTTGCTTCACGCGCGAAGTGTCGGCGTAATCGGTCGTTAGCGCATGCCAATCGGCGACAAAGAAGAAGCAGTCGTAGTCGTTCTGCAGTCGCACCCAATTCTGGAGGGCGCCGACGTAGTGGCCGAGATGGAGCTTGCCTGTTGGCCGCATGCCGCTGAGGACGCGGCGATTGGCGGGATTTTGCAGCTCACCTTGGCTGCGCTGGGTACCTGTTGTAACCGGTGTGTCCGACATCGGAGACCTTTAGAAGATAGCTACAAGCTTATCAATGATTCCGTTGAAAAACGCCATCGCCGGATTCAAGACGATGGGGAAAAATCGGGGTGCGACGAACATGAGGAGAATGAGCGAGATCATACCCATGTTGTCGTATATCTGCCGCGCGCCGTCAGAGAGGAAATGCCGCAGCACATGGCTGCCATCCAAAGGCGGCAGCGGGATCAAGTTGAAAATCGCCAGCAGAACATTGATCTGAAGAAGTGTGTAGAACATGACTGCGAGCGGCTGCGTTACAGACCCGGAGGTGCCTCGGGCAGCGTTGTCCCAGAGAATGATCACTGCCATGATTACGGCGGCGATGAATGCGACCAAAAAGTTGCTCACGGGTCCGGCGACCGAAACGAGAATGTCGTCCCGGACTTCGTGCTTGAAGTTACGGGGATCAACTGGAGTCGGCTTGGCCCACCCGATGAGGGGGAGCCCGGTGATCGCCGCAAGCAACGGCATTACAACTGTCCCAATAGGGTCGATGTGCTTGATGGGATTCAGCGTAACGCGCCCCAGCATGGCCGCCGTCGGGTCGCCACAGCGATTAGCAGTCCACGCGTGTGCGGATTCGTGGACGCTGATCGCGAACAGGAACGCGATGATCTGGTAGAAGATGGTGACGTGCTGATCAGTCATGCCGGATTTCGCTGAATATCTTCCGATAGTACCACGCAGAGCGGGCGAAACGGCGCTGTAGACAGGCGTGGACCCTGCCGCCACATCCGTTCGTGAAAAGCAGATGTGTGGCTCTCGGTTACGCGGAAAGCTGACCTACTTCTTTTCGGCGGTAGCCTGCTCTGTGGGGGCAATGCTCTTGACCTTGAGGGTCTTGGCAGGTATGCCGCCCACGATGTGGAAATCCTCGACGTTCTTGGAGGCCACGCCCATGGAACCGACCAATCCGTGTTCGCCCACTTTGACTCCGCTAAGCACCGTGGCGTGATACGTAACGCGGGCCTTGGGGCCGATTTCGGTCTTGTGGTTCGATACATCCATCGAGTCGTTGAGGTCGTGGGAGTGCGAGTAGACGTTGGCGTAATCGGAGATCGAGGTGCCTTCGTGAACGACGATTTCCCCACGGTCGTCCAGGAGCGTGTACTTGTGGATTACGCAGTTGTCCTCGATGGTCAGGTTGTAACCGAACGAAACCTCGACGCCATGGAATATCTTCACGTTGTTGCCGATGTGCTTCAACACGTGCTTGGCGACCATGTAGCGCACCCGATAGCCGAGCCAATGATTGATCGCCAGCGGCGAGCGGTCGTACATCATCCAGAACCAAATTAGGGGCTTGCGTTCCGCATACTTCTGCGCGTCCACGTCGCCGTAGTATTCAGGTTCAAGGGTCACGTTTCGCGGGTCGAAGGAGTACACCATGGACTGCACGGCAATCGGGTCCGTCTGCTTCGGCTCTTCATAGGGCCGACCCAGGTAGATTTCGTGCAGGGTGTTGCGAACCACTAGGCTGCGGTGGTCCGGGTCGCTATTGGCGAACTCGGCATCGAGCCGGGCGATCCAGTCCATGTACGCCTTTTCGGCGCCAGGCGCGGGATTCAGAACTCTGTAGGGATAAATCGGCATTCAGTGACCTTCAATTCCACAAACGATCAGTAGATTCTACAGGATGGCCCGGGGCTGCAGTTTTTGATCGGGGAGGTGGCGAAGGGGGAGGTAGCTGCTGTTTACCTGCTGAGTTCCTTCCGTGGTGCTAGGGCAAAGGTACTTTTGACGGTTAGCGTTGAATCGGGGAAGATGCCTTTGGGGCGGCTTCCCTCGCGCGGCTTGGCGCGAACCATGAACGCTGCAGTCGATGAAGACTTGTGAGGTTTGCAACAGAGCCCCTCTCACCTCGGCGCGACTGCGCTTGACCGAAGGCCTGACTAGAGGCGAACTGGATGATTACAGCGGAAGTGTACAGTCGTAACCCGATGGCGGCCTGGACCGAGTTCGAGGACAAGACGTTTGTCATCAGCGCGGAAAACAGCACTCTGCATGAGCTAAATGCAACGGGTGCGTTCATCTGGCAGCAGATGGAATCGAAGCTG
>Ga0196976_1001442_pt1 | contig 10806 bp, 9 predicted proteins | sample S3v_513CmetaG_FD_148644 | JGI IMG/M metagenome (GOLD analysis project Ga0196976, IMG submission 148644) | Soil microbial communities from Anza Borrego desert, Southern California, United States - S3+v_5-13C | ecosystem: Environmental > Terrestrial > Soil > Desert | place: USA: California...
GCCAGCGCTGTCCTTGCACGTAGGCCAGCACTCCCCAGATGGTGAACGCCGCCGCAGCCATGTCCAGATGCGCGAGCGTGCTCTGGGCGAACCACACCGGGAACAGAGCGGTGAGCAGCACGGAAGCCAGAGCCACCTGGGTGTTCGCCACCTTTCGCGCCAGCCTGTAAACGCCAAGCAGCGCGAAGGCCGAAACCACGAGCATCGCCGTGCGTGTTACCGCGACGGCGTATCCGGAAAGCTTCCACCACAGCGCGAGCCAGGCCATGACGAGCGGCGGGTGCGCGTTGGTCGGGGTGGAATGGGGGATGAAGTCGCCCCCGAGCAGGATGTCACGCGCGGCCGGGATGTAGTATCCGGCCTCATCCCAGAAGTAGGGCAGGCGCAACAACGGAAGATGCAGCAGGAAGACGAATGTGAAAAGAAGTGCGAACAGTGCAAGGCCCGAGGGCTCGATGCTTCGTTTAGGTGCGCGTTTCACGGTTCGGTTCAAGGCAGCATTGTACGCTGCCGAATCTGAGAACCGCGTCGAAGCAGCAAACACCCTGAGCACGACCCGGCACGCGCCATTACAATGACGTTGGCTTACGTACGACGGCAAACATACCTGATAAGAACCCGCTCAACACGAGAAGAGAATGAATACGAACCAGCCCGAAATCCGACTGTCCAACACACCCGACTACCGCGAGAACTATTCGAACAGCGTCCAGGTGCGCGTGAGCGTATGGGACTTTTTCCTCGTCTTCGGCACCCTCCAGCAGCAGAGCGAACGCGAGGTCGAGGTGCGGAACTTCCAAGGCATCTACTTGAGCCCGCAACAGGCGAAGGCTCTGATGACGATCCTCGAACAGAACGTGACCAATTACGAGAAGACGTTCGGTGAAATCAAACTTGATCCGAACATGGCTCCGGTAGGACCAGTCAATTAGCTACGGGATCAACGTCGGGCGGCATGAGACGGTTCAGCCGTTCCCACGGGATGGAAGAAACACTAGGAAGACTTGGTGCGAAAGGGGGGACTCGAACCCCCACGGGTTTCCCCGCCAGATCCTAAGTCTGGTGCGTCTGCCAATTCCGCCACTTTCGCACAGCTCGCAACGGCCTGATTATACAGGCCGTTCGCTGCTGGTGGAAAGCTTGCGAAACCGTGGGTGCCGCGATCTAAGCAAACTTAAGTCAGTTTCCGAAAGAGAGATCGGCCCAGTCGCCTCCCACCGTCCCGGTACCCCGATTTGATATGCTGCGAAGCGATCCGCAGGAAAGCTCTCAATATGAAAGCTCTTTACGAGTATCTTGCTGATGCCGAGCGGGCACACGGCCATATGTGCGCAGGCCAGGTGCTGGGAGTCCGCATGTCGATGTTGGGGCTGAAGCTTCTTGGCATTGATGACCCCACGGGCAAGGACCGCAAGCGGTTGGTCACTTATGTCGAGATCGACCGCTGCGCGACCGATGCCATCTCGGTTGTGACCGGGTGCAAGCTGGGACGGCGGGCGATGAAGTTTCGCGACTGGGGAAAGATGGCTGCGACCTTCGTCGATTTCGCGACGGGAGAGGCGGTCCGCATTGCCGCCAAGGAGAGTTCGCGCGAGCTCGCCGCGCGCATGTTTTCAGACGTTGAGCATCCTGGCAAGCAGCAAGACCTTGCCTATCGTGAACTCTCCGATGAAGACCTTTTCCAGGTTCAGCGCGTCAAAGTGCAACTGCCCGAGCGAGAAATGCCGGGTTACAAGGGACCGCGCGTCTCGTGCGCTGAATGTGGAGAGGCCGTGAACTTCGGCAAAGAGGTTCTGCGTGACGGAAGGTCGCTGTGTCGCGGATGTGCGGGCGAGCGCTACTACGAACTCGTGTAGCTGAGGAGACCTTGCAGGTCTTCCGGCGTGTTGATGTTCACGAACTCAGATGCCGAGATACCGGCTTCGAGAAGCTCGCGCTCGGTGACGACATCGGCGATGTCCGCGACCAGTCGCGTCGCGCTCAGGTTTTCTTCATGTAAGGCGCGTTCGACCAGAGACACCAACCTGAAACTGTAAACGCCGACCAACGGATGCAGACGACCGTGCATCTCGGGCACCACGGCTAACGCGGATGTCGAACGGGCGCGGGTCGTGATGAGCTTCAATAGCTTCGCCGAAACCAGCGGCGTATCTACCGACAGTACGATATTCAACTCCGTTCTCGTGTGGCTCAGGGCCGCGTGGATTCCGGCCAGCGGACCTTTCCCGGCGAAAACATCTTCGACCGTCTTGCCGAACTGTTCGTACTTTGCCGCAGGACCCACGACGACTGTGCTTGCAGCAGCTTGAGCCAGCACGTCGAGGGCGCGTTCGAGCAGCGTCCGTTCTCCGAGCCGAAGCATCGCCTTGTCTTCGCCCATTCGCGAACTTGCACCGCCGGCAAGGACGAAGCCCGTCAGTGAGGCCGTGTCAACGGGCATTCGGCTCCAGCACGTCGCGGACCCATGTCAGGTTGCGGAAGCTCGACGGCCAACCAAGGGTTGTGATGCCGAGGATTACAACGTGCTCAAGTTCCTGGCGCGTGACACCGCTTTCGACAGCATGTCTGACGGCGGAATGCGTGGCGCCCTCGAGACCGGCGCCGATCGCCAGCGCGACCTTTACCAGTCTGCGGGTCTTCTCGTCGAGGGGCCCGGACTTGTGGCACTGTTCACTGAGTTGCCGGAAAGCGGAGAATACGTCGTTGTGTTCGGCGGCGAATTCCTGCACGCGGGACGGAGCTTGCGGCATGTTTCCTCCTGGTTCCGAACCATTGTAGCTGCTACCCCAAGCTCAGCCGCGAGCGCACGAATTCCAGCAGATTCGGAGAGCAGTAGTCAGGCGGCTCCACGGCCAAGAACGGCTGAACTTGGGTGGCGAATGCCGGCGTGGTGGTCCCGATGAAAGCGTGCGCACGCTGTCGCGCGTCAGCGGCGTAAGGCTTTACTTCGCATCGCCGCTCCGATGGCGCAAGAAACAAGAGCCGCAGCGCGTCAGGGCACGTAATCATCGCCGCCGTGGATTCAATCACTAGCAAACGATCAGACGCGATTCTGCCCCTCACGTCCGAAATGGCTTGAGCCACCTCCGACGCTTCCGCCTGGACCAGAAAGCTCTCGGCTGCGCCCGCGGCAAGGAATCGTCCAGTGTCGCTCGGACCCTGCACGAATTCCTGGTGGATGTGGAGGCCAGCCGCCGCACCGTGCGTGTGTGGCGTTACCTTCACGGCGCACCATCGCCGCTCGCTGAAGCGGGAGATGAGCGAGCACGCCAAGCTGGTCTTCCCCAGCTTTCGTGCCTCACTGCCGACTGTGACAATGCGAAATTGTGCCATTGTGCAGTCCACTTCACCCTTCGGTGACTTAAGTCACAGCCGACCTGTAACCCGCGACGATAGTATTCGCCTCCGCCGGGTGCAGCAGGGGATTCGGTGTGCATTGCCGAAGCGGGACTGCGCCTGTGGGGAGGAGCGCATGGGGTCGTTCCGGGTTCTCATTCTCACATTTCTCATGTTCGTTTTCACGTGCGCGGCTGCTGCGCAGGACGCTGCCAAATACTACGAGGAAAACTGCGCATCGTGCCACAGCATCGGTGGGGGCTATCTGGCCGGCCCTGATCTTAAAGACGTCACCAAGCGCGCTGATCGTAAGTGGTTGATTGACTTCATGCGCGACCCGGAGACTAAGGCCGCGGATCCGTACGCGGCCAAGATGATCGCGCAGGCGGAAGGCGTGCTTATGCCCGGCTATCCGGACCTGACGGATGCAAGGGCCGAGCAACTGCTCGTCTACATTGAGCAGCAATCGGGGGCGACGCCGGCCGAAGCTGCTCCTGCAATGGCGGCGTTCACTCCCGCTGAGATCGCGGAGGGGCGGCAGATATTCCTTGGTGCCGTGCACCTGGGGCGCGGAGGAGCGGCGTGCATCGCCTGTCATCAGGCGGCGGGATTGCCGACGCGCGGTGGAAAGCTTGGACCCGACCTCTCCCGCGCCTACGACAGGTTCGGCCAAGAGCGCGGCCTGACAGCCTGGTTGAAGTCGCCGCCAACACCGGTGATGCGGTCCATCTACCACGACAAGCAACTGAACGAATCGGAAGTGCGCTCCCTCGTCGCCTTTTTTCACGAGACGCAGGAAACCGCCGAGCAGTTCAATGAGGCACCCGTGCGCGCTGTGCAGCTGGGCGGGATCGGCGCGTCGTTAGTCGGCGCGCTGGTGATCGGGTTCGTATTTCGCGACCGCAGCAGCGGCCGCCGGCGCAAGCTCACGACCAGGAGAGATGACCAATGAAAATGCGCGATGCATCGTCGTGGATCAAGGATGAAGCCGGTCCGCACCTGCGTTCGTGGGAAGAGCTCTACCGCAACCGCTGGCAGCACGACAAAGTCGTGCGCAGCACGCATGGCGTGAACTGCACCGGGTCGTGCTCGTGGCAGGTGTACGTGAAAGACGGCATCGTCACGTGGGAGATGCAGGCGCTCGATTACCCGAAGATCGGGGGCGAGTTGCCGCCGCACGAGCCGCGCGGATGCCAACGCGGCATCTCGTTCTCCTGGTACCTGTACAGCCCGTTGCGAGTGAAATATCCGTATATGCGCGGTGCACTGCTCGACCTCTGGTCACAGGCGCGAGCGAAGCACAGCGATCCGGTCGCCGCGTGGACAAGCCTCGTGGAAGACACGCAGGCGCGGCAATCATGGCAGCAGGCCCGCGGCAAAGGCGGTCTCCGGCGCGTGCGCTGGGATGAGGCCGTCGAGCTCATCGCAGCAGCGAATATCTACACCATTAAGAAGTACGGCCCAGATCGCATCGCGGGGTTCTCGCCAATTCCGGCGATGTCCATGATCAGCTATGCCAGCGGTGCCCGCATGCTGCAGTTGATGGGCGGCATCGCACTTTCGTTCTACGACTGGTACTGCGACCTGCCGAACGCGTCGCCGGAGACGTGGGGCGAACAGACCGACGTGCAGGAGGCGGCCGACTGGTTCAACGCCAAGATGATCGCCGTCGTCGGCTCCAACGTGAGCATGACGCGCACGCCCGACGCACACTTTGCGATCGAGGCGCGGCACAACGGCACTCGCATGTGGGTCTTCTCGCCCGATTTCGCCGAAGTCGCGAAGTATGCCGACGAGTGGATGCAAGTGCGCGCGGGGCAGGACGCGGCGTGGTGGCTGGCCGTCAACCATGTCCTGCTGAAGGAATTCCATCACGAGAAGAAGACGCCGTATTTCCTCGATTACGCCAAGAAGTACACCGATGCGCCGTATCTCGTGGAACTGAGCCAGCACGGCGACGTGTGGAAGGCGGGGCAGTTGCTGCGTGCGGGACGGCTCGCCGACTACGCCAACGTCGAGAACGGCGACTGGAAGTTCCTGGTGTGGGACGAACTCCAAGGCAGACCCAAGATGCCGATGGGCAGCGTGGGACATCGCTGGGGCAGCGAGAAGGGCAAGTGGAACCTGATTCCGCAGGACGCGGTCGATGGCTCGCCGATTAGTCCGAAGCTGACCTTCCTGGAAGACCACGAAGGGACTGTGCCGCTGCAGCTGGATGTTTTCGACACGCCCTCCCCAGTGGTGCGGCATGTTCCCGCCAGGCGGGTGCAGCTCGCCGATGGCACCGAGGTGGTGGTCGCGACCGTCTACGACCTGCTGTTCGCGCAATACGGAGTGGGGCGCGGGCTTGACGGTGACTATCCCGCCGATTACGAGACGCCGTCGCAATCCTATACACCCGCCTGGGGCGAGAAGCTGACGGGAGTGGACCGGGCAAAGATCATCCGCTTCGCGCGCGAGTGGGGACGTACCGCCGAGGCGACGAACGGCAAGTGCACCATCATCATCGGCGCGGGCGTGAACCATTGGTACCACGCCAACCTGATTTATCGTTCTGCGATACAGGCGCTGCTCTTCTGCGGCTGTGTGGGCGTGAACGGTGGAGGCCTTGGCCACTACGTCGGGCAGGAAAAACTCTCCCCGATGGAGCCGTGGAGCGCGATCGCCTTTGGCCGGGACTGGGTACCTGTGCCGCGACTTCAGAACTCGCCAAGCTGGCACTATGTCCATTCGGATCAGTGGCGCTACGAGCGCGAGTTCACCAAGTACCACACGGTTCCTCAGGCAGAGAGGTTCGGCAGTGTGGCAACAGGGCACACCATCGACCTGCAGGTGCAGGCCGTGCGCTCAGGATGGCTGCCGTTCTATCCGCAGTTCGATCGCAACTCGCTGGATGTTGTGCGCGAGGCGAAGCTTGCGGGTGCTCAGTCTCCCGACGATATCGCCGCTTATGTGGCGCGCCAGCTACGCGAACGTAAGCTGAAGTTCGCCGTTGAAGATGCTGATGCGCCCCAAAACTGGCCGCGAGTGTGGTTCATCTGGCGCGGCAACGCCCTCATGTCGAGTGCCAAGGGACACGAGTTCTTCCTCAAGCACTACCTTGGCACTCACCACAACTCGATAGCCGAAGACGTGGCAGAGGGTTCGACCCGGGAGATCGAGTTCCACAAGCATGCGCCCACCGGCAAGTTCGACCTCATCGTGGACCTGAACTTCCGCATGGACACCTCGGCGCTCTATTCCGATATCGTGCTGCCCGCCGCGACCTGGTACGAGAAATCGGACCTGAACTCGACCGACATGCACACCTTCATCCATCCGCTTTCGGCAGCAGTGCCTCCGGCGTGGGAGTCGAAAAGCGATTGGCAGATCTTCCGCGAGGTGGCGAAGAAGGTGAGCGAGCTTGCGGGCAAGCACCTGCCCGACCCGGTTCTCGATATCGTCGCCACGCCACTGGCGCACGACACGCCTGCCGAGATCGCCCAGCCGGAGATTCGCGACTGGACGAAGGGTGAATGCGAGGCGATTCCGGGCAAGACCATGCCCGGTCTGCGCGTGGTCAAGCGAGACTACAAGAACCTCTACGACCAGTTCGTTTCGCTCGGGCCGCTCATCGCGAGTAATGGCCTCGGGGCGCACGGTACCAGCTACAAGGTTGAGGACGAGTACGAGCACATTCTGCAGAACGGCCCCACAAACGAGATCGACGGCAAGCTGTACCCGTCAATTGCGGACGAAGATCGCGCCTGCGACGCCATACTGCGGTTGGCCACGGTCACGAATGGCGAGCTCGCTTACCGCTCGTACAAGAACATGGAAGAGAAGGTGGGCCTGCCGCTGGCGCACCTGGCTGAGAAGAACCGGGGTGTGCGCCTCTCGTTCAAGGACCTGCAGGCGCGGCCGCACCGCATCCTCAACAGCCCCATGTGGTCGGGACTCATCGAGGAAGGCCGCGCTTATTCGCCGTTCACTTACAACGTGGAGTGCAACGTCCCATGGCGCACGTTAACTGGACGCCAGCACTTCTACCTCGATCACCCGATGTATCTCGCCTTCGGAGAGAGCTTGCCCTGCTACAAGCCCAAACCACTCGATCTTGAGGTGACTGACCTGCGCACCAGCAAGGCCGAAGGTGCGTCGAAGATGCTCAACTTCATGACCGCGCACGGCAAATGGCAGATTCACTCCACCTATAGCGACAACCACCGGATGACGTCGCTCTCGCGCGGCGTGGAGCCGCTCTGGCTGAGCGATAAGGACGCGGCCGAGCTCGGCATCGAGGACAACGACTGGGTGGAGGTGCACAACGACAACGGCGTGGTTGTGACGCGTGCGGCGGTAAGCGCGCGCATCCCGCAGGGCGTCTGCATCCAGTACCACTCGCCCGAGCGGACGCTCTCCGTGCCCAAGTCGCCCTTGCGCGGCAACAAGCGCGCGGGCGGGCATAACAGCCTGACCCGCATTCGCCTGAAGCCCACGCTCATGGCAGGCGGCTACGGACAGTTCACATATCACTTCAACTACTGGGGCCCGACCGGCACGAACCGCGATACGCACGTGCTCGTTCGCAAGCTGCCCAGGCTCGTCTGGTAAGCCGGAGGATCATCATGGACGTTCGAGCGCAAATCGCAACCGTCTTTCATCTGGACAAGTGCCTCGGCTGCCACACCTGTTCGGTCGCGTGCAAGAACCTTTGGACCGACCGCAAGGGCGCCGAGTACATGTGGTGGAACAACGTCGAGACTAAGCCCGGCACCGGCTATCCCACTGCATGGGAAGACCAGGAGCAGTACAAGGGCGGGTGGGAGAAGAAGGGGGACGAAATCCGGCTGAAGTCGCAGCCGAATAGGCTGTCCGGTCTCATACAAATCTTCCACGCGCCCAACCAGCCGACAATGGACGACTACTACGAGCCGTGGACCTACGACTACCAGAACCTCTTCAACGCGCCCGCGGGCAATGATCAGCCAACGGCGCGTCCGGTTTCGATGGTCACGGGCAAGTACATCGACATAAAGGCAGGTCCGAACTGGGACGATGATCTGGCGGGCTCGCCGGTGTACGCGGCCAACGATCCGAACCTGAGCGAACTCTCACCCGAGCAGCGCGAGATGCTCTTCACCGCCGAGCGCCTCGTCTTCTTCCACCTGCCGCGGACGTGCAATCACTGCCTGAATCCAGCGTGCGTCGCCGCGTGTCCCTCGGGCGCGCTGCACAAGCGCGGTGAAGACGGCATCGTCGCCGTCGACCAAGCCAAATGCCGTGGTTGGCGCCACTGCGTCGCCGCTTGCCCGTACAAGAAGGCGTACTACAACTGGACGACGGGCAAATCGGAGAAGTGCATCTTGTGCTTCCCCCGGCTCGAGGCCGGTCAGGCTCCCGCGTGCTTCCACTCGTGTCCGGGGCGCATACGCTTCCTCGGCGCGCTGCTCTACGACGCTGACCGCATACCCACTGTGGCGAACGCAGACAGAGAGCAGTTGATAGAGGAGCACTTGGCCACGATCCTCGACCCGCACGATCCGCAGGTGATTGCGGCGGCGCGTGCGGCAGGCATTCACGAGGGCATGATCGAATCGGCACAGCGCTCGCCGGTCTACCAGTTCGTCAAGGTATGGAAGCTGGCGCTGCCGCTGCACGCAGAATTCCGCACTCTGCCCATGCTCTTTTACATCCCGCCGATCACGCCTGTCGTGGGCAACAGCGAAGTAGATGATGATCTGTTCGTGGACAGCGATCGCACGCGCGTGCCTATCCGCTACCTGGCTTCGCTTTTCTCCGCGGGTGACGAGGCCAAGGTGCGCTACTCGCTACGCAAGCAGCAGGCTATCCGTTACTACCGGCGCGCGCTGACTGTGACAGACGTGAGTGCCGTAAAAGCCACGGAGATGCTGACCGCGGCCGATTCCTCGCCCGAGGAAGCGGACTGCATTTTCCACCTGACAACTCTCTCAACCGTCGAGGAGCGCTTCGTCATCCCGCCGTTGCATCGTGAGCAGTGGATCGAAGCGGGCATCGATACCGGTGAGGCAAAGGCCACAGCTGGCTTCGGCATCCGGCAACCGGCCGGGAGGGGCGCATGAGCACTCGGCAGGACCGATTCGAGACTTTCGCTGCTTTAGTCGAATACCCGGACGTTGACTACTTCAACCGGATCGAGCGCGCAGCCACCATCGGGGGCGCACCCTCGATGGACGAATTCGCAGAGAGTGCGAAGGGGCGCGGCGTCCACGAGCTACAGGAACTCTGGACGAGCACTTTCGACCTGAAGCCGGTGTGCTCGCTTGACCTCGGGTGGCACCTCTTTGGTGAGAACTACGACCGCGGACTGATGCTGGTGCGCATGCGTGCCGAACTCGCCCGTCACGGCATCGCGGAATCTCACGAGTTGCCGGACCACCTGTCGCACGCGCTTCGACTGCTCGGTCGCATGGCCCCCGACGATGCGGAAGATTTCGCCGCCGCTTGCGTTGTGCCAGCGCTCGGCCGAATTGTTTCTTCACTGCCGGCCGACAACCTCTTTTATCCGCTGCTGCTCGCATTGCGCGAACTCATCGTGGCCCACTTTCCTGCACCCGGGAACTGCGCCTTGAGCGAGCCCGTCTTACAAATCATCCGCGAAGGAGCGATGGTATGAACGTCTCCTCCCTCGATCTCCTACTGTTTCTCGTGCTGCCTTACGTCGCGATCTTCGTTGGAGTGGTCGGCAGCGTCTATCGCTTCTATCGCCGTCCCTACACAGTCTCCAGCCTGTCATCACAGGTGCTGGAAGGGCGGCAACACTTCTGGGCGATCAACCTATTTCATTTCGGCGTGGTAGCTGCGCTGGGCGGGCACGTTGCCGGATTCCTGTTTCCCAAACAGGTGTTGCAGTGGAATACGGTGCCGCTGCGGCTGTACATCCTGGAAGCGACGAGCATCGCGCTGGGCAGCATGGCACTGCTCGGCCTGGTGCTGGTGGTCACACGCCGGTTCTCCAGCGCACGCGTACGCTCGGTGACCTCGCCTACGGACTGGGCACTTCTGCTGTTGCTGCTGGTGCAGGTGGCCACCGGCGTAGGTATCGCCTTGTTCTATCCCTGGGGCGCGTATTGGTATCACGCTTCGGCGGTACCGTACCTCAAATCGATCCTCACGCTTGCTCCTGATCCGGCATATGTCGCGGCGATGCCATGGCCGATCAAGTTGCACGTCGCGGGTGCATGGACGTTGTTGTTGCTGTTGCCCTTCACACGGCTGATCCATATGCTGGCCGCGCCCTTGACGTTCGTTTTGCGCAAACCGCAGGTCGTGCGCTGGGTACAGCGTCGTCCAGCGCCGGCGCCTGCCGCGGCGGCACCCGCAACGGGCAATGCGTTGCAACTCATCCTGGGTACCGGCGCGTTCGCTGTGTGCTTTGCGGTGTTCGGTTCGGTGTCGGCAATGATGCCGATCATGCGCAAGGAGCTCGGTCTCGATCCCATGCAGGCG
>Ga0196976_1001443_pt1 | contig 10806 bp, 7 predicted proteins | sample S3v_513CmetaG_FD_148644 | JGI IMG/M metagenome (GOLD analysis project Ga0196976, IMG submission 148644) | Soil microbial communities from Anza Borrego desert, Southern California, United States - S3+v_5-13C | ecosystem: Environmental > Terrestrial > Soil > Desert | place: USA: California...
GGACGTCGTAGTCGAACGCGAGCAGGAAGAGCAGGACGAAGCTCGAGCCGAGGAACCCGGCGAGGAGCGCCAGGGCGGCGGTCCGCGGGAGCTGCCGCCACTGGACCGCGAGCCCGACCGCGGCGAGCGCCGCGCCCGCGGGCGTGAGCTGCCGGACGCACTCCCGCGCGAGAAAGCCGAGGAACGCGAGGCGGTCCGCGCCCGTGGCCGTCTCGCTCACGTCCACCTCGCCGAACCCCTTCCGGAGGAAGAAGAAGGCGAACTCTTTCGCGCTCCGGAGCGGGCCGTAGAAGTTGATCTCGGGCCCCTGGTGCGAGCGGAGCACCATGAGCGCGTAGGGGATCGCCGCGCAGGCGACGGCGGTCGCGGCGAGCCCGGGCAGGAGCCGCAGCACCTCCCGCCGGCGCGGCACGAGCAGGAGCGCGAGGCACGGCGTCGAGAGCCCGAGGAGCGGCCAGTGGTTCGCGAGCCCCAGGCCGTAGCACGCCGCGAGGAGGTAGGCGGTGCGGGGCCGCCCGGTGGCGCCGAGCTGGAGCGCCAGGAAGACGGCGGTGAAGAAGAGGAGCGTGTGGAGCGTGTAGACCTCGGCGATGATCGACTGCGACCAGAAGGTCGCCGAGACGCCGAGGAGGAGCGCGCCCGCCCACGAGGCCACCCGGTCGCGGAACAGCTGCTGCAGGACGAGCCACAGCACGGCGCAGGTCGCGGCGCCGCAGACCGCCGAGACGAGGTGGACGCGGTAGGCGAGCGAGCCGAGCGGGACCAGCGACGCGAGCTTGCCGAGGAGGACGAAGAGCGGGTAGCCCGGGGGCTGCGGCAGGCCGAGGCTCCGGGCCGCGAGGATGAACAGGCCGTCGTCCTCGAACGCCACGGTCCGCGGGGCCGTCGCGGCGTAGAGCGCGAGGAGCAGGGCGAACACGCCGAGCGCGTGCGGCCAGACGCGGCGGAGCTCGAGCGGCTCGGGGACGGCGGCGGCGTCGACGTCGCGGAGCGAGCGCGGCGCGGGGCGGTGCCCCGGGTCGTTGCGGCGTGGCTCGGTCCTGGCTCGGGTGCGGTTCTTGGGCATGGCGGGTCCGTCCTGCGGGTTCGCGGCGCGCTGCGGGATCGAGGGACCATTCTGCCATCACCGCGCCCCGCTTGATTCCGCTTCCTCGTTTGCACACACTCCGGCGATGCTCGCCCCCGACGCGTCCCTCGTCGCCATCTGGCTGAAGCGCTTCAAGGGAGGCCCCATGGACGCCGTCCCGGAGGCGCTGTTCGAGCCCGGCAAGGGGCTCGCCGGCAACGCGAACCAGGGCGGGCGCCGGCAGGTGACGATCCTCGACGCCGCGGTGTGGGAGGCGGTGATGGCGGAGCTCGGGGCGCGGCTGTCGCCCGCCGCGCGCCGCGCCAACCTGCTCGTGCGCGGCGTGGCCCTGCCGCGGACGACCGGGCGCGTCCTCCAGGTCGGCGCCGCCCAGGTCCGGATCCTCGGCCCGACGCAGCCCTGCAACCTCATGGAGGAGACCCTGCCCGGCCTCGAGGCCGCCCTCCGGCCCGACTGGCGCGGCGGGGCCTTCGGCGAGGTGATCGTTGGCGGCGTCGTCCGGATCGGCGACCCGGTGCGGTGGCTCCCTCCCTCGTGAACGCGCCCGAGCCCGAGCGCGAGCCCGAGCGCGAGCCCGAGCCCGACCCGACCCGACCCGACGGCCGCGCGAGCGGTGACGCGGAGAGCAAGAGGGCCCTCGCCTCGCCGCCGCCGCCCTCGAAAGGTCGTTGGCGGAAGGGTTCCGCCGAATTGAACATAAAGCGACGCTATCGGATCCAAACCGACAGGAATGGATCGGGGGCGACGATCATGCGCGCCAGGAAGCTCGTCCTCCACCCGTTGCTCGGCGCGCTCGCCGTCGGGCTGGCGAGCGCCGCGCCGCTCGCGACCGCAGCCGAGCTGCCGCGCGAGATCGTGATCGGGTGGAGCCCGCCCGACGTCACCGGCGTCTTCGCGACGGCCACCGAGTACTTCGAGAAGGCCGCCGCGGAGGCGCGGAAGGCGGGGATCAACGTCCGGATCATCACGCAGTCCCCGGCCTCCCACACCGACTTCGGCTCCCAGGTCGCGGTCCTCGAGGACTTCATCGCGCGCAAGGTGAGCTGCATCGTCGTTTCGCCCACCGAGGTCGAGGTGGTCATCCCCGCGCTCCAGTCGGCCAATCGGGCGGGCATCCCGGTCATCGTGGTCAACCTCCTCGAGCCCATCGCGGGGGTGAAGGTCGCCTCGTACGTCGGGTTCGACAACGCGCAGGCGGGAGAGATCTCGGGCTACGCGCTGCTCGACTACCTCGGCGGACCCGGCGTGCTCGGGAAGGGCCGGATGGTGCCCAACCCGCCGCGCGCGCTCGATCTCGCCTTCTGGCGCGAGCTGTACAAGGGGGTGAAGCCGGCCGACTCCCCGCTCCAGGCGCGCGTCGCCACGATCGAGGGCGTCGCGGGCGGCTTCTTCTCGACCGAGCGGCTCGAGGGGTTCCACAAGGCCATCGATCCGTTCAAGGGGATCAAGGTCGTCCAGAATCTTCCGGCGGACTGGAACCGCCAGAAGGGCGTCCGGGCGGCGGAGGACATCCTGCAGGCCCACAAGCAGCTCGACGCCATCTGGGCGGCGTCCAACGAGATGGGCATGGGCGCGATGAGCGCCGTCGAGGCGGCCGGCCGCCAGAAGCAGGTCGGCGTGCTCACCAACGACGGGACCCCGGAGTCGATCGGCCTCATCAAGGAGGGGCGCCTCGTGGCCGAGACCTGGCACGGCTTCCCGGAGTGGGGCTGGTACGGGACGCGGTTCGCGGTCCAGGCGGCGCTCGGCCTGCCCGTCCCGCAGAAGTACGACATCCGCCCGCGCACGGTGCACCGCGGCAACGCCGACGACTTCTACCCGAACGTCAAGCTCGAGCCGATCCCCTGGGCGGAGATCAAGCGGAACGCGCAGGAGGTCGCGGCCCGCGCCGGCGAGCCGCGCGGCGGATGAACCTCCGGGTGACCGCCCTGGAGAAGCACTACGGCGGCGTCCAGGCGCTGAAGGGCGTGTCGCTGGACGTCGCGCCGGGGGAGGTGCACGCGCTCGTCGGCGAGAACGGGGCCGGCAAGTCCACGCTCCTCAAGATCCTGTGCGGGAGCGTCGCCCCCGACGCCGGTACGGTCGAGCTCGACGGCGCGGCCGTGCGCTCCTTCACCCCCGAGCATGCGCAGGCGCGCGGCGTCGGCATGGTCTACCAGGAGCTCAACCTCGCGCCGAACCTCTCGGTGGCCGAGAACCTGTTCCTGGGGCGCTACCCGAGGCGCCGGACCGGGGTCGTCGATCGCGGGGGCATGCTCCGCGAGGCGCGCGCGTTCCTCGCCGACCACGGCCTGCGGCTCGATCCCGCGCGGAAGGTGTCGACGCTCAGCACCGGCCAGCGCCAGCTCCTCGAGGTCCTCCGCGCCCTGCACCGCCGCGCCCGGCTGCTCCTCCTCGACGAGCCGACCTCCGCGCTCTCCAAGGCCGAGGTCGAGCTGCTCTTCGCGTGGGTGCTCCGCAGGCTCAAGGCGCAGGGGGCATCCGTCCTGTACGTCTCCCACCGGCTCGAGGAGGTCTTCGCCATCGCGGACCGGATCTCGGTGCTGCGCGACGGCGAGAAGGTCGCCACGAGCCCGCGGGCGGCGACGACGCAGGACGAGGTCATCCGCCTCATGGTGGGCCGGGATCTCCAGCGGCGGTACGTCAAGCGCGACGTCCCGCTCGGCCCCGTCCGCGTCGAGGTGAAGGAGCTCAGGGCGCGGGACGCGGTCCGCGGGTGCAGCCTCTCCGCCCGCCGGGGAGAGATCGTGGGGCTCGCCGGGCTCATGGGCTCGGGACGGACGGAGCTGGCCAAGGCGATGGTCGGCCTCCTCCCCGCGGACGGCGGCGAGCTCTGGAAGGACGGCGTGCGGATCCAGGTCCGCTCGCCGCGCGACGCGCTCCGGGCCGGGTTCGCGTACCTGTCGGAGAACCGGCGCGAGAGCGTCATCGACCACCTCAGCATCGCCAAGAACATCACCCTCGGGAAGCTCGCGAAGGTGTTCCCGCGCGGCGTGCTCCGGCGCCGGCTCGAGCGCGCCGCCGCGCACCGGTTCGTGCGCGCGCTGGGCATCGCCGCGCGGAGCGTGCACCAGCCCGTCGGCAGCCTGAGCGGCGGGAACCAGCAGAAGGTGGTGCTCGCCCGGCTGATGTTCAGCGACTCGGAGGTGTTCCTCCTGGACGAGCCGACGCTCGGCATCGACGTGGGCGCCAAGGTCGAGGTCTACGAGCTCATCGCGAAGCTGGTCGAGGCCGGCAAGACGGTCCTCCTCATCTCCTCGGAGCTCCCCGAGGTCTTGGCCCTCGCGGACCGCGTCTACGTCATGAGCCGCGGGCGGATCGCCGCCGAGCTCTCCCGCGCGGAGGCGACCCAGGAGCGCGTCATGCGCGCGGCGACGGGAGGCGAGGCGGCATGATCCGCGAGGAGTCGGAGCTGACCGTCCCGACGCCGGCGCTGCGGGACCGCGTCCGCGAGTTCCAGGGCCTGGGCCCGCTCGTGGCGCTGGTGGTCCTGGCCGTGCTCCTGTCGGTGACGACGAGCTCGTTCCTCACCGTCCCGAACCTGATGAACGTGCTCCAGCAGTCCTCGGTCACGCTCATCATGGCGCTCGGCATGACGGTCGTCATCGTCAGCGCCGGCATCGACCTCTCGGTGGGCTCCATCCTCGCCCTGAGCGGCTGCACCGCGGCGCTCCTCGCCCGGGCCGGCGTCGCGCCCGCGTGGTGCATGCTGGCCGCCCTGGGCGTCGGCGCGGGCTGCGGGATCGTCTCGGGCCTCACGATCGCGCTGACGCGCATCCCCGACTTCATCATGACGCTCGGCATGCTCTCGGCGCTCCGGGGGCTCGCCCTCATCCTCACCCGCGGGCTGCCCGTCACGGGCCTGCCCCGCGAGCTGACGTTCCTCGGCGCGGCGCGCATCGGCGGGGTCCTGCCGGTCTCGGTGGCCGTCGCGGCGGTCATGACCGTCCTCGTCTGGTTCGTCCTCAACTACACCGCCACCGGCCGATGCGCGTTCGCCGTCGGCGGGAACCGCGAGGCGGCGCGCGCGTCGGGGATCAACCTGACGAAGCACACGACGGCCGTGTACGCGCTCTCCGGGCTGCTCGCGGGCGTGGCCTCGATCGTGACGCTCGGCCGGATCAACTCCGCCAACGCGCTCATGGGGCAGGGCGCCGAGCTGTCGGTCATCGCCGTGGTCATCATCGGCGGCACGAACCTCTTCGGCGGGCAGGGGAGCATCAGCGGCACGGTCCTCGGGGCGCTCATCTTCGGGGTGATCAGCAACGGCCTGAACCTCCGGAACGTGACGGCGTTCTGGCAGCAGCTCTTCATCGGGGTGCTCATCGTCCTCGTCGCGATCATGAACCAGTTCCGGCACAGGAGCTGAGGAGAAGGCCATGTCCGCCGCGGATGCGTTCGAGGGCCGCGTGGTGGTGGTCACGGGCGGGAGCAGCGGGATCGGCGAGGGGATCGTCCGCGCGTTCGCCGCCCGGGGCGCCCGCGTTGCGATCGTGTCCACGGGAGCGGACCGTGGCGCGGCGCTCGCGCGCGAGCTCGGGTCGGGCGTGGTCCACCTCGCCGCCGAGCTCGCGTCGCCGGAGGCGATCCGCGCGCTCCCCGCCCGCGTCGAGGAGGCGCTCGGGCTGGCCGACGTCGTCGTGAACAACGCGGGCATCTACCGCCAGGGGGACGTGCGCACGACGAGCGAGGACGAGTGGCGCGCCGTGCTGGCGGTCAACCTCGACGCCGCGTTCCTCGTGGCGAAGGCCTTCGTCCCGCACCTCGTGGGGCGGGGCGGCGGCGCGATCGTGAACGTCGCCTCGGAGGCGGGCCTCCGGGCGATCCGGAACCAGGTGGCCTACAACGTCTCGAAGGCGGGCCTCGTCGCCCTCACCCGGAGCCTGGCCGTGGACCTCGCGCCCCTCGGCATCCGCGCCAACGCCGTCTGCCCCGGCACCACCCTCACCCCGCTCGTCGAGCGGGTGATCCAGTCGTCGCCGGATCCCGCCGCGACCCGCCGGGCCCTGGAGGCCGTCCGCCCCCTCGACCGCCTCGGCGCGGTGGACGAGATCGCGGAGGCGGTCGTGTTCCTCGCCTCCCCCGCGGTCGGCTACGCGACCGGCGCCGTCCTGGCCGTGGACGGCGGCTTCAGCGCGTGAGGGTTCCGCTGGCGCCCTCCCTCGCGTCCGAGCAAAATCCCACCGTGCCCGATCACGTCTCCCTCGGCCTCCTCCCCGACCTCGGGCTCCGCGTCGTCTTCGCGCGCGTCGGCGACACCGCCCGGGCGAGCCGGGCCCTGCACGGCCTGGCCCAGACGAGCGCTTACCTGTTCGCCCAGGCGCTCGCCGCGGCGGCGCTGTTCGGCGCCACCCAGCGCGAGGGCGGGCGCGCCAACCTCCAGATCGTCTGCGACGGCCCGCTCCGCGGCCTCCTCGTGGACGCCGAGCCGGGGGGCGCGCTCCGCGGCTGGGTGCGCGTCCCGTGGGTGCACTTCGACGGCGACCCGGAGCTGGCCGCGCGCGCCGCGCTGGGCGGCCAGGGACACCTCGCCGTGCGCCTCGACCCCGGCGACGGCACGCACCAGCGGAGCCTCCTCGACCTCCGCGCGCGCTCGCTGCCCGAGGACCTGCGCCGCTGGTTCGCGACGAGCCACGTCGCGGCGGCGGCCGCCGACGTCGCCGTCGTCCCGCGCGGCGACGAGCCGCTCGGCGACGTGGCCGGCATCCTCGTGCAGCAGGTGGACGACGAGGAGTCCGACGCGATCGAGGCGGCGCGGGCGCGCGTCGCCGCGGGCGTGCTCGGCCGGAGCCTCGCGGCGGGCCTCTCCGCCGGCGACGTGATCGCCGCGGTCGCCGGCGGCGGGTTCGAGCTCCAGGCGGACGTGGAGGTCGCCTACCGCTGCGGCTGCTCGCCCGCCCGGGCGCGGGTGGCCGTGTCGGCGCTCGGTCCGTCGGGGATCGCCGAGATCCTCGGCGCCGAGCGGAAGGCCACGATCACGTGCGAGTTCTGCCGGCAGCAGTACGTCCTCGGCCCCGAGGAGCTGGAGGACGTCGCGCGCAAGCTGGCGGAGCAGGGGGCGCGGGACTAGAGCCCGGGCACACCGCCTTCGGCGCTCGGGCGCGGGCTCGGGCTCGTTCACGGGATCGGCTAAGCTCGGGGCAACGTGATCGACGAGGCCCCCAGATCCGGCACCATCGTCGTCCGCGACGCCCAGGTCGTGATGGCGAGCGAGGGCGCCGCCCGGCTCCTTGGCCACGACCTCGCCGTCCTCCAGCGCCTGCCGTTCGAGGCGCTCTTCGCCCCCGAGGAGCGCGAGCGGATCCTGGACCGCTACCGCCGGCGGCTGCGGGGCGAGCCGGTCCCGACCGACTACGAGGCGGTGGTCCTGCTGGCCGACGGCGCCCGGGCCACGTTCGAGCTGCACGTCGACCGCGAGGGGCGCGACGTGGTGGTCCGCTTCCGCGACGTCACCCAGGAGCTGACCCGCCGGAACCGCCTCCTGGCCCTCGCGACGCTCGGGGCCGAGATCCAGCGCGCCCGGACCGAGGCGGAGGTGGTCGAGCGGCTGCGGACCGAGCTGCCCCGCCTCGAGCTCTACCCGCTGCTCATGCGGGCGTCGCCGGAGGGCGTGCGGGTCACGTGGTCGCAGCTACCCCCGCACCTCGAGGGCGAGTTCGAGGAGCTCTTCGGACGGCGCCTCGCGGGGTTCCGCGGGCGCTGGTCGGCCTTCTCGCGCAAGGTCTGGGAGGAGGGGGCGGCGTTCACGGACGACTGGGGCGCCGAGGTGTCGAGCTTCCTCCCCGAGCTGCACGCCTCCCGGGCCCGCGCCATGGTCGCGGCCGAGCGCCTCGCGCGCGCGGCGGCGGTCCGCCTCGACGAGCGGAGCGGACCGCGCTTCTACCTCGTGCTCCCGAGCCCGTGGCTCCGGGGCGAGGACCTCGCCGCCGTCCGCCTGTTCGCTGCCCAGGTGGCGGCTTCCCTCGACGCGGCGGGGGCGATCGCCGAGCTCTCCCGGCGCCTCTCGGACCTCACCGCGCTCCACGCGCTCACCAACCGCATCTTCGCGAACCCGCCGGGCGACGTCGCCGCGCTCCTCCGGGACGGCTGCGCCCAGGCCGCCGCCGCGCTCGCGTGCACCGCGGCCGCGGTGGACCTCGTCGAGCCGGACGGGCAGACGCTCCGGCCCGCCGGCCAGGCCGGCCCCCACTTCGACCGGGCCGCGGCGTTCGCGGTGGACCTCGTGGGCCGGACCGCCGTGCGCGGGGTGCTGCACCTGGCGCACCGCCCCGGCCGGCCATTCACCGAAGGTGAGCAGGCGCTGGCGCGGGCGCTGGCCGGGGAGCTGGCGGTCGGCCTCGAGGCGGCGGAGCTGTACGCCTCGGCGCAGGAGCAGGTGCGCCACCTCTCGCTCCTCGGCGACATGGGGCGCATGCTCGCGAGCTCGCTCGATCTCGACGAGATCGTGGCGGTGGGCGCCGAGGCCGCCCGGCTCCTCCTCGGCACCGACCGCGCGTTCCTCGTGCTCGCCGATCCCGCGCGCGCCGAGGGGCTGCGGCTCGCGGGCGGCGCGGGCGATCGGATCGAGGAGATCCTCGCGGGATACCGGCCGACGCTCGCCGAGAGCGGGCTCACCGCGCGCGTCCTCCGCGAGGGTCGCACCCTCGTGGTGGAGGACCTCGACCGCGAGCCGGCCGCCCACCCGGCCCATCGCACGTTCGGCAGCCGCGCGGCCATCGCCGCCCCGCTCCTCGCCCGCGGCGAGCCGCTCGGCGTGCTGTTCGCGGACTCGCTGCGCCCGCGCTCGTTCAGCGAGGACGAGCGGGAGCGCGCCGCGGCGGTGGCGAACCACCTCGCGGTGGCCGTCGAGAACGCGCGGCTCTTCGCCGAGGCCCGCGGGCGGCTCGCGGAGCTGACCACGGTGATGGACGTCGCGCGGGTCGTCTCCTCGACCCTCGACCTCGACCAGGTGCTGACCGCGGGGGCCGAGCACCTCAAGGCCACCCTGGGCGCCGCCGCGTGCACCATCCTGCTCGAGGATCTCGCCCGCGGCGACCTCCGCCGCGCCGCACACCGCGGCCCGCCGCTCGGGCCCGAGATCGTGGCCGCAGGGCAGACCTCGCTCGCCTGGAGCGCGCTCGAGGGGAGCGCGCCGGCGACCGGGGCGCTCGAGCCCGGAGGACCGCCCGTGCTCGCGGTGCCGCTCCACGTGCGCGATCGCCCCGTCGGCGTCGCCCTGGTGGCCGGCGGGCGCGACGGCGCGCCGTTCCAGCCCGCCGAGCTGTCCCGGGCCCTCGCCATCGCCCACCAGCTCGCGGTGGCGGTGGACAACGCCCGGCTGTACGAGGAGACGGTCGCGCGGGCCGAGGAGCTCGGGCTGCTCTACGAGATGGGGCGGTCGCTCGTGGCCACGCTCGACCTCGGCGAGGTGCTCGACGCCGGCGTCCGCAACCTGGCGCGCATCGTGGACGCGCCGCTCGCCGCCCTGGCCCTCGTCACGGACGACGGCGCCGGCCTCGAGTTCCGGGCGGTGTTCGGGCCGCAGGAGGTCGTCGGCCAGCGGCCGCCCCTCGACCTGCCCGGCTCGTTCGGCGCGCTCGCCTTCTCGCGCCGCACGCCGCTCGTCGTGGAGGACGCGCGCACCGACCCGCGCATCTCCCCGGAGCAGCGGGAGCTCCTCGGCGGGAGCGCCTACCTCGTGGTCCCGCTCCTCGTGCGCGAGCGCTACGTCGGGACGGCCGTGATCATCGAGACCGCCGGGCCGCGCCGGTTCGGCGCCGCCGAGGTCGAGCGCGCCACCGCGGTCGCGAACCAGCTCGCCGTGGCGGTCGAGAACGCGCGCCTCTACGCGGACCTCCGCCGCAGCTACGAGCAGCTCGCCCAGGCCCAGCAGCAGCTCATCCAGAAGGAGCGGCTGGCCGCGCTCGGCGAGCTGTCCGCGGTGGTGGCGCACGAGGTGCGCAACCCGCTCGGCGTCATCTTCAACTCGCTGGGATCGCTGCGCCGCATGCTGCAGCCCACCGGCGACGCCAAGATGCTCCTCGACATCGTCGGCGAGGAGGCGGATCGGCTCAACCGGATCGTCCGCGACCTGCTCGACTTCGCCCGCCCCGTCACCCCGGTGCTCCGCCCCGAGCCGCTCGAGGCGGTGGTGGACGAGGCCGTCGCCGCCGCGCTGGCCCACGGCGGCAAGGGCGTGGTGGTGGACCGCGCCGCCGACCCCGACCTGCCCCCGGTCCCGATGGACGCCCGCCTCGTCCGCCAGGCGATCCTGAACCTCGCCGAGAACGCGATCCAGGCGATGCCGCGGGGCGGGTGGCTGCGGGTGCGCCTCGCGCGCGCGAACGAGGCGGTGGTGCTCGAGCTCGAGGACACCGGCCCGGGGATCCCGGAGGAGGTGCGGCCCCGGATCTTCGAGCCGTTCTTCACGACCAAGGCCACCGGCACCGGCCTCGGCCTCGCCGTGGTGCGGCGCATCCTCGAGGGCCACGGCGGCGAGATCGCCGTCGAGCGCGGGCCGGAGGGCGGCGCGCGGTTCCGCGTCCGGTTCCCCGTCGCCGGCCGCACGGCCGGCCGGGTTGAAACCGCCGGCCGGATGGGCTGAGAATCGCCGTATGTCCGCGCCGCGCTCCCAGGATCCCGCCGCCCCCGCGGAGCCCGCGGCGGCCCCCGAGCCCGCGGCGGCCCCCGAGCCCGCGGCGGCCCCCGAGCCCGCGGCGCCGCCGGCCGGCGGCAACGTC
>Ga0196976_1001444_pt1 | contig 10776 bp, 13 predicted proteins | sample S3v_513CmetaG_FD_148644 | JGI IMG/M metagenome (GOLD analysis project Ga0196976, IMG submission 148644) | Soil microbial communities from Anza Borrego desert, Southern California, United States - S3+v_5-13C | ecosystem: Environmental > Terrestrial > Soil > Desert | place: USA: California...
AACGAACGCGCCTGCGGGCCGGCTTCCCATCTGGACAAACGGCCGTCCACTGCTCAGCGACAACGCTGGGCGTAACGATTCAACAAAGCTCCGATGCCACGGCTCCCGCTCGACCAGGAGCTTTAATTCATGTTCACTGGCCGGGTTGGGCGGCGTCATGAAATGAAATCTCCAGTTGATCGCCTATCTGTGTACCGGTCTGGTGCAGGGTATGTGCCGGCAACTCCAGCACACTTTCGGTGTCCATGCGAACAGGAGTGAATCTCCAGGGACGCACGTTCTCTTCAACGTGGACAATCGTTCTATCCTGGTTCAGGTAAACGACGTCGATCGGGTACGACATGGCGAGCGTGTGTACTCCGCGGCAAGGAATAATCCAGAGGCCCTTACCGGGATGAAAAGATGATGCCGGCGTGGAAAGCAGTCCCCGAAGTCGTGTCAAATGCGTGTTAGCGACAGCTAAATCGCTTGCCAGGAACACCTGGCGTTTCGTGTTGTAAACGTACCCATGTGCTTTCCGAGCCATTCGTTTCTTCATCCGGTCGAACTAAACAGCTTTCCCTTTTGAGTTGTACGCAATCAATCCGAGGATCACCAATACAAGGACGAGCAATGTTTGCGAAGTTGTGACGCTCATGGCTTGTTCAAAACCGGGAACACCCGGTAGTAAAGCTGCACGGCAGCGGGCCCCAAAGTCACACAGAACAATGCAGGAAGTACGCAGAGAGCAAGCACGGGCACCATCTTGATGGTTGTCTTCGCGGCTTGCTCTTCCGCGCGCCTGCGGCGCTCCGTTCGGAGTGAGTCGGAGAATACGCGCAGAGTGTTCGCGATGCTCGTACCAAACTTGTCTGTCTGAATAAGCACGGCCACAAAAGAGCGGATGTCCTCGACTCCAGTGCGGGCGGCCATGTTGCGCAGCGAATCGGCCCGGGGATGTCCGGCGCGCATCTCCACGTTTACAAGTGCGAATTCCTCGCTCAAGGCAGGATGGCTGTACTTCATCTCCTCAGCGATGCGGTTGATGGCACCATTTAGTCCCAGGCCTGCCTCGACGCAGATGACCGCAAGGTCCAAAGCGTCCGGCAATGCGAGCTGGATCTTATGCCGCCGCTTCGCGACCATCCTTCGAAGCAGGAATGGAGGGAGCAGGTACGAAACCACCAGCGCAAGAAGTAAAAGCAGCGGACGCCTGACAGCAATTCCACTCGCGATTACGACACCGACACAAACGAGAATCGTCAACGTACGAAGGCCGTAGTACATCACTAGGTACCGGCTTTCCCGATAGCCGGCCTGCACAAGTTGCTCCCGTGCTCCGGATAACTCTTTCTCCGACTTCGGAAACACACGGCCAAGCGGCTCAAGAACTCTTTCGAACCGGCTATTGTCTTCCTCGGGCTTTGGGTCAGACGTGCGTCCGAGAAGCCCGAGCATGCGCTGCATGGTCGCAGGCCCGGGGGATGCCACGGCGATTCCAAGCGCGAGAACCGCCACGAGTATGGCGAGGAACAATACCGTGAGCCAAATCAGTGACATCTTTTAGACCTCGATCCGGATGATTCGCCGCAACCAGTACCAACCTACCAACTGCAAACCAAATGCAGTCTGCAGTATTCGCTGACCGACCTTCTCGGTGAAAAGCGGTAGTACGATTTCGCGGTTTACCAGGAACATCAACAGCAGAACGATCGGCGGCAGAGCCATCAGGATCATGAACGTGAGCCTGCCCTGTGCGGTGAATACGCGCACCTGGCGCATGATCTTGAACCGCTCGCGAATCACATACGAGAGCTTGTCGAGGATTTCAGCCAGGTTACCGCCCGTCTCGCGCTGCAAGAGAACGGATGTGACGAAGAACTTCACGTCCACCATCGGAACGCGATCCGCGAAGTTCAGCAGGGCATCACGAGTGGGCAAGCCGAACTTCTGTTCTTCGAAGACCCTGCGGAATTCCCCCGAGACCGGTTCGGGCATCTCGTCTGCGATCAGTTCGAGCGCGGTGCTGAAGGCATGACCGGCACGGACTGCACGACCGAGAAAGTCGATCGCTTCAGGGAAGCGTTCTTCAAATGCCTGAAAACGGCGGCTGCGGCGCACGCCTACGACCATCCACGGCACTAGAGCGGCCGTGCCCCCGAGCAAGAGGCAGAAACTGGGAGCCACAGACATGAACGCCATCAGGAATGCGATCGAGGCACCCAGGAAGGCGCTCAACAGCAGGAACTTGCCGGCACGGATGTTGATATCCGCCTGCTCGAGAAAACGCTGCAAGCGCGAAATCCAGCGCCACCGGGTAAGAAGTTCATGCAGCGTGGGAATCTCGCTGAGCAGTTCGTCCCGTAGAATCGAGAGCTCCGGCCGGGGATCGCGTCGGGCCGCGACTTCAATCGCCTCAAGACGTTCGCGAAGGACGCGCGCGCGGTCGCGCCGTTGGTCGAAGGCGAGACTGAGCGCAAACACGCCTACAGCCAAACCAAGGAATATCGCTGAAAGCAGCAACAACATCGAAATCTCCTCGCGTTAGACGGCTTCCTGCGCCTCGAACAGGTTCGGACGAAGATGGAAGCCGGCAGCAAGAATGCGCTCTGAAAACTTCGGCCTGATGCCGGTGGCGCGGAACATGCCGCGAATCTGTCCGTTCTCGGTCATGCCTCGGCGCTCGAATACGAAGATGTCCTGCATGGAGATCGTTTCGCCTTCCATGCCGGTGATCTCGGATATGTTCGTCACTTTGCGCTTGCCATCAGGCATGCGGGCGATCTGCACAACCGCGTGAATTGCCGAAGCGAGTTGCTGCCGGATTGCGCGGTCCGGAATGTTGAGATTCGCCATCGAAACCATGTTCTCGACGCGCGACAGAGCATCACGAGGGGAGTTCGCGTGGACAGTCGTCAGCGAGCCTTCGTGGCCGGTGTTCATGGCCTGCATCATGTCGAACGCTTCCTCGCCTCGGACCTCACCGACGATGATGCGGTCAGGGCGCATACGCAGGCTGTTAATCACAAGCTGTCTTTGCTTGATGGCTCCCTGTCCTTCAATGTTCGGAGGCCGCGTTTCAAGCCGCACCACATGCTCCTGCTTGAGCTGAAGTTCGGCCGCGTCTTCGATGGTGACAATTCGCTCTGTGTTGGGAATGTACCCGGACATGACGTTCAGCATGGTGGTCTTGCCGGCGCCCGTTCCGCCTGAGATCAGGATGTTCAGGCGTGCCTTCACCATGTACTGAATCAGTTCCAGCATCGGTTCGATGATGCTTCGGTTCTGAACGAGATCGCGGTCTGTCAGCGGATCGCGACCGAAGCGGCGAATCGAGAGAGAGGGACCATCAAGCGCGAGCGGCGGGATAATTGCGTTCACACGCGAACCGTCCTGCAGTCGGGCATCTACCATCGGCGACGACTCATCGACGCGACGGCCCACCCGGGACACAATTCGATCGATGATCTGCATTAAATGTTGGTCATCGCGGAATGAAACGTTCACGCGCTCGAGCTTTCCATGACGCTCGATGTACACCTGGTTGTGACCATTCACCAGGATGTCGGAGATGGTGTGATCGGCCAGAAGTGGTTCCAGCGGTCCCAGCCCGAAGATCTCGTCGAGAATCTCGCGGACGATTCGCTCACGCTCGACAAAACTGAGGGGGACAGCTTCCATCGAGACGGTATTGCGGATGACTGTAAGCACCTCTTCGCGGGCCGTTTCTTCCGGCATTGCGTTCAGCCGTTCCAAGTTCAGCCGACTAAGGATGCGCCGGTGCAGGTCTGATTTGACCTGCTGGAAATACATATCGTGGGGAACAGGAGTCGCAGACATACAGATCAGCTCCAGGCAAACAGCAAGCGGCCCTTACGTGCCGGTTCCGGATCCTCTCCGGCCAATGTGGCCGCGAGACCGTGCAGTGCGCGAGATAACTCAGAGTGGTTATGGAGAACCACTGGCTCTCCCTTTTCTATGGCCTTGGAAGCGTGACCGTAATGGTTCGGAATCTTCCAAAAGATTTTGGTTTGCGTGATGTCCTCAATATCCCGATCCGACAAACCGGGTATTTTCAGAAACCGGTTCAGGATGAGCTGAACGTTGTCGTGGCCATGTCCATTTCGCAGGAACACGCGAAGCTTGTTTGCGCTCCAGAGCGACGGCACGTCGGGATGACATACGACGAACATGCTTTTCGAAACGTGTCCGAGAGCCTGGGTGATGCTGTCCATGCGGTTGGAAGCATCGACGACCACATACTCGTAACGCATTGCCAGCAGGTCGAAGAGTGAGTGGACTGCCGAGGCTGTCACGTCGAGCACAGCAGGCTCGGGCAGCCCAGCCAGCAGGTGTAGTGATTGGTGGCATTTGGTGATGACGCCATCCAGCAGAGTTGAATCGAGCCGATGGAGATTCTTGATGACGTCCATCAGCGAAAAGCTTGGAGTAACACCAAGCTGAATCGCCGCGTTTCCGAGTGTCGCCAGGTCCACGAGCACGGTGCTGCGGCTGCTTTCCTGCAGTCGCATGGCAGCGTTCACGGCCACAGTGGTGGCACCGCTGCCTCCTTTGGCATTCACGAACGCGAAGACGGTGCCCCGATTACGGTTCGAGAGCGTTAACTGCTGGCGAGCTGCGGCCGCGCGCTCCAGCGCCTCCCGCAGGCTTGCGGGAGAAAGGCTGCGATCAATGAATTCGCAGGCACCGAGCCTCATCACCTGGACGATGATTTCGGGCTTCTGAAAACTTCCAACCGCAATAAGGCTTATCTTCGGAACGTGTGCCCGCAACAGCTCGACCGTCCGAAGTGCCGGAGTCGCGTTCTCTACAGGGATGTCTACAAACGCGATTTCCGCCAGGCTTTCCTGAATACGTCGTACTGTCAGATCGTCGGCTGAAAGCGGATACGGGAAAGCGTCCGCGATTTTCGCGAGACCGGTTTCGTCAACTCGCTCCTGGAGCAACCGTCGAAATTCCGCGTCGGCCCCGATCGATATAGTCCTGAGTTCTGCCATTGTGTTCCCAATAAATCAGTTAGGGTTTTGTACTAGTCGCACGGGGAACCCATACGGGCCCGTGCCAGGGTCGGTTGTTCCTGGGGAACCCACCTCGCCGCATCCATTAGCGTTCACCAGGTGGGTTACGACCCAGCTCCCGCGCTGGCCATCAAAGAAGAGTTCCGCGAATCCGATGACCTCAACCTGCTGACCGTGATAGCCGGGCGAAATGGCTTGAGCACAGTTGTCCCAAACAGGAACGATCGCAAGTGAGCGACTGGTGTCCCAAATGTTGCCGTTGCCGTCACGGTACTGGCCCACCGCGACCCACTCATCGGGCGGGTCCCCCACCAAGTCGCGAATGCCCTGGTTCGTGGGGCCAACCATGTTGCCCGTCTTCACAGGGAACCGGTCACCGCATCGGATAACGTCCGTGCCACCGGGGAAGCACTCGTTGAGGCAATGTCCCAGAGCGCACCGGTAATCATCCGCACCGGATCCGAAGTCGAGCGAATAGAAATGGCCAGGAGTGAGTGCGTTCTCAGGGTTGTCGGGCCTGATCTTCAGTTCCTGACCGAGCTTACTCGTACCCAGTGACGTCAACTGGTGATTTGTATCGAACAACACCTCGCCGTTGGCGCACGCCACAGCAGGGTCCAGTTCGCTGACGATGGTATTGGGCATGAACACGGGCTTCACGCAGCGGGAGCCAACCGATTGAAGTCCCGCTTCGGCGGTGGCTTGTGCAAGCACGTCCACCCTGTCGATACCCAACATCCGGGCAAAGTTGGTGGCTATGCCACCAGTTCCAACGCGCCTCACGGTCACCGTCACCCTGCGGTTGGGCACGTCCACCACCACATCCGATCCTGCGATTGTCACCGTTTCGCCGAGAATCGAATTGGTCTGTCCCACAGCGATTGCGGCGTTGATAGCTGTATCCGGCTGCGGCGCGGTCGCGTTCGTTACGAAGCTGAACGCGCCCGCCAATGCCGCTGCATCTGCCGCGTGTTGCGCACTGGTGCGCGCCGTGTAGATCAGGCCCATGTCAATCGCCAGGGCCGCACAGCCCAGCAGCACCACGATGACGACTGCCACAAGTGGAAGCGTAGCCCCGCGTTGACGCCCGGAATCCCGTACCAACATCACTCCATACCCCCGGGTTTCGTTGAAGAGTCCGTTTCCTTGTTCTCCAGGAACTCCTTCGGCATCTGCGGCAATGCGGGTGGCTGGTCGCTTGGCGAGATGCGCCGCGCCGTTACCAGAACCATCAGCTCACTCTTGCTCTTCTGCAGGCTCTTGCTGCGGAACAGGTTGCCGAGAATGGGGATGTCGCCGAGACCTGGAACCTTGGACATGACATTCGTAAGCCGGTTATCCAACAGACCAGCAATAACGAAGCTCTGCCCGTCCCTGAGTTCGAACTCGGTTTCCGCGCGGCGAGTGCTTAACGCCGGAATCACGAACCCGGAAATGGTGAGGGCGTTCGTGAAGTCGAGTGCGCTTACCTCTGGGCGGACCTGGAGATGAATATTGCCGTTCGGCATGATTACGGGCGTAAAGCGCAGCCGCACGCCGAATTCCTTGAACATGATGGTTACGGTCTGGAATGCGCCCTGCTGCACGACCGGGAACGGGAATTCGCCGCCGGCCAGGAAGCTCGCTTCCTTGCCGTTCACCGCTACAAGGTTCGGTTCGGCGAGAATCTGGAGCACGTTCCGCTGTTGCAGGGCCTTGATGATCAGACCCACGTTCGCATCCGTCCTGAATAGGAACACGTTCAGCAAATCGTTCGTGCCGAAGCTTGCAGGCTGGCCTGGGAGGGGGTTCCCAATGCCGCTGGTGGCAAGGTGGCTTCCGGTTACCTGACCGCGCGGCACGATGCCCGGCGGCAGTGCGCCAACGTTGCTTCCAGTAAAGGTGCCGAACTGTTGGGTCGTTGCAGTGCCGAACGTGTTGCCGGCACCGGTCGAGAAGACGTTCATTCCCAACTGAGTTAGCGCCGTCCGGTTCACCTCGGCGAACTTCACTTCGAGGAGCACGGCCTGACCGCCAACGGGACCGAAGGTTAGAACATTCACCGTGTTCTTGGTGAAAGCAGAAGCGATAGCGCCAGCTCGTTCAGCCACTTCCTTCGTCGTCACGTGACCGGAGAGGACCAGCGCATTGCGCGACGCGCTGACGTTGATCTTCTCTTCCGGATAGACGCGCTTGATCTCATCGGCTGCTGCGCTGACGTCGATGTCCACGCGCAGATCGAACGTGCGAGAGCGCTCGTTCTCGTCCCAAAGCACCAGCGATACTTCGCCGGGGTTCTTGCCGTGCACGAGTACTTGCATCGGCGTAACAACGATTGCGTCGGCAACATTGGGATCCGTAACGGAGACGCGCCTAAGGCGTTCAGCCGTGTTGATGAGGATCGACTTGCCGGACATAACACGGAGTGGCGCGCTGGCTTGCAGCGCGGTCTCCGATACTTGCTCTGTTGTCTGCTGCGTCTGCGGTGCGTTCTGATTTTCCTGTGCGACAGAACTGATGGTCGCGCTCAGCAGAAGTACACACCCTAAGACCGCGATTCGACGGTTCATCAGGTTCTCCTTCGGCGCGTTACTGGACCTTAACTACGTCGCGCTTATCGCCCTTAATAGTTTCGATTTGGAACACTGTCGGTGCCGGGGTTGAGGGCGCCGTGGCAGCCTGGATAATTTTCGCGGGGCGCCGCACGGCCGGTGCAGGTGCGGACCTGTCGCCGGCGAACAGAACTGCGTTCTTCAGCACCGGCGGCTTCGCCTTATCCTGGTCGAGCGGATTTCGCAACGATAGCTGAATGCGTCCCTCGGATGCTGCGAGCGTAAGTCTTTGCGCCTCGTCCGGCGACACAAGCAGCGTAATGACCGGCACCTGCTGTGGCTGCCCGTTCTTGTCGCGCTCAAGTTGCGGTCCGGCAGCTAGCACCAGAACGTTCTCCAGAACTGTCACAGTGGTGACGTCCTTCGGGTCGCGATCGCGGTCCGGGTACCCTGTCATGAGTACGTCAACGCGCGTGCCTGGTAACACAAAACCGGCGACGGATACGACCTCGTTTACTTTTACGGAAACCGCGCGCATTCCGGCTGGAATCATCGGCGGTAGTCCGGCTCCGCTTCCCGGAGCAGCAATCTTTCTTGCAAGCACGATCTCGTTCTTGGTCATAGACTCAACAACGCCGCGTCCGATGAGTTCCTCGGGCTTGGAGAATGTTCCGGCGGGCAATTCTGTCGCGGGCATCTGAACAACGCGGATGTCCGGCGCTGTGATGCTCGCGCCGGCTGCGAGATCCACCGACGCAACTACAACGTTAGTTTTGCTCCCGCTTGCGCCGAGTGAGTTTGTGACAAAACGATAGACCGCGAAGGTCACATAGCCGGCGACTGCGATGGCCAGCAGGCCGATGACAAACAACCGTTTGCGATTCATGACATGACTCTCAATAGAGATTGCGGAATTGCACGCGCGCCGCGAGGTTGAACACGCTGGGCACTCCGAAAGCCGGCAGCATCTGCAGCGTGTACGGGTGTACGACGGTGACCACGGACGTCCTCATGAGGACGCCACCGGTCATCACTCCCATCGTCTGGTCAATCGTGATATTCGCAGGATTGATGGTCAGGCCATTCCTGGCTCCGTAGTCCACAACCACTTGGCGAATCTGGTCGAGGCACGCCGCCTCGCCCCTGCACTCATTGGCGTCGATGCTCGAAAACCGCGCACCTTCTCGCGCGGCGTTGTTTACGAGTTGATGGGTGCGGATGAGAGCTGCTCCCTCGGTCACTATGTAAACAAGCAGCACCAATACCGGAACGATGATGGCGAGTTCCACCAGCGCCGCACCACGTTGTGACCTTCTAGTTTGTCTCATTTCGCATCACCACGTGGGTGTCGAGGGTTACCGATCCCACCGGAAGCAAGACGAACGTGTACGGCGCAGTCACCTGAACATCTGTGAACGTAAGGTTGATTCCGTTGACAACTGAAGTAGTCTGGTTGACGGCAACCGTGCTGGAAGCTCGCGGAATGCCCGCGGAATCCAGGAATGTGTACACGACGTCCTGTATCTGGTTGGTTGTCGGTAGCGTCGCAGTGCCCGGCATCGGAGCCACGGCGTATCTGCAACCCTCGCGGGCTGCATCCGTCAACGTCTGGTAGGCTCCCATCACGCGTGCGAACTCGATGATGCCCATCATCAACAGCACGAGGATGGGAACGGCGATCGCGAATTCAAGGATGGTTGCACCGCGTTGTGCCCGCTTGTTTTTCATCGCACTACCAACACGAAAGCAGTGCCCAAAGCGGCTGCCACCCCGAACGGGATGCGTATCGCTTCAGGCATGGAGAGGTTGATTTGGCTGTGGGCGCGCCATCCATTCGTGAATAGGTTCCGGACGATTGCCCACATATTCGACAGTGTGCGCTTGACGGCACGGTGCCGAACTACCTGTATCAACGACATCAAGCCGGCGACGAGCACCATAATCTGGAATGCGTGCATCCAGGTCTGGAATCCAAGCAACGCGCCTAATGCCGCCAACAGCTTCACGTCGCCTCCGCCAATTGCCGCGAGTTCGAATAATGCCAATCCCACAGCAAAACCAACGAAGGCGGCCAGAAGCGATGAGATAAGGCCACCGGAGAGTGCGTGATAGATCAGTCCTGCAAGACAACCTGCCAACGTTAATACATTCGGAATACACCGTTGCCGCACGTCCATGACCGCGACGATGCAGGCAAATACAAGGACGGCTGTCTGCCACATACTTCTGACACTCCCGGATACCAAAAACAAAAAGCGGCAGGACGTGCAGGCCCTGCCGCGCCTTCCGTGTCAAGTGATCGCGCCCTCAGCCGTTACGTAACTTCTGAAAACGGCTTAGAGCTTCGAGGCGCTTCGGGTGCGGAGTTGGTTGCTAGCTAAGTGGCAGGCCGAGTTTCGTACCAACGCCCGTGAAGAAGGTCTTCAGGTCGTTGCCGAAGGCCGTCACGGCGACGATTACGGCAACTGCGATAAGCGCGATCAGCATGCCGTATTCGGCAAGGTCCTGACCTTCTTCATCCAGCCAAACGTTGCGAAGTAGCTCGATCATTGTCTTTCCTCCAGGGCGTGCGAAGTTTTGTGTACCGCCCTTCGCTTTCCCTTTATGCAATTTGGAGCGCACTCTGGCCCACTTACCCCCAAACGTGTCACCTTTCTCAGTTTTTTAAGGAAATGGCACTCTTGGAGGGAACCAACGAACGAACTCGCGTCACACCCGCAAGACAAACGTCATTTGCATGTGTCACACATCTGAGACAGTAACCAAACGCAACACTTTCGTTTCGTGCGTAAGCGACTTGGCGTTGAAGGAAGAATAATTCCGCGTGGGAAAAACACTTCACAGCCCACCTCGCGCTGGCCTCTGGATAGCGCACATGACCCTGCCGGTCACGATGGTCGTGGCCGTGTGGTTTGCGGTGATGCTGACTCGCGTGCGATACGAAGAGCGAGTCCTCGCGTCTGCATTCACGGACTACGCAGAGTACCGCCAGCGTGTTGGGTTGCTGTTCCCGCGCTTGCGGCTGGCCGCACCGCAGCCTAAGAAGGCGCCTGCGGGCGTCTCCGCGGAAGATGCATTGTTGGGAGCGGCCGCAACCAAGGCGGCTGCGAATGATGCAGCGTAGAGTTGCAAACTCGCGAAACTATAAAGAAGTTGTCATCTGAGTCCGCGTTGCTGTTGCACGGGCGAGGCCTGATTCCATTTCAATGCCGGCCACAGCAGATCCC
>Ga0196976_1001445_pt1 | contig 10776 bp, 9 predicted proteins | sample S3v_513CmetaG_FD_148644 | JGI IMG/M metagenome (GOLD analysis project Ga0196976, IMG submission 148644) | Soil microbial communities from Anza Borrego desert, Southern California, United States - S3+v_5-13C | ecosystem: Environmental > Terrestrial > Soil > Desert | place: USA: California...
TAGACGCGCGGGCGGTGGGCGAACTGGACCAGGAAGATCTTGTTCTCGGGGTCGGCGGCCTGGACGTCGTACGGGGGCGCCAGGTGCATGAACCTGGCGTTCGACGGCATGCCCGGGACGACCAGGTACCGGAAGCCCCACAGCCCGACCTGCGGGACGAGCTTGTCCAGCCCTGCGTTGAGCCGGAAGCGCGTGAGCCGCCTCGGGTTGAGCGCGGTGTACACGTCGAAGTTCGCGATCCGCGCGCCGACGTGCCAGGCGTGGACGTAGTTGTGCGCGCCCCAGCGCCAGGTCGCCTGGAACGGGGAGAGGCCGGGGAAGGACGGCTTCCCGAGGTCGTAGGGCGTGACCACGCGCGGCAGCTCGGGGCGCTCCTGGAGCCAGCGGGTCAGCACCGGTCCCGGTTTCACGGTCTCCGGCGGCGCGAGCAGGTACGCCCGCACGTTGGCGCTCGCGACGTCGAAGGCGACGATGCACACGAAGGCCAGCGGGGCGGCGCGGGCGAGGAGCCCGAGCCCGCGCGCGAAGGACGCCGCCGCGAGGAGCGAGAGGACGAGCGCGGTGATCCCGGTGGCTCGCTGCAGGTTGTGGACGAGCTGTCCGACGAGGTCGGGGGAGACCCCGGGGCGCGCCAGCCAGGCGGAGAGGGGGAGCGACCGCGCCGCGCCCCAACAGCAGAGGAACAGGAGCGCCGCGGCCCCGACCGCGCGCGCGAAGCGCCGGGCGTGATCGCGGTCGGCGAGCAAGACCTCGAGCCCGATGCCCGCCGCCACGGCGAGGAGCAGCGAGGGCCAGGCGGTGAGCTTCTCCCAGTAGCGGAAGTGGCCGATGACGGGGACGTGCCGGACGACGGCGACGAACCCGGCCCAGTGGCCCATCGCCGCCCAGGTGAGGACCACGCTCGCGGCCACCAGCACCCGCGCCTTCCGCGTGTACCAGGCTCCCAGGACCGCCAGCGCCAGCGTGGAGACGCCGACGTAGATGGACGCCACCCAGGGGACCGACGTCCCGGGCGTCCCGAAGTACGCCCCGAACACGTCGCCGGACAGCGTGCCCCAGGTCTTCGACTCGTGGATGCTGGGGAGGAAGAACTCCAGCAGGCGGACCGGGTGCAGGTTCCAGCGCTGCTGCGTGAAAGCCTCGAGGCCCTCGGCGCGCCGCGACAGCGGCGCCCAGAGCACCACGGGGACGAGCAGCGGCGCCGCGGCCACGGCCGCGGCGAGCCCGGCGAGGAGCGCGCGGCGCAGGGGGAGCACACGCGCCGGGCCCGCGAGGGCGATCCAGAGCCCGCGGAGGCCGAGGATCCCGACCGCGATGCCCCAGGTCTGCGGATCGCCCGCGGCCGCGCACAGCAGGGACGCGGCGCCGAGCAGCCCCAGCCGCAGTGGCCCGCCGCGGCGGTACCAGTCCTCGCCCGCCACGAGGACCCAGGGGATCGAGGCGGCGGCGGTGAGGTAGGTGACGTTGTCGCTGGAGCTGACCAGGAACCCGGAGAGGCCGAACGCGAGGGAGCAGCCCAGCGCCGGCGCGTGCGAGAGGCCGAGCCTGCGGGCGAGGAGGAACGCGCCGGTGCCGCCGAGCAGATACGACAGCAGGATCCACGCCTTGAACCCGACCTCGAACGGCAGGAACGCGAGGAGCAGGTTGAACGGATGCAGCGGCGCGTCGACCGCGGTCGAGACGATGGGCACGCCCATGCCCATGTACGGGTTCCACTGGGGCACGCGGCCCTGCCGGAACTCCTCGGCGAGGAACGACTTCTGCGGATGGTGGAGCCGGCCCGTGTCGCGGAAGGTGAACTGGTTCCGGGTGAGCAGCGCAGGCGAGAAGAAGAGGGCAAGGACGACCGTCAGGACGAACGTCGCGCGGAGCAGGCCCTTCCCGGCTCCGCCGGCCGGCGGGTGCGCGGGCGACGGGGGACCGGAGGGCTCGCTCGGCTGGGGCTGGATCATGCGACCCCGCGGCTCGCGACCGCCGGGAACGACGAGGCGAGCCGCACGAACGTCTCCTCCAGGCTCTCACGGACCGGCTGCAGCGCGATGAGCTTGCCGCCGAGGGAGAGCACCTCGCGCGCGGCGCGCCCGGCGGCGTCCACGTCCGGATAGCTGAAGGTCCAGTCGGCCGGGCCGCGGGTCCCGTCGAGGGCGCCGGCCCGGAGCCGCTCCCAGGCCGCGTCGGGGAGGCCCGCGCAGCGCAGCTCCACGGAGCGGATCGAGCCGTCGAGGAGCGACGACAGCATCCCCTCGACGACCAGCTTCCCGTGGAGCACCATCCCGACGCGATCGCAGATCGACTCCACGTCGGAGAGGATGTGCGTCGAGAAGAAGACGGTCTTTCCCCTGCGGCCGAGCTCGAGGATGAGGTCGCGGATCTCCTTGCGCCCGATCGGATCGAGGCCGCTCATGGGCTCGTCCAGGATGAGGAGCGGCGGATCGTGCAGGAGCGCCTGCGCGAGGCCGAGGCGCTGCACCATGCCCTTCGAGAACTTGCGGACGGTCAGATCGCGCGCGTGGGCGAGGCCGACGCGCTCGAGCAGCTCCTCGGAGCGGCGCCGGAGCTCCGCCCCGGACATCCCGGAGAGCCGGCCCAGGTACTCGAGCGCCTCGAGCGGCCGGAGGAAGTCGTGGAAGGACGGGTTCTCGGGGAGGTAGCCGATGGACGCGCGGGACTGGGCGTCCAGGATGGAGCGCCCGAAGATCTCCGCCTGCCCGCGCGTGGGCCGGATGAGCCCCACGAGCATCTTGATCGTGGTGCTCTTGCCGGCGCCGTTCGGCCCGACGAACCCGTAGATCGCGCCGGTCTCGACGCGCAGGTCGAGCCCTTCCAGCGCCTTGACCAGCCGAAGCCGCAGGCCGAGGCGGTAGGTCTTCGTGAGGTCGCGGAGGACCAAGGCGGCGTCGGTGCTCATCAGCGGACGTCCTTGCGGGAGAAGATCACCGCCGCGCCGACCAGCGCGAGGCCGGTCCAGGTGAGCCCGTACCCCAGACGGAGGGCGAAGCTCCCCGCGGTCACCGCGTCGCCGTAGGTGAGCGCCTCCTTCATGTCCACCAGGCCCATGTTCGGCAGCGTGAAGTCGAGCACGCGGACGAGCGACTTCAGCCCGACGTTCGGGGTCGTGAGCCAGAACGGGCGGACCTCGGAGAACACGTGGCCCGCGCCGATCACCGAGAGGGTGAAGATGACCGAGAGGGTGGGGGTGGAGAACGACGCGAACAGGAAGGCGAAGGCGGCGCACAGGCAGAGGTGCACGAAGATGAGGCTGAACGCGCCGAGGAACGGGCCCGCCGGGATCCCGCCGGGTCCGCGATAGACGAGCAGCATCGCGGCGGTGGCGGCGGCCATCGCCGCCACGTTGAGCGCCAGCACCGCCGCGAGCCCGAGGTACTTGCCGACCAGGAACTGCGCCCGGGAGATGGGGCGGGCCAGCGCGGCGTAGCAGGTGCGCCGGTCGACCTCGCGGGCCATCATCGCCACCCCGAGGAACACGGCGATGAACGTCCCGAAGAGCTGGGAGCTGGAGGTACCGATGTCGGCGATGATCCTGTACTGCTCGCCGAGGGTGAGCTGGGAAATGGTGAGCGAGCCGCCGATGAGCACCAGGGCGAAGACGGCCAGGTTGTACATGAGGCGCTCCCGGAGCGCCTCGCGGATCGTGTTGAGCGCGACCGCCGCAGCCTTCATCCGTCTCTCCTCATCGTGTTCTTGATCGGCTGGCGCGGCCCGACGACCGTGGATCGGACCTCGCCCGTCAGCGGCGCGTACTCGAAGGTGCCGCCGGAGGGGTCGGCCGGGAGCTCGCGGAGGACGCCGTCCAGGACGAGCTGCTCGAGCCCGACGGGGAACGCGCCGAAGCGCGCGCGGTAGGTCGCGATGGCCGCCTCGAGCCGGGCCAGGGCCTCGTATGCGCGCACCTTCACGAGGCGCTGCTCGAGCTGCGCCTTCAGCTCCGGCGTCTCCGCCTGCTGGATCGCCTCGACCAGGAAGGCCTCGCTGGCGTCGTACTCCTCGGGCGCGTTCGTGACGAGCGAGAGGTTCGCGGCCAGGAGCGCCAGGTGGGGCCGCTTGCCGACGGCCGCCGCGCGCCGCGCGTACTCCGCCGCCTCGGCGAAGTCGCCCTCGTACAGGAAGTTGTTGACCGCGTGGACCCAGTACAGCGACCAGCGCTCCGGCAGCGCGGCCATCCCCTTCTTCAGGATGCGTTCGGCCTCGTCGTACCGGTGGGCGACGCCGCCGAGGTTCGAGCCCACGACCTGGTACGCGTAGCCGTGCCGTGGGTCGAGGTCGGTGACGATGTCCGCGAGCGGATACAGCGCGCCCCAGCGGTCGGCGCTCGCGAGGACGGTCTCGCCCATGTACTGGACGGCGCGGAGCCAGTACAGGTCCGAGAGCGCGAGCCGGTGCCCGAAGGACACGAGCCGGAGCGACTTCCCCGACGGCAGCCAGGTGGGGTCGCGGAACGTCCCCTGCTGCTGCGCCACGTCCTCGAGGCCGGCGCGGCTCGCGGCGGCGGCGCCGGCGAGGACGATCGCGAGGATCACTGGGAGGGCGAGGCGAGGCATCACGGGGAGGGGCGAGCGGGACGTGCTACGCGGAAAAGTCTCGACGAGAGCCGGGCGTCCGTCAAGCCGGCGAGGTCTCGCGCGTCCACCCTCGGTGTGGGGAAAAGAAAGCGGGCACCGCGAGGAGCGCGGTGCCCGCCGGAGCTGCAGGAGCGGACCTGTTCTAGAACGTGTCCGGACCGGTGATCACGCAGGGCATGCCGTACACGGTCTGGTTGCTACGATCCACGCACGTGGAGCCCTCGGCGATGTCGCCGGGGAAGTTGGCCACGAGGGGCAGGGTCTCCATCAGGTTCGGGTTCGTGAGCGACGGCTTCTGGAGGGCCACCATGCCGAGCTCGGTGTCGCCGTCGATGTTCGAGATGGCGCCGATGCCGTAGCACATGCCGGACTGGGCGCCAGCCGGGGTGCCCACGCAGGCATCACCGGACGCGACCTGGTACACGAAGTACGTCGCACCCTCGATCGACCAGTCCGCGGTGTTGGCGATCGCGACCTCGTCCTGGGTCCAGGCGACCTTGGCGGTGCCCGGGGCGCCGGCGGCGGCGGCCGGCATCGAGGCGCCGCCGAGGTTCCAGTACTGGCCAGGGACGTAGTCGGTCGTGGCGACGTCCTTGAGCATGCGCTCGCCCTGCTGCAGCGCTTCCTCGGCCTTGCGGAGACCCTCGATGTTGGTCGCGCCCTCGGAGAACTTGGACCGGAGCTGGTACTTCACGAAGTTCGGGATGGCGATGGCGGCGAGGATTCCGATGATCGCGACGACGATCATGAGCTCGATCAGCGTGAAGCCCTTTGCCAGCTTCTTCATGTGCGTCCTCCGGGTGTGAGTGTGGGCGCCATCGGCGTCCTGGCCGGCGATGGCGCCGGCGCTGCCCAGGCGTGAAGCACGGGAGATGCCAGGCACCGTGTCGCGCAAGTGCCCGTCCAGGCGGGCGGGCGGGCGGGCGCGGGGTGCCGCGAATGGGCAGCGGGGTCCCGGGGGCTGCCCATTCTCGTCACCGCGGTGTGCGCTTTACACCGCCGGCACGCACCGTGGATGATGAGCCGGTCGCGTGCTGCGTTCCGAGCTCCCACCCCTGATCCGGTTCCTCGCCGCAGCCTGGGTGCTGCTCGCCGGCGCCGTCGTGGGGAGCTTCCTCAACGTCGTCATCGCGCGGCTCCCCGCGGGCCAGTCGCTGATCCGTCCGCGCTCGCGCTGCCCGGGCTGCGGGACCCCGATCGCCTGGTACGACAACGTGCCCGTGATCTCGTTCCTCGTGCTCCGGGCCCGGTGCCGGGCGTGCCGCAGGCCGATCTCGTGGCGCTACCCGCTGGTCGAGGCGCTCGGGGCCGCGGCGGCCTATCTTGCGTATGCGCGCCACGGGCTGGGCGCCGCCGCCCTGGCGGAGCTGGTCCTGGCGAGCATCCTCGTCGCGCTCGCGTTCATCGACCTCGACACCTGGCTCCTGCCGCACTCGCTCACGGTTCCGCTCATCGTCACGGGGGTCGCCGCCAGCTCGGCTCATCTCACGCCCGCGGGCTCGCCTGTCCCGTCGCTCATCGGAGCGGTCGCGGGCGGCGGGGCATTCTGGCTCGTTGCGGTGATCGGGCAGCGCGTCTTCCGGAAGGAGGCGATGGGGCTCGGGGACGTGTGGCTCCTCGCCGGCATCGGGGCGTGGATGGGCCACGTCGCGCTCCTCCCCGTCGTCATGTTCGCCTCGTTCCAGGGCGCGATCGTCGGCGGGGTGCAGGTCGCCCTGGGGAAGGGACAGCCCGGGCCAGCGCCGTCCCCCGCGGACGTCGCAGAGGGCGCGCCGCCGCCCGGACCTGCCGCCGCGCCCGCCGACCCTGCCGCCACGCCCGCCGACCCTGCCGCCACGCCGCCCGCCGCCGAACCGGTTTCGCTGCCTCCGGCCGACGAGGCGTCCGGCGCCGAGGGAGACGAGCCCTGGGTCCCCCCGCGCCACGCGATCCCCTTCGGGCCGTTCCTCGCACTCGGGACCCTGGAGTGGCTCTATCTCTCCGACGTGCTCGCGCGGGCCGTGCCCATGCTCCAGCCGTTCGTGTGATCCCGCCCATGCGCGCCAAGGTGCGGGCGGTCGTGCTCCTCCAGGCTGCGGCGATCGTGGCCGTCTCGGCGGCGGTGCTCCTCCTCGCCGGTGTCCCCGTGGCGGCGCGCGGGGCGATGGGGCCCCGGACCTACGCGGCGCTGGTGACCCTCGCGTCGGCGCTCGCGCTCGCGGTGGCCACGGCGCTGCTCCTGCGGTGGGTGGCGCGGCCGGTGGAGCGCATGCTCGACGCGGCGGAGCGGTCCGGGCGCGGCGCCGGGGCGCTCGCGCCGCTCGGGCCGCCGGGCGACCAAGGAGGCCCCGGGCTCTCCCGCGCGGCGGTCGCGTTCGAGCGGACTGCGGCGGCGCTGGCGGAGGAGCGCGCGCACCTGCACGACAAGGTCCGCGAGCTCGAGCGCGTGAACCGCGAGATCGCCTCGGCGCGCGAGGAGCTCTCGCGCGCCGAGCGGCTCGCCGCGGTGGGGCGGCTCGCGGCGGGCGTCGCCCACGAGGTCGGGAACCCGCTCGGCGCGATCACCGGCTACGTCGCCCTGGCGCGCGCGCGGGCGGAGGCCGGCGCGCCGTCGGCGGACGTGATCGACTTCCTGGCCCGGATCGCCGGCGAGACCGAACGGATCGACTCCATCGTTCGCGAGCTCCTCGACTTCGCCCGGCCGCAGCCGCCGGCCCTCCACCCCGTGCCGCTCGGCGCCGCGCTCGAGACCGCGCTCCGGCTCGCCCAGCTCCAGGAGCGGTTCCGGAGCGTGCGCGCACGGGTGGAGCTCCCGGACGCCCTCCCCCCGGTCCTCGCGGACGTCCGGCGCCTCGCGCAGGTGTTCCTGAACCTGTTCCTCAACGCCGCCGACGCCATGCGCGGGCAGGGAGAGATCCGCGTCTCCGCCCGCCGGGACGGCGCGTGGGTCGAGGTCGTCGTGGCGGACGGTGGCCCCGGGATCGCGCCCGAGGACCTCCCCCGGATCTTCGAGCCGTTCTTCACCACCAAGGCGCCGGGCCTCGGCAGCGGGCTCGGGCTCTCCGTGTGCCACGGGATCCTGGAGTCGTTCGGGGGCACGATCGCGGGCGAGAGCAGCGAGGCGGGCGCCTCCTTCCGGCTCCGCTTCCGGACGGCCTAGATCGATCGAGCGCGGGCCGGCGCGCGCGGCCGGCGAAGCTGGAACTCCACGCCCGCGTGGTAGAATCGCCGGGTGCTCCGCAGCGTGCTCATCGTGGACGACGACGCGTCCATGCGCCACCTGCTCTCGGTCATCCTGAACGATCGCGGCTACGAGGCGGCGGCGGTCGCGACCGCCGAGGACGCGCTGAAGGAGCTCGACGCCCGCGACTACGATCTGGTCCTCACCGACCTGCGCATGCCCGGCATGGGCGGGCTCGCCCTGGTGCGGGAGCTGCACCGCGAGCGGGCCGACCAGCTCGTCATCGTGATGAGCGCTTACGGCACGCATGACACCGCCCTCGAGGCGATGAAGGCCGGGGCGTACGACTACCTTCCCAAGCCGTTCAAGCCCGACGACGTCGTGCTCGTGCTGCGCAAGGCGGAGGAGCGCGAGCGGCTCGCGCGCGAGAACCGGCGGCTGCGGAGCGAGCTCGGCGCCGCATTCCCGATCGACGGGCTCGTGGTCCGCTCGGAGGCGATGCACGAGCTCGTGCGTCAGCTCCGGCGCGTCGCGCCCCAGAAGACGACCGTGCTCCTGCAAGGCGAGTCCGGCACGGGAAAGGAGCTCTTCGCCCGGGCGCTGCACGACCTGTCGCCGCGAGCGTCGTTCCCCTTCGTCGCCGTGAACTGCGGCGCGATCCCGGCCGAGCTGCTCGAGTCCGAGCTGTTCGGGCACGTGAAGGGCGCCTTCACCGACGCGCGCAGAGACAAGAAGGGCCTGGCGGCCGAGGCGGACGGCGGGACGCTCTTCCTCGACGAGGTGGCGGAGTTGCCGCTCGGGCTCCAGGTCAAGCTGCTCCGTTTCCTCCAGGAGGAGGAGCTCCGTCCGGTCGGCGACCATCGGGCGCGGCGGGTGGACGTGCGCGTGGTGGCCGCCACGAGCCGCGACCTCGAGCGCGAGGTGAAGGCCGGCGCCTTCCGCGACGATCTCTTCTGGCGCCTGAACGTCGTCGCCCTCCGGCTGCCGCCGCTCCGGGAGCGGCCCGAGGACGTCGGTCCGCTCGCGGCCCACTTCCTGGCGCGGTACGCGCGGCTCCGGCCGGAGCTCTCGGGGTTCGCGTTCACCGCGGGTGCGCTGGAGGCGCTCGGCGCGCACCGGTGGCCCGGGAACGTTCGCGAGCTCGAGCACGCCGTCGAGCGCGCCGTGGTGCTGGCGGAGCGCCCCGAGATCGGCGAGGGCGATCTGCCCGCGAGCGTGCGCGCGACAGCCCCCGCGCAGCCGCGGGTCCGCGGGGAGGACCTCTCGCTCCGGCGCGCGATCCACGAGCTCGAGGAGCAGCTCGTCCGCGCCGCGCTGGAGCGGACTGGCGGGAACCGCACCCGCGCCGCCGAGCTGCTCGACATCTCCTATCGGGCGCTCCTCTACAAGATCAAGGAATACGGGCTGGGCGATTGAACGAGGGGCCACGCGGCCCGGCACCTCTTGCCGCCCCCGAGCGCCGTCGACGCGCATAAGTAGGCATCAATTCGTGTCCGCGATGCTTCTCTCGCGATCTGCGAGACGCACGTCGCGCCTACACCGACCGATATCGTCCCAGGCGCTTTCTTGATCCCATCAGGGCCGATCGCTTAGCGTGGCGTCGCATGGTCGCCAGAGCGTCCAGCATCCCGAGAAACGATCGCGCCCCGCGCCGCGCACGGAACAACGTGCAGCGGCTGCGAGAGGAGCAGCTCCTCACGAAGGCCGAGCTGGCGAGGAAGGCGGGGGTCTCCCCCCTCACCGTCTCGCGGATCGAGAGCGGCCTCGAGTGCCGCATGGACACCCAGCGCAAGATCATCCTCGCGCTCGGGCTCACGCCGTCGGACCGCCACAAGGTGTTCGGTCGCTCGAACGGAGGGCGCACGCCGTGAATTCCCGTCCGACCTCGAATCGCCGCGCCGCGCGCGCCCGGGTGAGGTGAGACCATGGCCACCAGCAAGCTCGCCGTCGGTCTCGACATCGGCTCCTCCGGCGTGAAGCTCGTCCACGTGAAGGAGAAGCGCGGCGGGTTCGCGCTGCAGGCGTTCGGCACCGCGCCGCTCCCGCCCGAGGCGATCGTGGACGGCGCGCTCATGAACTCGTCGGCGATCGTGGAAGCGATCCAGGAGGTCGTCGCCGCCCAGCGCCTGAAGTCCAAGGAGGTCGCGATCGGGGTCCGCGGCCACTCGGTGATCATCAAGAAGATCTCGCTCCCGCGCATGACGCAGGAGGAGCTCGACGAGTCGATCCAGTGGGAGGCGGAGCAGTACATCCCCTTCGACGTCAAGGACGTCAACATCGACACGCAGATCTTGACGCCGGACGGCAACGCCGCCGGCCAGATGGACGTCCTCCTCGTCGCGGCGAAGAAGGACATGATCAACGACTTCACCTCGGTCTGCGCCGAGGCGGGCCTGACCGCGACCGTGGTGGACGTCGACGCCTTCGCCGTCCAGAACGCCTTCGAGAACAACTACGACGGGTACGCCAACGAGACGGTGGTGCTCATCAACGTCGGGGCCGCGGTCTCCAACATCAACATCGTCTCCCGCGGGACCACCACCTTCACCCGCGACATCACGATGGGCGGCAACGCCTTCACCGAGGAGATCCAGAAGCAGCTCAACATCTCCTACGACGAGGCCGAGGCCCTCAAGGTCGGCGGGCAGGGCGAGTCGGACGCGGTGGTGCCCCAGGAGGTGGAGCGGGTCATCCAGGGCGTGGCGGACCAGATGGGCGGCGAGATCCAGCGCTCGCTCGACTTCTACGCTAGCACCGCCCCGGAGGGCGCCATCGGCCGCGTCTACCTCTCCGGCGGCACCGCGCGCATCCCGGCGCTCTTCAAGGTGATCGAGGCGCGCGCCGGGGTGCCGGTCGAGGTGCTCAACCCCTTCAAGAACATCGAGATCGACAACCGGCGCTTCGATCCGGCGGTGATCCTGGCCGCCGCCCCCTCGGCCGCGGTGGCCGTCGGGCTCGCGCTCCGGCGCCCGGGGGACAAGTAGCCATGGTCAGGATCAACCTCCTCCCGGTCCGGGTCTCGAAGAAGAAGGAAGC
>Ga0196976_1001447_pt1 | contig 10765 bp, 7 predicted proteins | sample S3v_513CmetaG_FD_148644 | JGI IMG/M metagenome (GOLD analysis project Ga0196976, IMG submission 148644) | Soil microbial communities from Anza Borrego desert, Southern California, United States - S3+v_5-13C | ecosystem: Environmental > Terrestrial > Soil > Desert | place: USA: California...
GGAGTTCACCGTCGTGTCCTCGGGGAACCCGCTGCCCGCGCCCGTCCCGCTGCCCGACACCGTCGTCGGCGCGGAGCGTGAGGCGTTCGAGGGCATGCTCGTGGACCCGGAGGGCTCGTACCTCGTGTCGTCGCTGCACGAGGTGGACCGCTACGGCTCCGTGTGGCTCGCCGCGGGCACCGAGCTGCCGGTGAAGAGCACCGAGCTCGTCCGCCCGGGCGCGGAGGCCGACGTGATCGCGGCGGCCAACGACGCCGTCACGATCCTGCTCGACGACGGCAAGAGCAACCAGGTCACCGGTGCCACGCAGCCCTACCTCACCGCCGGCGACGTGGTCCGCGTCGGCGACGGCGTGGACTTCGGTGACGAGGTCTACGTGCTGCACTACGGCTTCGACCGGTGGCGGCTGCAGCCGCGGCTGCCGATCGACGCGACGACTCCCGCGGACGCCAAGGCGTCGTTCCCGGAGCTGAACCCGCGTCCGGCGGCGCCCGACGCCGTCGGCGGCGACCTGCAGGTGGCCTCGTTCAACGTGCTGAACTACTTCACCACGTTCTCGAGCGTCGACCCGGACGCCCGCGGTGCCAAGGACGCGGCGCAGTTCGCGATCCAGAAGGGCAAGATCGTCGCCGCGATCACCGCGCTCGGCGCCGAGGTCCTCGCGCTGCAGGAGATCGAGAACTCCACCCACTTCGGCTCGGGCGCGCCCGACGTCGCCGTGGCCGACCTCGTGGCCGGCCTCAACGCGGCCGCCGGCGCGGACGTGTGGGCCTACGTCCCCACTCCGGCCGCGCTCCTCGACCCGGCGGTCCAGCCGACGACCGACGTCATCATGAACGCGATCATCTACCGCACCGACGCCGTGACCCCCGTGGGCGCGAGCGCGGCGCTGGTCGCCCCGGCGTTCGACAACGCCCGGGAGCCCATCGCCCAGGCGTTCGAGCCGGTCGACGGCGCCCCGTTCGTCGTCGTCGCGAACCACTTCAAGTCCAAGAGCGCGCCGGACGTGAAGCCCGTCCCGCCGGAGCCGGCCGACGGCCAGGGGTACTTCAACGCCGAGCGCGTCGCGCAGGCGCAGGCGCTCGCCGGGTTCGTCACGGAGCTGCGGACGTCCGCAGGGACCGACGACGTCCTGGTGCTGGGTGACCTCAACTCGTACGCGCAGGAGGACCCGGTGGTCACCCTGACCGCGGCCGGCCTGGTCGACCTGGTGCCCACCAAGGCGCCCGGCCAGTACACGTACACCTTCGACGGCGAGCAGGGGTCCCTCGACCACGCGATGGCGACCGAGACGCTCACCGCCCGGGTAACGGGCGTGGACGTGTGGGACATCAACGCCGAGGAGTGGTTCGGCCGGCAGTACTACGGCTCGTTCCCCGAGGTCGGCACGGTGTACCGCGCCTCCGACCACGACCCGATCCTGGTGGGCCTCATGGCGACACCCCCGGGACCCGCGTGCACCGTCACGTACGACGCCGCGCCCCTCGTCGGGCGGACGTTCCTCGGCGCCGTCACGGTGACCAACACGGGCACGGAGACGTTCGACGACTGGCGGCTCACCTGGTCGTACGCGGACGGCGAGCGTGCGCTCGTCGGGATCGGGGCGACCGTCCGGCAGCACCGGGCCGACGTCACGGCCGGCAGCTGGCTGAACCCGACGCTCGACCCGGAGGAGGCGACGTCGTTCGCCTTCGTCGGCGTGGCGCCGCACGGCATCGGTGCCCCCGCCGGGTTCGCCCTCGACGGGACGGTGTGCTCGATGGGCTGACGCCTGGACGGGCTCGACCGGCTGACGCCTGGGCGAGCCCTGCGCACGAGGCCCCGGACGCGCGACGTCCGGGGCCTCGTGCGTCCGGCCGCGCCCGTCGGTCCGGGCGCGCGTGACCGAACCGATGTCCACGCCCTGAACCGGTCCGGACCACCTCGTGAACAGTTCGCTCGTGAAACCGGGACGTTGGTCGCAACCCCTGGCCCTGCCTGCGGTTGGGGGCTAGCGTGCGCCACACCAGGGTGCCAACAGGCACCGCAGCAGCTCCCCCGGAGGTTGTTGATGCTCGCAGTCCGGCGCCCCACCAGGCGCCTCATCCCGCTCACGGCAGCCGGCGCGCTCGCGTTGGCTGCCGCTCTCGTACCCGCCGCCGCCACCGCGAGCGAGCCCGCGCGAGCCGGCGGCCCCGTGCTGCCCGCCGCTCCCGGTGACCCCGTGGTCATCGACCTGATCGGCATCAACGACTTCCACGGCCGCATCGAGCAGTCCAAGCCTTCGGCGGGCGCCGCCTCCCTGGCGACCGCCGTCTACAGCTTCCGCAACGCCAACCCGAACACGGTGTTCGTCTCCGCCGGCGACAACATCGGTGCGACGACCTTCACGTCGTTCATCCAGGACGACCAGCCGACCATCGACGTCCTCAACGCGATGGCGCTGGACGTCTCCGCGTTCGGCAACCACGAGTTCGACCAGGGGCGCACGGACGTCGAGACCGACGTGCTCCCGGCCGTCGACTTCCCGTACCTCGCGGCCAACATCTACGAGACCGCGACCGGCCAGCCCGCCTACGACGAGTACTTCCTCGTGGACAAGGGCGGCGTGACGGTGGGCTTCATCGGCGCCATGACCGAGGCCCTGCCCGAGCTGGTCAGCCCCGCCGGCATCGCCGGCCTCGAGGTGCGCGACCTCGTCACCGAGGTGAACCGGGTCGCCGGGCTGCTCAGCGACGGCAACGACGCCAACGGCGAGGCCGACGTGATCGTCGTCCTCATGCACGAGGGCCCGGAGACCGGGGCCGCGTCCGAGATGACCGGCGCCGGCTCCTTCGCGCCGATCGTGGCGGGGCTCGACGCGGAGGTCGACGCCGTCTTCACCGGCCACACCCACCAGAAGTTCGCCCACCTCGTCGAGCAGGGCGCCGTGGACCTCCCCGTCGTCGGCAGCGGCCAGTACGGCGAGAACCTGGCCCGCGTGACCCTCACGGTCGACCCGGTCAGCGGCGACGTCACCGCCAGCACGGCCGAGGTCATCCCGCTGTACACGCCCGACCAGCCCGGCCCGCCGGTCGTCCCGGGCGTCCCGGTGTACGCGCAGGACCCCGTCATCGCCCAGATCGTGACCGACGCCGTCGCAGCCGCTGCGGTGCCCGGCGCCGTCAAGCTCGGTGACATCACGGCGTCCTTCCTCCGCGCCAGGCAGGCCGACGGCACCGAGAACCGCGGTGGCGAGTCGACGCTCGGGAACCTCGTCGCGGACGTCCAGCTCTGGGCCGCCAACGACGCCGGCACGCCGACGGACATCGCCTTCATGAACCCCGGTGGCCTGCGGGCGAACCTCGCGTACGGCTCCTCGGGTGCGAGCGACCCGGACGGCAACGTCACCTACAAGGAGGCCGCCAACGTCCAGCCGTTCGCGAACACCCTGGTCACCATGACGCTCACGGGCGAGAAGGTCGTCAAGGTGCTCGAGGAGCAGTGGCAGCCTGCCGGTGCGCAGCGGCCGTTCCTCAAGCTCGGCGTCGCGGGCCTCACCTACACGTACGACCCGACCGCCCCGGCCGGCCAGCGCATCACCGAGGTCTGGGTCGACGGCACGCCGATCGACCTCGCCGCGCAGTACACGGTCGTCGTGAACTCGTTCCTCGCGTCGGGCGGCGACAACTTCGCCACCCTGGCCACGGGCACGAACAAGGCCGACAGCGGCCGCGTCGACCTGGCGGCGTTCGTCGACTACTTCGCCGAGCACACGCCGCTCACCCCGCAGCTCAGCCAGCGCGCGGTCGGCGTCCACCTCGCCGACGCGCCGGCCGGCGGCTACCTGCCGGGCGACACCGTGACCGTGAACCTCTCCTCGCTGCTGTTCAGCGCCGGCGAGGTCCAGGGCACCGATGTCACGCTCTCCATCGACGGGACGCAGGTCGCCACCGCGACCATCGACCCCGTCGCCGTGAGCACGACCGACGAGGTGGGACGCGCCACGGCGACGTTCGAGTTCCCGGCCGACGCGACGGGTGACGTCGAGGTCGACGTGGCGGTCGCGGGGACGGGCACGACGACGTCGTTCGTCGTCCCGATGCTGGGCGACTTCGACGACGTCTCCTCGGGCGACCCGTTCTACACGGAGATCCAGTGGATGGCCCAGGCGGGCATCACCACGGGCTACTCCGACGGGACCTTCCGTGGTCTCGCCCCGGTCGCGCGGGACGCGATGGCGGCGTTCCTGTACCGGGTCGCGAACGACGGCGCCGAGGCGCCCGCCTGCACGACCGCGCCCTTCCCGGACGTCCCGGTGAGCCACCCGTTCTGCGGTGAGATCGCCTGGCTCGCCGCCGAGGGCATCAGCGAGGGCTACAGCGACGGCACCTTCCGGCCGAGCACCGCGGTGGCCCGCGACGCCATGGCGGCGTTCATCTACCGCCTGGTCGAGGGCGACGCCGCTGCACCGGAGTGCACGACCGCGCCGTTCACGGACGTGCGGACCAGCCACCCGTTCTGCGCCGAGATCCAGTGGCTCAAGGTCAACGACCTGACGAACGGCTGGCCGGACGGCACCTACCGCCCGAGCGCCACGATCGAGCGTCAGGCGATGGCCGCGTTCCTGTTCCGCGTGGTCGACGGCGGGTTCCTCATGCCGGAGCCGCTGTGATCCACACGGTGATCCCGGCGGTGAGCCACTGAGCAGTTCTGACCGAGGGGCGGTGCGCAGGCACCGCCCCTCGGGCGTGCCCGGCCCGGTCCAGGTCGCGGGCACGTCACCAGGGCGGCCCGTGCCGTGTGTCACCATGGCGACGTGGCCCGTGGCGACGGACGACTCAACCACGACCTCCTCCCCGGCGAGAAGGGCCCCCAGGACGCCTGCGGCGTCTTCGGGGTCTGGGCGCCCGGCGAGGAGGTCGCGAAGCTCACCTACTTCGGCCTGTACGCGCTGCAGCACCGCGGCCAGGAGTCGGCGGGCATCGCGACCTCCAACGGCGAGCAGCTGCTCGTCTACAAGGACATGGGCCTCGTCTCCCAGGTGTTCGACGAGGGCGCCCTCAACTCGCTCACCGGGCACATCGCCATCGGGCACACCCGCTACTCGACGACCGGCGCGACGACGTGGGAGAACGCGCAGCCCACGCTCGGCCCGACCGCGGGCGGCACCGTGGCGCTCGGGCACAACGGCAACCTCACCAACACCGCGGAGCTCATCGACCTGGTCGCGGAGCGGTACGGCACCGCCCGGCGTGGGGCGCTCGCGCGCGGCACCACGACGGACACCGCCGTGATCACCGCCCTGCTGGCCGGGGACCCCGACCACACGCTCGAGGCCACCGCCCGCGAGGTGCTGCCGCGCCTGCGCGGCGCCTTCTCCCTGGTGTTCATGGACGAGCACACGCTGTACGCGGCCCGGGACCCCCACGGCGTCCGCCCCCTGGTCCTCGGCCGGCTGGAGCGCGGCTGGGTCGTGGCGAGCGAGACGGCGGCACTCGACATCGTCGGTGCGGCCCTGGTCCGTGAGGTCGAGCCGGGCGAGCTCATCGCCATCGACGCCGACGGGCTGCGCACCCAGCAGTTCGCCGAGCCGACGCCGAGCGGCTGCGTGTTCGAGTACGTGTACCTGGCGCGCCCGGACACGACGATCAGCGGCCGCTCCGTGCACGCGGCCCGCGTCGAGATGGGCCGACGCCTCGCCCAGGAGCACCCCGCCGACGCCGACATGGTCATCCCGGTGCCCGAGTCCGGGACGCCCGCGGCGATCGGCTACGCGGCGGAGTCGGGCATCCGGTACGCGCAGGGCCTCACCAAGAACGCGTACGTGGGTCGCACGTTCATCCAGCCGTCGCAGACCCTGCGTCAGCTGGGCATCAGGCTCAAGCTCAACCCGTTGCGCGAGGTCATCCGAGGCAAGCGGCTCGTCGTGGTCGACGACTCGATCGTGCGCGGCAACACCCAGCGGGCGCTCGTGCGCATGCTGCGCGAGGCGGGAGCGGCGGAGGTGCACGTGCGCATCTCGTCGCCGCCCGTGCAGTGGCCGTGCTTCTACGGCATCGACTTCGCGTCGCGGGCCGAGCTCATCGCGCCGGGCCTCACCGCGGAGGAGATCGGCCGGTCGATCGGTGCGGACAGCCTCGGCTACATCTCGATGGACGGCATGGTGGCCGCCACCGAGCAGCCGTCCAGCCGCCTGTGCACCGCCTGCTTCTCGGGCAAGTACCCGATCGAGCTCCCGCCGGCGCACCGGCTCGGCAAGAATCTCCTCGAGCAGAGCGAGCTCGCCCTCGGCGCCCCGGAGGACGGCCTGGCCACGCTCATGACCTCCGGCGGCGCGGCAGGGGCACTGGAGCGGCCATGAGCGACGACCCCATCACCTACGCCTCCGCCGGGGTGGACACCCAGGCCGGCGACCGTGCGGTCGAGCTCATGAAGGCGGCGGTCCAGGCGACCCACACGGCCCGGGTGGTGGGCGGCGTCGGCGGCTTCGCGGGGCTGTACGACGCGGGCTTCCTCACGCGGTACCGCCACCCGCTCCTCGCCACCTCGACGGACGGCGTCGGCACCAAGGTGGCCATCGCACAGCAGCTCGACGTGCACGACACGATCGGGTTCGACCTCGTCGGCATGGTCGTTGACGACATCGTGGTGGTCGGCGCCGAGCCCCTGTTCATGACGGACTACATCGCCACGGGCTCGGTGGTCCCCGAGCGGGTCGCCGCCATCGTGCGAGGCATCGCCGAGGCGTGCCAGGCCACCGGGACCACGCTGCTGGGCGGCGAGACGGCCGAGCACCCGGGCCTGCTGGCGCCCGACGAGTACGACGTCGCGGGCGCCGTCACCGGCGTCGTCGAGGCGGACGGGCTCCTCGGCCCCGCGCGTGTGCGGGCCGGTGACGTGCTGATCGGCATGGCGTCCTCGGGCCTGCACTCGAACGGCTACTCGCTCGTGCGGGCCGTGGTGCGGGCCGCGGGCTGGTCGCTCGACCGGCACGTGCCCGAGCTCGGCCGCGAGCTGGGCCTGGAGCTCCTCGAGCCCACCCGCCTCTACGCGCGCGCGTGCCTCGACCTGCTGGCCGACGACGCCACGCAGGTCCACGCGCTCAGCCACGTCACGGGCGGTGGGCTCGCTGCGAACCTCGCCCGGGTGCTGCCGCCCGGGCTCCTCGCCGAGGTCGACCGGGCCACGTGGACGGTCCCGCCGGTGTTCGAGCTCGTCAGGTCGCTGGGCAAGGTGCCGTGGAGCGACCTCGAGGCGACCCTCAACCTGGGCGTCGGCATGGTCGCGGTGGTCGCGCCTGACGGCGTCGCCCCCACGCTGGCCGGCCTGGCGGCGTCGGGTATCCCGGCCTGGGTGCTGGGTCGCGTGCACCACGACGAGGGCGGGCACGGGGGCGCGCTGGTGCAGGGCACCAAGGGCGTGCTCGGCGGTGCGGTCCTCCTGGAGGGGGAGTACCGGGTCGGCTGACGCGGGAGGCGCGGGTCGGGCGACGCAGGACGCGCGGGTGGGCTCGACCGATCTCAGACGGCGTCGGCCGCGGGGAGCTCAGCGCTCGTCGCTGTACCAGTCCGCGTACTCGTCCTCCGCGTCGTCCTCGGTCACGTCGCTCGTGCGGCTGGCCTGGACCGGCGTCCCGGAGGAGGTGAGTTCCTTCTCGAGGGCTCGGTAGTCCGTGGCCGGGGTGAAGTACTTCAGCTCACGGGCAACCTTGGTCTGCTTTGCCTTCTGACGGCCGCGCCCCATGGCATCGACCCCCTCTTACGTGGAAGCGGGGCGGCACCGTGCTCACACGTGCGGCCCCGGGGTGCTGATTCGTCGTCGCAACGGTACATCGTCCAGACGCCTCCCGGCGACCCGCGGCCACGCCACGGGATGTGGTGACCGACATCACATCACCCGTGCGGCGCAGCGTCGGCCGAGCGGATTCCGTGTCGGCGGCTCGGACGTGCGTCGGATATGCCCGGCGATCATGACCGATCAAGCGGCATCGGTGGGCATGCGGCGCCCGCGTGCACACGACTCACCGATATGTCCAGAGTGCGTCATTGTGGTCCGCCTGCGACGATGGACGGGTACGTTCGAAAGGCACCATCCAGCCCCCGATGGTTCGTGCCGTACCCCGTCCGAAAGGAGGACCACACGTGAACCCCCGCTCGAACGAGTCCGACACGCTGCTGACCCCGTCGGAGGTCGCCGCCCTCTTCCGCGTGGACCCGAAGACGGTGACGCGCTGGGCCAAGGCCGGGAAGATCTCGTCGATCAAGACCCTGGGCGGCCACCGCCGGTACCGGGAGTCCGAGGTCCGCAAGCTGCTCCACGGCGTGCCGGGCCAGCGCGACATCGACGCCTGAGACGCGACACCGACGCCTGAGGCGCGACGCCGACGCCTGAGGCGAGACGCCGACACAGAGGCCCATGCCGCACAGCGCTCGACCGGCCCGGCCGCGGGTGCTCCACCGCGCCCGCGGCCGAGGCCGGGCCTCGAACCACCGCCATGTCCGATGACCGCCAGAGGTCGTCGGTCCCGCGCCGCACAATGAGGGCATGACGCACCAGCGGACGCTCCCGGACCCCGAGGTCGCGTACCGTGCCGTGGCGTCGCGGGACCCCCGGTTCGACGGCCGCCTCTTCGTCGGCGTGCTCTCGACCGGGATCTACTGCCGGCCGTCCTGCCCGTCCCGCACGCCCAAGCCGGCCCACTGCGCGTACTTCCCGACCGCCGCGGCCTGCGTCGCCGCCGGGTTCCGTGCCTGCCGCCGCTGCCGCCCGGACGCACAGCCCGGGTCGCCCGACTGGGACGTCGATGCCGACCTCGCCGGTCGGGCGCTGCGCCTCGTCGCGGACGGCGTGGTCGACGACGACGGCGTCAGCGGCCTCGCCCGGCGGCTCGCCGTGAGCCCCCGGCACCTGCACCGGGTCCTCGTCGGTCAGCTCGGGGCGTCGCCCGTCCAGCTCGCCCAGGCGCGTCGCGCCCAGGTCGCGTGCATGCTCCTGGAGCAGACCGACTGGTCGATGGCGGACGTCGCGTTCTCGGCCGGGTTCGCCAGCGTGCGTCAGTTCAACGACGTCATGCGCGCACACCTCGGCGCGCCCCCGTCGAGCGTGCGTGCCCGGCCCGCCGCCGCGCCGTCGAACCCGACGCAGGACCCGACGCAGGACCCGACGCAGGACCCGACCCCGGACCTCGCTGCGGCCGGTGCCCCGGGCGCCCCCGTGCTCACCCTGCAGCTGCGGCACCGAACCCCGTTCGACCACGCGGCCTGGCTCGCGCACGTTGCCGCGCGGGCGGTTCCCGGCCTGGAGGCGGTGGTGGGCGGTCGCGTGCGCCGGGTCGTGGCCGCCCGCGGCGGCCCCGTGCTGGTCGACGTCGAGCTCACGGGCCGCGGCGTCGTCGCGCACCTCACGCTCACCGCCCTGGACGACCTCACCCGGGTGGTGGGCCGGCTGCGCCACTGGCTGGACCTGGACGCGGACCCGGCGCGGGTGGACGCGGTGCTCGGGGCTGACCCGTTGCTGGCGCCCTTGGTGGCCGCGCGGCCGGGGCTGCGGGTGCCGGGCACGCCCGACCCGGCTGAGCTGGTGCTCCGCACCGTGCTCGGTCAGCAGGTGAGCGTCGCCGCCGCGCGCACGTTCACCGGGCGCCTCGTGGCTGAGCTCGGCGGGGCGACCCCCTGGGGGCTCCGCACCTTCCCGACGCCGGCCGACGTCGTCGCCGCCGGCCCCGACGTGCTCCGTGGCCTCGGGCTCACCGGGGCACGCGCTGCCACCCTGCACGCCGTGGCGGCCCTCCTCGCGGACGGGCTGCCCGTGGGACCCGGTGCCGACCGCGATCTGGTCCGTGCCGAGCTCCGCCGCGTGCCCGGCGTCGGCCCGTGGACCGTCGAGTACGTCGCCCTGCGCGCCCTCGGCGATCCCGACGCCTTCCCGGTGGACGACCTGGTGCTGCGTCGCGCCCTGGGCGACCTCCGGGGCGGCGCGGCCGTGCGGCGGACGGAGGCGTGGCGGCCCTGGCGGGCCTACGCCGCTCAGCACCTGTGGACCCTGGCAGCGATGGAGGACAGATGACCGCGACCGAGCACGACCTCACACCCGCCGCGCCGGCGACCGCAGCCGCGCCGACGACCGCAGCCCCGACGTCGACGACCGGCCAGAGCGGCGAGCCCGAGCTACGGATGGCCACCCTGCCCACCCCCGTCGGCACCCTCACCGTGGTGGTCGACCCGATCGGCGTCGTCCGCGCGTCGTGGTTCGGGAGCTCGGAGGCCTTCCTCGCCCGGGCCGGGCGCGCCCGCACCGTGCCGGCCGAGGAGCTGGGCGCCGTCGCGGACGCCGTCGCACGCTACGTCGCCGGCGACGTGCGCGCGCTCGACGACGTGCCGGTGCACCAGGCCGGCGGCGAGTTCCGCCAGGCCGCCTGGGCCGCGATGCGGCGGGTTCCGGCGGGCACCACCGTCTCCTACACCGAGCTCGCGGAGATGACCGGCCGCCCACGAGCGGTGCGGGCGTCGGCGTCGGCGTGCGCGACCAACCAGGTCGCCCCGTTCGTGCCGTGCCACCGCATCGTCCGATCGGACGGGACCATGGGCGGCTACGCCTACGGCCTGGCGGTCAAGCAGGCGCTGCTGGACCACGAGCGGACCAGCCAGCCTGGGCTGACACGCCGCGCGTGAGCCCACGGGCGGCGTCAGAGCTTGCGGACGATCGTCCCCACGACGGCGGCGGCGAGCGCGGCGCCCGCCCCCAGGACGATCCAGCCGAGCCGTGTGGGCTCGGGCTCGTCGGCCGGGCGGACCTCGCCCGTCAC
>Ga0196976_1001448_pt1 | contig 10757 bp, 11 predicted proteins | sample S3v_513CmetaG_FD_148644 | JGI IMG/M metagenome (GOLD analysis project Ga0196976, IMG submission 148644) | Soil microbial communities from Anza Borrego desert, Southern California, United States - S3+v_5-13C | ecosystem: Environmental > Terrestrial > Soil > Desert | place: USA: California...
CCAGCGGATTCAAGCCGCGCCTGGGTTCACTTAGTGGTCCCTCCTTCGCGAAGGAAGTCGCAAAAGGTGACCCCACGGCCATTACCTTTGCCACAAAGGACACCGAATTAGCCGCGCTGGTACAGCGTGAATTCAGTGATGCAACCTTCCGTGTTTACAGTAACGATGACACCGTCGGAGTGGAACTCGGCGGCGCGTTGAAGAACACCATCGCTATTGCGGCGGGCGTGGTTGACGGCCTTGGCTTGGGCCACAACACCGCGGCAGCGCTCATCACGCGCGGGTTGGCGGAGATCACCCGACTCGTGATCGCCTGCGGTGGACGCCATGAAACCATGTCTGGACTTGCAGGCCTTGGCGATCTGGTGCTCACCTGCACCGGGGGACTATCACGCAATCGCAGCGTCGGAGTGGAACTCGGCAAGGGACGCCGCCTCGACGACATTATTGCCGGAATGCACGGCATGGTCGCGGAAGGGGTACTCACAACGAATGCAGCCGTGGGTCTCGCGAAGAAGATGGGTGTCGAGATGCCTATAACGCAGCAGATGTACGCCATCCTGCACGAAGGCAAGTCGCCCCGTGACGCAATCCGCGAGCTGATGACGAGGCCAGCGACTGCGGAAGTTAAAACCTATTAGCACTCACCAAAATTCTTAACGCTCGTCTAACTCTGGGACTTCCATTTGCACAACTTCGTACAGTGCAGCAGGAGACCTCTGCCTGATGAAATCGATCCTGATCGCAGTTATCCTCGCTGTTTCTTCTTATGCACAGATTGCGTCCGACCGTATCAAGCTGACCTTCGACACGTCCGAGGCCGAAGCCGTGCTTGCAATTGCCGCAAAACAGAACGCGGGCCAGGTTGTGACCGACGATGACTGGCAGAAGCTCTTCGCCACAACGCCTTATCTCCGCCTCAAGGAAAGGGAGGCGTCGATGAAGCGCGACTTTAGCGATTCCGACTTCAAGCGGTTCGTGCTCACACCGGAGACGCTGAAGCGTGCTCCCGAGCTTCAGAAGACGCTCGACGCTTGGAAGCGCGCAGATCTGGCCGCAGCCGCCCGTCGCATTCTGGCATTTCTGCCTGCCGGCGCGACGATTAACGCCAAGGTGTATCCGGCGATAAAGCCGAAGCCCAACAGTTTCGTCTATGACCTGCGCAATGATCCGACGATCTTCTTCTATCTTGACCCTGAAAAGACCAAGGAAGACTTCGAAAACATGGCGGCTCACGAACTGCACCACATTGGTTTGTCAAGCATCGATGCACGTTACGACCGAAAAGTGAAAGAGCTCCCTGGGAACGTACAGCCTGCCGCCGATTGGTTCGGCGCCTTCGGCGAGGGCCTCGCGATGCTCGCGGCTGCCGGATCCGAAGATGTGCATCCGCATCGGTACAGCCCCGATGATGCGCGCGCCCGATGGGATCGCGACAGCGCTAATTTCAACCAGGATTTGCGCACCGTGGACCAGTTCTTTCTGGACATCATCCACGGGAAGTTCGATTCGAAGGATGCGATCACGAAGCGCGGCTTCGAGTTCTTTGGGGAGCAGGGTCCCTGGTACACGGTCGGCTACAAGATGGCCGCTGCCGTAGAGAAGCAACGAGGCCGTGCTGCGCTGCTCGCCTGCACGGAGGATCCGCGCAAACTGCTGGCAACGTGGAACGAGATTGCGTCAGCACACAACAAGTCCGCCAGCAACTCCGACCAGTGGGCACTCTGGTCGCCTGAGCTGCTTCAGGCCGCGCAGGCAAGCCAAGTAAAGTAACTCAGCGGGAGCAGCGGTCGGAGCCGCGGGTCCGCTACCCGGTTCCGCCGCTCGTATTCCGAGTCCTACGCTGCTCGGTCAGTGTGGCGGTAGCGGTCCTCCTCGATGTCTCCAAAGCGAACGCGTCCGTGATGGCGCAGGTCGTCTACGTAGTGGCGTACTTCATGCGCCTGGCGCCCAAGCAGTCGCTGAATGAACTGCATAACCTCCTGCTCGCCGTGCAGCTCGAGCTGCGGAGACTCGATCTCTGCCGGATCGTACCCGACGGTGAACGCTGCACGGTAACGTCCGGCACCCTCCTGTGTTGCGCCTTCCTTGACGATGTGTACTGTTCCCTTTCGGCTCATTCGGCGTCTGATGAAGTCGGCGCCGCTGACCGATGCCCGCAACTCGGCTTTCGCTTCCTGAATTCCCCTCGTTCACGTACTTAGGTAATGCCACGCTCCTGATTCATAAACAGGCCTTTCAGCAGTTCTGAATTAGAATCTCGCCAGCCGGGGTTAATCCGGGCCTTTCCTCATGCCGAAGAGAATCCGCATCCTTTACGTCATCCTGGGCGTGCTGCTCATCGTGAGCGTTGTGCCAATGTACTGGTACTCGCAGACGGTGATTAGCGAGGGGCGGAAGAAGCTGACTCGTAACGAGATGCTGCTTCAGAACACGGTTACCAAGACCGTTGGATACGACCTCAGTAATCGTGTCCAGAACCTTCGACTGATGCTGGACAATCTTTCCTCGGCAGTAGAGGTGGCGAGCGGTGGCAATCTTGCCGGGGAGCACGTGAACGCCCCCGAACTTCGCGCCCTGATGGAGAAATTCGTCAGCACGGATTCAGATCTCGCCTACGCCACCCTGCTCAACGCGGATGGCAGGGGTATCTCGGCTGGAAAGATCGCGCCGGACGTGTTCTTGCAACGTGAGCTTGAACGCGCTTTCGCGGCAGGACGCGACGGGCGTCCCTACACCGGCCAGCCACTCATGCTGGGCGCAGGCAAGCAAGGGCGCACCCTGCTGCTTGTGAGCCATCCCCTGACGGTCGGGGGCCGCTTCGTGGGCATGATCGGAACCGTCGTGGATCTCAACTTCCTGTCCAGCCGACTGGCGGAACTCAGCACAGGCGGGCTTTACATCTACGTAGTCGATCGGCAAGGTCGACTGGTCGCGGGGGCATCACCCCAGTACGTCACCGGCCAGGACATGACGCAGTTCGACATCGTGAAGAAGTTTGTCGAACAGGGCGTCCGTGCACGCCTGGTCGAGACTACCGAATTCTCCGTGCGGCGCGACCAAATGCAGACGGACATGCTGGGCACGTACAGCCCTGTCGCGTCGCTTGAATGGGCCGTGATCGCGCAGAAAGAACAGCGCGAGGCGTACGCCGATGTATTCGAGATGCAGCGCTACTCTCGCCTGCTGGCCGCGCTGGCCGTATTCCTGAGTCTCGGTATCTCCTTCTACGCCGCACGAAAGATCACCACACCGCTCCAAACGCTGACCGACTCAAGCCGCGCGATCGCTCGCGGCGACTTCTCGCAGCGCGTACACCTCAAGAGCCGCACTGAATTCGGCGAACTCGCTCAGACTTTCAACCACATGTCCGACGACCTCGAAAGATTCGTCGCGGACCTGAAGCGCGCCGCCGAGGAGAACCGCGCGCTGTTCTTGAACTCGATCCAGATGCTCGCCGGCGCGGTCGACGAAAAGGACCCGTACACCCGCGGTCATTCCGATCGCGTCACGAAGTACTCGGTAATCATCGCCACCGAGCTTGGACTCTCCGAGACAGAGATCGACAAGATTCGCATCGCTGCGCAGCTGCACGATGTGGGCAAGATCGGTATCGAAGACCGCATCCTGAAGAAGCCCGGTGCGCTTACTCCGGAAGAGTTCGACGTAATGAAAACCCACACAACCAAGGGTGCCACCATCCTGCGTCCGGTCGTTCAGCTCCAGGAGATGATCCCCGGCATCGAACTGCACCACGAATCGCTCGATGGCCGCGGGTATCCCTACGGCCTGAAAGGCGACGCGATTCCGTTGATGCCGCGCATTATCATGGTCGCCGATACCTTCGACGCCATGACGACGAACCGTCCCTACCAGGCCGCGATGGATCCCGAGTACGTTATTCGGATCATCAATTCGCTTGCCAAAGCCAAGTTCGACCCAACGGTCGTCGCAGCACTCACGGCGGTATTCGAGAGCGGACGATTGCGGATTCGCCGTGCCGCAGCCATCGATCCGTCGCAGGCGGTTCCTGCCGCGGCCCCGGCGGCCGCGCCGATCGACACTTCAATAGCGCTAACAGAACGCGTGTAGCTGCCTCCATCCTCTCTGCACTACCTCCGCGGCAATGGCCGAGTGCGTGTCCCTGCCATTTATAATCGACGTGCAATGATTCAAACCTTATTCGGAAGCCTCGATCAGCCCGAAGAGAAGTCGCTTTTTGGCCGCATGAAAGATGCGGTCGCGCGCACGCGCGAGAACCTGGCCGAGCGTATCGAGGAAGTTGTCAGCTTTTCCAAGGAAATCGACCGCGACACCCTCGACAACCTAGAGGCCACCCTGCTCGCAGCCGACCTGGGCACCGCCACAACTTCGCAGGTCCTTGAGGCGATGCGCGAGAAGGTTGATCGCAAGCAGATCGGCGACGTCGATGAACTCAAGCGCGTCCTGAAGGACGAACTTCATTCGATACTCACCTCAGCGAGTGGCGCGCCCGCTAAAGCCGTCGATGGCCCGGAAGTCATTTTGGTAGTCGGCGTGAACGGCACGGGAAAGACCACCACGATCGGCAAGCTCGCGAACGTTTTGCGGGCGCAAGGCAAGACCGTGCTGCTCGCCGCAGCCGACACCTTCCGAGCGGCCGCGATTGAGCAGCTTGAGATATGGGGTTCCCGCACCGGAACGGAAGTCATCAAGACAAAACCCGGCGGAGATCCGTCGGCAGTGCTATTCGACGCACTGCAAGCCGCAAAGGCGCGCAACACGGATTATGTAATCGTGGATACCGCGGGCCGTCTGCACACGAAAAGTAACCTGATGTCGGAATTGGAAAAGATGCACCGCACGGCCCAGCGCATCATACCCGGTGCACCGCACGAGACGTTGCTTGTAATGGACGCAACCACCGGGCAGAATGGGCTTCAGCAGGCCCGCTTGTTCACTCAATCAGCAGGTGTAACTGGAATCGTCCTGACGAAGCTCGACGGCACGGCCAAGGGTGGCGTGGTGGTCGCCATTTCTAAAGAACTCGGGCTGCCGGTGCGCTACGTCGGAATCGGCGAGAAGGCTGGCGATCTTATTCCATTCAACGCGAAGGATTTCGTAGACTCCCTGTTCGTTTAGCCTGTAGTTCGGCCCTGCATTCCAATTTTGTGCTCATGGCAACTCGCTCTACTGACGATCTCTTCATGACACAGGCGCTCGAACTTGCGCGCCAGGGCATCGGCCTTGCCTCGCCGAACCCCTGCGTCGGCGCCATCATTGTCGATGAGCGGGGCCGCATAGTGGGGCGCGGCAGGCACACGTACGAGGGCCGCAAACATGCCGAGGTTCTTGCTATAGAAGAAGCGGGAGAGCGGGCGCGCGGGAACACGCTATACATCAATCTTGAACCCTGCTGCCATACCGGTCGCACGGGGCCTTGCTCGGACGCCGTCATTCAGGCTGGCGTGGCGAAGGTGGTTGCCGGTATGCGTGATCCCAATCCGCTCGTCGCCGGACAGGGCTTTGCGAAGCTCCGCGCCGCAGGTATTGAGGTGACGGAAGGCATTCTGGAAAGCGAGGCCATGCGGCTGAATGAGAGCTTCGCGAAGTACATCCGTACGAAACTGCCGCTCGTGATTCTCAAGTCCGCCATGACGCTTGACGGCAAGATCGCCGCGCCGAGCAATGTGTCAAAGAACCCGACCGCGCTTGGATCTGCGGTGGCACAGGCCAGCCACATCACCGGCGAAGTCGCCCGGGCGCACGTTCAACAACTCCGGCACCAGTGTGACGCCATTCTGGTCGGCGTAGGCACCGTGATCGCAGACGATCCGCAACTTACGGATCGCAGCGGCCTGCCGCGCAGGCGTCCGCTTATGCGCGTCATACTTGACTCCCGCCTGCGTACTCCGATCGAGTCTCGGGTCGTGAAGACCTGCAACAACGATGTCGTTGTTTTCTGCTCGTTTGCCGAAGAAAGGAAGCGGCGAGCGCTTGAGGAGCGGGGCGTAAAAGTGGAGCAGGTGCCGCTCGCAGCACTGGAGTCTGTCACGAGTTCCGATGGAAGAACGATGCAGTTTCACGACGGTCGTCCTGACATGGAGGCCGTCACGCGACGGCTAGGTGAATTCGAGCTTACGAATCTGCTTGTGGAAGGCGGAGCGTCGGTGAACTGGGCCTGCCTGCAATCAGGCATTGTGGATAAGGTGTTCTTCTATTACACGCCCCGTATCCTCGGAGGCTCCGGCGCAGTTCCGTTCGCACTCGGCGCCGGCTTCGGGAGCACTTCAGAAGCCGCACACGTTAGGAACATCCACGTGCACCAGTTCGGCGAGGACTTCGCAATTGAGGGCTACATCCGCGACCCGTACGCGAGCGATCAATAGTCTCCAGCCGAGGTTGATCTCAGCTGAGTTCGACAAGTCTGCCTGTGCCGCGCGTCACAACCCTTAACCAGCGGATGCGTTACGATGTTAGTGAGAAAACAAGCTATGTTCACCGGGATCGTTGAAGAAGTCGGCCGCATCAGTCGTATCGCTCAGAACGGCGAGAACCGCCGCATCACCGTAGAAGCCCAGAATGTCACGAAAGAACTGCGCACGGGACACTCCGTTGCCGTCAGCGGCGTTTGCCTCACCGCACTAGACATCACTCCGACGTCGTTCTCAGCCGACCTCGCTCCCGAAACGTGGATCCGCACTTCCCTTTCCCGGCTGAAGGAGGGCGCTCTCGTGAACCTGGAGCTGCCACTGAAAGCGGATGGACGCATGGGCGGCCACATCGTGCAGGGACACGTGGACGGCGTGGCGCGGCTGATCGAGTTCGAGCGGATCCCAGGTTCCGAAAATTGGTGGCTACACGTCGAGGTCACGCCGGAGTTGGAGAAGTACCTCGTCTACAAAGGCTCGATCTCCATCGAGGGCATCAGCCTGACCGTAGCGAAGCTTGATGGCCTGCGCTGCACCATTGCAATCATTCCGCACACCGTCGAGATGACGAACCTTGCGCAACTGAAGCCTGGCGACCCCGTCAACATCGAGACGGATATAGTGGCGAAGTACCTGGAGAAGTGGTTCCATCGCGATCGCGAATCCGCCGCGCCACTGAACATCGAGGCACTCACCGCAAAAGGCTTCTAGGCCTCGGCTGCCAATCCGGGCTTTCTGGAGATGAAGACATAGTTCTCCCAGCCGTCGTAGTGCTGGTGGAGTAGCTCCAATCCTGCACTGGCGATGATGCGCGCGTAGTTCGCCGCTCCGAGCGAGACGGAGCGGAACGGCACGCCGTTCATTTCGTCATGGATCACACCTTCCATCTGGCCTGATGTGAACAGGAACTTACCGTCAGGACTGAGCACCTGCGCCACGCGCCGGATGACGTCCTCTTGCTCGTCAGCCTCAAGGTGGAACAGAACTCCCCAGCAGATGACCGCATCAAAGGTGGTGTTGAAGAACGCTGAATCCTGCAGGCGGGCGAACTCGACCGACATCCGGGGAAACCTTGCTCGCACGCTCCCAACCATGCGAGCAGAGCCGTCGATCGCATATACCTCAAACCCGCGCTGCACGAGGCGCTCGGTGATCGGCACTCCGGTGCCACATCCGAGGTCGAGGATTCGCGAACCCGGCGATAGTGTATCGAGAAACGCGTCGATTTCCGGCAGACCTATCTCTCGACTGCGAATCTCGGCATACCAATCGAAGATCTGGTCGTATTCACGCATAACTGCTGATGGGATTGTGGCTAGGGCAATGATTGCCGTGGGCAGCTACGGTCTGAAGAGCCCTTCCTGCTTCACGCCGTTGCGGGCATCGAAGGCACCTAGATCCAACGCGTCTAGCGACATGAATTCGCGCACGATTTCCTCTTCCGACTCCTTCATCAGCGAAGGCTTGCCGTCGTAAACCACACGGCCTTCATGAAGAAATACGACACGATCGCCCACCTTTTGAGCCAGAGCCATGTCGTGAGTCACCACTATGCTTGTCAGCTTCAACTGGTACTTGAGCTTCTTGATCAGGTCACCAAGAAGTTGCGCCATCAGCGGGTCCACCATCGTGGTTGGCTCGTCGTACAGAATGGCTTCGGGTTGCGCAGCCAGCGCACGCGCTATGGCCACCGAACGCTTCATCCCGGTGGAAAGATCCGATGGTAGCTGGTCGCGGTAGTCGCGAACGCCGACCATATCCAGCAACCCGTCGATGATCTGGTATATCTGCTCCTCTGTAAGTTCACCCCGTTCGCGCAGCGGAAAGGCGACGTTCTCGCCGACCGTCAATGAGTCAAACAGTGCGCCGTTCTGGAAGACCATTGTGACCTTCTTCCGAATGCGCTCCATCTCCGTTTCCGAATAGCGGGTGATGTCCTCGTACGCCACACAGACGCGCCCAGAATCGGGCTTAAGGAATCCCATGATATGGTGCAGTGCGACCGATTTTCCAACGCCGCTACGTCCCAGGATGCACACCGTCTCCCCGGGCATGACCTGAAAACTGACGTCTTCGAGCACCACCTTCTCACCGAAGGCCTTGTAGACGTGCTGAAAGTCGATATATGGCTTCGTTTCGTCGCTCATGTGAATGAAGGTCCGGTTTACGAACCGATCCCCAACAGCTTTCTCATCTCGTCCTTGTTATTGCAATTTGCGAACAGCTCGGGACCGAATGCCGCCCCTCTGAGTTCATCCTCTTCGATGACGCGAGTGCTCACGCGGGTGTAAATGGAATCGATCTTATTGAGACCGGCTTCGAGTTCCTTCTGCGCCTCTGCACCAAAGTCCCGTCGATAGACTCCGCAAAGTGTCTGGAGCCTTCCATCGGCATGCGGGATCGTGACAACCGCCTCGTACTCTTTTGCGCGGTCAACCAGCCAGCGCAACAGTGCTGCCGTCAAAAGCGGCATATCCACAGCGAATATGAGGTTCCAATCTGTCTGTGTGTTACTCAGTGCCGCGTGGATGCCCCCGAGCGGCCCTCGGCCAGGGAACACATCTTCAATGATCTTCCCCGCCCAGGCATAGGATGCGTATCGCTCTAAAGGCCCCACAACGCATACCTCGCGCGCAACGGAAGCGCCCAGCGCCATAGCGTGCTCGAGCATGGTCTCACCGGACGGCAACTGGAGAAGAGCTTTATCGGTGCCCATGCGCTCGCTCCGGCCACCGGTCAGCACGAATACCGTCACATCATCGCAAACTGGCTGTTCCACCGTGTGGACATATTACAACCCGAAAGCCGTGTTTGGCTCCGTGCATGCACATGCGCGACGTGCCTGGCTTTCGCCAGGCAAACCGGTAGCCGCGAAGCGGCGCCAACTTTTGGAGTGCGATAGAACAAGGTTAGGTGTCGCAGCGACGAACGGGCGGAGAAACAACAGTAGTGCTGGGCTGATCGTCGCGCTCAGCCACGTCGGCAGCGCTGATCTGGAGTTGCTTCAGTTCGTCCTCTTCCGTCACGGGCATGTGGTCGGAAGGGCTCCAATGAATCTCCATCCCCACGATCCTGCCGGCGAGGTCGAGGTCAAGTTTCGCTGGCGCGTTGATTACCGTGTCGCCGTTCTGCCCGGGCATGGCGACGAATATTCTTGGCTCGACATATGTCGCGTCGTTCGGCACCTTGAAGAATGTGAGCGCATGGTCGGTGCGGCAGGTTTTGGGAACCTCGAACATGAGGTCTGCGATGTCGCCCGTCTCGGAAAGCGAGATGCACACCTGAACGGGGATGCGCGCGTGGATCTCGTCCTTGTCCAATTCCAGCATCGGCTTGAACTTGACGTAGTACAGAAAACCGTCCTGCGGATCGTAATCCGTGCGTTCCACGTGAAATGTCATAAGCCCCCGGCCCGGGTCCACTTGGGCAGGCGCAAGTTGTACCACACGAACATACCCCCGCGAAATACTCCAAGCGCTGCCTTGGAGGAATCACTCCTGGGCACAGGTGACGTCGAGATACGCTGGCCATTTCCCGCATCCACCCCCTACAAAATGCCGTCTAAACGAATACATGGGGAGCATCGCTAAGGTTCGCGTTTATACCGACGGCAATTGCCAGTTTTGCTGGTGGGCGCGAGGATTTGTTGAACCGCAAGACTCCGAACACCGAATCGATTTCCGCGACTTCAACGATCCTGCCATTGCCGCCGAGACACCTTACTCCCGCCCGGAACTGCTGCGCCAGATGCATGTACTTACGCCGGATGGGCGATGGCACTCCGGATTTTGGGGGTGGCTGGCCATCCTGAAGGAACTCCCAACGAGGAGATGGCTGGCCCGGATTTTGGCCCTGCCGCCGCTCCGATGGCTCGGCCCCAAGGTGTACAAGCTCCTTGCTGCCAACCGATACCGCATCCCGACCTGGCTTCTGACCATAACGGGCGCCCCCAAGCCATGCACTGAAGGTTGTGAGCTGCCGCAACAATCTGGCCGCCAGCGGGTCTAATATGGTGGGTGGCAGAGCAGTCGTCCAGCAGCTACTCTGCATCTAAGTACGTACTGATCTCAACAGGAGCGATTTATGAAGGCGAAGGCACCGCTGTACCTTCCGGTTTTGATCCTTGTCCTGATCCTGGGACTGGCTGCCGGTTGTTCAAAGAATCCCCTCGGTTCCTCGCGCAGTGACGCACAGATCGCGAGTGACGTTCAAAACAAAATATTCAGCGATCCGAACGTGCAGAGCCGCCAGATCAGCGTGCAGTCGGCAAATGGCGTGGTGACGATCGCCGGCAACGTGAATTCTGAAGCCGAACGCGCAGCTGCCGCCAATGACGCCGCGCAGGTT
>Ga0196976_1001449_pt1 | contig 10757 bp, 4 predicted proteins | sample S3v_513CmetaG_FD_148644 | JGI IMG/M metagenome (GOLD analysis project Ga0196976, IMG submission 148644) | Soil microbial communities from Anza Borrego desert, Southern California, United States - S3+v_5-13C | ecosystem: Environmental > Terrestrial > Soil > Desert | place: USA: California...
CCACGCCGCCGGTGAGCCCCCCCGCCCCTTCGCCGCCCAGCCCGCCGAAACCAGACCCGTACCGGACGCGGCGGAGGAGGAGCGCACGCTTACCATCGACGTCGGCACCGGCGTGCTGCGCGGCTGGCTGGACCGCGAGCGGGCGCCGCAGCCGGCCGCCGACTTCGTGGTCCCGCTCGGCTTCGCCGACGATTACCGGCTGCCCGTCGAGGACGGCAGCGTCGACCGGTTCGTGCTGGACGATGTCCTGCAGTGCGTCGCGCAGCCCCTGACGCTCTTCCAGGAGTTGCACCGGATCGCCCGGCCGGGGGCCCGTATGACCGTCCGCGTACCGCACGGCGGCAGCGACGCCGCGTGGAGCGACGCCGGCCACGTGCGGGCGTATTTCCCGACGAGCTTTCTGAGCTTCGCCCAGGGCGGCCCGCGCAAGGGCGTGCCCTCCTACCGCGGCGACTGGCGGCTCGTGCGCGTCGCGGTAACCGTCGCGGCGGAGGATATCGCCGGGCTGACGGCCGAGGACGCAGCGGAGCGCGTGCGCACCCGCCGCAACGTGGCCCGCGATCTGATCGCCGAACTTGAGGCTGTGAAGCCGATGCGGGGCGCAGACGCCGGCCCCGATCCGCTGCCGCGGATGGACGTCCTGCCGGCATGACGCGGACGGCGCCAGAGGTCGTCGCCGCAGGGCATTCCATTGCTTCGCGCACTTCGTAACAATTCGTCGCAAATCAAACGTTGTATGACCGGATCACCCTGCGCTAACGTACGCGCACACTAGCGTATGCACATGAGGTAATCAGGTCTTCCGAACGTCGAATCCCCCTGAACAAATCCGCCTCTCTAGACTTTCGGCGGGCTGTCGCGGAGGGAAACGCACAACTCGCGATCTACAAAATCTGCAGACTCCAGCCGAAACTCTGGGCTTGTCAGGAGCAAAGCGGAGCCCTCCGCCTAACCTACAAGCGCCGGATCGGGATGACTTGTCTTAATTCATAGGCGAACACAATGACTCTTGATCCGTATTCTGCCAACAGCGCCTTCCTCCCCCGGACGCTGGTATTCATCGACGCCGGGGTCGACGACCTGCAGACCCTGGTGGCCGGCGTGCCGGAATCGGCCGAGGTCGTGGTGCTGGATGCCGCCCGCGACGGGATCCGGCAGATGGCGCAGGTCCTGGCCGGCAGGACGCGGATCGAGTCGCTGCACATCGTCAGTCACGGCGCGCCGGGGCGCCTCGTTCTGGGAACGGCCGTGCTCGACGCCGCCGCCATGGGCCGCTACCGCGCGGCGCTCGCCGTGATCGGCGCCGCCCTGGCGCCGGACGCCGACATCCTGCTGTACGGCTGCGATGTGGCGCGCGGCGACGAGGGCGTGGCGTTCGTCGAGGACTTCGCCGCTGCGACCGGCGCCGCCGTGGCCGCCAGCGCGACGCGCACCGGCGCCGCCGCGCTGGGCGGCGACTGGGACCTGCCCGTGCGCGTCGGTCCAGTGGCGACGGAGGTTGTGTTCTCGCCGGCCGCCCGCGCCACCTATGCCGGTGTGTTGACTCCCCCCGATTCGACGGCGCCGACACTGTCGCTCACGGTCAAGGATTCCGCCACCACCCGCGCACTGGGTGCCACCCTTCAAGACCTGTTCGACGCGGTTACCGCGTCCACCGTCGATGCGGGGCAGACCTTCAGCGGCATGGTGCTCACCGTCCACAATCTCAGCGGTGGCTCCGAGTTCCTCACCATCGGTGGAACCGACGTGCCGCTCGTGGCCGGTTCGGGCAGCCTCACCGCCGGGAATTACAGCGTAACGGTCGCCGGCAACGTGGCCACCGTGACGCTGAGCGGCATGGCGCTCTCCAATGCCGCCATGGGCACTCTGGTCGACGGGATCGGCTACAAGACCACGAATACGACGCCCGGAATGCCCGGCGAGGCCGATACCCGGTCGATCGTCCTGCGTTCGATCACCGATAACGGCAGCACCAACGCCACCACGGTGATCGATAAGGTCGCCACGGTGACGATCGCCGAGATGGCCGGCAGCACCTACCCGATCAAGCTCACGCCGGTCAACCAGTCCGTCACCTTGACGCCCGGAGTGCCGCAAACGGTGGAGTTCACCGTCGACATCACTTCGATGTTCATAATGGTCGGCTCGACGTTGAGTTTCACCCCGGTGCTGCCCACCGGATGGACGTACAACAACCTCCAGAATGCGACGTACACCGGCATCTATTCCATGGGCGTCCAGGCTCAGACGCTGTCGTTCGAGGTGACCGGCACCGGCAGCGATGCGTCCGGCGTGTTTCCCATCAGCCTTAAGCCGACCACGACCGGGCTCAGTTTGAGCACCTCGGCCACGGTCGGGTCGGTGATGACGAGCATCGCTTCCGGCCTGTCCGTTACCGCGGTCGATGCCAGCAAGACGGAAGGCAACAGCGGGAGCAGCGCCTTCGTCTTCGCCGTGACCCGCGAGGGTGACACGGCGGGCCAGACCACGGTGCAATACGCGGTCACCGGCGCGGGCATTGACGCCACTGACTTCGTCGGCGGCACGCTGCCGTCGGGGACCATCACCCTGGCCGCCGGAGAAACCTCGGCACTGCTGACGCTGTACGTGGCCGGCGACACCACGGCGGAAGCCGACGAAGCCCTTACGGTGGTGCTGTCGAACCCCAGCGCCGGCATGACGATCAGCACGGCGACGGCGGCCGGCAGCATCATCAACGACGACGCCTCGCTGAGCATCACGGCGACCGACGCCAACAAGGCGGAAGGACACGGCGGCACGACCGCCTACACCTTCACGGTGACGCGCGACGGCGCCACCGCGGGCCAGAGCACGGTGCAATACGCCGTCACCGGCGCGGCGGTCAGCGGCAGCGACTTCGTCGGCGGCTCGGTGCCGTCCGGCACCATCACCTTCGCCGCCGGAGCGACCTCGGCGCTGCTGACCCTGAACGTGGCCGGCGATATCACGGTGGAGACCGACGAGGCGTTCTCCGTGGTGCTGTCCAACGCATCGGGTGCGGCGATCACCACCGCCACGGCGGCCGGCACCATCCGCAACGACGACGCCTCGCTGAGCATCGCCGCCACCGACGCCGACAAGGCGGAAGGCAACAGCGGCACGACCGCCTACACCTTCACGGTGACGCGCACCGGCGCCACCGCGGGCCAGAGCACGGTGCAGTACGCCGTCACCGGCGCGGCGGTCAGCGGCAGTGACTTCGTCGGCGGTTCGGTGCCGTCCGGCACCATCACCTTCGCCGCCGGAGCGACCTCCGCGCTGCTGACGCTGAACGTGGCCGGCGACACCACGGCGGAGGGTGACGAGGCGTTCTCCGTGGTGCTGTCCAACCCCAGCACCGGCGCCACCATCGCCACCGCCACGGCGGCCGGCACCATTCGGGACGACGACGTCACCCTGGCGATCACCGCCACCGACGCCAACAAGGCGGAGGGCGACAGCGGCACCACCGCCTACACCTTCACGGTGACGCGCACCGGTGGCACCGCCGGCCAGAGCACGGTGCAGTACACCGCCACCGGCGCCGGGCTCGACGGCAGCGACTTCGTCGGCGGTTCGGTGCCCAGCGGCACCATCACCTTCGGCACTGGGCAGACAACGGCGCTGCTGACGCTGAACGTGGCCGGCGACACGGTCGTGGAGAGCAACGAGGCCTTCTCGCTGGTGCTGTCCAACGCGTCGGGTGCGGCGATCACCACCGCCACGGCAACCGGCACCATCATCAACGACGACGCCTCGCTGAGCATCGCCGCCATCGATGCCGACAAATTGGAAGACAACAGCGGCACGATCGCCTTCACCTTCACCGTCACGCGCACCGGCGACACTGCGGGCCAGAGCACGGTGCAATACGCCGTCACCGGCGCCGGGCTCGACGGCAGCGACTTCGTCGGCGGTTCGGTGCCCAGCGGCACCATTACCTTCGCCGCCGGAGCGACCTCGGCTCTGCTGACGCTGAACGTGGCCGGCGACACCACGGTGGAGACGGACGAAACGTTCTCCGTGGTGCTGTCCAACGCCGGCACCGGCGCCACCATCGCCACCGCCACGGCGGCCGGCACCATCTTCAACGACGACGCCTCGCTGAGCATCGCCGCCACCGACGCCGACAAATGGGAAGGCCACAGCGGCACCACCGCCTTCACCTTCACCGTCACACGCGCCGGCGACACCGCAGGCCAGAGCACGGTTCAGTATGCCGTCACCGGCGCGGCGGTCAGCGGCAGCGACTTCGTCGGCGGTTCGGCGCCCAGCGGTACCATCACCTTCGCGGCGGGAGAGACCTCGGCACTGCTGACCCTGAACGTGGCCGGCGACGCCACGGTGGAGGGCAACGAGGCGTTCTCGGTGGTGCTGTCGAACGCCAGCGCCGGCACCGTCATCAGCACGGGCACCGCCACGGGCACCATCCGCAACGATGATTTCCCGCCCCCGGAAGACCCCCCGCCCGCAACGCCGACGACAACGCAGACGGTGGACGGCGTCACCGTGCAGCAGACCACGCAGACCAACGGCGACGGCACGACGACGCAGACGCTGGTCATCCCCATCGTCACGACCACCCGCACCGAGCAGGTCGCCTCGACCCCCCTTGCCGACATTCCGCTGGCCAGGGATTCCAGCGGACAGGCGCTGCTGGAGGCCCACCTGCCGGTTGGCGTCGGCATGCAGGTGGAGACCACCAGCACGACCACCGGGAGCGGCCTCACCGGCCTCATCCAGGCCATCCAGAACCGCACCCAGAACCAGCCCGACGACAAGAACAAGATGACCGACGTCGGGCAGGTGTTCCTGAACGAGATGCCGGCGAACGCCAACCTGACGGTGCGCACCATCGTGCCGGTGGTGGCCGACCCGGCCGCTCCCCCCACCCAGCCCATCGTCATCACCGGCACATCGAGCACCCCCGCGACGGGCGGCAATCCCGGCCAGCAGCAGGCGGTGGTGATCGACGTGCGCAGCCTGCCCAAGGGCACCATCATCCAGCTGCAGAACGTGGAGTTCGCGGCCATCGTCGGTGACGTGTCGGTGACCGGCGGCGAGGGCAGCCAGGTGGTGGTCGGCGACAGCGGCAACCAGTTCATCGTGCTGGGGGCCGACGACGACACGCTGCGCGGCGGCGGCGGCAACGACTTCGTGGGCTCCGAGGGCGGCAACGACATGCTGTGGGGCGACGAGGGCCTGGACACGGTGACCGGCGGCATCGGCAACGACGTGTTGTACGGCAACCAGCAGGACGACGTGGTCTACGGCAACCAGGGCTTCGACACGCTGTTCGGTGGGCAGGATGCCGACACCGTGTTCGGCGGCCAGGACGGCGACGTGCTGTACGGCAACCGGGCGGCCGACGTGCTGTACGGCAACCTGGGGGCGGACACGCTGTTCGGCGGGCAGGACAACGACGTGCTGTTCGGCGGCCAGGGCAACGACCTGCTGGCCGGCAACCTGGGAGCCGACACGCTGACCGGCGGGCTGGGGGCGGACGTGTTCCGCATCGGCAGCCCGCTGGAGGGCGGCGACGTGATCGCCGACTTCGAGGCCGGTGTGGACAAGATCGCCGTGGTCGGGCCGAACTTCGGGTCGATCCCGGCGGGGCCGCTGTCGGCCAGCCACTTCGCGCTGGACAACCCGACGACGGCCGGGGCGGCGTTCGTGTTCAACACGCGCACCGGCGTGCTGTCCTTCGACGCCGACGGCAGCGGAAGCGGGGCGGCGGTCACCATCGCTACCCTCAACGTCCGCACGCTGAGCCACACCGACATCCTGGTCCTGGGCAGCGGCTCCTGACGACCATGAGCCCCCTTCCCGCGCGGGGAGGGGGCTTTCCGCCCGGGCGCTCGAACATGCCGGATACGACCGTCGCCGTCGTCTACGGGACACGGCCGGAAATCATCAAGCTTGCACCCGTGGTCGCGGCGCTGGCCGGCCGCGCACGGGTGGTGACGGTCGCCACCGGGCAGCACCTGGAACTGGGAAGGCAGGCCGAAGCGTCGCTGACCGGACCGCCGGCCGTCCAGCTCGGCCTCATGCGGCCGGACCAGCGCCCGGAGGATTTCTGCGCTGCCGCCTTGGCCGCGCTGTCGGCCACGCTGCGCGAGGTGAAGCCCGACATCGTCGTCGCCCAGGGTGACACGACGACGGCGCTGACGGCCGGCATGGCGGCGTTCTACGGCCGAATCGCCTTCGCCCACGTCGAGGCGGGGTTGCGGACCTACGACGCGGCCCATCCCTGGCCAGAAGAGATCCACCGGCAGCTGATCGCGCGCGTGGCTCGCTGGCACTTCTGTCCCACGGAGCGCGAAGCCGGCCTGCTGCGGGCCGAGGCCGTCGATCCGGCCGGGCTGCACGTGGTCGGCAACACGGTCATCGACGCGCTGGAACGGCAGATGGCCGCGACGGGCGTCGCCCTTCGCTCCGACCCGACGGTGATCGTCACCACCCACCGGCGGGAAAACCACGACGAGGGCCTGCGGAACATCTGTCGGGCGGTCGCCACCCTGGCCGCCGGACACCCCGGCTTCCGCTTCCTCGTACCGGTCCATCCCAACCCGAACGTCGGCGCGCACGTGCGCGCCAGCCTCGCAGGACGCGCGAACGTCGAGTTGAGCCCGCCGCTCGCCTACGATGCGTTCATCCGGGAACTGGCGGCGTGCCGGCTGGTCATCACCGATTCCGGCGGTTTGCAGGAGGAATGCCCGCACCTTGGCAAGCCGCTGCTCATCGCCCGCACGACGACGGAACGGCCGCAGGCCGTGGAGGCGGAGGCGGCGCTGCTGGTCGGCACCGAGGTCGACGCCATCGCCGGCGCCGCCGACCGGTTGATGACGGATCCCGGCTTGTATCGCAGAATGGCGGTCCGCCGCCCGCTGTTCGGAGACGGGCGGGCCGCGCACCGCATCGCCGACATTCTCTTGGGGTCATCCCGTTGAAGCGCATCCTGATCGCCTCCCCGGTCCGCAAGCCCCCGCAGATCCTCGCCGAGCATCTGCGCAGCCTGGAAACGCTGGACACCGGCGGATTCGACGTCGGCTATATCTTCCTGGACGACAACGACGACCGCGAATCGTCCGATCTGCTGCTGCGCTTCTGCGCCAGCCGGCCGGCCACCGTGCTGAAGCGGAACAAGCCGCTGGGCACCTACGTCTGCGACGAGCGGACGCACTTCTGGCGCTCGGAGCTGATCCTCGGCGTGGCGAACGCCAAGAACATGTTTCTGAAGCACGCGCTCGACCACGGCTACGACGGCATCTTCCTGATCGACGCCGACCTCGTCCTGCACCCGAAGACGCTTCGCCATCTGGCGTCGCTCGAAAAGGACATCGTCGCCGAGGTCTTCTGGACGGCGTGGCAGCCGAGCACGCCCTGTCTTCCGAACGCGTGGCTGACCGACGACTACACGCTCTACGAGCGGCATCCGGACGAGGCCCTCGACGAGGCGGCGCAGCGGACGCGCACGCGCGTCTTCCTCAACCGCATGCGCGACGGCGGGGCGCACCGCGTCGGCGGCCTGGGTGCCTGCACGCTGGTGTCGGCCGCCGCGTTGCGCCGGGGCGTCTCGTTCCAGCCCATCCACAATCTGTCCTTGTGGGGCGAGGACCGCTGGTTCTGCGTGCGCGCCGCCGTGCTCGGCCTGGAGCTGTGGGCCGACACCCGCTTCCCGCCGCTTCACCTCTACCGCGACGACGACGTGCATCGCGTCCCGCGGTTCTGGAAGCGGGTCGAGGCCGGCTACGACGAACAGCCGAAGCTGACGCTGTCCATGCTCGTCCGCAACGAAGCGGACCGCTACCTGCGCGATGCGCTGCTGCTGCACAGGCGGTTCATCGACGAGGCCGTGATCGTCGACGACGGCAGCACGGACGGCACCGTGGATGTGGTGCACGAGTGCCTGGCCGATATCCCGCACCACATTCACCGGTCCGATGATGTCAGCTTTCAGCGTGACGAGAGCGCGATCCGGCGCAGGCAGTGGGACCTGACCCTGACGCACGAGCCAGACTGGATCCTCAATCTCGACGCCGACGAAATCTTCGAGGATCGCGCCGTGCGCGATTTCCGTGCGCTTCTGTTCCGGCGCGATGTCCACGTGTACGGCTTCCCGCTGTTCGACATGTGGTCGGCGACGCATTACCGCGACGACGCGCAGTGGACAGCGCACACGCGTTATTTCCCGATGCTGACGCGCTACACGCCCGATTTCCAGTATTCATGGTCGTCCAACCGGCTTCATTGCGGGCGCTTCCCATCCAACCTGGGGGAACTGTCCGGCGCGGGGGCCGACCTGCGCATCCGTCACTACGGCTGGGCACGCCCGGAGGATCGGGTCGCCAAGCACAAGCGGTACTTGGACATCGATCCGGACTGCACATTTGGCGACCGGGCGCAGATGGACAGCATCCTGGACCCGGCGCCCAGGCTTGTGCCCTGGCGTCCCTAGGCCGCTCTGCCTCGAATACGGCGCGGCAAGCCGTCGGCCTCGTCCGGCGCCACGCCACGCTTCTGCGGCTCCCGGCCGAGGTTCACCTGCAGGAAACCGTCTTAAACCTGGAGGGAAGATGGTAAAGGGCGCTGGGAAGGCAGTGAACCGGGGGCGCAATGAAGTGGCGGGTCATGGTGGAGGTGACGGGCGAGGACAGCGCCGTCAAGCAGCACATGATCTTTGAGGGTGAGCGCACCGGGGCCGGTCAGGCGGCGACGCTCGGGCTGAGCTTGGCCGAGGGCAAGGCGACCTTGGCCGGCCTGCAGCGTGCACTCGTCATGGTCCAGGTCGACGCGCACTGTCGCGGCTGTCGCCGGTGCACCCATTGTGGAACTGCGCGCCCGCTCAAGGACCACCGCCCGCGCCGGCTGGTGTCACTGTTCGGCGTGGTGGAGGTGCGCACGCCCCGCTTTGACCCCTGCCGCTGCGGCGTGGCCTGCCGACGCAGCCTGACGCCGATCGCCGAGATCATGCCCGACCGCTGCACCCCGGAGTACGAACGCATTCTGGCCGGCACGGGCGCTGCTGGCCGAGTTGCTGCCGTTGGACACCGCCCCGGAGGTGGAAACGATCCGTCGACGCACGCTCCGGGTTGGAGTCCGGCTCAAACGGGCGGCGCTCATCCCGTCGGACCAAGTGGCGCCGCCCCCGACGACCGGCAGGCCCACCTGATCATCGACTACGCCGCCGCCCGACGCCGGGGCAAGCTCATCTCCACGGCGACGACCAAGAGCACGGTCCAGCGCCTGCCGCACCGGCGCCTGGGCGCCAATCAACAGATGCGCTGGTCCCCACGCCGCGCCCACCGGTTGCGACCAAAACGGGTGCTGGAACCGTCAATTCTGAGCCTTCCCGGAGGCCAAGCCGCCCCTGAGGTGCGTTTTTCCGCACCTCCAAACTCAGGCGGAGGGCGAACATCCAGAGGCGTGCCGGAAACAGCGCCCTCGTCGAAGCGGGGCAGAGCCGGGCGGAGGAGTTTCAGGGGGGCGGGCTACCCCAGATAGAGCCAGATCGCATGCAGGATGATCGCGCGCGGGATCTGGGGGCGGGCATACGAGAGCAACGACATCCGAGGCGGACCTGCTATAACCACGAGGCTGCGGCTGTTCGTGTGACAGCGCCTCTCGGTGACCACGCTGGCGGGCGGAGCAGGTGTCGGCGGGGGCGCCCCGTGCGCCGCGCCCGGAACTGCGGGCCGCGCGCCTTGAAAAAGGCCTGGACACGGGGTTGGCGCATCCCCTATAAGCCCGCTCCCCCGGCGAGTGTCTTTCGCCGCCGTGGGCTCGAATCTAAACATAACTCCTGTACTGCGCAGTCTCGGTTCGGTTTCGATCCGCCGTGCACTGTATGAGTCAATGGATGACAGGCCTGCTGGCCAGTCTCTTCAGAGCAACGGCTTTCCCCGATGCTGTGGCGAGGCTGCGCTTCACAGGCCGATTTGCCGTGGTTGTTCAAAGCATCCCGGATCGCCGGAAAAAAGTGGATGGCGATTTGAGATTTTGTGTTGACGCGGCGGCGGTGAGTGAATAGGTTCTGGTCATCGCGACGGGGCGCCCTGCTCCGGAGCGGTTCTCCAAGACGGAGCGACGGTCGCGAACCTGCCGATGGCGGGCCTTTCGCCGACGGCGCTTCGGGCGTCCCGAACGGGATGCGCGGATCTTTGACAAGCGAATACCGAAGAGAAGGGATGCGCAGGCGGTCGGCTTTGCGGGTCGGTTTCCCGGGTTTAGGGGGGCGCGGCACAAAGCGAGGATCGTCTGGACAGCATCCGACAAGCCAAGCAAGAGATACAGTATCGAGCTTAGGTGTAAGGTGTGTCGCTTCCGGCGACCCTTATCAATTGCCCTGGTCTTTCGGGACTTGTGGTGAATTGAACCTGAGAGTTTGATCCTGGCTCAGAACGAACGCTGGCGGCATGCCTAACACATGCAAGTCGAACGAAGGCTTCGGCCTTAGTGGCGCACGGGTGAGTAACACGTGGGAACCTGCCTTTCGGTTCGGGATAACGTCTGGAAACGGACGCTAACACCGGATACGCCCCCCAGAGAGATTTGGGCGGGGAAAGTTTACGCCGAGAGAGGGGCCCGCGTCCGATTAGGTAGTTGGTGGGGTAACGGCCTACCAAGCCGACGATCGGTAGCTGGTCTGAGAGGATGATCAGCCACACTGGGACTGAGACACGGCCCAGACTCCTACGGGAGGCAGCAGTGGGGAATATTGGACAATGGGCGCAAGCCTGATCCAGCAATGCCGCGTG
>Ga0196976_1001450_pt1 | contig 10753 bp, 7 predicted proteins | sample S3v_513CmetaG_FD_148644 | JGI IMG/M metagenome (GOLD analysis project Ga0196976, IMG submission 148644) | Soil microbial communities from Anza Borrego desert, Southern California, United States - S3+v_5-13C | ecosystem: Environmental > Terrestrial > Soil > Desert | place: USA: California...
AAGGGGCGCTGCTGACATGCTCGCAAACTGTTGAATCTACGAACGCGGACCAAGCCGCATAACACGGTCCTTAAGCTTCGGATTAAAGGACCGTCGAAGAGGTTGGAAATGGTGCTCATCGACACTCACGACACTCTGCTCAAGAAAATTCAATACGCGATCGACACCGAAGTCGCTGAAGAATGGTCGTATGCCGGCGATCACGATTTGTTATGCAGGACAAACGTGGCAGGCGTGTCCGGTTTCGTCCCACCATCGACAGAAATGCGGTCGTTTTTGGCGTGGTACCTGCTCCGGGAACTCCACTCACGGCTACTACCTACGCTCGCACCCATGCCAGCTTCGCGGAGCTTCTGCTCGGGCACGCACATGATTGGTTCGACTCCGTCGAAACCACAGCGCGTTTTTGCGAATACGACTATGGACAGGTCGCCATACACCGTGGCAGGCCACAGCAGGATACGCAACGATAGTGATTCACCGCGACGGTATAGATGTCCCATACTTGCGGAGCCGCAGGGCGGAGCTACGGTGAGGCTTGATTCGCCTTCGGAGCGGCACACTTCGTCGTGCCGACACAGAAACGACCTCCAAGCGGCACCGCTCCGCCGAAGGCTGTATTCAACTGTGACAGCTACCAGCTACTGGCACCAGCATCAGAAAACTGAGATTTCGACAATGACTCTGGGGCAGCACGCTTCAACAAACCGTCATCACATCTCCCGCTTGCACGTACTCGCGGCAGCTCACTATTTGCATCCGCTCTTATCGCACTTATCCAGCGGGAGCCCATGTGAGAAAGCGATATGCGGCTGTTGCGGTACTGCTGAGTGTGTTTGCCGTTACTGAAGGGACGGCGTCTGGGACGGATCAGCCAAAACCGGATCCTCCGATAGAAAGCACAGCGAAGAAGACTTTCCCCTTCACCGTCGGGGTAGGGTTCAAAGTGTCCAGCCTGGGGATCGGCGGCGATCTCGCTGTGCCTGTCACGCGACGGTCGAACGCCCGCGTTGCCTTCAACATCTTCGCCTACGAGCAGGATCTCGACGAAGACGGCGTGACGTACCGAAGCAGTCTGAGTCTGCGATCTATTCAAGCCTACTATGATGTTTTCCCCCTCGGCGGTTCGTTTCGCCTCAGCGCCGGCTTGATGCTCTACAACGGCAACAGCCTGAAAGCGAATGCTTCAGTCCCCGGCGACAAAACCTTCGATTTCGGCGATGGACACTATCGCAGCGACCCGGCTAACCCGCTCAAGGGAAGGGCGAAACTCACACTGAACAGGTTCGCGCCGGTGTTCCTGGTGGGATGGGGTAACCTCGTGCCACGCAACGCAAAGCGCTTCACGTTATCTCTCGACGTGGGCGTTGCCTATCTCGGCTCTCCGAAGCTGCTGCTGGACTTCACCGGCAGCGCCTGCGATGTGGAGATGCGCGGGTGCAGTGACGTTGTTGGCGAAGCGTCGTTCCAGGAGAACGTCACACGTGAGCAGGAAAGACTCGACGACAAGGCCTCGGCCCTCAGGTTCTACCCGGTAGTCGCGTTCGGCGTCGGTTACCGGTTCTAAGGGGCGGATAGGCCAGCTGGTGGGCTGGCTGCTGGCGACATTTGCCGATGTAAGCGCAGCCGGGGCGGCATAGCTTACTGCCATCCCTGAGAGAAGGCGCCGGCTGCGTGCTTCAAGCAAGAGCAGCAAGCGGTTAAGTTCCTTCACACTCGGAAAAGATAGGCGACGCTCTCGCCTTTGTGAGCTTCGCCGATGGTCTTTGCGTAAATCGAAACCTGTCGCCGATAACGGTCCACCTCGTTCGCCAGTTCCTGGTCAGTCTTGAAATCGACGACAACCCAGCGACCACTTTCTCGGAATACCATGTCAGCGACGCCTTCGATCAGCATGCCCTCTTCCATACGCAGGGTCACGGGTATTTCACGGTAGCACTCACCCTTCTCAGCAGCAGCGCGAGCGCGCTGCATGAGCGGATGTTGGAGAGCACCTGTCACTGCCGTAATGGCGGCTTTCACTTCATCATCTTTCGCACCGAGTACGCGCCCCTGAAGTTCGGAAGTTGCGGCGATCTCGGCCTCTCTTCCGTCGAGCGGCACCGCGGCCAGGATGCTGTGGACCAGTGTGCCGAATCGCGAACCATACGGCCTTGCGCCTTTAGCAATTTCGATGATCTCAACGTCAACCGTAAATGGAATCTCGGTTCTTGAGCGTTCCATGGCGGTTTGGAATCGAATGCTCGGCACAGCGCCGCGATCGAGGAGTTCCGCACGCGCATCAGCCCACGCCTGGTGTTCTGCTAATGATTTCTTCACAACGCCGTCGCCGTCCTTCTCAAGTAGTTCCTGCTGCCGAATGCTGAAGGATGGCGCTTTTCCCAACTCAAGTGTCTTCGGATCCCACCACACAACGTTGTATGCCGTTGGTCCTGCACCGAACCCATGTGCGCCGGGGCGGACTGTTATCTCAGTCGCGGTCTCGCCCTCCGGGCGCTTCAGTACACTGTCGATGCCGAAGTCAGGACACATGCTCGCCCGCGACGGACGGTTTCTCCGCTCTTCTGGTGGATATAGGGCAGAGTACAGCGGCTGCACCCACCAATGATCTGCAAGTGCGGGCCCCTGGCCCGTCGGATCTTCTCCAATCGCGGGGACGACGAGGACGTCGCGAGCCCGGGTCGCTGCCACATACGCCAAGCGGATTCCCTCGGCGAGATTCCGTCCGTGCTCCTCGGCGGCATGGTCCATCACATCCTGGGGGATCCAACCAGCAAGATTCACAGCACACAATCCACGATCCGCATCGACATAACGGTCCGGTTCTTCACGAGCAATCTTGCAGGTAATGTCGGCAAGGATAACGATCGGAAACTCCAGTCCTTTCGCCTTGTGCACGGTCATCATCCGCACACCCTCGGAGCCTTCTTCGTAAATGGTGGCTTCGGGCCGCTTGCGTTCTTCGGCGGCCTGGATGAGCTCCTCGACGAAGCCGCGGAACGATACCGCTCCGCGAGCTTCGTACTGGCGGGCGAGCTCCGCTACGTGCAGCACATTAGCTAGGGCCTGTTCGCCGCCAGGACGCATCACGAAACCGGCGTGTGCGCGGGTCGCGCTCAGCAAACGGTTGACGGTTTCGGCGACCGGAATGAAGTTCCGCCTCCGCGAAAGCTCTCGAAGGATTTCAAGGGCACGCTTGACGTGCTGCAATGAATCCGGCACCGTGTCGGGAATCCGGAACGGATGCCAATAGCCGAATTCGGTGCGGTATGCCAGTAGATCGGCATCGCCGATGGCAAACAGCGATCCGTGTAGGGTGGCGTACACAGACAGCGCGTCGTCGGGCCACTCAATTGCTGAAAGTGCCGATCGCATCGTTCCTACTTCTTCGCGTTCGTGGAATGACTTGCCGCCAACCAGCACGTGGGCTATGCCACGCGCCTGCAGCGCATCTGCGTACGCCCTTGTCATGTCACCAGTTCTCCACTTCTCGAACCGGCGGAACATGAGACAGATGTGTCGCGCTTTGACGGGGACTCGCTCATCGCCGCGGCCGCGCTCCGTGACCGTCCAGTTGCTCTTTGTCAGGATCCAATCGACAAACGCCCCAACTGCGTCTGGAAGGCATTCCTCAACGGCACCGGCGCCCAGTTGCTTCTTGTACGGTGCAGGAACGCTAAGCGCGACGACTGAGGGTTGATCAGGTGGCTGCTGGCGAATCGGTTTAAGTGGTACGTACTCGGCCTGGAGTGTCGCGCGGTCGCCATCCATTTTCGGCTCGAACGCCGCGTTGACGAAGTTGTGGATGAAAGGCACAGACCGGAAGCTGGTCGTAAGTTGCACCGTGACAGCGCCCGCCTTTTCCAACCCGTCCTTGATGTCGTAGTACAAGCCCACGTCCGCACGACGGAAGCGATAGATCGCTTGCTTCGGGTCGCCGACGATGAACAGTTTTCCAGGAATGAGGTGAACTTTGCGCCAGTCGCTAACCTTCGGATCGGCAGACGCTAGCAACATCAGAACTTCGGCCTGCAAGGGCTCAGTATCTTGGAATTCATCGACGAAGATGTGCGTGAACCGGCCTTGCAGGTCACGACGAACGTCTTCGTTGTCTCGGAGTAGGTTCCGCGCCCTAACCAGAAGATCGAAGAAGTCGAGATTTCCGCCGCGCTCTTTCAGCTCCTCATAGACGGTGATGCTGTCCCGAAGCTCGGTCGCAAGCAGCGCAGCCAAGTCTGCATCGGCCCGAGCAGTGAACGTCTGCAGAGCCCCAAGAAGAACTTGGAATGCGGCGACGACGGTCGGGCGATCAACTCCGGGGCCGTATTTCTGCGAACCGACTCTCTGGATTTTGAACGTGCGATCCTTTGCGAGTTGCACTAGGCGTGCTTCCAGACCGTCGTAATCCCGTTTTCGACTCTTCTCGACGTTGAGTATGTAATCGCTGAGGTCCCGGCCTGCCCGCGTTTGCTTGTAAACCATGTGTTCTTTATCGCTGGCGGTTGCGCTCAGAGCCGCGAACTTATGCAGCTGGTCAATTAACGTATCAATCTCGGCAATTCGGTCGAACTTGGGGCGTGTCCATGGAGCAACGAAGTCGCGCCACATGCACAGAGTCCAGCCGGCACGTTCGAGTCGCGCCATCGCCCGGTCCTCATACGAGTAACGGCGGAGCGCGCGGCGCACACCTTCTGGCGGATTTTCGAGGACGCCTTCAATCCACGTGCGAAGCGCTGACTTGTATTGCTGTTCGCCCGAGGTTTCGTCCAGTGGTTCGAACTTCGGATCGATACCGGCCTCCACTGGACGCTCGCGGAGCAGATCGCCGCAGAACGAATGAATGGTGCCGGCCCGGGCCTCTTCCAAGTGGGCCAGAGCGTGTTCAAGATTCTTGCGACGCTGCTCGTCGTTTCCCATCGCTGTACGCGCCTTTTCCAGTTCAGCACGCAGTCGCAGCTTGAGTTCGCCCGCAGCTTTGTCCGTGAACGTGACCGCAACGATACGATCCACCGTGGTACGGCCCGAAGCAAGGATGCTGATCATGCGGTTCACCAATTCCGTCGTTTTTCCGGTGCCTGCCGCAGCCTCGACCACGAGCGTGGTGTCCAGATCGGTGCGGATGCGTTCTCGTGCTTGCTGGTCGGCGAGCGTCATGGCATCTCCCGTATTGTCACGAGGCGCTCCAACAGCTTCTGATCTTTCCGACTGACGCGGATTTCCTCATTTGGACCGCAGACCTGAGCAAAGTCGCACCAGTCGCATCCGTGTTCTTTAGGAGCCGCGGGGAGGAACCCTTTGCCGATTGCCTCATCAATTGCTCGTAGAACGTCAATGGCCGCCTTTCGGCTGGCTGTATCCATCACGAAAGTTCGCTCGGTGTAGCCTCCGGCTGCAGTGCAGAAGGAGAGCCGCGCTTCTTTCACGGTCGTCTTTCGCAAATCTTCAAAGGACAGCGAGTATAGGACAGGCTGGAGAACCTCGCCGCCACCCACAACCATGCCCTCTTTCGTCCAGTTCCTTCCTGTCTTGTGATCCGTGATGCGCCTCTCGGCGCCGCCGTTCTTCTCCGCGAGATCGATAACCCCATGGATGAGGAAGCCCTCTGGCAAAGTCGCGTGTTGCGGCGTACTGGCCGGGTCGCGTCCTTCAGCGGCGGGCAGGCCGAACGCAAATTCGATCAGTTCGGGCACGTAGGCATCCGACCGTTCAGACATCTGCGTTAGCCAGCCGCGCAGATCAGCACGGAGCAAGTCGATTTCGTCCTGCCAGACTCTCTCGATTGCAGGCGCATACTGCTCGTGGTATTCGGCCGCCGTCTCGGTCAGGATGCCGTCCATCGTCGCCTGTGCCTTCGCCAGGTTTGCTTGTGTGATCGGAAGCATTTTGTCGGCGAGGGCTTTACGCAGGAATGTCGCCACCACCGCGTGGTACAGCTGGCCGCGCGTAAGCGGATCGAGCATCTCCAGGGGGACGGTCTCTTCACGCGGCGATAGCTTGTGAATCGCAGATAGCAAGAATCTGAAAGGACAGGCTGCGTACGACTGCAACGACGTCGGAGAGTACGCACGGGCAGTGAGGCGATACTTCGCCAGCTGCTCTTTTGTCAGATCGGTTGCGGCGCAGAGCCCGTCAGACGCCGACCACGGTTTCTGCCAACGCTGCCACCGTGTACGTAGTGATCTTCCAAGCTCAGGGCTCAGTTCCATCAGGAATCGGGCGCCACCCCGAACGGTTTTGGAATCGGCTTTCAGCAGCGGACGCAGTACCGAGAGGTCGTACTCGATCTCATCAATTGCTTGCCGAGGTTGGTCTGGAGCTAGCCACGCCAGTTCGGCGCCTGAATTCCTCGCGGCTTCTTGTTCAAACTGCTCCACGTTCGGCAGCCGGCCCAGCGTCGTTCGCCGGACGTCGAGAGCGTAGAAGGACGGAACACGGGGACGCGCAAGTGCCACCTCAACGCGCGGATAACAAAAGAACACTTGTTCCGCCGCCGCTCCGGCGATAATCCGCAGCCGTAGACGTTCTTCAGCGGCTCGATCGGCGATCGTGAACATTGCCGGGTCAGCGCCGCTGAGGCGTTGACGGTCACCATCGAGCAGAAGGGGGTCTTCGCGGAGCTTCTGCGGGAAGATGCGCTCCGCGAGGCCAGGGACGAACACGATCTTGAATGACCGCCCTCGCAACTGGTCTGGCGTTCCGACGAAGACTTTGCCATAACGGCTGCGCGGCGGTTCGACCGCAAGTTCTGTCAGCCTGTCGGATAGCGCCTCACGGACTTCGCACAACGTTGCCGGACCAACGCTGGAAATCGGCTGAAGTTCCGTGAGCACGGCTAGAACATGCTCCGGATGTCGGAGAGCCCTCGTTGCAAGCCGCTGAAGGATCGTCAGCCATTCACCCCAATTTGTTTCTTTCTGTGCGGCAACCAGTTCATCCAGTATCGGTAGTGCGAACCGTCGCAGGTGTCCGAGGTTCGTGCGTTCACGTTCGAGGCTGATGATCTTTGGCGAATCGGGTTCCTCAAGCTTGATCGCCTCGATCCTCTTAGCGATTTCGGCGTCAAGTCCTTTGAGGCGACGCTCCCACCGATCACGCCCACCGACAACGGCCGCCTCCACCAAGAGCTTTTCCCATTTCCACGGCGCACGAATCGCACCGGATACCGAAGGAGCATTCTCGTCCGTCTGTTCGGCCAGAGGCTCTGGCGAGGTCGTTTCAGCCGTGTTCGTGTCAGCCGTCAGCAGGTCGTCATTGCCTGCTACCCACTGGTCCATTGCCTGTGGCGGAGCGCCGTTTTCTTCAGGATCTGGTACCTGGCCGAGCGACAGATATTCGGCAAAGCGCTTTGCACTCAGTCCCTCCTCGGCGCAGAGCAGCAACGCAATTAAGGCTCTGCCTGAAGCGTCAGGGCGACGAGCGCCCCGCGCAAAGTAGCCATTGATACCTGCGCGTTCCAGCGCGGCCTCGAGTAAAGGCGCGTACGTCTGGGGAGAACGAAGTGCGATCGCTATTTGGTCGAAAGCGACACCCGTTCGTGCCGCCTCCTGAATGCGACGCGCAAGCTCGATACACTCGCGACCTTCGCCGGGTGCTGAGAAGAACTGAACTTTGCCATCTTCGGGGTAGGCCCTGTCGGGCGTGTTTCCGAAGACATAATTCTGAAGACGTTCGAGCGAGGTCGCAGTCTTCGCTGATCCGGATGCGTACTGCTTGGCGATGCCTTTCAGTGCGGATGTGGTGCGGGTATCGCCATCGACCACAGTTGCGAAGGTGGCGGGGGAGTGGGCGGCGATCGCCGCCAGAAAATTCGTTTCGGCCTTCGATGTGATAGGCACGTCCAGAAGCAGAATGGGATGGCGGCTCAGGACCGCGGCCCCTGCCTGAACCTGCTCCGTAGCTATACCGAGTACATCGATAATGTCGGCCAGCTTGCCAGCTTTCAGTTGAGCGGCATACTCCTTCAGTAGCGACGCAAGATCCTTGCCCCGGTCTCCTAGTGCGTCGAGCGCATCCGGAGCAACACCCGAAGCACGCAGTTCGTGGATCGTGCTCGCCAATGCCGACGAGAATCCCGGCTTGGCGGCAACGGGGCCGAAGAACTTGAAGCCGGTCTTGTTGCGCGCCTCGAATACGCATCGCACCGCCAACGCGACCGCTCCGGTTGCCGTGAGCGGGGCAAGACCTCGTCGCGCTATCTCTCCACGTCCGACCTGAATGGCAAGCTGAGTGAAGCTGAACCTATGGAGCCCAACGGTAGCACCACTCTGCTGGGCAAGGCCGCGAACAAAGTCGTCAGCGGCGCTGCGAGAGCTGCCAACGATAATAAGCTCACTGTTCGGCGGCAGCTCGTCGATGTAACGCCGTGCCGCCCGCAGTCTTTCAGCCGATGATGCGGATTGGAAGGCCCGTAGCATTGGAATCAGTTATTGTCCGTCAACAGCGTTAAGCCCTCAATGAATTCTGTCCTTTAATCCGAAGCTTAAGGACCGTGTTATGCGGCTTGGTCCGCGTTCGTAGATTCAACAGTTTGCGAGCATGTCAGCAGCGCCCCTTGCGGGACACCGGTGGCGTGGTCTTTGAGGATTCTTGCGACCGTGGTTTTGCCGATGCGGTGGAGCTTCGCGATCTCACGTAGGCTCATGCCGCGAGCACGTTCGCGGCGAATCGCATCGACATCGACTTGGACGGGATTGCGGCCGATGTGTCGGCCTTCGAGCTTGGCACGGCGCATGCCGGCACGTACGCGCTCGATGATGAGCGAGCGTTCGAGTTCGGCGATGGCGCCGATGATGACCATCAAGGCGCGGCCGAGCGGCCCGCCGGTGTCGATCTGCTCGCGGTAGCTGACGAAGGCGACGCCGAAGTGGTTCAGCTCGTCCAGAACTTCGAGGAAGTGGCGGACCGAGCGTGCGAGGCGATCGCAGGCCCAGACGACGACCACATCGAACCTGCCTTTACGGGCTTCGGACATCATCAGGTCTAGGCCGGGGCGCTTGGCCCGGGTGCCGCTGATGCCGTGGTCGATGAAGCGGCCAACGACGTCCCAGCCACGCTGCTGCGCGAGGTGTAGGAGGTCGTGCAACTGCGACTCGGGGTGCTGGTCGAGCGTGGAGACTCGCAGATATAGCGCAGCCCTCATTCATTCTCCTTCAGCTGCAAGTACCGCTCGATGCGGCACAGCTCGAGATGGATCTGCCAGAGGTCTTGCCAGGCGGGGCGGTCCGACATGATCTGTTCGTGGAAGGCAGTAGTGCGGACCATAAGCTGGTGCAAAGCATCTTTAAGCTCCCAGTAGCTCACCGCGACACCTCGAAAGACGATCCCGGCCGGGCCCTAGCCGGCCGGGACGGCGGCGGGCGCTGGGAACGCTCCGCGCGCCTCAATATATCTTAGATAGTATCGTTGTGCAAGTTCGCGCCATCCTACGGGCCCAATGGGTCAAACAGGATGCGGAGATCGCCCAGGCCGAAGGACGCAAAATCCCGCAACTGGGCGAAGGTGGCCGTCTCTACACTGACCAAGGGCTCCAGGCATGGAAGGCAGCCAAGACCCAGCTGGGTTATGGCGACTTCATCCGTTCTCAGGAAATTGCCGAGTTCTTTCACCAGAACAAGCTGAAGCTGCCCGGCGAGGACTCCGCCGTATGGTCGAGCGATGTCGATTACGAAGACGTGAAGCTCAAGATCATCCAGCAGGAAGGCCTCGACATGCACGACTTCAACATCTTCGACGACCGTGCCGCCCTCCTCTGGCGTAAGCCCTGGACCGATGGCATGGCACGCGAGCTGACCAGCGGCGATAACCGATAATCCACAGTTTGAGGAGCTGCGCGACTAGGTTCCTCCCTCCGCGTTGAGCAAAAAATCGTCGCGCACGCGCGCGGGGGCGGCGGTGGGCCGCAGGATCGCGCCCCGCCTCACGCCGGGCGGCTCGGTGGCTGCAACAGGATTCCTTTTTTGGTACAGGGGCTGAAATTTTTTGTGCGGTGTCCGCTGGAGGCAAATCTGCCCCTTCCCGAATGTGGGTGTGACGAGGCGGGGAAGCCGGGTTCCCCCGATGTACTCATGGGAGTTGCAGACCAGTGGATGGCCGGACGAGAGATAATATGGGCCCACCCCTGGCGTGAGCATCTTTTGTGTGCTTCCGTGCTGCCGGTGTGGCTGGGCGGGAAGTTTCAGGGTCTTTTGCTCGTACGCGCCCCGTCTGCGCGCGGTTGATGATGGTAATGCAGAGCCGGGGAACTCCTGGCGGAGCTTGCCGGCGCCAAGTTTGGGGGAATTGGGAGCCTTGCCCTGTTTCGGTATCGGCACCAGCCTAACAGCTGTGCAGCAGCTGGGACCTAAGGAATCCCGGCTGATCCGGCCGCGCTCGGCCGCCTGGCTCAGACCGTCACGACAAGCCGAATCTTCGTCGCCGCCGGCCGCACGATCCGGCGTAGGCCGTGCCCGGAATTGTCACCAAAGCTGGTGTCCACCAGTCGGTGTTCTTCCAGTAGATCGACATCACGGCTCACCGCGCGCGCGTCCCGCCTTAACCGGCGGGCCAGCTGCGCAACCCCCAGCTGCCCCTCTCGCGCCACCGCCAGGACCCGCAGGCGCGCCGGGGAAAGAACACGTATAAGCTCAGCGGGCGCCATTGTTAGCGTAACCTGTTCAACCAGCCCGCCGTCCACCTTGCCCTGCTTCTTCCCGCCACCTCGATCTGACATCCTCGGATCCCTCGAATCGCTCGCGACCCGCCTGCCGTCCAGATA
>Ga0196976_1001451_pt1 | contig 10750 bp, 8 predicted proteins | sample S3v_513CmetaG_FD_148644 | JGI IMG/M metagenome (GOLD analysis project Ga0196976, IMG submission 148644) | Soil microbial communities from Anza Borrego desert, Southern California, United States - S3+v_5-13C | ecosystem: Environmental > Terrestrial > Soil > Desert | place: USA: California...
TGCCCGGCCCGGCCGGACCCTGGCCGGAAGGTCTGCTCGACGCGGTGGCCAGGGGCGACGTCCCGCCGTCGGCCATCGATGACAAGGTGCGCCGGATCCTCCGGCTCGCGGCGCGGGTCGGCGTCCTCGACGGTGTGGCTGCTCTCGCGGCCGGCGCTCCCGCAGGTCCCGGCGGCCGGATCGGCACCTCGTCGGGCGTCGTCGGGCCGGAGGCGACGGGTGTGCGCCTCGCCAGGGAGGTCGCCGCCCGAGGGACCGTCCTCGTCCGCAATGAGGGCGTGCTGCCTCTCGACCGTCCGGCGACGGTTGCGGTCATCGGTCAGAGCGCCGTCGTGGCCCGGACGCAGGGCGGGGGGAGTGCCACGGTGCTGCCGGACCGCACCGTGTCGCCGCTCGACGGCCTGCGCGCGGCGTTCCCGTCCGCGGCCGTCACGCACACGTTGGGTGCGGTGGTGCACGAGGGGCTCTTCCCGCTCGACCGGGCTGACGTGCGGGACCCCGTCACCGGGGAGGCGGGCGTTCGTGTGGTGTTCACGGCGGACGACGGAGCGGTCCTGCTGGACGAGCACCGCCTCGCCACCGATCTCGTGTGGCTGGGTGACGTGCCGCCCGGCGCCGCGCAGCTGGAGCTGGTGACGGACCTGACGCCCACGTCGGCCGGTCCGGTCGAGCTCGGCGTGCAGGGTGTCGGCTCGGTCCGGATGGAGGTCGACGGCGCGACCCTCGTCGAGGCGGAGCTGGTCACCGCGACCGATGACGTCGGCGCGGTCCTGCTCTCGCCGCAGCACGCGGCCGCCCGGGTCGACCTCGATGCCGACCGCCCGTACCGCGTGCGCGTGGTCAACCGGCTCGCCCACTCGGACGCGCCCCTGCGCATCGTGGCCCTGACACTCGGCTCCCGACCGGTGCCGGAGGCCGCCGACGTGCTCATCGCCGACGCCGTGGAGGCAGCCCGCGCGGCCGAGGTCGCCGTCGTCGTGGTCGGGACGAACGCCCAGGTCGAGTCCGAGGGCTTCGACCGCACGTCCCTGGCGCTGCCGGGCCACCAGGACGCCCTGGTGCACGCCGTCGCGGCTGCGAACCCCCGAACCGTCGTGGTCGTGAACTCGGGGGCTCCGGTGCTCGTGCCGTGGCGGCACGAGGTCGCCGCCATCGTGCTCGCCTGGTTCGGCGGGCAGGAGGCCGGCACCGCGCTCGCCGACGTCCTCACCGGCGCGGTCGAGCCGGGCGGGCGCCTGCCCACGACGTGGCCGGGCACCGAGCTGGACGTGCCGGTGCTCGGGACCCGGCCCGTCGACGGGGTGCTGCGGTACGAGGAGGGGGTGTTCGTCGGATACCGGGCATGGCAGCGGCTGGACCGGGTGCCCGCGTTCCCCTTCGGCTTCGGCCTCGGGTACACGATGTGGGAGCACGGCGGCGTGACCGTGGAGGACGCCGACAACGGCGGGGTCGTGGTGGGGGTCGACGTCACCAACGTCGGTGATCGGGCCGGTCGCGAGGTGGTCCAGGTCTACCTGAGCCGGCCCGACTCGGCCGTCGAGCGTCCGCTGCGGTGGTTGGCCGGCTCGGCCGTGGTCGACGTCGAGCCCGGCGCCCGTGCCCGCGTCGAGGTTCCCGTTCGGCTGCGGGCGTTCCAGCACTGGGACGAGGCCGACCGCGCCTGGGCGCTCGAGCCGGGGGAGTTCACCGTCGTCGTGGCACGGCACTCCGCCGCCGACGGCATCGCGGTGCCCGTGCTCCGCTGACGTCGGGCCGGGGGCTCCGGAGCGCGGCAGGACGCCAGTCGTCCCGCTCTGGCGGGTGCATCGGCAGGGCTGCCTCATCTGCCTGCGGCTCCTGCGTCGGCGCGTGCCTCCACGCCTGCGGTGCCCGCGCCGACGTGCGCCTGCGCGGGTAGAGCCCCAGGGGACGGGCGCCCGTCCGCGACAACGGTCCCGTCGCTCCGGGCGAGCACGTAGCGGGCGCGCCCGGTCCCTGGCGGTGCCTGGTTCCGCGGGATCATGTGCCGGGTGGCGGTGAGCTCGAGCCGGTGGATCTCGTGGTGGTGGAACGAGCAGACCAAGGCTCCGCAGTCGACCGACGTCTCGCCGCCGTCCCGGTCCCACCAGCGGAGGTGATGGACCTCGCACCATCGCGGCGGCCTGTCGCAGCCGGGCCACAGGCATCCGCCGTCGCGGGCGATTACGGCGCGCCGCTGCTCACCGGTGTACGTGCGGGCGGTCCGGCCGAGGTCGACGGGCACGCCGGTCGCGTCCGTGACGATGCGTGTGACCTGACAGTCGCAGAGCGCGCGGGCCACCTCGCTCGGCGGTACGGGAGTGCCGTCCTCCAGTGCGACCGGGTCCACTCCCGTCGGGACGTGGGACACCCACCCGGCGGCGTCGCCCCCGATCTCAGCGCGCGCGGCTCGCAGGGCCGCCCACGTCTCCGCCGTCATGATGAACGACACGTGAGGCCGCACCGCGGCGCCCGAACCCGTCTCGGGCAGGCTCAGCAGCGTGTCGGCGAGGGCCTCGAGGGCATCAGCTCGGCGCTGCTCGGACGACCGGTCGTCGTCGGCGGCCGGCCGTCCGCCGACCGCCTCCAGAGCGAGCCTCAACCGATGCCCGGCCATGCGATCGAGTCGTCCCGTGATGCGCGTGCCGTCGCGCCCGTCCACCACATTCAGGTAGCGGGCCACGCGCTGTGCCTGGTGATCCCGCTCCACGCCGCCCTGGTCGACCTCGGCCGCCCACACCGCCGCGGACCGGGCGAAGCGCCCGGCGTCCATCCGCCGAGCCATCCCGACCAGCTGCGCCTGGCCCTGCGGAGTAGCCAGCGCCTCCCGGACTGACTCCGACCCACCGGCCGCCATGCTCGCCACGGCGTCCAGGTGCTCGACGGACACCTCGCCGGCCTCCGCAGCGGCACGCATCGCGGGCATAGCCTGCAAGGCATCACCGCGGCGGGTCTCGGCGCCGGCCGCACGGATGCCCGACCTCGACGTCCTCGACCGCCACGCCTCGAACGTGGCGTCACCCGAACCTCGCCAGGTGCCCGCGTCCCGCTCCGCGGTCAACGCGAGGGCACGGGCGGTGATGAGGGCCGTGATCGTGCGGTCTGCCTCAGCGACGAAGTGGCGCCGCTCGGCCTCGGTCCACGTCGCGGCTCGCCGGGCCGCCGAACCGGCCACGGCAGCTGCGGCGCGCAGGAGCTGTAGGGCCTCCGTGGCCGCCGCTGCGCTCAGGACCTGGGGCGGCAGGGGCGCGGTGGCGAGGCGCTCGCCCACCGTCACTGCCGTCATCGAGGTCCTCCTGGTGATCGAACGTGTGTTCGAACGCTACCAGGAATGGGCCGAAAGGGACAAGTGCCCCGGCACCTTCACGGTGAACCCGCGAACGGCCGCCGCGTTCACGGTGAACCGCGAACGGTCACCGCGGCCGCGTTGTCAGTCGACCCGGACGTCACCGTCCTCGAGCGATCCGGTCACGGGTCCATCGGGGTGCCAGGCGATGCACAGGCCGGTCCGGTCACCCTGCGCCCAGCTCGACTCGGACGGCGTCCACACGACGGGCTGGAACCCGAGGTCGAGGGAGGTGCGGTCCATCTCGCACCAGGCGGCCACCTCGTCGTCGACGGCGTCCTGGCCTGGCCACTCGTCCGCCTGCAGGGAGTGCGCGCCGACCACCTGTGCCTCATGAGGCTCCGAGCAGGGGACGAGCGTCACGCGCCCCACGGAGCCGTCCTCGGGGACCTCCTCGATGCAGTGGCCGGTGCGCACCTGACGGGTCGTGGCGCCGGTCTCCCCGGTGATCTCGCCGAGCTCCCGGGTCCGGTTCCAGTTGACGAACCACGCGACGCCGCCACCGACCAGCACGAGGACGAGGACGCCGATGGCGAGCAGGAGGAAGAGCCGGGTGTGCCCCTTCCGGGGGGTGGTGGCCTCGGCGGGCGCGTTCCACCCGGGCGCGTAGTAGGCCTCCTGCGGGTAGTAGCCCGGCCCCTGGGGCGCGCCCGGCATCGGGCGGCCGAAGCCCCCAGCGGCGCCGGCCGGCGGGTGGCCGGGCGACGGCGCAGGTGGCCCGTAGGGTCCCGGCGGCCCGTACGGCATACCCGGCTGCCCGTACGGCGCGCCTTGCTGCCCGTAGGGAGCTCCAGGCGGTCCGTACGTCACGGGGCCGCCGGGCTGCGCAGGCCACGTCGCCTGGCCCGGCGACGCGCCGCCAGGCTGCGCAGGCCACGCCGCCTGGCCTGGCGACGCGACCGGTCCGGGAGGAGCCGCCGGACCGGCCTCCGGACGGGCAAAGCCGGTCCCCGGTGCCGTCACCGGGGGTGCAGCGGCCTCGGCGGCGGGGGGCACGGCGGGCGCGGAAGCCGCCGCCCCCTCCGAGTCCGACGCCTCCGCGTCGTCCTCGGTGCTGACCCGTCCCAGCGACTCCGAGATGCGCTCGTCCACGGTCTGGACGGTGCTGTCGTCCGCCACCTCCGGGACGGAGTCGTCCGCCGGCGCCTCCGGCCCGGCGCCGTCTTCCGCCGGCACCGCCGGCGACGCCGGCGCCTCGGGCTCGACGCGGTCGTCCGGCGGGACCGTGGCGCGGTCGTCCTCAGGCGGCACGGGGCCGGACGGCGGAGGCGGAGGCGGAGGAGGCGGCGGGATGGCCATGAGGGGAACCTAGCGCGCCGGTCAGGCTGCCGGGAGCGCCTGCGGTCAGTGGCGCCAAGCGACGGCGGCGGTCAGTCCGTCAGATCGAGGACGACGGGGACGTGGTCCGACGCGCCCTTGCCCTTCCGCTCCTCGCGGTCGATCGTCACCCCGGTGACCCGCGGCGTCAGCGCCGGAGACGTCCACGCGAAGTCGATGCGCAGGCCCTTGTTCTTGGGGAAGCACAGCTGCTGGTAGTCCCAGTACGTGTACTTGCCCTCGTCCGGGATGAAGCGCCGCGTGACCTCGGTGAACCCCACGCCCTCGAAGGCGAAGAACGCCTCGCGCTCCGGAGGTGTCACGTGCGTCTGGCCGTCGAACGCGGTGACGTCCCAGACGTCCGTGTCCAGCGGGATGACGTTCCAGTCGCCGACCAGCGCGACCTGCGCGGACGGGTCGCCCAGCAGCGGGTCCACCCACGTCTCGGCGGCCTCCTTGAGCGAGTCCAGCCAGTGCAGCTTGTACGCGTAGTGCGGGTGCTCGGGGTGCCGGCCGTGCGGCACATACAGGCTCCAGACGCGGACGCCGCCGCACGTGGCGCCCAGGGCGCGCGCCTCCACCACGGGGTCGGGGTCCCCGAAGCGCGGCTGGCCCGGGAAGTGCGGCTCGACGTCGGCGAGGCCCACGCGGGACGCGATCGCGACGCCGTTCCACTGGCTGGTGCCGATGTGGGCGACCTCGTAGCCCGCCGCCTCGAACACCGAGTACGGGAACTGCGCGTCGGAGCACTTGGTCTCCTGGAGGGCCAGCACGTCGGTGCCAGTGCGTTCCAGCCATGCCACGGCGCGGTCCGCGCGGGCTCGGATCGAGTTGATGTTCCACGTCGCCAGCCGCATGAGGCTCACGCTACCGGGCGCGGCCGACACGTAGGCTGACCGCATGGCAACGGCATTGATCACGGGTGCGAGTGCCGGTCTCGGGCTGGAGTTCGCCTGGCAGCTGGCCACCGCCAAGCACGACGTCGTCCTGGTCGCCCGGGACGCCGAGCGCCTCGAGCGCCTCGCCGGCCAGCTCCGCGCAGCCGCCGGCGTGCGGGCCGAGGTGCTGCCCGCCGACCTCTCGGACCGCGACCAGACCGAACGCGTCGCACAGCGGCTGCGGTCGATCGACCGGCCTGTCGGCCTCCTCGTGAACAACGCGGGGTTCGGGCTCGGGCAGCCGTTCGTGGGTGGTGACCTGACCGCCCACGAGCGCGGCCTCGACGTCATGGTCCGCGCCGTCATGGTCCTGGCCCACGCAGCAGCAGGCGCCATGGTCGAGCGCGGGCGGGGCGCGATCCTCAACGTCTCGTCCGTCGCGGCCCTGACTGCGGTCGGCACGTACTCCGCCGACAAGGCCTGGGTGCGCGTGTTCACGGAGGCGCTCGCCGTCGAGCTGCGGGGCACGGGGGTCACGGCCACCGCCCTCTGCCCCGGCCTGACGCACACGGAGTTCCACGAGCGTGCCGGCCTCACCCGTGGGGTGCCCGAGCTGGCGTGGCTGAACGCCGACGCCGTCGTCTCGGCCGCGCTCGCCGACGTCCGTCGTGGCGCCGTCATCTCCACGCCGAGCCTCCGCTACGGCGTCCTGTCCGAGGTCGTCCGGCTGCTGCCGCGCGCCGCCGTCCGGGCGCTGTCCAACGACAAGCGCTTCGGCCTCGCCGACGCCACCCCGCCCGACGACGCAGCCGCCGACGACGACGAGCAGGTCGCGACCGACTGACTTGACCGACTCGACGGACTCCGCGCCGGCAGCACACGGGCCGCGGCGGACGGCACCGTCGCGGCGCGACCCCCGCCAGTAGCCTGGGCGCCGTGACGAGCCCCAGGGACCAGCTCCGCGACCTCATCGCCGACCTCGCCGTGGTGCACGGGGAGGTGACCCTCGCCTCCGGCCGGACCGCGCAGTACTACGTGGACCTGCGGCGGGTGACGCTCCACCACCGCGCCGCCCCGCTCGTCGGCCACGTCATGCTCGACCTGCTCGAGGAGGCCGGGTACGGCACCGCCGAGATCGACGCCGTCGGCGGCCTCACCCTCGGCGCGGACCCCGTCGCGACGGCGCTCCTGCACGCGGCGGCGTCGCGGGGCCAGGACCTCGACGCGTTCGTCGTCCGCAAGGAGGGCAAGGCGCACGGGCTGCAGCGCCGGATCGAGGGCCCCGACGTCGCAGGACGGCGCGTCGTCGCGGTCGAGGACACGTCCACGACGGGCGGTTCGGTGATGACGGCGGTCGACGCCCTGCGCGAGGCGGGGGCCGACGTCGTCGCCGTCGCCGTGATCGTCGACCGCAACACGGGCGCGCGGGAGCGGATCGAGGCCGAAGGCCTGCCGTACCTGTCGGTCTTCGGGCTGGACGACCTCGGTCTGGTGTGACGTTCCGCCGCCGAGCGGACCGGGGTTCTGCCACCCTCGGCTCATGGCGCCACCGACCGGCGCCGATGAAGCAGACGTGAGCGCCGCCGGGCGGGCGCCGGAGGAGGGCATCTGACGTGGACGTCTCCGCGGTCATGCCGCTGCTCATGTTCGTCGCGGTCCCGGTCTTCATCGGGCTGGCGATCTGGTGGCAGATCAAGCAGACCAAGGCGAACCAGGCGTGGGCGGCGTCGGTCGGCTGGCAGTACCTGGGCACCGACCCGACGCTCACCGAACGGTGGCGCGGGACGCCGTTCGGCGTCGGGCACGGGCGGCGGGTCTCGCAGCTGATGGTGGGGCCGTTCCAGGGGCGCGCCGCGATGTCGTTCGCGTACCGGTACTCGACGGGCTCCGGCAAGAACGAGAGCACGTACACCTTCCACGTCGTCGCGATGGCGCTGCCCGCGTACCTGCCGAACCTGCAGCTCACCCCGGAGAACCTGGGCGACCGCATCGCCAAGACGTTCGGCTGGCAGGACATCGAGTTCGAGTCCGACGACTTCAACCGGGCCTGGCGTGTGCAGGCAGGCGTGGTCAAGTTCGCGCACGACGTGCTGCACCCCCGGACGATGGAGCGGTTGCTGCGTCCGGACGCCGCGCGGCTGAGCCTGCGGATCGAGGGCACGGACATGCTCTGCTGGACGGCGGGCGGCGCCAGCTGCGACGTCATCGCCGCGCGCCTGCAGGTGCTCAAGGCCGTGATCGACGCCATCCCCCGGTACGTGTGGTTGGACCACGGCTACGACCCCGGCTACGGCCCGGACAGCTCGAGCGGCGCCCCACCGGCCGGCCGGCCTGGCGTCCCCGCGATGCCGCAGCTCCCCACCCCTCCGCCGACGACGCCGCCAGCCGCGCCCATGCCGCCGACGACGCCGCCAGCCGCGCCCATGCCGCCGACGACGCCGCTCCCACCCGCCGACCTCGGGTCGCCGTACCGACCCCCGACCGACCTCACCTGATCGCTACGATCAGGCACACCCGCACCCTGGAGGCCCCGTGGACGCCGTCGGCATCGCCCTGCTCGTCATCCTCGCGATCGTCGTCATCGCCGTGCTGTGGGGGGTCGCGACGTACAACGGCTTCGTGCGGCTGCGCAACCTCGTGCAGGAGGCGTGGCGGCAGATCGACGTCGAGCTGCACCGTCGCCACGACCTGATCCCCAACCTGGTCGACACGGTCAAGGGCTACGCCGCCCATGAGCGGGCCGTCTTCGACGAGGTCACCGCGGCCCGCGCCGCCGCCGCGTCGCCGGGTGCCAGCCCCGCCACGCAGGCGGCCCAGGAGAACGTCCTCACCCAGGCCCTCGGTCGGCTGTTCGCGGTCGCGGAGGCCTACCCGCAGCTGCGGGCGAGCGACAACTTCATGGCCCTCCAGGCCGAGCTCACGAACACCGAGGACCGCATCGCGGCCGGCCGACGCTTCTACAACGCCAACGTGCGCCAGCTGAACACGAAGGTCGAGACCTTCCCGTCGAACCTCATCGCGGGGTGGTTCTCCTTCACGCGCGCCGAGTACTTCGAGGCCGAGGACCCGGCCGTGCGCGCCGTCCCGCGGGTCGACTTCGGCGCTGCCGGCGCCTGAGCCGGGCCGCCCGTTCGGGGCGCGCGCACCGGGCGCGAAATTCCACCCGAAAGGACCAGCCCGAACCCCGATTGCGCAGGTCACCGCGCTTCTACACTCCGGTCGATGGGACGACGACGTCCCGGACCCGGAGGTGGTCACCGTGGCAGCGCAGGAGGGTGTCGGACGCTGTCGGCGAGGCGGGTGCAAGGCCTCCGAGGGTGGGTGACGACGGCGGTCGGTGCGCTCCTGCTCGCCCTGGTACCCGCCCCGACGGTTCACGCGGCGGGGACCGGCTCGATCACCGGAACGGTGACGGGCGCCGGCGGCGCAGGGGTGGCGAACGTCGTCGTGCACGCGTGGGTGCTCGGCTCGTCGCCGATGCGCGACGGGTGGGCGACGACGGCGGCCGACGGCACGTACACGATCACCGGGCTGGAGGCCGACGACTACGTCGTGAACTTCAGGACCGGTGACTTCAACCTCCCGTACGTGAACGCGTACCACCCGGACGTGTTCGACATCAACGAGGCGGTGCCCGTCGAGGTGGGCAGCGGCCCCGTCACGGGCATCGACGCAGCACTCACCCTTGGCGCGACGATCTCCGGGACCGTGACGGACGAGACGGGACCCATCACGGACGCGACCGTGAACCTCTTCCGCCAGGACGGCACGGTGGGGAGCGCGGCGCAGGGTCTGCAGCCCGGCGGCGTCTTCGAGTTCCGGCGGCTGCCGGCCGGCACGTACGTGCTGCGGACGGGCGGCACCGGGTACCGGACCGAGTTCTACGACGACGCGACATCGGCCAGTGGGGCGACCCTCCTGACGCTGACGGCGGGTGAGACCCGCAGCGGGCTGTCGGTCAGCCTCATGTCGGTCGGGTCGATCTCGGGCACGGTGACGACCGAGCAGGGCGCACCGATCGCGGGCATGCCCATCCAGATCTGGGTACCAGGGCGCGGCGACTCCTACACCGCCACGACGGCCGCGGACGGGACCTACACGATCTCCGGCGTCCCGGCCGGTGAGTACCTCCTGCAGTTCCAGACGTGGGCGGTGCCCGGGCACGCCGACGAGTACGTGAACGAGTGGTGGAACGACAGCCGGAGCTTCGGCACCGCCACACGGCTCGTGCTCACGCCCGGCGAGCGCAGGACGGGCGTGGATGCCGACCTCGAGCTGGCCGCCTCGATCTCCGGCACCGTGCGGGACGGCTTCGGTACGGCCCTGCCCGCCCCGGGCACGACCGTCTACGCGACGTCGACGACGACCAGCTGGACCACGACCGCCTCACCGAACGCCTCCGGCAACTTCACGCTGGCAGGGCTGCCGGCGGGCACGTACCGGATCCTGACCATGTCCACCGGGCACCCGACCGAGTACTACGACGACGTCCTCGACGACCCCGACGACCCGCCCCGCCGGCCTCCGCCACGCTCGTCACGGTGACCAACGGGCAGGCCGTCACGGGTCTGCAGATCGAGATGGAGTGGCTCAGCGGCATCCGTGGCACCGTTCGGGACCACACCGACCAGCCGATGGCAGGGGTGACCGTGACCCTCGCCGGTGCCGCCGGGCTGCGCACCGTCACCACGGCCGCTGACGGCACCTACGAGGCGTCCGTCCCACCCGGCGCGTACACCGTCACGGCGTCGTCGACCGATCCCCTGTTCCCCGCGGCGGTGCGGCCGGGCCAGGTCGACGTCACGACCGACACCTGGGCGTCGGGCGTCGACATCGCGATGGTCCCGTACGGGACGATCACGGGCACGGTGACCGACCCCACCGGGGCCCCGGTGGCGGACGCGGGCGTCACCGCGACGTCCACGGGTACCGGGTGGGCGTCGTCGGCGTCGACCGGCCCGGACGGCACCTTCACGATCTACGTCGACGCCGGGTCGTACGTGGTCGACGTGGTGCCACCCGACGCCACGTTGCTGCCCGAGTACTACGACGACGCCACTGCCGCGACCGCCGACCCGGTCGCCGTGACAGCCGGGGAGACGACGGGCGGTGTCGACGTCGAGCTCGCCTGGGCCGCCACGTTCACCGACGTCGTGGAGGGCCAGGCGTTCTTCCGCGAGATCACGTGGCTCGCGGGCGCGGGTATCACCAC
>Ga0196976_1001452_pt1 | contig 10746 bp, 9 predicted proteins | sample S3v_513CmetaG_FD_148644 | JGI IMG/M metagenome (GOLD analysis project Ga0196976, IMG submission 148644) | Soil microbial communities from Anza Borrego desert, Southern California, United States - S3+v_5-13C | ecosystem: Environmental > Terrestrial > Soil > Desert | place: USA: California...
GGCGACAACGAAGAAATACTTGACCGTGGCGAGTTGAGAGGGAGTGGGATTCAGGCCGAGAAGCGGATCGCGTCTAGGCACGTCACTGTGCTCGGGTTCCTGCTTCTTCGAGGCGAAGTACCAGACCATGCCACCAACGCCCGCGAGCAGTAAAACGAAGCTCACGACGCTCCAGACAATCGCGGAGCCCGTTGGACGATTGCCGACGAGCGGTTCGTGAGGCCAGTTCTGTGTATAGGTGATGTTCTGATTGGGCCGGTTCGTCGATGCTGCCCATGCGGTCCACCAGAAGAATGAGGCCATTTCCTTCTGCTTCGTGGTGTCGGTGAGTGCTCCCTTGGGGATCGCGTATTCACTCCGGCCGTTGCCGAAAACGTCGCCATAGTAGTTGGCCAGGTGCGCATAAGCTTCGGCCCGGAGCGGGTTCACCGTAATAGTGTCGGCCGCCGCGTCGTAGGTGTTGGTGCGCATCGTCTGTTCGAGGCGCGCCCGCAGTGCGGCTTTTTGTTCAGCGGGCAGGGATTCGTAACTCGAAGCGCCCTGCTGCTGGGCCCACTTATCGAGGATGAACACGGATTCACGATGTAGATAGTCAGCGGTCCAGTCGGGTGCGACGTAAGCTCCGTGTCCCCAAATTGACCCGATCTCCTGGCCACCGATGGACTGCCAGACGTTCTGGCCGTTGCGAATGAATTCCCCGGTGAAAAGAGTTTGGCCGTCAGAGGTGACGACCTTTGACGGGATGGGCGGGGCGGTCTTGATCCCCTCGTAACCCACAAAGCCGAGAACGGCAAAGGAGGCGACGAGTATGACCCCCAGGGCTATCCATAATTTGCGGTATTCCACTTTGTAGAGCTCCTTAGACGGCGAATGAACGGCGGGCGGGATGCTCTCCCGCTTCAAACTTTCTACTGTGATTGCTCCATCGCGATTGCACGCGGATGGAGGATGTTGTTCTCGAGGTGGATGTGCTGGTGCAGATCAGCTTCGAATTCGATGAGTCCCTGGTACAGCGCCTTGTAAGACATGCAGGCGTCTTCGGGAAGCTTGTAGTTGTTCGTCACCTCTCGGAGGCGGCGGAGAGCTTCCCCGGCCCCGTCATGCTCAACTTCCATCATGTGGATGGGGTTCTGCACAGTCCCGAAGCAGGAGGACGGCGGTACAGCCGTTTTCTCTATCCTCGCCTCTTCCATGCGCTCCACGTAAGGAAAGAGAATCTGCTCCTCCTTCATGAGATGCATCGTGAGTTCCTGCGCGAGAGCGGCGAATATGTTGAGCACTTCAGCGGTTTCTGGATGCGAGGGACCATGCTTGCTGGCCACCTTGTTGACGAGTTGACCGAGGCGCGGGAGTTCGTTTTTCACGAAAACATGGTGCGTGCTGCAGATGTGTGCCATCAGGTCGGAAAGCGATTCCTTGCTCCAGTCCCGGGCAGTCGTGGAGGTCTCGCGCGAGTTCTCCGCTGTCGCGAGGTCAGCAACGACGGTTTCGACGGACAGCTTCGCCGACTGGCAGGCTTCGTCGAGCGTGCGATGTCCGCCACAGCAGTAGTCAATTCCGAGCTTTTCGAACACGCGCGTGGCCGACGGGATCTCGACGGCCAGTTCGCGGACAGTCTTTGCGGTATCTACGGTCATTTCCTCACCCCACTTCAAAATCTTGTCGACCTGACGCTGATCGGCTCTCCGGCGCCGTTGCGCCGGAGATGCCTCATCAGGAGGTCGCATCGTCGGGGATCCGGCAAGAGCGCAGTGCACAGGCCCTCGACGAAGTCCAATTTAAGGTCACCGGACTCCCGGCAATATGACTTAAGTCACGCGCTGGCAAATATCGCCAATCGATACGTTTCAAGGTCGAACGGGCGGGTTGTCCCGGAAGGAGAGTCACGGGACGACCCGCTGGAAGGGTGGAGAGAAGCTGCCGGCGCTAGTCGCTGGAATCGAGCAGCGCCTGCAGCTTCTTAAGATCGGGAATGACGATCTCGCGTCCATCCATGCGGATGAGGCCTTCGGCCTGGAACCGGCTCAGATTACGCGAGACGAGTTCGCGGACGGTGCCGATCTGAGCTGCGAGTTCCTGATTGTGCGCTGGGAGGGTGATCTCGTGCCCCTGGTGGCCCTTCTTGCCCTCCGACTTGGCGAGCCGGACAAGCAGCGCTGCGAGACGCGAACGGACGGTAGTAAACGAAAGCTCTTCGATGATGCCGACCAGACGGCGGAGACGCGCTCCAACTACCCTTAAAACTTTGAGCGCAACTTGCGGGTGTTGCAGGCAGAGGGCCTGAAAGTCCTGCTTGCTCACAAAGAGCAGAGTGGTGTCGTTGAGGGCTTCAGCGGACGCCGGATAGCTCCCGCCATCGAACACAGGGAGTTCTGCGATTGAGCCGCCAGGGCCATCGATCGAGAGCACCTGTTCCCTGCCACTGGCAGAACTCTTGAAAATGCGAACGTTGCCGGATTGGATGACGAAGAATCCGGCGCAGGGTTCGCCTTCGGAGAAGATCAATTCTCCCGGACTGAAGCGGCGCTCAAGGACACGGGCGGTGAGGAAGGAGAATTCCTGGTCCGTCAGTCCGGAGAACATCTGGACCTGGCGAAGAGTATCCGCGGGCGTTTGTTTGGTCGGGGACATCGCCAATATTCTAACTTGTAGGCGGGATCGCGTGCTTCGAAGACTCGCATTGGAGCTGCGAACCGGCTCGGACGGCGCAACTGGGCTGAGGTCGATATAAGAAACAGTCGTGCTTAAGCGCCCGGTTCTTTGAGTTGGAGAGCAGCCTAAGGACGAACATAAAAACTTGCGATCAGGAGCACTGCGAACGTGATCGTGTGCAGTAGTTCAGTGATGCCGAGCCAGTGCAGTTGCAGGGGCTCGGCCTTCCGGAAGAACCACCATACTCCGCGCACCACGACGGGCACGAAGGCGAGCGCCGCAAAGGGGGGGAAAAATCCAAGGCCAGCGACCCACGTCACTACAACGAGCATCGCAAACTGGCCGAGGAAGAACGCGTGTGCCCGTGAGAACTTTTCAGCGAAGCCAGAAAGGCGCGAATTGTGCAGTCGCGTCTGCACGAAATGAATCTGGTCTCCCGCGAAAAGCCAATTTGCCGCCCAGACCACCACCGCCCGCTCATCCAGCTGGCCAGCGGTGACGCAGTAGGCGCCTGCTCCAGTCGACGTGAGTCCGATGGCGCCGATCATCTGCGCCGCCATCCGCATGCGGCGACCGAACAGTTTTACGGCTCCCTGAAGTGCAAAGGCCGTGCCGGCAACGGCCCCGACCACCAGCAATCCATAGTTGCGCCCTCCCCAGAAGAGGCCAGCGAGCGACAGTGCCGCGATGGCTCCAATGGCGACTGCGGCTCTGATTACGGTGCGGCGTTCACTCGCGCTCTGCACCCGCATCGGCGAAGTGCCCAGCCAGCTTTCGACTGGAGTGCGTAGCCAGAAGAGAGCGACGGAAGCCGTCAGAAACAACAGCAGCCCAGAGAACTGGCTGCCGCGGGGCATGCCAATGCATGCGCCGGTCACTAGCGGCACGAGCAGCAAGCCCCAAGCGCCGTGTTCGCGCGGAACCACTAGTGCGCGTGTACGGCCTGTGTTTACGTTGCGAAGTTGCCCAACCATCTCAGCCATGTTAGCCCCCCGGCACAAGATATTCGTGGGACACCTGGACGTTCGCCGGATTGGCGAACGTAGTACTGCGCTCCATCTTGAGAATCGATGTGACTACCAGTCGCCGGTCCCCACAGCCTGGCGATGGCATTGGAGGACCGCACGTCTCGCTAACTAAGCGAGGGAGGAGGCACGGCGGTCCTCCACGATTTAGCGAATGTCGATGGCTTTCGATATCTGGCCCGACGTCGGCAGGCGCGCTGCCCCGTACTGCAAGCTCTATGCCTTGCTGGTCTCCGCTTTGTACGCCTTCGGCTCGTACACGCAGAAGGGTTCACTCGCCATGAAGTCGCCTGTGGCGGCATACGCACGTGCACGGCAGCCCATGCATACGTGGCGGAATTCGCAGCAGCCGCACTTCCCTGTCAATTTGTCGTCGTCGCGCAAGGTCTGGAACACGTCGGCATTGTTCCAGATGTCGGCAAAGGTCTGCTTGCGCAGATCGCCCGCGAGCGTCGGCAGATATCCGCATGGGAAGACTTCTCCCTCGTGGGAGATGAAGCAGACCCCAGTACCGGCCAGACAGCCTTTCGTGACGGCTGACATACCGTCCGGATGTCCACCCGGGTGTCCGCCCGGATGCCCGGCGTGTCCGGCGCGTGCGGGCTGGCCTTGCACGAAGGAAATGCCGGTCGAGCCTGGCATCGTCATGTCAACAGGGCCTATGGCGGCAGCATCGGCGGAATGGCTGACTGGGGCCGCGCCATAGCCGCCCGCCTTGCGCTCGGCAACCCGGCGCTGGCGAACAACGCGGAAGTAGTGCGGTGCGCAGGTGGCTTTCAATTCGATGTCGCCTGCCTGCGACTGATCGTAGAACCAGTTCAGGATCCGTTCGTACTCGTCCGGCGGAACCATTTGTTCAGCCGCGATATCCACACCGCAGCCAACCGGTACCAGCAGGAACGTGTGCAGCGCGTCGGCGCCGAGGCCGCGAACCATCTCGAGCACTTCGGGCAATTGGGCTGCATTATGCCGGGCGATTGTCATGTTGATCTGCACCGGCATTCCGAGTTCCTTCAGGTTCCGGAACCCGTAGATGGCGGCGTCGAACGCGCCGGGGATACCGCGGAAGGAGTCGTGAACATCAGCATTCGCACCGTCAAGCGAGATGGAGACACGCTTGATGCCAGCGTCGACGATCTTTCGGACGATTTCTTTGGTGACCAGAGTCCCATTCGTCGCCAGGGCGACGCGCAGACCGCGCTCCGTGCCGTACCGCGCAAGCTGGAAGATGTCAGGACGATACAGGGGCTCGCCGCCGCTGAGGACCAGAATGGGGCTCCCTGACTCTGATATCTGGGTGATGATATCCAGCGCCTTCGGGGTGGAAAGGTCCGTAGGAGAAGCCAGTTCTGTCGCCGTCGCGCGGCAATGGATACAACGGAGATTACATCCCTTCGTTACCTCCCAAAAAATCAGCCGCGGTTTGTATTCCTGGGCTTTCGCCACTCCACTGGTGGGGGCCATCCTAGTCTCCTCGCTTCGCAGCCGGGTTTCCTTGACTGCGAACTCAAGATAGAGGCTGTATGACCATAGAGGCCGTGATTCGAGTCACGACTATTTGTGACCGGGGTCACTCCAGATTTCGAGAGAGTCAGGTCCGCCGAAATAACCCCTATGCAGGGCGCCTCAAGTTGACAGCTTGGCGGCCGGAACGCCCGCAATGTCCGGTGCCCTGATTCTGCAGACCCGGCGGGTTACACTTTGAAGAGCAAACGAGGGTGGCTCTATGTACCACTACGACGTTGAAACGGCTCTCCAGGAATTGAAAGAAGACGCAGTACTTCCGAACCCGGTACATATGCGGGATATGTTGCTGCGCGCCCATCTGAGCGCGGACCGGTCGCTGGAACTGAACCGTATATTTGTCGAATACCAGAAGCGATTCGGCGAGTTGCAAAAGCTCGGGGATGAACTTCTGCAAAAGCTGGCCGAGTCCTCCAGCTAGCGATTGGCGTATCCGAGGGCCTTCTGATCGGTCGCGCGCCCGCTCGCTATCGACGTGCTTGGGCGGGCACCATGCGAGCTGACCTGGTGCTCCTGGAGCCTCGCCGACACGTGACTCAACGCGACGTCGGCCTCGGTCTCCTGGCGCTCTGCTCCCTTGTCTTCTGGATGCAGCCTTGCCCACACGCGTGCCAGCAAGGAGTTCATTCGGGCGAGGCTGGCCTCGCGCTGGAGTTGCTCGCATCGAGCGCAGGCGCTACGGCCTCCACCAGCAGGGCCGGACGGGCGAGCAAGTGCCCTGGTGCCGCGCGTCTTCGGCGTGCGGTGCGGGAAATCCTCAACAAGTCCAACGAGCGCATCACCGAGAAGGTGCGGATCAAAGGAATCCACGGCGAGAATGATGTCGGCTAGTACCTTGGTACCTTCGTCCGCGCGGCGCTTATCGCTCAGGGCAATGATGCCGATTTCCGGGAAGCGCCGGCGTACGAAATTCAGCAGGTCGAAGCCCGCCAGGTTGGGCAGCGCGGCGTCCGAAATGATGACACGGGGCATGACATGGTAGATCTGGCGAAGGGCGTCGATACCGTCCGTTGCGGGGAACGCCTGAAATCCACGGCCCTCCACAACACCGCAAACCACATCGCGGAACGCCGGGTAATCCGTAACTACCATCACGCGCAAGCCTGACATGGGCCTCTCCTACACCGAAACTGAGAAAACTCTCAACGGGTAGTGACGCCCGGGGCGGAAGCGTTTCTAGGCAGGCTGAGGAAATTGCAATGGAAATCGCGGGTTTGGGCAAAGGGGCGGCCCGGAAAGGTCTAGGAACGGGGTTGCAAAACGTGTGCCCGGATTCGCGAGTTCATTGATAGTGCAGATTTCAAACGATATACTCACGTCCGACCTGAATGCTTGGGGGCCCCTTGGAGCTGTTCTCTTTCGACGACTCTTATTTGCAGCGGCTCAAGGCCGGTGATCCCGACGCCCAGCAGCATTTTGTCTCCTATTTCAGCGAACTGATCCTGATCAAGTTGAGGGCGCGTCGACTTCACCCGGACGTGATTGAAGACATTCGGCAGGAGACGTTTGCGCGCGTGCTGGCGATTCTTCGCAAGGACGCAGGCGTGCAGCACCCGGAACGCTTCGGGGCATTCGTCAACTCCGTGTGCAACAACGTGTTGCTGGAGCAGTATCGGTCGTCCGCACGGACCGAGAACATGAACGAGGAGTTCGATCCACCTGACACGACGATCGATATGGACCGGGCTCTGGTTACGGAGGAATCTCAGCGTCGGGTTAACTCCGTGCTTTTGCGGATGACAGAGCGCGATCGGCGCCTGATACGGGCGATCTTCTTGGAGGACGCCGATAAGGACGAGGTTTGTAGGGAGTACGGAGTGGATCGGGGCTATTTGAGAGTTCTTGTACACCGGGCTAAACAACAGTTCCGCTCCTTATTGATGCAGTCGGAAACTGCGGCCCGGTAATAAGGCGCTGGCGAAGAAACGATTTCAGAGTTCGAATCACTCTCAGGTAGGCGGATCAACGCGGAGTTTGCAGGGCGTTGCGCCTGGGCCAACGAAGGATTCGCCGCAAAGAAGTGAAAAGCGCCCACGCCGTGCGATGAAAGACATGAGCATATGGACCATTTAGAGGCGACAAGCCTGCACGCGGCCGAACGATATGTACTTGGCGAACTAACCACCGGCCAGCGCGACGCGTTCGAGGAGCACTACTTCGAATGCGTGCAGTGCGCTGTTGACGTGAAGGCAGCAGCGGCATTCGCAGACAACGCTCGTTTTGCGCTGCGTGGTGCGCCGCGCAACGAGGTCGTATCCGCACCGAGACCTGCCCCGAGTCGCGGCTGGTTGTGGTGGCTGCGTCCCGGGTATGCGATGGGAGCCATCGCTGTCCTGCTGGCGGTGGTCGGATATCAGAATTTTGTGACCATTCCCCAGATGAAGCGCGGCAGTTCGGCACAGGCGTTGGCAACCTTCTCGCTGTTAACATCCGGGTCCAGAGCCACCGGCGAAACAACAGAGATCGCGGTGCAGCGCAACTCTCCGTTTGGCATTTACGTGGATATCCCCAGCAGCGACAGATTTGAGGCCTACACCTGCGAGGTAACCACGCGCGATGGGAAAGACAAGCTAGAAGTCAGGGTCTCCGCAGCACAGGCAAAGGATTCCGTACAGTTGTTCATCCCGGGTGGCACTCTGCACGCTGGTCAGTATGAACTGGTCGTGCATGGGGAAACGGCAAAAGAGACCGGTATGGCCGAGGAAGTAGCCCGACATAGATTCGCTGTCAAATTCCTTCCTTAAGGAAGGGAGGCAATGGTCAAGCACATGGATGACGGAAGGACATTTCTGTACAACGCTGAAGGAACTGCGATCGGGGGCGTGTTTCGGCGCCCGTTCGTAGACGTGATGGAGAGCCAGGCTGCAACTTCACTTGCGGTCACGGGCGGCGTAGGATCCGCCCGCAAAACCAACTTCAACTTCCGTGAGGTTGTCAGCTTCACGGAAGCCTCCACTGAAGTCATGGGCAGCCGGGATACTGACGGTGGCACTTACAACTCCTTGGTTTCCACAACGATCATCGGCCTCAACATTGCGGACATGGTGACCGCGGACCGTATTGTGGCGCGTATCTCTACTACGAACAGTGCAGCTGATACCGAAACGCGAGTGACTCCTGTCGGCAGCGAGTTCGTCGGACTGCGCGTAGCCGGTCAGCCGATCAACCCGGAGCTCGACCTGCCGCTGTTCTCCGAACTGGATACGTCAGCGAAGTTCAGGGAACGGTACAAGCAGGATAAGGACTTCAGGGAGGACATGCGGGCACGGTTCCTCTGGGGGAAACTTGAAGATAATGCTCCAGAGTTCCTAAAGGCACGGTATAAATGGCAGTCGGATCCAGACGCACTGCCAGAGTCCAAGGGAATCATGCCGTGCTCGCTCGTGAAAACACTCGGGAACTTATCAGGCGGATTGATGGTCTACGGGAACGTCATCGTGGTACCGGATTTTGGAACGATCTACTTTGCGGAATACCACGTCAAGGAGTCAGCACGGCGGCTGACCATGATGCGCCTGCAACTCGGATCGCCGATGGAAGCGGACCTGACAGTAGCAAGCGGCCAGGGGAACGGCGTTCTTTATCCTTGATCGTTTGCGCGGTTGTGCTCTTGTGGAGCATGATCGCGCTGGCCGGATGCAGCCGTTCCGGTAAGCCGGAAGAAATCTACGCCACAGCACGTGCGAATCTTGAGCGCGGCGACCTGGTCGCCGCGCTTTCGCTTGCAGAAAAAGGAGCTGCTGCCAGCAAAAATCAGGTTCTTTGGGCGTGGCGTTTCCGCGAACTCCAAGCCGAAATCTTGGTCTGGCAAGGAAAGAGCACGGATGCGCTCGCCCTCATCCGTGACGAAGATTTCCCATCCGAGCTTGCGAACGAAGATGTCGCCGTGCGCCGCAAACTTGCGCAAGGCATGTCCAGCTATTATCTCCAGCGGTTCGACGAATCCGAAAAACACCTATCTGATGCCGAACGCCTGGCCCAGTTAGTAAGTCCTGCACTCCGCAGTGAGGTCCTTGTCGCGCAAGGCGCGCTGGCAATCCTGCGAGAGGACGGAGCGAAGGCGGAGCAGCGCCTTGTCGAGGCTGCAGCCATCGCACGAAAGAACCATCAGCGGTTCGTGGAGGCAAACGCCCTTGGGAGTCTGGGCGTCATCCTCATGCGGCGGCAACATTATGACGAGGCGATTGATCGGTTCGCTGCGTCGCTAGCTATCTCTGAGACTCTTCAAAACCGGGTGCAAATTTCAAAGACACTGGGCAATCTCGGCTGGTGCTACTTCAAGATGGGTGATCGTGAAAGAGCATTTGAAGCGTTCACGAAATCCGAACAGCTGGCTGGTGAACTGGGGCTTGTGCGCGATCAGCTCTACTGGCTCATGAACATCGGCATAGTTCTTAATGACCAGAGAGAGTATGAGCGCGCGATGGAGTCGCTGAAGAAGGCGCTCGGGATCGCGAGCAAGCTCGAGAACAGATCCGCTGTGGCGCTGAGTCTTAGCAACATGGCAAATACCGCGCTGGCCATGGGGCAATTTGAAACGGCCGAGAAGTACAACGACGAAGCGCTGCATTTGCAGCAGGCGATCGGTGAGTCGGACCTATATCCCCGACTCAATCAGGCGCGAGTCGCAGCCGGAAGGAAGCAATACTCAGATGCAACGAAGCTGTTGAAGGAGGTTATTGCGAAATCGGGCGAGGATGCCTCGCTCCGGTGGGAGGCGGAGTCGGAACTGGCGAATATCTTGGCCCTACAAGGGAATAATACTGCCGCAGCAGCGCAGTTCAGAACCGCGCTGAAGACCATCGACAAGGCGCGCGCGTCTCTGAAGGAAGAGCATCGGCTGAGCTTTATGGGCAGCGCCGAGCGTTTCTATGACGACTATATGGATTTCCTGGTCTCGCGCGGGCGGGTGGAAGACGCACTGGCTTTATCTGAGCACAGCAGGGCGCGCACCCTGGCGGAGGGCTTAAATATCTCAATCGCCAGCCTGCGCGAAGCGGGCTTCACGCCGGAACTGGCCGCGAAAAAGTCGAGTGCTGTGGTCCTGTCGTACTGGCTGAAGCCGCGGAGTTCCTACCTCTGGGCAGTCACGAAGACAGGCGTGGCGCTCTTCACCCTGCCCGACCGTGAGCAGATCGAGCACGAGGTCCAGGCCTACCGTAAGTCGCTGATGGGTCCTCGCGATGTAAAGGAGATCGCGAACTCCAGCGGGACAAAGCTTTACGACATGCTTGTAGCACCCGCCAGGAAACTTATCCCAAGCGGGTCGCGTGTCATTGTCGTCGGGGACCGCGGGCTCAACATGCTCAACTTCGAAACCCTGCTGGTATCCCGGCCGCAGGTTCATTACCTGATTGAAGATGCAATCATCTCAAATGCGAGTTCCATCGCGCTTTTGACACAAGATTCGCAGACGAAGGGCGCTCGAGAAAAGAAACTGCTGCTCATCGGTGACCCCGTCTATTCCGGAAGCGAGTTCCCGGAGCTTAAGCAGGCGAAGCTCGAGTTGACGGAGATCGCTGCGCACTTCGGACCCGACGAGCGA
>Ga0196976_1001454_pt1 | contig 10740 bp, 9 predicted proteins | sample S3v_513CmetaG_FD_148644 | JGI IMG/M metagenome (GOLD analysis project Ga0196976, IMG submission 148644) | Soil microbial communities from Anza Borrego desert, Southern California, United States - S3+v_5-13C | ecosystem: Environmental > Terrestrial > Soil > Desert | place: USA: California...
TTTCCGCCGATGAGCTCGTTACCGTGATCTTCGATAAAGTCACCGAGTTTGCCGGCGGAATCGAACAGTACGACGATCAGACTGTCGTGGCCCTTAGAGTGAAGCCGCTCGCCAAATCCGCCGCCAAGCCGCAGTCGAAGAAGACTAAGTGAACGATCCGCGCGCCAACTTCAACGGACGTCCCCCGGGCTTCCCGTATCGCACTGCCCTGCTCTCTCGCGCCGAACGCTCGCTGTACTGTGAAGCTGTCCCGCTGCCGAAGCTCGCCGAAAAGTTTGGCACGCCGCTGTACGTCTACTCGGCATCGACTATCCGATCGCGCTACCAGAATTTCGAGCGCGCTTTCCGCCGCGCTCCTCACACGATCTGCTACTCGGTCAAGGCGAACTCCAATCTTAGCTTGCTGAAGATGCTTGCACAGCTTGGGTCAGGCTTCGACGTCGTCTCCGGCGGCGAACTCGCCCGCGTGGTCCGCGCCGACCGCAAGGCTGCCGCTCGGACTGTTTTTTCAGGTGTCGGCAAGACCGCCGCCGAGATGGATGCCGCTCTCGCAGCCGGTATCCTGATGTTTAATCTCGAGAGCGAGGGCGAACTACAACTGCTCGCCTCGCGTGCCGCCAGGGTTCGAAAGACCGCGCGCATTGCCTTTCGCGTGAACCCTGACGTCGAGGCCCAGACGCACCCTTATATCTCGACCGGCCTGCGAGAGCATAAGTTCGGAGTGCCCATCGAAAGCGCCCGCGAACTCTACCATCTCGCGGCGGAACACGACTACCTCGAACCGGTCGGCGTCAGCGTTCATATCGGTTCGCAGATCACGAACGTCTCACCCTTCGCTGACGCCATGCAGCGCGTCGCCGAGCTTGTTCGCCAACTCATGTCTGACGGCCTTAACATCGGCTACATCGACGCGGGCGGCGGACTCGGGATCCCGTATCACGGGGGCGCGCGCACTCCGTTCCCCAAGACAACGGATACTTACGCCAAATCACTCGCGGAACCCCTGCGCGGCCTCGACATACACCTGCTCATCGAGCCTGGCCGTGCCATCGTGGCCCCCGCCGGGGTACTCGTCACCCGCGTGTTGTACCGGAAACAGAACGGCGACAAGCAGTTCCTTGTCGTAGACGCCGCCATGAACGACCTCATCCGCCCCTCGCTCTACGGGGCCTATCATGAGATCGTCCCGGTTGCCATGAATGGGAAGAGATTCAGGGGCACGGCGCTGAAGTTTGATGTCGTAGGCCCGATCTGCGAGACCGGAGACTTCTTCGCCCGTGACCGCCAGATGCCTGACGTTCAGCCCGGCGAACTTGTGGCCATCCTGGATGCCGGTGCCTACGGCATGTCACTCGCGTCCAACTACAACACACGTCCGCGCCCAGCTGAAGTACTGGTCGAGGATCGCGCCATTAAGGTCATCCGTCGCCGAGAAAATCTCGAGGACCTCATCCGAACCGAACAGTAAACCGCTCGGTGTACCACGTCCGCTACCAGCTAAGCGGTTCTTCTGATTGCCTCTCCGGCTACTCTGTCCTAAGCTCCGCGCATACGGAGCCAATTCATGCAGAATGATCGTTATGCCGGTCGCCAGGTGGGCACGTGTATCTGGTGCGTTTCCGAATACGACTTGGCCTTCAGCCGCGCGCGCGACAACGTCCACTTCTGCACGAAAAAGTGCGAGATCGAGGCGCGATTCTGGCTGCACTATCAACTCAAGGCGCCCATCATCGGCGATGACCAGTCCGCCGCCACCGACTAGTCAATCCCTGTTGTAAACGACCCGGCCGCCAACGATAGTCGTCGCCACGGTCACGTCCCTGATTGCTTCCGGCTTTACGCTGAAAATGTCGTCACTGAGCAGGACCATGTCCGCCAGTTTCCCCGGCGTGATCGAGCCTTTTTCTTTCTCCATAAATTCTGCGTACGCCGATCCCATCGTGTAGGCCTCAACGGCTTCGGCCACCTTGATCTTCTCTTCGGGAATCCACCCGTCCGGATGCTTCCCGTCAAGCGTAGCGCGCGTGACCGCCGCATAGATCGTCAGCATCGGGTTAAGCGGCGCTACCGTCCAGTCGCTTCCCAGCGCCAGCCGCACCCTGTTGTCCAGAAAAGTCCGGAATGCGTAAGTGGTTAGTGCCCGCTCATGCCCGATCCGCTTCTCCGCCCAGCGACCGTCGTCGATCGCGTGATACGGCTGCACCGACGCAATCACGTCCAACTGCCTGAACCGCTCAAAATCCTTCTTCGCCACATGCTGTGCGTGCTCGATGCGGAAGCGGCGGTCCTTGGTCCCGTTCGTCTTGATGACCTCTGAAAACATGTCCAGCGTGATCGAGTTTGCCTGGTCCCCGATGGCATGCACGCAATTTTGCAGACCAGCGGCGTCGGACCGTTGCAGTCGCTGCCGCTCTTTCGTAAGTGGAATGAAATCCGAGGACAGCAGTCCCCTGCTCTTGGGCGCGTCGTTGTAAGGCCGGAAGAAGTATGCTGTCGCCGATCCCAGTGAGCCATCGGCAAACGACTTCAGCGCCCCCAGTCTAAGGTATGCCGATCCGAAGCCGCGCCTGATTCCGACCTTTGCCTGGTCCTGCCAATTCGCGATCGGCGGCGCGGCGTAGATACGCGTCGTCAGTTCTCGCTTCTCGTCCAGTTCAATGTAGGCAGCCAGGTCGGCGTTGCTCGGCCCCATGTCCTGCACGCTCGTTACTCCGTGCCGTGCCGCGTGTGCTAGCGCCCGCCTCACTGCACGTAGCCGCCGCTCGCGGCTCATGGGCGGAATCTTCGCCGCCACCATTTCCATGGCTGCGTCTTTCAGCACGCCAGTCGGATTCCCCTCCGCGTCTCGGATTATCACGCCGCCCGGCGGGTCCTTCGTTTCCCTGGTGATGCCCGCCAGCCGCAGCGCCAGTGAATTCGCCAGCGCCTCGTGTCCGTCATAGCGGTTCACAAATACCGGGGTATCTGCCGTGAAGGGATCGACGAGTTCCTTCGTTGGAAGCCTGCCTTCTTTGAACTTCTGTTCGTCCCAATCACCGCCGGTGATCCAATCCTTCGGGAAGCGCTTCGCGCGAGCCTCGATCAACTCCGCGAACTCCTTGTGGCTGCTCGCCTCCCGCAGATCGACATTGTCCAGTTGCACTCCTCCAGCGACGAAATGCAAGTGTGCGTCATTGAACCCTGGCAGCAGGAGCCTTCCGGCGGCGTCGATTAGCTTTGTCTTCTCACCTCGCCACGCATCCATTTCCCCCGCAGTCCCTACGGCAACAATGCGTTCGCCGATCACCGCCACAGCCTCAGCCCGCGGACGCTCGGAATCCACGGTCCAGACTTTGGCATTCGTGACGATCAGGTCTGCCGCCGGCCGCTGCTGTGGCAGTGCGACATTCACCGCCAGGAGGGCAAATACAAAAAGCTGCGCGATGCGCAGCCCGACGTTCTTCATGTCCGTCCTCATCATCATTGGAGCGGCGCCGGCACCCCCGCCGACGTCGTCATCATCGTTTGATAACTGGTCTCCGTCTTATCTCTGTCCCCACTTCAACTTTGTCCTCAGCACGTCGAAGAAGCTCTTCCTGATCCGGAGTAGTCTTACGTCGTGCGGAGCTTTGCGGCACTCGACTCGGTCTTCGTTGAGCACCGGAATTCCAATCTGTCCATCGATCGTCAGGAACGCCTGTTCATCTCCGCTCTGCACCACGATCTCGATCTTCGATTCGTCCCTCACCACCAGTGGCCTGTGGGTCAGAGAGTGCGGGCACACCGGCGTCACGACGAAGGCGTCTACGGCGGGCATCAGGATTGGTCCACCGGCCGCCAGTGAATACGCAGTCGAGCCCGTCGGAGTAGATACGATTACTCCATCTGCCTTGTAGTTGAATACGAACAGATCGTCGATCAGCAGATCGAAGCCGACCAGTCTGGCGATGGCGCTCTTGTTGACCACCACGTCATTCAGCGCATCGTAGCTGGCGACGCAATCCGTGCCCCGCATCAGTCGACACTCGATGAGCGAGCGCGACTCCACCGGACACTTATTCTGATCCACCCACTCCAGCGTTGTGTAGAGTTCGCCCAGCGGAACCTCTGTCAGGAACCCCAGCGAGCCCAGATTCACCGCCAGTATCGGTACCCCGTCTCGAGAAACCGCCCGTGCCGCCGACAGCAACGTTCCGTCACCGCCGAGGACCAGAACAAAATCCGGCTTCTCGCGGCTTACTTGCTTCCGCGGCATCACGTTCTCGTTCGACGCGTATGCCGCGGTCTCTTCATCCATGATCACCCTGTACTTGTGCTGGTCGAACCACGCCAGCACCTCGGGGATGAGGGTTTTAAGTTCCTGCTTTGACGGCTTCGAGATTATTGCTGCTGTCTTCAAGCGTTCTTCCGAAACGGCAGGGATCTGCTACGACTGCATTGCCTACACTAAAGTTCAGAACTTCGCATACAGCAGGAATTCGCGATTGCCCTCGGCGCCTCGGATCGGCGAGTCGATCGTTTTGATCTCACGCCCACCCAGATCCTCGACGGCGGCCCGCACCTTCTCGACCGCGTCCTGCTGGGCGTGCTCGTCGCGAACGATGCCGCCCTTCCCGACCCTCTCGCGGCCCACCTCGAACTGCGGCTTCACCAGCGTGACCACGTGCCTCGGTCCCTCCGCGGCCGCCGCAAATGCTGACCGTACAACCGCCGGGAGCACGAGTGTAGCAGAGATGAACGAGACGTCCATCGTCACCATTTGCACCGGTTCCCTAATCTGGTCCGGTTCCAGGTACCTCGCGTTCGTCTTTTCCAGCAGCCTGACACGACCGTCCGCCCGAAGTCGCGCGTCGATCTGCCCATAGCCCGTATCGACGGCAATTACTTTCGCCGCGCCATGTTGAAGAAGGCAATCCGTAAAGCCGCCGGTAGACGCGCCCACATCCATGCAGGTCAATCCGGTCACGTCGATCGCCCAGTGTTCAAGCGCCCGTTCCAGCTTAAGGCCGCCACGGCTCACGTAGCGTAGGTCATCGCCCAACAGCCGGATCGTCGATTCAGTCTCGACCGCCGCTCCTGCCTTCTCAATCTTCTGCTCGTCTACGAGTACTCTTCCGGCCAGGATCAACGCCTGCCCTTTCTCCCGCGACGGAACAAGACCACGTTCCACAAGAAGTTTGTCCAGCCGCACTTTCAACCAGGATGCCCCCGTCTTCTAGCGATTAACGCGTCAGACTAGCACACCGCCAAACCTCGAATCTGTGCGTCCAGAACTGCATCTGATCGCAACTTCAGCTAATTGCACGGCTCCCTCCTGCACCGCAAATTACTTTCCAAAACCTCGCTCTTCATTGTGACGAGTGGGACGAATAGCACTCTCCTGAGTGCAAAGTGGAGAAACCCGCTGTTCATCGGCATTTATGAGTCGTGTTGCTGCGTTATCCACAGAAATCTCCACAGTCATGTTGAAAAACTTCTCGTATCAATGGCACGTCGATTGTAGAGCGACGCTCTTCAACGCGGCCGAATTGCTACAATCGTCCATTCAGCGCACCACAACGATGCCTTCGAACAAATCAAAGAACACCCCCCAAGCGCCGACGGCTGCCACAGCGGCCACAACGGCAAGCACTACGCCCCAGCGCGATCACGCACCTCTTGAAAACGAGTTGCTCAAGCGACTCTACGCGGAAATGTTGCGCTGCCGCCTGGTCCTCGAATCCGCCGCTGCACAGGCGCGCGCATCGCGTTCCAGGCTGAGGCCCGCCATCGGACGTGAAGCCATCGAGGTTGGTTGCGTGATCGAGTTTGAGGCCGACGACGTGGCACTCTGTCCCGAAACGTCTGTCGCAGCGCCCCTGGTACTCGGCTCCCCCGTAGATTCAATCGTAGCGCAATTTGCCAAACGGACTCCGCTCACTCCGGCCACGCAGATTGTTTCCCTTCCAGGCTCCGCCGACGCCCTGGCCGTTGCCGCGGGTATTGGTTATGGCTTCCGTCAGCTGAAGAAATCGAATGTAGTGTTTGCGCTCGACGCGGGAACCGCTCCGCCTCACGCCCGAGACGCCTTTGCACTCGTCGCCCGCGACAGGCTGCCCGTCGTCGCTGTTCTCGAAAACCTGGGAAAGGATTCCCACCCGGCCCGTCTCGTCGAGGCAGGACGCAAGCACGGAGTGCCGTGCATCACCGTCGATGCCAACGACGCCGTGGCCGTCTATAGAGTCGCCCGCGAAGCCATTCACCGGGCTCGCACCGGCCGTGGAGGCACAATCATCGACTGCTATCCGCTGCCCCTGCCCGGCAATCGTCCTACCGATGGACTCGCGGCGATGGAGCAGTACATGAAGCGCTTCGGCATATGGTCAGACGATTGGAAAGAGGAACTCCGCATGCGTTTCGGGGCTGATCTGAAGCAACGGTCTCGCCCGGCAAAATAGAAAGGGCGGGTCTCCCCGCCCTGCAATACTGTCCCGGGAACTTACGAGTTCTGGCTTGCTGCCGCTGCCGCCTTTGGGGTCTCACTTGACTGCTCCACGACTATCCGTCGCACGGGATATGCGAACGTCGTACCGTTCTCCTCGATTACGTGCATGATCTTGAACAGCAGCTCTTCCTGGACCGCAAGATACTCTCCGTAATCCTCGGTCATTACGTAAACAAAAATCTCCAGGTCCAGCGATGACTGCCCGAAACCGATGAACCGTACGCGCGCCGAGTCGTGCTCCACGCGCGCATGCTGCTGGAATAGTGACCGGATGCCGAGCAGTATGCGCTGAAGTTGCTCTGTCGATGTCTCGTACTGAAGACCCAGCGTTGTCTTGATCAGGAACTTCGTCCGTCCGGTCAGGTTTTCGAATTGCTGGGAGGCCAGCATTCCGTTCGGAATCGTAATGTTCGTTTGCTCAATCGTCCGGATAGCGATCGAGCGCAGCCCGATGTCAGTCACCGTCCCGACCTGGGTCCCAATGCGGCAGACGTCGCCCACACGAACCACGCTATCGACCAGCAGCGACACGCCCCCGAGCAGGTTCTCCAGCGTCTTCTGTGCTGCGAGTGCAATCGCTAAACCGCCGATACCGAGTCCAGCGAGAGCCGTCTTCGTCTCAAACCCCAGAGATCCGAAGATCAGCAGCGCCACAACGATGACCGCCAGCACGCGGATCAATCGCTGCGACAACAGCAGATACGACGTTGTGCTGGCATATCCGCTCGCGACAGCCCGTGTCCGCACGCGCTCGAACGCCGTCTCAATCACCCGCAGCCCCAGCCAGCCCAGGCCAGCCAGGAAAAGCACTGTCAGCACCCGGAAGTAATAGCCGCGATGCGGTAGTGGTATCCCGAGAAAGAACGTCAGGAATCCATTGACGAAGATCGACACCAGCAGCAGCACTGGCTTGGAGTAACGCTCTTTCCAGATGCGGTCCTCGACGTTGTGCTTCAGGCGCCTGTAGAGCCACATCGGCACGCGGAACAGCGTAAGCAGTAACGCCCCGAGCACCACTGCCGCGGGGATGGACAAGAGCCACCCGATCCATTGCCCCAGCGAAAGCGCAAGAAACTTGTGGGACGCAAGCGGTCCCGGCATCCACTTCGCGATTGTCGGCGCCTCTACCTGCGCATAAAGCTCCGGTACACGCTCCACGATCTCCCGCGAGAACAGCCAGACCGGAATCCCGTTCGCCGACTCTACTCGCACCAGGAACACATCTACGGCACCCTCTTCGCTCGGGATCCGCCCGATCCGTTCGCGGTCTACCGGGAAGCTGTCGGTTAGCAGGCCCTCAGGCTGATCGCTCAGTCCTACGCTGCGCCCCTGGTACTTCAAATCCATTACCACGCCAAGTTTGCGCGCTAGGTCCATCGACACGCTTTTCGGTTTACTCGGGACTATTTGCAGGTACTGCATCGCCGTCGCGTAGTCGTCCCGGTGAACGGCATCCAGGAACCCGAGCACAGTTCCGCGTGGACTCTCGCGCCGAAGCGGATCGTACGCGCGCGGACTCGCGTCAGGTGCCTGGTTTTGCGCGATAACCGTCGGCATTCGAAGCTGCGCCGGGCTAGCCGCTGCAAACAACAGAATGAAAGTCGAAACGAGTAACGTGATTTGAAGAGTGCGTTTCATCAATGATGTCGTGCGAAGGGCGCGGAACTCTGGATAGAAAGAGGCTAGCATGCGGCAGGAGGGGCGACAAACAGGCGGAAGTCTTAGTACTACTTCAGAAAATCGTGGTTCCCGCGAATCGCTCCCATTCGACATCCACGATGTGCTGATACTCCCTCCAGCGCGCAAACTCTCCGTGAGCGACCTTGATGATTACGATCCCGTGATAACGATGCGTACCACTGAACGTGTATTCCGCGACGCCGACCTGCTGCTCTTCGTCGAAGACGATGTTGTGCCACTCGGTGAGCTGCGGATATCCCTCGTCATCCTGAAAGAAAGCTAGCAACTCACCTCGAGATCGCGCCGAGTACCGGAGAGGGTCCGCATACTGCACGTCGACCGAGAAGAACGCCGCTGCTCGCTCGTAGTCTTTGGCCACCCAGGCGCGGGCCAGTTCTTCGAGTCGTTCCCTGAACTGCGCTTTCGTCATAGCCGTCCCGCGCTATGCCGGTCAGCTTCCCTTCTGCTCGGCCCTTCTCATCAGCAGATACGCCCGGATAAACCCGTTGATGTCACCGTCCAGCACCCGGTTGACGTCACCCACCTCAAACTTCGTCCGATGGTCCTTCACCATCTGGTACGGATGCAGTACATAGCTGCGTATCTGCGAGCCGAAGTCGATGTCCAGCTTTGAGTCTTCGATCTTCTTCGACTCTGCCTTCTTCTTCTCCAGCTCATACTCGTAGATTTTCGACCGCAACATTTTGAAAGCGCGTTCACGGTTCTTGTGCTGCGAGCGTTCGTTCTGGCAGCTCACCACGATCCCTGTGGGAAAATGCGTGATTCGGACCGCCGAATCCGTCGTGTTGACGTGCTGGCCGCCCTTCCCGCCGGACCGATACGTATCTACGCGTATCTCCTCGGGCTTGACTACGATATCGATGCTGTCGTCGATCTCCGGCGAGACGAACACGCTCGCAAATGACGTATGCCGCCGGGCCGCCTGATCGTAGGGCGAGATGCGGACCAACCGGTGCACGCCAATCTCGCTCGTCAGTTGTCCGTACGCGTATTCCCCGTTCACCGTAAACGTCGCTGACTTGATCCCCGCCTCTTCCCCGGGCTGATAATCATTCAGCTCCGTCTGGAAGCCCTGACGCTCCGCCCAGCGCAGGTACATCCGCAGCAGCATCTCCGCCCAGTCCTGCGATTCCGTTCCACCCGCTCCAGGGTGTACCGTGACAATCGCGTTGTTCAGGTCGTTCGATCCCGAGAGCAGCGTCTTCGTCTCGAGTTTCTCGATGATGTCACGGAGCGTGTCGATCTCGGTCCTGAGTTCCTGGCCGACCTCGTCCGCCCCTTCGCGATAAAGCTCAAAGTACGCGGAGATGTCCCCCAGGCGACGTTCCAGTTCGGCATCGGTCGCAAGCGCATCGTCCAGGCGCTTGCGTTCGCGCATCACTGTCTGTGAGTTCCCGGAGTCAGACCAGAAATTCGGATCGGAGATTTTCTTTTCGACTTCGTTCAGTTGGGATCGGACGCTGGGCGCGTCAAAGATACTCCCGTAGCTCGCGGACCTTGTCCTTCAGAGGCGAATACGCCTCCTCAAGCTGCTGCAATTCTTCGAGCATGGTGCGGAATGGCTCCTCGTAAACGCTGTCTATACCGGCTGCGGCTCCGCCATTTCGGCGCGTGTGCGCCCGCGGAACAGCAATCCAACAATGGAAATTATCGCACAGCCGATCGGGAACCAATCTCCGTAGTGTGTGTAGAAAGTGAGTTCATCCAGTGCCGCATAGGGGGCCTGCAACGTCGTCCGCTCGTTCTGCGGCGCCCGCGCGACGATGCGGCCAAGTGGATCTATCGACACGGTGATGCCCGTGTTCGTGCCGCGCAGCAGCCACCGGTGGTTTTCGATGGCCCGCATCCTCGCCATGTTCAGGTGTTGCTCAGGCGCTCCGGTCATTCCAAACCAACCGTCGTTCGAGATGTTCACGAACAGTTGTGCGCCGCGCGCGGCAAACATGCGGACCTCGTTCGGAAAGATCGACTCGTAGCAGATGAACACGCCGATCCGCCGGTCCTTCAAGTCGAGTGGCGCCCGGTCGCTCCCCGGGACGAAGTTGCCCACCTCCGCCGTTAGCGACTTCGCGAATGACAGCAAGTTCCGGAACGGCACGTATTCTCCGAAAGGCACCAGGTGGACCTTGTCATACCTCGAATCGATGCCCCCGTCGGGTCCTATCAACACTGCTGAATTGAAGACGTCGTTCGGCCCCGCGTTCTCATCCCGCGCTGCCACTCGCATCCCAAGCGATCCCGCCACAACGAACGCGTTGTTCCGCTTCGCAATGCCGCTGACCGTGTCCAAGAACTGCGGATCATTCAGGAAAAATGGGGCCGGCGACTCCGGCCACACCACCAGGCCGGGAGAGTCCCCGCCGTTAGGCCTTACGCTCAGTTGTGCGAGTTCACGCAACGTACGCTCGTAATAGTCGTAGTCCCAGTTCCCTGCCTTCACCGGGATGTTCTGCTGAACCAGCGTCGCCGTCGCTTTTGGCGTGTAGCTGTCCACCTTGAACCAGCGCCCTGCTTGCAACGCCACTGCCGCCGTAACTGCGGCCAGCAGCATATTCTTGCGATTCCGCGCGCTGACC
>Ga0196976_1001455_pt1 | contig 10739 bp, 8 predicted proteins | sample S3v_513CmetaG_FD_148644 | JGI IMG/M metagenome (GOLD analysis project Ga0196976, IMG submission 148644) | Soil microbial communities from Anza Borrego desert, Southern California, United States - S3+v_5-13C | ecosystem: Environmental > Terrestrial > Soil > Desert | place: USA: California...
TGCTGTTCTCGTTGCGCCGTTGAATCGACGCACGACGCAGCCATTGCGTCTACCACCTCACAGAGGAGTCGCAACACAATGAGGTCAATCTCCACTCGGATGCTCGCCGTCGTCGTCGGGCTGGGTCTGGTCCCGGCCACGATCGCCGCGCAGCAGTCCACCACCATCACCGGCCGCGTCATGAATGATGCGAACGCGCCGGCGACCGGGGTCACCGTGAGCATTCCGGAGCTCCGCGTCGGCACGCAGACCGATCCGATGGGCCAATACACCTTCACGGCGCCAGCCACGGCCACCGGCCGCACCGTGTATGTGATTGCTCGCCGGCTTGGCTACCAGCCCGATAGCGCGCAGGTCACGCTGTCCGGCGGCACGGTGACGCAGAACTTCACGCTCCGGCAGTCCGCGACGCAGCTCACCGGTGTTGTGGTGACCGCGCTCGGCATCGAACGCGAGAAGAGCCAGCTCGGCACCGCGCAGCAGCAGATCACGAGCGAAGATCTGAACACCACAAAGGCGATGAACGTCGTCCAGCAGGTGCAGGGTAAAGTCTCCGGTGTCACCATCACCGGCGGTGGCACCCCGGGCGGTTCGACGAACATCGTGATTCGCGGCCAGAACACCCTGGCTTCGAACAACCAGCCCCTGTTTGTAGTCGACGGCATTCCGGTCGCGAACACGAACGGCGGCGCGGGCTCGCTGACCAATCGTGGCGGCGGCATCGGTAACGGATACGATTTCGGGAACGCAATCAGCGACCTGAATCCGGAGGACATCGAGACGTTCACGGTCCTCAAGGGCCCCAACGCCGCGGCCATCTACGGCTCGCGCGCGCAGAATGGCGCCATCGTCATCACGACGAAGAAGGGAATGGCGACCCAGGGCCGGATGCGCACGGAGCTCTCCACGCTGTACACCTGGGATGCACCGGGCCGTCTGCCCGACTTCCAGAACCAGTATGGCCAGGGCGCCGGGGGATCCTTCTCGTATCGCAACGGCGCGGGCGCAGGTACGTGCGATGGCTGCGACCAGAGCTGGGGTCCGAAGCTCGACGGCCGGCTGTTGTGTCAGTTCAATAGTCCAGGCGCCGGAACAGCGGGCTGCACGGCCACGCCGTGGGTGCCGCAGCCGAACAACGTGAAGGACTTCTTCGAGACCGGTCACACCATGTCGACCACCCTCGCCGTGAGCGGCGGAACCGACCGCGCGAACGCGCGCATGTCCGTCGGCGTCGACAACATCGACGGGTTCGTCCCGAACAACTCCTTCCAGAAGACCACCGGCTTGCTGAGCGGCCAGCTGCAGGTTTCGCCACGGTTCACGACCAATGGCGTGCTCCAGTACGTCCGGAACAATGGCCTGAATCGGCCCGGCACCGGCTACAACAACTCCATCATGGAGCAGTTCTTCTGGTTCGGCCGGCAGGTGGACATCGATGCGCTGCGCGACTGGCGCGCTGGCAGTGGCGTGAATGGCGGCGCGGGTGGTCGTGAGTACAACTGGAACTACAACTACCACAACAACCCGTTCTTCATCCAGGAAGCCAATCGCACGTCCGATTCACGCGATCGCTTCATCATCTCGGGCACCGCGCGGTACGCCCTGACGGACTGGCTGAATGCGAGCCTCCGCAGCGGCTCCGACATCTTCCGCTTCAACATCGACCAGCAGTTCGATCCTGCCTTCCTCAACGGAACGTACGTCGACCAGTCGTACGCGGGCGGATTCAACTTCATCAGCGACTATCGCAACGAGCACAACACGGAGCTGATGCTCAACGCGAACCGCAACTTCATGGGTAACGTCGACCTCACCGCCATGCTCGGTGGGAACGTCCGGCGTGAGACGTTCGACACCCGCACCACGTCGACGACGGGAATTTCCGTCGCCGGCATCTACAATGTGTCGAATGCCGCCATCACCCCGACGCTCGGCCAGACCATCACGCGCCGGAACATGAACAGCGTGTTCGGGTCCGCGGCCGCGACGCTGAACAATTACTGGACGGTCGAAGTCACGGGCCGGAATGACGTGTCCTCGACACTGCCAGAGGGCGAGAATTCGTACTTCTATCCGTCGGTCAACACGTCGTTCATCGTGACCGATGCTGTTCCCGCGCTGCAGAACAACTGGCTGTCGTACCTCAAGCTCCGCGCATCGTGGGCAGAAGTGGGTAACGACGCCGATCCGTATCAACTCGCGACGACCTTCCAGGGCAACGCGAACCAGTTCGGCGGCCGGCCGCAGTTCACGCTCGGCAACAACCTGCTCGAGCCGAACCTCAAGCCGGAAATCACCAATTCGACGGAAGGCGGAATCGAGGTCGGCTTCCTGAACGGCCGTGCATCCCTCGACATGACCGTGTATCGCAAGGAAACGGAGAACCAGATCTACCTGGTGCCAGTGTCTCCGACGACGGGCTACGCGAACAAGCTGATCAACGCGGGCACGATGCGGAACACGGGCTTCGAAGCACTCCTCAACGTCACGCCTGTCGAAGTGCGCGACTTCCGCTGGGATCTCACCTTCAACTACGGCCAGAACCAGAACAAGGTCGTCGAGCTTGCCGCAGGCGTCGATCGTATCGTTCTCGGCAACGGCCTGTTCAGCGATGTGCGTGTCGAAGCCACCCAGGGGCAGCCTTACGGCGCCATCTGGGGCTACGACCTGCGTCGCTGCGATGGCGGCGCGATCGATGATGGCCTTTGCACCACGGCCAACCTCGGCCAGCAGCTGACGTCGGGCGGTTTCCCGCTGCAGACGGATACCATGGTGTACCTCGGGTCCATTCAGCCGAAGTGGACCGGTGGTCTTTCGAATCAGTTCACATGGAAGAACATGTCCTTCGGCGCGCTGCTCGACATCCGTCGCGGCGGCAAGCTGATGAGCTACACGAACTATGTCGGCCTCTACTCGGGCGTGCTCGAGGAGTCGCTGTACGGTCGTGAAGTGGACTGGAACAATCCGGGCGTCCTCGTCCAGGGTTTCGACGTGGACTCGATGGCGGCCAACAACATCACGCTCACGTCCGAGCGGTATCACCAGAGCCTGTTCGGCGCCACAGGTCTGACCACCTACGATGCCAGCTACGTGAAGCTGCGTGAACTGCGGTTCGGCTATGACCTGCCGCAGAACCTCGCCAATCGCGTGCGGATGTCGTCGGTGAGCATTGCGCTCACGGGCCGGAATCTCGCCCTGTGGACGGACGTTCCGAACATCGATCCGGAGTTCGCGTATAGCTCCGGCAACTTCCAGGGCGTGGAGTACGCCCTTCCCGGCAACACGCGGAGCTTCGGTATCAGCCTCCGCGTCACGCCTTGATTGGAGACTTTGACGACAATGTCTAATCGCAGAATGCTCCTCGGAGTCGGGATCACGCTGTCGCTCTTCGCGACAGCGTGTGACCCTGACGGCCTGACGGATGCCAATAACAACCCGAACGATCCGGTGGACGCACCGTCCGCGACGTTGTTCACGAACTCGGCTCGGCTGGCCGCGGCCCGCTGGCTGGATGGCGTGAACGGCACTCGGTACGGCTTCCTCCCGCAGCACATGGCGCAGGTGCAGTATCCGGATGACGACCAGTATCTGGCCGCTCGTCTGGGTGCTTCGGCCACCGCCAACCTCTTCAACAACTCGTACAACGCCGAGTTGAAGGACCTCGACATTCTCATCGATCGAGGGAAGGCAGCCAGTGAGCCAGGCCTCTGGGCGCCGGCAATGGTGCTGAGCTCATGGGAGTTCGGTGTGGTGACCGACGTGTTCGGCGACGTGCCGTTCACCGAGGCATTTGCCGATGCGGCCACGCTGCGTCCGGCATACGACCCGCAGCAGGACGTGTATGACTCGATCTTCGTCCGACTCGATGAGGCGTCAGATGCTCTGGCGTCTGCCAGCAATGAGCTCGGCGATGGCGATCCGATCTACGGCGGCGATCCCGCGTCGTGGCGTCGCTTCGCAAACTCCCTGCGCCTCCGGCACGCGATGCGCCTGGCGAACAACGCCGGTGAGCTTTCGAGTGGTCGCGTTGCCGCTGAAGTCACGGCGGCAGCTGGGGATGCCGGCGGTCTGATCCTGACGAACGCCCAGAACGCCGAGCTCGAATGGCCGGGTAATGGCATTTACGACCATCCCTGGGCAACGAACTTCAAGAGCCGCGACGATAACCGGGTGAGCTACCGGTTCATCGAGATCATGCGTACGCTCAATGATCCGCGGGTCACAGTGCTGGCCATGCCGGCAGAGACGCCGCTTGCGGAGATCGACAGCCAGACGATCAACTATTGCCCATCCAGCCCGACCACGTGCTACGTCGGCCTCATGAACGCGCTGACGCACGATGAAGCATCTCCGCTCCTGCCGAACACCTCACGCGTGGGTGAGATCTTCTACCCCGGCGTGACGGCGTACGGTGTGTTCGGTGGTACCGGTGGCGCCTACCCGTCGCGGTTCTTTACGGCCGCCGAGACCGAGTTCCTGCTCGCTGAAGCCGCGCAGCGGGGCATCGGGACCGTTCCAGGGACGGCGCAGTCGCATTATGAGAACGGCATCCGCCGGCACATGGAGATGCTCGGTATCCCCTCGACGACCATCGATGCGTACATCGCCCAGCCGGCGGTTGCGTATGCCGGTGGCACGGCGGGGCTCATCCAGATCGCGACCCAGAAATGGATCGCGCTGTTCACCGATCCGATCCAGGCCTGGGCAGAAGTCCGGCGCACCTGTCAGCCGGCGATCGTCGAGCCGGGACCAGAAGCGCGCTTTGAGGTCCTGCCGCGCCGGTTGCAGTATTCCACCACGGAAGCCGCGGTGAACGCGGATGAGAGACGCGAAGCGGTCGTGCGTCAGTGGGGAACGGCCGGCGGTGACGTGATGACCAATCGCATCTACTGGGACACGGATACGTTCACGGCCGCGAATCCCACGTATGTCGCTGGGTGCAGCGACGCCAGTCAGTAAGCCAGGATCTCGAAAGGAAGAGCCGCGCGGCATGTTGCCGCGCGGCTCTTTTTTTTGTCCCGGCTCCTACTTCTTGCTGGTAACGACCAGTGCGCCGCCTGAATGATTGCCACCGAAGCGGGCGTTCGCCTGCTGTGGCTCGAGGAAGCGAACTTCCTGGATGTTCCGTGCCGAGATCTGTCGCAGGTGCGGCAGCCCTTCCATCATCTGCAGGCCATCGTAAAACACGCTGACCGCGACGGACTGCACTCCAGTGGTGCCTCCACCGATCCGCGGTTGCAGGATCGTGGGTCGGACGCGCGACAGCGCGTCGTGCAGCGTGACATCGCCGGCGGTTTCCAGCTCCGCTGCCGTTACAAGATTGCGATTTCCTCCGCGGGTTGCTGCGCCCTGTGCTGCACACGCGAGCAGGGACGTAGCCATGATACCAGCGAAAACAAGACGATATGTCAGCTTCAAGACGGTCCTCCTGTGCTGCCGCGGCGGTCAGCCTTCGATCTTTCGCAGCTTCACTGCGATGGCGCCGCCCGCGTTGTTGTATCTCGCAAAATACGTATTCGCCAGCTGCGGTTCATAGAAGCGCACCTCCTCGACATCCGATGGCCACAGGCGCCGCAGGTCGTCGATGCTGTCCATCTTTTCGCCGTTCACGTACAGCATCAATTGCCGCGACGGGGCGCGACCGTGCGCGGTGACGGACCGGTTGCGCAGGAAGTGCGGGCGCAGGCGGCGAACGGCCTCGAAGAGCGTCATGTCGCTGACGCGCTCCAGTTCGTACGCGGTGATGAGGTCATGCCCCGCAGGGAGCGCGGGCGCCGCCCGGTGTCGCCAGCATCCCGCGACGCCAGCGGTGAGACAAGCCACGACTACCAGGTGCTTCATGCGCATGCTTCCGCTCCTGAACGGGACCTGGCTTCAGTATGAAGCCAGACAGGGGCCGGCGCCACTGCGCCGCCCCTGTGATTACAACCGTCGGTTCGGCTGGCTGGTTACGTCGGACCAGCCCGCTAGCGGATCTCGCGAATGCGAACGCCCCCATTCGTGGTCATCGCGCGGACACGCGGCCCGCCGGTGCCAAGCTTGGTCGTAATCCGCCGGCCAATGGTACCCTGCACGGTCACCGGAAAGTCGATGTTCATCCCCCCATTCACCGTGCCGGTTTCAAGCTGGGCGTTGAAGCCGCGGGGCAGGTCGAGGGTCACCGAGCCATTGGTGGTCTCGAGATCGAGAAAGTTGCCGCGCCAGGTAGTGCCACTGAGCACGGCCGAGACGCTGCCGTTCGAGGTTTCCGCCCGCACGTCGCCCGCAACCTCGCGCAGACGGATGCTGCCGTTCACCGCTTCGAGATCCATCCGCCCCTCAACACCGTCAACGGAAACGGCCCCATTCGTGGTGGCGGCGTCGAGGTTCATCTTGCGTGGTACCATCACCTCGTAGCTGACGTGCCACTGCGAGTAGCGCCGGTTGGAGGGGCCGTCCGCATATACGCGATCCCCACTGGTGGTGATTTTTACTTCCTTCGACAGCGCCTGGGCCTCGCTGGCCGATTCCGCGCCGGTGTAGACCATCGCGCGCACCAGCACTTCATTCCGGTCCCAGCCGATGAAATGGACGCTGCCATTATCCCTACCGTCGATGCTGACCCGCTGTCCAACCGCGAGCTTGACCTCGCGAATCTCGCAGAACGGCTCGAGATCCCGGTTATAGTTGCGGTCGCAGTTCCGCATGAACCGCTCTGTTCGGCTCTCGGCCGGCTGGGCCTGGGCCTGCAGAGCCGATGCGGAAACGACGGCGGCGAGGACGAGAAGAGCGCGCATGAAAGCTCCTGTGGAGTTGAAGGTGCCACGCAATAGACAGCCAGCCCTGCCGGAAGGTTTGCATGAGGTGCAGGGTCCTCCGGGTACATCTATCTTCTTGGAATGAACAGGCTCCAGAAACTGCATGATGCGGGCGTCGCGATCTGGCTCGACTTCATCGAGCGAACGATGCTGCACAACGGTGATCTCGAGCGCCGGATCCGTGATCAGGCGCTCACCGGCATGACCTCGAATCCCTCGATTTTCGAGAAGGCGCTCGCGGAAGGCAACGCGTACGATGGGCAGCTGCGCGACGCTCCAGGCGACTTGACCTCGTGGGAACTGTTCGAGCTCGTCGCGACCACCGATGTGCGCGATGCCTGCGATCGCTTTCGCGGGATCCACGACCGCACGGAGGGCGACGACGGCTACGTGTCCATCGAGGTTTCGCCGGGCGCCGCCAATGACGCCGATGCGACCATGGAGGAAGCGCGGCGTCTGTGGAAGACCGTCGGGCGACCGAATGTGTTCGTGAAGATCCCAGGGACCGTCGAGGGGGCGCGCGCGGTCAGGCGTGCGATTGCCGAAGGGATCAACGTCAACATTACGCTGCTGTTCTCGCTCGACGCCCATGCACGGGTCATCGACGCGTACATGGGCGGTCTCGAGGATCGGGTGCAGCGTGGCGAGGCAGTGAAGGACATCGCTTCCGTCGCTTCATTCTTCGTATCCCGGGTCGATACAGAAATCGACAAGCGCCTGGATGCCGCCGGCCATGCGGAGCTCACGGGGAAGGCAGCGATCGCCAACGCGAAGATGGCGTATCAACTGTTCCTCGAGCAGTTCTCGTCGCCGAGGTGGAAGGCGTTGGCGGCCAAGGGCGCGCGCGTGCAGAAACCATTGTGGGCCAGCACCAGCACCAAGAACCCGGCGTACCGCGACGTGCTGTATGTCGAGGAGTTGATCGGGCCCCGGAGCGTCAACACCGTGCCGCCGCAGACGCTCGACGCGTTCGCCGATCATGGAGAGGTCCGCCGCACCATCGATGCAGACGTGGACGACGCGCGCGATGTATTGTCGCGACTCGATGCCGCGGGGGTCTCGATGGACGAGGTGACGGACAAGCTGCTGCGCGAAGGGCTGGCGTCGTTCCAGAAGTCGTTCGATTCCCTCATCGCAGGGCTGGAAAGGAAATCCAGGCAACTCGGACGGGAACTGGCCGCACGGTGAGCTACTGTCGAACCAAGATCGTATGCACCCTGGGACCGGCGACCGCATCCAGGGAAAGCATCCGCGGCCTGATGGAAGCCGGGATGAACGTCGCGCGCATCAACTTCTCGCACGGTACCCACGCACAGCATCGTGAAACGATCCGGATTGTCCGCGAGACGTCGGAGGAGTTGCGTCGCCCCATCGCGATTCTCGGAGACCTCCAGGGACCGCGCATCCGGATCGGTGACCTGAGTGAGCCGCTCGAGCTCGCGAATGGGTCCGACGTGGTGATGATCCCGGAAGGGCATGCACGCCATCCAAACGAAATCCCCGTCACCTACGAGCTCCTCGCCGAGGACCTGCACGTCGGCGACCGGATTCTCATCGACGACGGCCTGCTCGAGCTCATGGTGACGGACGTCCACAAGCCGGCGGTGCTTGCACGCGTGCTCCATGGTGGTTCGCTTCGGAGCCACAAGGGGATGAACTTCCCTGGCGTTCTCGTGAGCGCGCCATCGTTGACGGAGAAGGATCGCGCTGACGTCGCCTTCGCCATTGAACAGGAGATCGAGTACCTGGCGCTGAGCTTCGTGCGCCGCGCGGAGGACGTTGTCGAGCTTCGTGCACTGCTGCCGAAAGGGCTCCTGATCATCGCGAAGATCGAGAAGGACAGTGCGCTCGAAAACATCGAAGCCATCCTGCACGCCTCGGATGGGGTCATGGTCGCCCGGGGCGACCTCGGCGTCGAGCTGCCGTTCGAGGAGGTCCCCCTCGCGCAAAAGCGCATCATCGCGCTGGCCAACCAGCTCGGCCGGCCGGTGATCACGGCGACCCAGATGCTGGAGTCGATGATCACGCATCCACGTCCAACGCGCGCCGAAGCCAGCGACGTGGCCAACGCGATTCTCGACGGCACGGATGCGGTCATGCTGTCCGCGGAAACAGCGGCGGGGAAGTATCCGCGTCTCGCCGTCGCGGCCATGAAGCGCATCATCATGGAAATGGAAAAGCATCCGCCAACGCAGCGGCGCGACGAGCGGCAATCGCGTGGGCAGCCGGTGTCGGTCGAGTCGGCGATCGCAGCCGCGAGCAGCGCCGCGGTGCGGATGCTCGGATCTCCATGCCTCATCGTGTTCACGAAAAGCGGCTTCAGCGCGCGCATCGTGGCGTCGCAGCGCCCCAATGTGCCGATCCTCGTGCTCACCGATGTTCCGCGCACCTTCCATCAGCTCGCACTGATCTGGGGGGTGGTGCCGGAGCTCGTGCCGCACGCCAACTCGTACGATGAGATGGTGAAAATGGCGCTCGACCGGGTGCACAAGCGCGGCCTGGCCCAGCCGGGCGACCAGGTCGTCGTCACAGCCGGCGTTCCGTTCGACACGCCGGGCACTACCAACTCCCTGAAGGTCGAGACGGTCTAGGCGGCCAGTGCCACGCCGGTCCACGCGCACCCGCCGATGAAGCTCACCTTCCTGGGAACCGGGACCAGCTTCGGCGTTCCGCAGCTCGGCTGTCACTGCGCCGTGTGCCGTTCACCAGACCCGCGTGACCGGCGCACCCGCGTGGGCGCCGTGGTCGAGACCCGCGGTGGGACGCGCATCCTCATCGACACCCCGCCCGAGTTACGATTGCAGCTCGTGAGCGCGGGAATCGATCGCGTGGACGCCGTGTTGTATACGCACGACCACGCGGACCACACGCACGGCATCGACGACCTGCGTGCGATCTCCGTGCGCCGGAACGGCCCACTGGCGTTCTACGGCTCGGTCGAGACCATCGAGAGCCTCCAGAAACGCTTCGGTTACATCTTCGACGAGAACATGCGCGCGCTTCCGGGGACTTCGAAGCCGGAGGGCAGCGCGCGCATCGTCGAATCCGGGCAAGCATTCGCCGTCGGAGACGCCCAGGTGCTGCCCGTGCGGGTGCCGCACGGGCCGTGGAGCGTGTTCGGCTATCGCATCGGGCCGCTCGCATACCTCACCGATGCAAAGTCGGTCCCGGCCGATGTAATCGAGGCTCTGCGTGGCGTGGATGTCCTGGTGATCAACGCGCTGTTCAGGACGGAGCATCCCACGCATCTGAGTATCCCTGAAGCGATCGATGTCGCCAGGCAGATTGGCGCCGGTCGGACGTACCTCACCCATCTCACGCACGAAAACTTCCACGCTGACCTGGAATCGGAGCTCCTGCCGCGCGGTATCACGCCAGCCTTCGACGGCCTGACGGTGCGCATCGATTCCTCCGAGACGAAATCATGATCCACCTGGACTTCACCAACATGCTCGCGCCGAGTGTCGCGGGAGGTGTTCCCGAGGCTGACTGGCAGTCCGCCGAGACCGAACAGCTCTTCGCGCGCGCGCAGGCAGTGTTCGAGCAGCGCCGCGCCGCCGGTGAGCTTGGCTTTCTCGATATCCCCGCTGCCGCAGCGCTGCACGCACAGTCCGTCGATTTCGCCAAGCGCACGCGCGGGAAATTCGATGACGTCGTCGTCCTGGGTATCGGCGGGTCGGCGCTGGGGCCCATCGCCCTTCGAACCGCACTGCGAAAGCCCCAGTGGAACCTGCTCGATGCCGGTGACCGGGACCTCCGGCCGCGTCTGCATGTCCTCGACAACCTCGATCCGGGCACCATTGGTGGGCTGCTCGAGCGGGTGGTGAAGCCGGAGCGCACCCTGTTCGTCGTGACGTCCAAGTCCGGCGGTACGGCGGAGACGATGGCGCAGTATCTCGTCGTTCGCGAGCACGTCGAGAAGCATGGGCTCTCCGCGAAGGA
>Ga0196976_1001456_pt1 | contig 10732 bp, 8 predicted proteins | sample S3v_513CmetaG_FD_148644 | JGI IMG/M metagenome (GOLD analysis project Ga0196976, IMG submission 148644) | Soil microbial communities from Anza Borrego desert, Southern California, United States - S3+v_5-13C | ecosystem: Environmental > Terrestrial > Soil > Desert | place: USA: California...
CCACACCGATCTCCCCGGCCGCCACGGCGCCACGGAGGTCGCCGTGCAGCTCGAGCCGCTCGCTCGCCGTGCTGCGCAGCCGGGCGTCGAACACGGCGACCTGGTCCCGGCCGCCGTCCTTGGCCTGGTACATAGCGACGTCGGCATCGCGCAGCACGTCCGCGACGTCGCGCTCTCCCGGCTGGCAGACGGCCACCCCGACGGACATCGTGGAGGTGAGCAGGCGCCCGTCGACCTCGATGGGCTCCCGCAGCACCGCGCAGACGCGCTCCCCCACCGAACGCGCCTCGGCGACGTCCGCCACCCGGGTGCAGAGCAGGGCGAACTCGTCGCCGCCCAGCCGCGCCACCGTGTCACCCTGCCGGACGACGCCGGCCAGCCGCTCGGCCGCCGCGCGCAGCAGCGCATCCCCGGCGGCGTGGCCCAACGAGTCGTTGATCATCTTGAACCGGTCGACGTCGCAGAACAGCACGGCGACGAGCTCGCGGGAGCGCTCCGCCTGCGCGAGGGCCACCTGCAGGCGGTCGGCGAACAGCGCGCGGTTGGGCAGTCCCGTCAGGGCGTCGTGCGTCGCCGAGTGGGTGAGGGCGCGCTCGGCCTCGCGCTGGGCGGTGACGTCGATGACGACGCTGCCCACCCCCAGCAGCTGCGGCCCGTTCCGGACGGGGAAGTAGCTCGACGTCCAGATGCGGTCGTCGGCGGCCAGCTCGACGTCGTGCACCGTGCGGCCTGTCGCGAGCACCCGGCGCAGGTTGTGGGCGAGCGTCGGGCTGAAGCCGAGGGTCTCGGTCATGCGGCGGCCCACGTGCTCGGCGGCGGACAGGTCCGACAGCTCGGCCAGCGCCGTGTTGAGCCAGCGCGCCCGCAGCGCCCGGTCCCAGAAGCCGAGCCCCACCGGCGTCGCCTCGGCGAACGTGTAGAGGGTGACGAGCGCGCCGTCCCGCTCGGCGACGGCGTCGCGGAAGGCCGTCGCAGCGACGTGGACGAAGACCGCGATCACGGCGAGCGCGACGGCGCGCAGTAGTGCCACGGGCAGCGGGCCGTCCGCCGCGTCCAGCGGCACCAGCAGGAGGTAGACGGCGGGCACGACCACGGCCACCCACGTGCTGGGTCGTTGCGGGAGGACGAGCGGGTAGATCGCCACGACGACGAAGTACCAGAGCAGGATGTACCCGCTGCCTTCCTCGCCGAGCGCCATGAGCATGAAGCCGAGCGCAAGGATCACGCAGAGCCGGGTGAAGACGGCCCAGGTGGCCCGCCAGCCCAGCAACCCCGCGCCTCCCACGGCGACCAGCACCGCGACGGCCGCGAGCATCGGCGGGACCGCCTGCTCGGCCGCCACCAGCTGCACCGCGAAGCCGTGCGCCGCGAGCGCCAGGCATGCGAACGGCTCGAGCAGCCGAAGCTGCCGGGGGACGCTGGTGCTGTGGAGCTCGATGCCGCCGGCGGCTGCCCCCAAGTCGCCGCCCGCAGCGGTCGCGGACATGCCCCGACGTTACCTGGCCACGCGCGCTTCACGAACTGTGCGTCACCCGAACGGGCGTAGTTTTGCCCGGTGCACTGCGAGTACTTCACCCGGGGGGTGTGCCGGTCGTGCGCGCTTCTCGACCAGCCGTACGCGACCCAGCTCGCGGACAAGGAGCAGCACTGCCGTGAGCTCCTCGCCGCCCACTCGGGGATCACGTGGCTCCCCGCCGTGGCGAGCGCCGAGTCGGGGTACCGCAACAAGGCGAAGATGGTGGTCACCGGCACGTCCGACCGGCCGGTGCTCGGCATCCTCGACCCCGAGGGCGCCGGCGTCGACCTCCGGGACTGCCCCCTGTACCCGGAGCCGCTGCGCGCCGCCTTCCCCGCCCTCGCCGACCTCATCCGTCGCGCCGACCTGACGCCCTACGACGTCGCCGGGCGCCGGGGGGAGCTGAAGTACCTGCTCGTGACGCTCTCGCCCGACGAGGAGCTGATGGTCCGGTTCGTGCTGCGCTCAACGGAGCCGCTGGCCCGGCTCCGCAAGCACCTGCCCGGCCTCCTGGCGGCGCTGCCGGCGGTGCGCGTCGCGTCGGTGAACGTCCAACCCGTGCACCAGGCGGTGCTCGAGGGCGACCGGGAGATCCTGCTCACCGACACCGCCACCCTCCCGATGCGGCTGAACGGCCTCCGGCTGCTCCTGCGACCCCAGAGCTTCTTCCAGACGAACACAGAGGTGGCCGCGGCCCTCTACCGGCAGGCCGCCGCCTGGGTGGACGACGCGGCGCCGTCGTCCGTGTGGGACCTGTACTGCGGCGTCGGCGGCTTCGCGCTGCACTGCGCCGACGGCGTCCGGGACGTCGTCGGGGTGGAGGTGAGCGCGGAGGCGGTCGCGAGTGCGGTGGCGAGCCGGGACCTCGCGGGCCTCGAACGGGCGACGTTCGTCGCGGACGACGCGACGGCGTTCGCCCTGCGCGCCGCGACGAGCCCCGACCTGGTGGTCGTCAACCCGCCGCGGCGCGGCATCGGACCTGAGCTGGCGGGCTGGCTCGAGCGCTCCCAGGTCAGCCACGTCGTGTACTCCAGCTGCAACGCGGCGTCCCTCGCCCGCGACCTCGCGACGATGCCGAGCCTGCGGCCGCGCGCCGCCCGGGTCCTCGACATGTTCCCGCAGACGGCGCACTACGAGGTGGTCACCCTGCTCGAGCGCGGCTGACGCGCGCCGGCGGACCGACCCCCGTCCCCCGGCCTACGCCTCCGTCCCGGTCACGCCGATGAACACCGCCGCGTTCCCGTTGGGGTTCAGCAGGACGGCCGGCGCGAGGCAGCGCTCCGGCAGCGAGACGGACGTGCGGATGCGGGCGTCGCCCGCGGTCGAGAACGGCACGGTGGGCGTGGTGGCCACGACGGCGCCGTTGCAGACGACGCTGGCGGCGAGGGCGGGGAGCGGGTTCGCGCCCCGGTCCGGGATGATCAGCCCTTCGACCTTCACGTCGAGCCGGCCGTCCGCCCGCAGCGTGGTGCTGCCGGTCTCGACCACCCACGGCAGCCCGCCGGGTGCGACGCCGAAGACGGCCGCATCCGTGGGCAGGCTGCCCGCAACGGGGGCCTGCAGGATCGGGGCGCCACCGCTCGGCGCGCCGGCGGCGACCCCCGCGATGCCGGATGCCGCCAGCGCCACGGCCGCGACGGTGGACGTGAGTCGGGTGAGCGCGTGCATGGTGACCCTCTTCCTCGAGGGGGCCGCGCCTGTCGGGCCCCATGCCCAAGGAGACGGCGGGGAGCACCGCCGGGTTCACGGTCAGTCGAGCGGGCTCTGCCACCGCAGGAGGGTGCCCCGGCCGGACGGCGCCGCCGTCAGCGTGCACGTGCCGCCGGCCTCACGGGCGCGTTGCACGAGGTTGCGGGTGCCGGATGCCCGGTCGCGGACGGGCGGGAGTCCCACGCCGTCGTCCTCGACCTCGACGGTCACCGTGCCGCCCGCACCCCGCCCGGCGACGGCCAGCCGGACCGCGACGGAGCTGGCCCGGGCGTGCCGGGCGGCGTTCGTGAGGCCCTCACGCGCCACCGCGACGACGTGGTCGGCGCGGGCGGCGCCGACGGCCCGGTCGATGCGCTCGACGTCGCCGTGCTCGTGCTGGGCGTCTCCCAGGCCGCGACCGTCGAGGTTGATCTCCAGGCGCGGTGCGAAGCCGAACACGGGCGCCACGTTCGCGACCTCCCGGCGGAGCCGCTCGACGACGGGCGGCGGCGCGTCGTGGGTGTCCAGCGCCCGGACGATGGTGCGGATCTGCCGGACCGTCGAGTCCACGTTGTCGAGGGCTCCGGCGAGCATCCCCGTGACCTGCGGTGGGACGGCGGCGTCGGCGGCGTCCCGACGCGCGTTCTCCAGCTGCATGCCGGCGGCGAAGAGCTGCTGGATGGCGAGGTCGTGCAGGTCGCGGGCGATCCGGGCGCGCTCGTCGTGCAGGGCGGCGACGTCCTGGGCGGCCCTCGCCTCGGCGAGCACGAAGGCCAGGGCGGCCTGCGCGGCGAACGTCTGCGACAACGCGAGGTCGCTGGGCGTGAACGGCCGGGCACCCTTGCGGCGCAGCAGGATCAACACACCCACGCTGCGTCCTTCGCTGCGCAGGGGCACGTAGAGCGCGGGGCCGAACTGGCGCATGGGCATCAGCGGGTGCTCGGCCTGGACGGACGAGGGCTCCGCGTCGCCCAGGCCCGTCCGGTACACCTCCGCGGACCGGGAGCCCGGGGGGGTGACGAGCCCGAGGAGCTCGTCGGCCGCATGCCCGTCGACGATCTCCATGACGAGCTCGCCGCCGACGCCGGGCAGCACGAGGACGGCGGTGTCCGCGCCGTCGATCTCGCGGGCCGTGGTGGCGACGGTGGTGAGCACCTCCTCCTGGTCGGCGCCCTCGAGGAGCATGGTCGTGATGCGCTGGCCCGCCGTGAGCCAGCTCTCACGGCGACGCTCGATCGCGTAGAGCTCGGCGTTCTGGATGGCCACGGCGGCGGCTGCCGCGAGCGCGCTGACCACGGCCTCGTCGTCGTCGTCGAACCCGGCCCTCTTCTCGGACAGGTAGAGGTAGCCGTAGGTCTCCCCGCTCACCCGGACGGCGGACCCGAGGAACGAGCCCATGCGCGGGTGTGCCGCGGGCAGGCCCTGGTAGGCCGGGTGCTGGGTGAGGTCCTCGAGCCGGAGCACGCCGCGGTCGGGGATCTGGCCGAGCACGCCGACGGCGTGCGGCGAGTGGGGCAGGCGCGCGACGACCGGCGCGGGGACGCCGCTCTGCACGAAGGTCACGGAGGCACCGTGCTCGTCGAGGATGTTGATCGCGCCGTAGCGCGCGCCGGTCAGCTGGGTGCTGGCCTGCACGAAACGTTCGAGGAGGCTGGGCAGGTCGAGGTCGGCGGCGAGCGCCAGGACGGCGCGGAGCAGGTCGGTGGTGGACTCCGCGGCGGCCCGCCCGACACTCGACACGACGCCCTCCCGATGCTCGGTGCCGCGGGCTTCCCGGCGGCCCTCCCTTGATTTAACACGGTCTGCGCCCGCACTACGCACCCGCCGTTCGGGTCCTGTCCGCGCGGGCGTCTGTCGTGCCACGATGGCGCCGTCCCGACGACGATGGCGGTGAGCAGTGACGACCCAGACCGGTCCCGGTCCTGCGGCGCAGGCCGCGCCCCCCTCCCCCGGCGATGACGTCCTGGTCGCGACGGACCTGGTCCGCCGGTTCGGCGACCTCACGGCCGTCGACGGCGTCTCCTTCCGGATCGCGCCGGGCGAGACCTATGGGCTCCTCGGCCCCAACGGCGCGGGCAAGACAACGACGATCTCCATGGTCGCGGGCCTCATCCCGGCCGACGAGGGCACCGTGACCGTCGTCGGCGAGCCGATGGGTCCCCACCAGGTGCACGTGAAACGTCACGTCGGCCTCGTCCCGCAGGACCTCGCGATCTACCCCGAGCTCACGGCCCGGGAGAACCTCGTGTTCTTCGGGCGGCTGCAGGGCATGGGCGGCAAGGAGCTCGGGCGGCGCGTCGACGAGGTGCTGGCCCTCATCGGCCTCACCGACCGGGCGAAGGACGCCACCAAGGAGTACTCGGGGGGCATGAAGCGGCGCCTGAACATCGGCGTCGGGCTGCTCCACCGGCCCACGCTGCTGATCCTCGACGAGCCGACCGTGGGCGTCGACCCGCAGTCCCGCAACGCCATCCTGGAGTCGGTCGAGGCGCTCTCGACCGAGGGCATGGCCGTCCTCTACACGACCCACTACATGGAAGAGGCCGAGCGCCTCTGCGACCGCATCGCGATCATCGACTCCGGCAGGTTCCAGGCCGAGGGCACGCGGGCGGAGCTCATCCGGCTCACCGGTGACCTGGACCGGATCACCCTCACGGGCACGGGGGACGTCGCCGGGGCGGCGGCCGCCGTGCGCGCCGTACCCGCCGTCGAGGGCGCGGACGCCGACCGGCACTCGATGCTCCTGACGGTGCGGGATGCGCCGACGTCGGTCGCCGCCATCGTCACCGCCGTCACGGGGGCGGGCATGACGCTCACCGACGTGGAGATCGCCCGGCCCGACCTCGAGTCGGTGTTCCTCAAGCTCACCGGGAAGGCGCTGCGAGACTGACATGCGCCACATCTGGATCATGACCGCGTCGGACCTGCGGCAACGCGTCCGCGACAAGTCGGTGATCATCTTCGCCCTGGTGGTCCCGCTGGCGTTGATGTTCGTCTTCGACCTGACCTTCGGCGGCGCGGGCGACATCGAGCTGGACCCCGTCGACGTCGCGGTGAGCGCGCCGGCCGACGACCAGCTGGCCGCGGGGCTGCTCGACGGCACCTTCGCCGTCGACGCCGTGGAGGTGACGCGGGTGGACGCCGCCGACGCCGACGAGGTGCGCTCCCTGGTCGACTCCGGTGAGGTCGCACTCGGCGTGATCGTCCCGGACGGCTTCGGCGAGACGCTGACGTCCGGCGCGGGCCCCGTGGTCCAGGTGGTGGAGGGCGAGGCGTCCAACCTCTCCAGCTCGGTGGTGATCACCGTGCTCGAGGCCGTGCTCGACCGGCTCACGTCGGCCACGGTGGCGGCCACCGCCGGCGCCGTCGCCGGCGTCCCGCACGAGGAGCTGGCCGCCGTCGCCGAGGCGGCCGCGACCGCCGGGCCACGGCTCGCGGTCACCGAGGGCGAGGCGTCGACCGAGCAGCTCAGCTTCTCCGGCAGTCTCGTCGCGGGTCAGGCGGGGCTCTTCCTGCTCTTCACGGTCGGCTTCGGCGTGCTCGGGCTGCTCGCCGAGCGCGAGCAGGGCACCCTCGCCCGCCTGCAGTCCATGCCGATGAGACCGGGGCTCATCGTCGCCGCGAAGGGGCTCGTCGCGTACATCCTCGGCGTCGTCGCGACAGCCGTGCTCCTCACCGTGGGTGGCATGTTCTTCGACGTCGGCTTCGGGGCACTCCTGCCGATCGCCGTCCTGGTGCTCTGCGTCGTCGCGTCCGCCGTCTCCCTCGTGTTCGTCATCGCACGCCTGGCGCGGACCGCCGAGCAGGCGCAGATCTCGCAGTCGATCCTCGGCATGGTGCTCGGCATGTCCGCCGGGGCGTTCTTCCCGATCACGGCAGGTGGGTTCCTGGGCACGCTCATCGACCTGAACCCGATCGCGGCCTTCATGCACGGCCTCGGCATCACGACCGGCGGAGGCGGGGTCGGTGACATCGGGCAGCCGGTGGCGATCATGCTCGGGTTCGCGGTCCTCGCGGCCGCGGCGTCGAGGCTCGTGCCGGACCGGGGGGCGGCGTCGTGAGGGCGGCGGGCGCGATCACCCGGGTCGAGCTGCTGCGCTTCCTCAAGGACCGCTCGAACATCTTCTTCGTCTTCATCTTCCCGCTCCTGCTGGTCCTCTTCATCGGCGCGCAGTTCGGCGGCGGGTCCAGCGGGAGCGTCGCCGTCAGCGGGCCGTCAGGGGCTCTGCGCGACGACCTCGTCGCCCAGCTGGAGGACGCGGACGTCGACGTCGAGGTTGCCGACGCGGACGGGATGCGGGAGCTGGTGGCGCGCGGCAGGGCCGACGTCGGGGTGCTGCTCACCGCGGAGGCCTCCGCCGCCTACGACGACGGCGACGACCTCGCCGTCCAGGTGGTGGTCGGCAACCAGGCGCAGTCGCAGGTCTCCGCGCAGCAGGTGCAGACCGCCGTCGACGGTCTCGCCGCCGCACAAGGGCGCCTGGCGGCACTCGTCGACGCCGGGGCCGACCCGGCGGCCGCCGAGCGTGCCCTCACCGTGGCGGCCGAGATGGTCCGCCCAGCGGAGATCGAGGTGACGAACGTCTCGGAGATCGCGCAGGAGTTCTCGGGGCTCGGGCAGTTCGACTACGGCGCGGCGTCCCAGCTGCTGCTGTTCGTCTTCCTCACGTCGCTGGCGGGGTCGACCACCCTGATCCAGTCGCGGCGGCTGGGCGTCACGCGGCGCACGCTCGCGTCGCCCGTCTCGGCCATGCAGGCCGTCGGCGGGCAGGTCGTGGCGCGCCTCGCCATCGGCGCGTTCCAGGGCGTCTACATCATGGCTGCGACGTCGTTGCTGTTCGACGTCCAGTGGGGCAACCTGCCCCTCGCGGTGCTGGTGATGGTGGTGTTCGCGCTGGTCGCGGCCGGGGCGGCCATGGTGCTCGGCTCTGTGCTGGACAACGACGCCGCTGCCGGAGGCGTCGGGGTCGGCCTGAGCTTGGTCCTCGGAGCGCTGGGTGGCGCGATGTACCCCATCGAGCTCTTCCCCGACACGCTTCGCACTGTCGCGCACGTCACGCCGCACGCATGGGCTGCCGAGGCGCTCGCCGAGGTGCAACGGCACGACGGCGGCCTGGTGGACATCCTGCCGCAGCTCGGGGTGCTGCTCGGCTACGCCGCGGTGCTCGTGCTGGTGGGTGCCTGGCTGCTCCGCCGCAGCCTCGAACGCGCGCTGTAGGTGCCTGCCGCAACCCAGCGGAAACCCGTGGGTCATGCGCTGCACACCGCGCACTGGGCATGATGATCGCGCCGGGTGACGCGCGTGGCCCGGCTCGCGACCGAGGGAGCCCCCGATGTCCCCAGCCCACTCCGTCCCGGGTCCCGACCTCGTGGCCCTGACGCCCCGCACGACGCCGCGGCACATCGCCCTGGTCGCCCACGACAACAAGAAGGTCGAGCTCCTCCGGTGGGCGGAGTACAACCGCGACACGCTCGCCCAGCACGTGCTGTACGCCACCGGGACGACCGGCACGATGCTCGAGTACGAGCTCGGCCTCAAGGTGCACCGGTTCCTGTCGGGACCGGTCGGCGGTGACCAGCAGATCGGCGCGAAGATCGCCGAGGGCGAGATCACCATGCTGGTCTTCTTCTGGGACCCGCTCGAGCCCCAGCCGCACGATCCCGACGTGAAGGCGCTCCTGCGCATCGGCACGGTGTGGAACGTGCCGATGGCCTGCAACGTGGCCTCGGCGGATCTCATGATCTCCAGCCCGTTGCTGGGCAGCGACTACGAGCACCTGCGGCCGGACCTGGGCCCGCGCGGCTGGTCCGGCGGCGTCACGGACGGCCCGGTGACCGACGTCGTGGACGACGGGCTGGAGCCCGACGTCGACGACCGCGTCTGACCTGCTTGCCGTCGGCGCTCACCGCGGCCGGGGCACCTAGAGTTGCCGGATGCGGTTCGGACGCCAGAGCACTCCCCTGGGCCCGGCGTTCGCGACCGTCGTCACCGCGAACCTGTGCTCGAGCCTGGGTGACGGCATCGCACGGGTGGCAGCGCCTCTGCTGGCCGCGCGCCTCACCGACGACCCGCTGCTGGTCTCCGGCATCGCGGCAATGGCGCTGCTCCCGTGGCTCCTCTTCGCGATTCCGGCGGGCATCCTCGTCGACCACGTGGACCGCCGACACGCTCTGGCGCTGGCGAACGGGGTCCGGACTGCGGTGGCCGGCACCCTTCTGGTGCTCGTGGCCACGGATCACCTCACCATCTGGTGGTTGTACGGCGTGATCTTCGTCTACGGCATGTTCGAGACCGTGTACGACGGCGCGATCCGCGCGGTCGTGCCGAGCCTGGTCCGGCGGGTGGACCTGCACCGCGCGAACTCCCGCATCGAGGCGGGTGAGCAGGTGGTGCAGAACTTCGCCGCGATGCCGCTGACCTCCGCCCTGTTCGCGGTCTCGGCCACCATCCCGCTGGGGGTGAACACCGCGGTGTTCGCGGTGGCGGGTGGTCTTGCGCTCGCCCTCCCGGCCGCCGCCGCGGGCGCGCACCGCACGACACCGCGCACGACGCAGGGGCCATGGCGTCGCCAGCTCGTCGAGGGCTACCGGTTCATCGTGGCCAGTCGGATGCTACGGACCCTCTGGCTCCTCACGACGTTCGTCGGCATCTGCATCTCCGCGGCCCTCGCCACCTGGGTCCTGTTCGTCCTCGACCGACTCGCGGTACCTGAGGCCTGGTTCGGAGCCTTCATGTTGAGCGGCGCTGTGGGTGGTGTGCTGGGCGCAGTTGTGGTGGGACCTGCGCGCAACCGGCTGGGCGCAGGACCGGTCATGGCGATCGCAAACCTAACCGCGGCCGCCGCCGTCGTCGCGGTGGGCGCATTCCCGACGATCGTCGTCGCGGCACTCGGGACAGCGGTGAGCTCTGGCGCTGTGACGGTGTGGAACGTGCTGGTGATGTCGCTGCGCCAGGCGGCGATCCCCGACGAGCTGCTCGGCCGCGTGCACGGCACGTGGCGGACTCTGCTGTGGGGGTCGATGCCACTCGGTTCCGTGATCGGGGGCGCGCTCGCCCGGATCGATCTCACCGCGCCGCTCCTGATCGGTGGCGCGCTCGCGACCGCCGCCGCCGTGGTGTGGTTCCGGTTCATCGCCGCGCTGCCCAACCCCGAGGACCTGCCCGACGCCGGCGGCGCGCCGGACCTCCCGGCGCAGCCGGGCGTTCTGGCGCAGCCGGATGTCCCGGCGCAGCCGTCGAGGAGCGCTGAGCGCCCTTAGGTACGCAGTGTTCCGGGTGTGCGCCAGTGTTGGTCGGGGTCGAGCCATCGGGGGGCGAGGATCTGGGGTAGGCCGGCGTGGGTGCGGATGTGCCAGCCGGAGGTGTCGAGGGTGCGGTGGTGGTGCCAGCACAGCAGGACGCCGTTGTCGGTGTGGGTGCCGGTGGGGTCTTGGGCGTGGGGGGTGACGTGGTGGACCTCGCACCAGGCGGCGGGGACGTGGCAGCCGGGGATGATGCAGCCGCGGTCGCGGAGTGTGATGGCGCGG
>Ga0196976_1001457_pt1 | contig 10730 bp, 9 predicted proteins | sample S3v_513CmetaG_FD_148644 | JGI IMG/M metagenome (GOLD analysis project Ga0196976, IMG submission 148644) | Soil microbial communities from Anza Borrego desert, Southern California, United States - S3+v_5-13C | ecosystem: Environmental > Terrestrial > Soil > Desert | place: USA: California...
GAACGCTCGCGTTCACCGAGGCCGGCACGAAGCGCCGCGCCTCGCTGCATGTCGTCGAGGGCGAAGAGAACCTGAAGCGGATGGATCCCGGCGGCCTCGAAGTGCTTTCACTGACCAAGGCGCAGTTCGAGGCAAGGCTGCGGAGCGAGAACCATACGCTGAAACGCGCCCTGACCGATCCGCATCTATTCGCCGGGATAGGCAACGCCTACTCGGACGAGATCCTCCACCGTGCGCGGCTTTCTCCCATCGCCTTTTCCCGGAAAATCAGCAGCGAGGAAGTCCAGGCGCTCTACGAGGCGACCCGCGCGACGCTCCAGGACTGGATCGCACGACTCAGGACGGGAGCCTGGCCGGAGAAGGTCACGGCGTTCCGGGAAGGCATGGCGGTGCACGGCCGGTTCGGCGAGCCCTGCCCGGTGTGCGGGGCGCCGGTCCAGCGCATCCGCTACGCCGACAACGAGACGAACTATTGCGCGAGGTGCCAGACCGGTGGCAAGGTGCTCGCCGACCGCTCGCTCTCGCGGCTTCTGAAGAAAAGCTGGCCCCGCAACATCGACGAACTGGAATGACCTCATGAAAAAGCTGCTGGTCCTCGTGCTCGCCCTTTTCGCCTTGAACGCCTTCGGCCAGGCCAAGCAGCGAGTGGTCTTCCAGGTGAGCGACAACGACCCGGCGAAGTGGAACCTCGCGCTCAACAACGCGCGCAACGTCCAGCAGGACCTCGGCGCGGACAAGGTGGAGATCGAGATTGTCGCCTACGGGCCGGGGCTCGCCATGCTGAAGGCCGACTCGCCGGTGGCCGCGCGCCTCGCCGGCGCGCTCGACAGCAACGTGCGCCTGCTCGCCTGCGAGAACACGATGCGCAACACCAAGGTGTCGAAGGACGACCTGTACGGCGGCATCGATTTCGTGATGGCCGGCGTCACCCACCTCATGAAGCGCCAGCAGGAAGGCTGGGCCTACATCCGGCCCTGAGAACAAGGGGTCAGCCCTTTTTCTACCAGCCGATCGCCTTCGGCAGCCAGAGCGCTAGCTGGGGGAAGAAGAACACCAGCGCGATGGCGACGATCTGCATGGCGATGAACGGCAGCACGCCCAGGTACATGTCCCGCGTCGTCACCTCCGGCGGCGCGACGCCGCGGAGGAAGAAGAGCGCCCAGCCGAACGGCGGCGTGAGGAACGAGGTCTGCAGGTTCACGCAGATCAGCATCGCCAGCCAGACGAGGTCCACGCCCTGCGCGACGAACACCGGCAGGAACAGCGGCACGGCGATGTAGCTGATCTCGATCCACTCGATGAAGAAGCCGAGGATGAAGATGATCAGCATCAGGAACCAGATGTCCGCCGCCACGCCGCCGGGCAGGAACTGGAACATGTCGCTGATGAGGTCCTCGCCGCGCAGCCCGCGGAACGCGAGCGAGAACACCTGCGCGCAGATGAGGATGAACATCATCATGGCGGTGATCTTGGTGGTCGAGCGCATCACCTCGCGCAGCACCGTCATCGAGAAGCGCCCGGCAAAGGCGGTGACCAGGATCGCGCCGAGCGCGCCCATCGAAGCCGCCTCGGTGGGCGCCGCGACGCCGGCGATGATCGAGCCCAGCACCGCGAAGACGAGCAGGACCGGCGGCACCACCACCTTGAAGAAGCGGATCCAGAGCTGGCGGCGCGAGACCGCGTCGCGCTCGGCGCGCGGGATGGGCGGCACCCACTCCGGCTTCACCATGCCGACGATTACGATGTAGGTGCAGTAGATCGCGGCGAGCATGAAGCCGGGCACGACCGCCGCGGCGAACAGGGTTCCCACCGAAAGCTGGAGGATGTCGGCGAGCAGGATGAGGATCAGGCTGGGCGGGATGATCTGCCCCAGCGTCCCCGAGGCGCAGATCGCCCCGCACGCCATGCCGGTGTTGTAGCCCCGCTTCAGCAGCGTCGGCAGCGTGAGCAGGCCCAGCGTGATGACCGTCGCGCCGACGATCCCCGTGGTCGCGCCCATCAGCACGCCGACGCCGATGATGCCGAGCGCCATGCCGCCGCGCAGGTTGCCGGCGATGTGGCCCACCACGTCGAGGAGGTCGTCCGCCAGGCGTGACTTCTCCAGCATCACGCCCATGAAGACGAAGAGCGGAATCGCGAGCCACTGGTAGTTCGCCACCACGCCGAAGATGCGCGCCGGCAGCAGGTTGAAGAGCGTCGTGCCGAAGCCGAAGAAGCCGAACACGAAGCCCACCGTGGCGAGCGTGAGCGCCACCGGGATGCCGGCGAGCAGCAGCACGAAGAAGGCCACCAGCATGCCGATGGCGAGCCATTCGAGCCCGCTCATCGCCTGAGCTTCTCGAGGACGGCCAGGATGCTGGCCACGCACTGGAGGATGAGGAACGCGAAGCCGAGCGGGATCAGCGCCTTCAGGACCCAGCGGTGCGTGAGGCCCCCGGGATCGGGCGACTGCTCGTCCACCACGTAGGCCTGCTCGACGTACTTGAGCGAGAGCCAGATGATCACCGCGGAGACCAGGATGCAGATCACCTGCGAGGCGAGCTCGATGCGCAGCTTCGTGCGCTCGCTGAACTTGTCGTAGAGGACGTCGACGCGCACGTGCTCGCCGTGGAGCATGGCGTAGCTCATCCCGAACAGGATGAGCGGCGCGAGCAGGTGCCACTCGAGCTCCTGCGCCCACACCGTGCCGTAGCTGAACCCGTAGCGCAGGAGGACGTTGGTCGCCATCAGCACGACGATCACCAGGGCGAGCCACGAGGTGGCCCGCCCCAGCGCGTCGGTGAGGCGCTCGATGCCGCTTCGGACGCTCACGCGGCGCTCAGGCGGCGCCGCGGATCCGGCTGTGGTAGACGCCCTCGCTGTAGCCGGCCCAGGCGTCGTACTTCGCCTTGAAAGCCATGTAGGACGTGTGCACCTTCTTCGTCAGCGCGTCCTTGGCGACCGCGTCGGCGAGCACCTGGTTGGTCACTTCGCGCAGGCGCTTCACCACCGCGTCCGGCAGCGGCTTGGCGATCACGCCCTGGTTCTTCACCAGGTCCTCCATCGCCTCCGCGTTCGTGCGCTGGCACCAGGCCTCGCTGATCACGTTGCAGGCCGCGCAGGCGTTCTCGACCACTGCCTGCAGGTCCTTCGGCAGCTTCTGCCAGGCCGCCTTGTTGATGAGCAGCTCCGACACCGTGGCGGTCTCGTGCCAGCCGGTCGTGTGGTAGTACTTCGCCGCCTTCTGCAGGCCGAGGCGGCGGTCCTGGTACGGCCCGACGAACTCCGCGGCGTCGATCACCCCGCGCTCGAGCGCCGGGAAGATCTCGCCGCCGGGCAGCAGCTTCACGTCCACGCCGAGCGCCGCGTAGACCTTGCCGGCGAGGCCCGGGATGCGCATCTTCAGGCCCTTGAAGTCGTTGATCGAGGTGACTTCCTTGCGGAACCAGCCGGTCATCTGCACGCCGGTGTTGCCGCAGGGGAAGGCGATCATGCCGAACGGCGCGTAGGTCTCGTGCCAGAGCGGAATGCCGCCCCCGTCATAGAGCCAGCCGTTCATGCCCTGGAAGTTGAGTCCGAACGGCACGGCGGTGAAGTACTGGGCGGCGAACGTCTTGCCGGTCCAGAAGTACGCATTGGCGTGGTTCATCTCCACCGTGCCGGAGCGCACCGCGTCGAAGCCCTCGAAAGCCGGCACCAGCTCGCCCGCGCCGTAGACCGAGATGCGCAGGCGGCCGTTCGACATCGCCTCGATGCGCTTCGCGAGGTCGGTCGCGCTGCCCGGGCCGTCCATGTAGAAGGGCGAGCCCTTGGGATAGGCGCTCGTCATCTTCCAGTTGAACGTCTGCTGCGCCCGCGCGATGTGCGGGAACCCCAACGCGGCCGTGGCGCCGCCCGCGACGAGTCCGGCCCGCATTGCTCCCGTGAGGAAACGGCGACGTGCTCTGCCCATGGTGCACCTCCCTGCGTTGGTTGTTATGCCAATTCAGGGTAAATCGCGGGCGAAACTTCCGTCAACGGTGCATTGGGGCGCCCTGCGAACCGCGGCGCGGCGCCGGCGGCGGCGCGGACGGCCCCTCGCCCTGGGACTTCTCGCCCTGGGCGGTGGCCTTGGCGGCCGCGATCTTCGCCGCCTCTTCGGTGGCGCGCGCGGTCAGCGTGTACGTTTCGTTGAACCAGTCGCGCGCCTGCGCCATCTGCTGCTGGACCTGGCCGATCGCGGCGGTCTGGTTCTGCCCGGCGGCCTGGCACAGGTTGGACCAGTAGCCCATCACGCGCTCGATCTGCGCGCCGGCCATCTTCTGCTGGAGGGCGAGGAGGTCGTCGAGGCTGCGGGCGTTGCCCAGGTCGTCGACCGACTTCATGTGCTGCTCGAGGGCGTTGCGTATGGCGGAAAGCTGCTGTTGCTGGAGTCGCTCGGCGCTTTCCAGGGAGGACTTCATGAGGTCGACGGCCGTCTTGAGCCCGGCCTTGTAGAGGTCCAGGAATTCAGCTTGCGGCGGGTTCATCTCTATCTCCTTGGAAACAATGGATTAGCTCGAATCTCCCCCGTCTTTTCCCCGTGTTGTAGACCGTTGTTGACGCCTGCGAGAACTATAGGCCGCGCGGTATGAACGTTGCATAAAAGTATTCAACTTGCGTGGCAGCGAGGCATTGATGGCACAAATCGTCCGACTCTCGGAGTACCGCAAAGCCGGGGCATCCCGCCGGGGCGGCGGCTCGTCCACGACCACCACGCCGACGCAGGGCTCGACGCACGGGTCGACGCCCCATTACTTCTGCCTGCGCTGCGATACCGATCAGTTCAAGCTGTTTCCCGGCGGCAGCGTGCATTGCGCGCACTGCGGGGCGCTGATGCGCAACATCAGCGTGCGGGACAAGTCGCCGTCTTGAGATAGGCGATCAGGTCCGCGCGATCGCGCGGGTCGCTTACTCCTGCGTACGTCATCGTCGTGCCCGGCACCGCCTTGGGCGGGTTCGCCAGGAAGCGGTCGAGCGTCTTCTCGTTCCACACGATCCCGGAGCGCTTCATCGCGCCGGAGTAGTCGAAGCCGGGCACCGCGCCGGCCTTGCGGCCGATGAGGTCGCAGTGCTTCGGCCCGACGCGGTCGTGCGCGAGCGAATGGCAGCCCGCGCAGCGACCGTAGATCTCCTCGCCTTTCTTGACGTCCTGCGCTTCTCCCCCGAGGGGAAAAGCGAGGGCGGAAACGGCAAGGAACAGGCTAGGCCACGAACGCACTGGGCACCGGGTTCTCGCCGACGGCCTGGCGCAGCACGGCCCAGTGCATCGCCTCGTCGCCCAGGATGCTGGCCGCCGCCTTGGAGAGGTCGCGGTTCTGGAAGAGCGGCACCGCGCCGAGATACGCGCTTACCGCGCCCTTCTCCAGGCTGCCGGCGAAACGCAGCACGTCCGCCTGGCTCTTCAGCCCCTCGACCGGGAAGCTGTACTTCGCCTTCGAGGCAACGGGCTTGCCGCCGAGCTTGCGGATCGTGCTCGCGAGGACGTCCGCGTGCTCCTTGTGGTGTCCCTGGAACTGCACGGCCAGGTCCAGCACCGGCTTCTGCAGGAGGCCGCTCTCCGCGCCGACCTGGTAGGCGGCGATCGCCTCGAGCTCCGCAGCGAGCGCGGTGTTGAGGATCTGGATGTCCCCGGCCTTGCTGCCGCCGCTCTTCGCGGCCAGCACGTCGCGTCCGGCGAGGAGCGCAACCGCCGCTCCGGACAACGTACCCACGAACATCCTTCTTCCCATCAAGAACGACATTTCATTTCTCCTTTAGTTTGGCGAGCACGTTGGCGACCAGGCGGTCGCAGCGCGCGCCGTCGAAGCCGAAAGCCTTGTCGAAAGCATGGTCGATCTCGCGCGAGAGCGACTCCCTGAGGAGGCTTCGCGCGCGGAAGAAGCGCGTGCGCACCGTGGCTTCGGGCACGTCGAGCGCCTCCGCGGTCTCCTCGACCGAGAATTCCTCCAGCGCGCGCAGCATGAACACGGCGCGGTAGGCGTCGGGGAGCGCGTCGATGCGCGATTCGAGGAGCTTGCGCACTTCGCCGCGCGCCGCCGCCTGGTCCGGGGATTCGTTGTCCGAGGGAAAGTCCATGTTGAGGTCCACCACTTCTGCACCCCTTGCGAGCTTTCTGCGGCGCATGAGCGCCTCGTTGGCGACGATGCGGACGAGCCAGGTCGAGATCTTCGAGTCGCCGCGGAATTCCCCCATGGCGCGAAAGGCCTTGAGGTAGCCGTCCTGGACGGCCTCCTCCGCTTCCGCGTCGTTGCGCAGGATCGCGCGCGCCGTCCTGAAAAGGGTCCGGTTGTGGCGCCTCATCAGCGCTTCGAGGTCCTTCTCCGTGAAAGTCCTGCCGTCCGCTGCGGGAAGTGCGCTCATGGCTCTCTTCTACGGTGTGTACGGGGCATTGGATGCCGCGTTTCGCCGCCGCGTTCCAAGTAAAATTGCCGCCCAAGTGAAGCAGGAACAGATTCCCGGCGACGCGATCCTCATCCGCGGCGCCCGCCAGAACAACCTCAAGAACGTCAGCGTCGCGATCCCGACCGGGGAACTGGTCGTGGTGACCGGCGTTTCGGGCTCGGGCAAGTCCTCGCTCGTCTTCGACACGCTGTACGCTGAAGGCCAGCGCCGCTACGTCGAGACCTTCAGCCCGTACGCGCGGCAGTTCCTCGACCGGATGGACAAGCCGCAGGTGGACGCCGTGGACGGCATTCCGCCCGCGATCGCCATCGACCAGACGAACCCGGTGCGCACCTCGCGCTCCACCGTCGGCACGATGACGGAGCTGAACGACCACCTGAAGCTGCTCTTCGCGCGCGCGGCGAAGCTCTTCTGCCGCGGCTGCGGCAAGCCGGTCCACAAGGACACGGCGTCCTCGATCTTCGATTTCCTGAGGAACCGTTCTTCCGAGGACCGCTACGTCATCACCTTCCCGATCCCGGTGCCGAAGAACTTCTCGGAGAAGGAGATCGAGCAGCTCCTGCAGGCGCAGGGCTACACCAAGCTGCACTCGCGCTCGAAGACCCTCATCGAGGTGGTCCAGGACCGCGTGCGCATCGGCTCGGCCGAGCGCCAGCGCGTCATCGAGGCCCTCGAGGCCGCCCTGCGCATCGGCCGCGGCCGCGTGAACGTTTATGTCGAGAGATCGGTGCCTGACCCCGATCTCCCGTGCTTCAGGTTCTCGTCGGATCTGCATTGCGCCGAGTGCGACATCCACTACGCGGAGCCGACGCCGGCGGCGTTCTCGTTCAACTCGCCGCTCGGCGCTTGCGAGAGCTGCCGGGGGTTCGGGCGCATCATCGACGTCGATTTCGGCCTGGTGGTCCCGGACGCGTCGAAGACGCTGAAGGAAGGCGCGGTCCGGCCGTGGCAGACCGCGAGCTTCAAGGAGTGCCAGGACGACCTGGAGAAATACGCGAAGAAGCGCGGCAAGTCGCTCCACGTGCCCTGGCGGGACCTTTCGGAGGAAGACCGGCACTGGGTGCTGGAGGGCGAACCCGAGTGGGTGAGCTGGAAGAAGTCCTGGCCGGGCGTCTGGTACGGCGTGCGGCGCTTCTTCAAGTGGCTGGAGAGCAAGGCGTACAAGATGCACATCCGCGTGCTGCTCTCGAAGTACCGCGCGTACACCGAGTGCCTCGCCTGCGGCGGCACCCGGCTCAAGGGCGACGCGATGCTGTGGAAGGTCAACGGCAAGTCCATCCACGATCTGATGCTGCTGCCGATCTCCGGCGTTTCAGCCTTTTTCGCGGAAATGAAGATCCAGGACGAGGCCTCGGAGCTCCTGCTGGAGGAAATCCAGACTCGCCTTCGCTTCCTCTGCGACGTGGGGCTCGGCTACCTCACGCTCGACCGCCAGTCGCGCACGCTCTCCGGCGGCGAGGTGCAGCGCATCAACCTCACCACCGCGCTCGGCACGTCGCTCGTCAACACGCTCTTCGTGCTCGACGAGCCCTCCATCGGCCTGCACCCGCGCGACATGGGCCGCGTGATCGACGTGATGAAGCGCCTGCGCGACGCCGGCAACTCGCTCGTCGTCGTGGAACACGACCCGCAGATCATGTTCGCCGCCGACCGCATCATGGACATGGGGCCGGGCCCGGGCGAGCGCGGCGGCGAGATCACCTTCTTCGGCCCGCCCGAGAAGCTCAAGTCCGAGACTTCGCTCACCGGGGAGTATCTGTCCGGAAGGCGCATCGCCTTCGAAAGACCGGTGCTCGACGAGCCCAAGCGCTTCCTCGAGCTCGAAGGGGTGTCGGAGCACAACCTCAAGGACGTGGACGTCCGGATTCCGCTCGAGCGCCTGGTGTGCGTTACCGGCGTGTCCGGGTCGGGCAAGTCGACGCTGGTGCAGGACGTGCTCTACCGGGCGCTGCAGAAGCACTTCGGCAAGCCGACCGAGGCGCCCGGCGCCTTCAAGCGCCTTCACGGCGCGCAGCACATCGCCGAAGCGGTGATGGTGGACCAGACGCCGATCGGCAAGACCACGCGCTCGAACCCTGCGAGTTATGTCGGCGCGTTCGACGAGATCAGGACGCTCTTTTCAAGGACAAAGGAAAGCAAGGAGCGCGGCTACACCCCCGGCACCTTCAGCTTCAATTCCGGCAACGGGCGCTGCCCGAGCTGCGGCGGCAACGGCTTCGAGCACGTCGAGATGCAGTTCCTCTCCGACGTGTACCTGCGCTGCCCGGACTGCGACGGCAAGCGCTTCCGCCCGGAGGTGCTCGAAGTCCAGGTGCGCGGCAAGAGCATCGCCGAGGTGCTCGACATGACCGTACACGAGGCGCTTTCGTTCTTCGCTTCGCAGGAGGAAATTCGGCGAAAGATCAAACCCCTCGTCGACGTGGGCCTCGACTACCTGCGCCTGGGGCAGCCGGTGCCGACCCTTTCCGGCGGCGAGGCGCAGCGCCTCAAGCTCGCCGGCCACCTCGCCGCGGTGGGCAAGGACGATGCGGCGAAACTCTTCCTCTTCGACGAGCCGACGACCGGCCTGCACTTCGAGGACGTGGCGAAGCTGCTGCGCGCGCTGCGCCAGCTGCTCGCGGCGGGCCACTCGCTGGTGGTGATCGAGCACAACCTCGACGTGATGCGCTCGTCCGACTGGATCATCGACCTCGGCCCGGAAGGCGGCGACGCGGGCGGCGAGATCGTCTTCGCCGGCACGCCGGAACAGGTGATGGCGCACCCGGCTTCGCATACGGGCAAGGCGCTCCGGGAGTACGAATCCGCGTTCAGGAAGCCGCTGGCTGCGCAGGAGCCCCGGGGCAAGTACCTCGGCACCGCCATCCGCATCCACAACGCGCGCGAGCACAACCTCAAGAGCATCGACGTCGAGATCCCGCGCGGGCGCTTCACGGTGGTGACCGGCGTGTCGGGCTCCGGCAAGTCCACCCTCGCCTTCGACATCCTCTTCAACGAGGGACAGCGCCGCTACCTGGAATCGCTGAACGCCTACGCACGCCAGTTCGTGCAGGCGGCTGCGCGCCCGGACGTGGACGCGATCTTCGGCATCCCGCCCACCGTGGCGATCGAGCAGCGCACCAGCCGCGGCGGCCGCAAGTCCACCGTCGGCACGCTCACCGAGGTGCACCACTTCCTGCGCCTGCTGTTCGTCAAGCTCGGCACCCAGCACTGCCCCGACTGCGCGGTGCCGATCGAGCCGCAGAGCGAGGATGCGATCGTGGCGCGCCTCATGCGCGAGTACCGCGGCCAGACGGTCGTCATGCTCGCCCCGCTCGTGTCGAACCGCAAAGGCGTCTACACCGACCTCGCGCAATGGGCCGCCTCGAAGGGCTACAAGCAGCTGCGCGTCGACGGCAAGCTGCTCCCGGTGCGCCCGTTCCCGCGCATCGACCGCTTCAAGGAGCACAACATCGAGCTGCCGGTGGGCTACGTCTCGGTCCTGCCCAAGGCGGAATCCGCCCTGAGGAAGACCCTGGGCACGGCGCTCGAGTACGGCAAGGGCGTGGTTCACATCCAGACCGGCAAGGAGATCGAGGTCTTCTCGACCAAGCGCGCCTGCCGCTCGTGCGGCAAGAGCTTCGGCGAGCTCGACCCGCGCCTCTTCTCCTACAACTCCAAGCACGGCTGGTGCGCCGCCTGCTACGGCACCGGCCTCAACATCGACGACGTCGAGTGGTCCGACGAGCGCGCGCGCACCGGCGCCGAGGACAACGTCCTCGACTCCTGGATCGAATGGCTCGAGGTGGACCAGGCGTGCGAGGAATGCGACGGCAAGCGCCTCAACAAGGAAGCCCTCGCCGTCCTCTGGGGCGGCAAGTCGATCGCCGACTACTCCGGCCTGCCGGTGAACGACCTCAAGGCCCTGTTCTCGAAAATTTCGCTCAAGAACAGAGAAGCCGAGATCGCCCGCGACCTCCTGCCCGAGCTGCAGTCGCGCCTGGGGTTCCTCGACGAAGTCGGCCTGGGCTACCTGACCCTCGATCGCTCCGCGCCGACGCTTTCGGGCGGCGAAGCCCAGCGCATCCGGCTGGCCGCCCAGCTGGGAAGCAACCTGCGCGGCGTGTGCTACATCCTCGACGAGCCCACCATCGGCCTGCACCACCGCGACAACCGCATCCTGCTCGACGTGCTGGAGAAGCTGGAGGCGAAGGGCAACTCGCTCGTCGTGGTCGAGCACGACGAGGAGACCATCCGCCGCGCCCAGCATGTGATCGACCTCGGCCCCGGCGCCGGCAAGCTCGGCGGCGAGGTGATCGCCGCGGGCACCGCCGAGGAGCTTATCGCCCATC
>Ga0196976_1001458_pt1 | contig 10728 bp, 11 predicted proteins | sample S3v_513CmetaG_FD_148644 | JGI IMG/M metagenome (GOLD analysis project Ga0196976, IMG submission 148644) | Soil microbial communities from Anza Borrego desert, Southern California, United States - S3+v_5-13C | ecosystem: Environmental > Terrestrial > Soil > Desert | place: USA: California...
GGGACGGGGATGGCTTCGGCCGCGGGATGGGTTGGGGAGAAGCCGGGTGCGGGACCGGGAGCGGGTTCGGCTGCGGGGGCGGGGACGGGGACGGGGACGGAGTTCGGGGACGGGGCACGGGTCGTCAGCGGAATCGTGGGCCGCCGCAGAGCCGGCTGAGCATCTGGGCGACGCGCACGAGCATCGCTCGTGCGCTGTCGTACTGCTCGGCAGTGATGAGCCCGCGGATCCGTAGGACGTCGAGCTGCGTGGCGGCTTCGGTCGTGCTCCCTCGCGCGATCTCGTAGGAACGCTGCTTGTCTGCTCTCGCGGTCTTTCCGGCGCCCTCGCCGATGTTGAAGAGGATGCTCGCGCTCGCGCGATCGAATTGATCGCGGAGATCGCGTGGAATCTTCCGGGCCGCGAGCGACGTCGCGAGCACGAGGTACTCGCGCGCGATCCGGTAGACCTCGAGCTTCTCGTGATCGAAGAGCGCCTCCCCCGTGCCCGTACCCGCCTCCGTACCCGTCCCCGTTCCCGCTCCCGCCTCCGCACCCGCTCCCGGTCCCGCACCCGGCCTTTTCATCTTCGTCTTCCACCCACTCCCTCACCCGCACGACGCCACCGCCGCAAGCGCAACCGCCGCCACGGCAAGCAACGCGGCCGCGACCAGCGGTCGGGCCCCGGCCGCGTCCCTCCGCGCTGCGCCAACACTCCGCCCGGCGCCGCCGTCCGCGCGATCCCGTTCTCCCCGTTTCTTCCCCGAGGGAGCCGCCCGCGCACCCGGCACCCCCGGCCCCTCGAACGCGATCTCCGTCTCTCCGACCGTGAGCAGGTCGCCCCGTTGCAGAAGCACCGGGCCCCGCTCGACGGGGACTCCGTTGACCCTCAGGCGGTTCTTCGCGCCGAGGTCCTCGGCGGTGATCCCGGCCCCGGTCACCTCGATCCGCGCGTGGCGGCGGGACGCGGCCGCGTCCAGGAGGCGGAGGCCCGCGCCGCGCCCGCGGCCGAGCACGAGGCCCGCGCCGACCGCGGCGCGCTCGCCGGCCTGCGGCCCGGTGAGGACGACGAGGTGGGGTCCGGACGGTGCGTCCGGGTCGCGGCGCGCGCCGCGGAGCAGCGCGGCCGCGGCGACGCGCGTGTCCTCGGCCGGCGCCGGCGCGGGGAGCGACAGCGCGACGTCGCGGAAGCGGGCGCGCTCTCCGGCGCGGAGCAGGCGCCGTCCCCCGGGCGCGACGGGGCGGAGCCCCACCTTGAGCCCCGGCTCCTCGGGCACGAGCACCAGGCCTGCGGGGGCCGGGAAGAGCCGGACGGCCGCCGGCGGGAGCCCCGGCACGGCGATGCCGTCCGCCTGCGAGCCGCCGAGCGTGACCGGCCCGACGACGGCGGGCCGGAGCGGCTCGGGCGAGCCGGGCGGGAGGACCTCGACGATCACGCGCCACGACGATCCAAGCCGGGTGCCAGCCGCAACTCCGCGAGAACCCGAGGGTCCTCGACGGTCCGCCGTCCGCGCCGCGGACCGCGGAGCGCTCCCCGGACCGCCTGCCGGACGCGGCGCCCGGGAGGAGGGCCCGGCCTGGCTACGGCACGATGTCCCCGTGCTCCGGCCGGATGTCCCAGCGGCTCTCCGCCTCGGAGCGCTCCGCGGGATCGCCCGTGAACCGCAGGTAGCCGTTCATCTCCAGCGTGTCGACGAGCTCCTCCGCCTCGAGCTCCGAGATCGCGAGCTCGTGCGCGAGGACGTCGCGGAAGTAGCTCCTGCCGCGCAGGTAGCCGACCGGGGGCTCGTTCGGCGGGATGTGCCGCCGGAGCCGCTCCGCCACGTCCGCCAGGTCGAAGTCGTCGATGGCCACGGGCGGAAGTTATGGGCCTTCCGCGAGCGTGGCCACGGGGTCGAGCACGACCTCGGCAGGGACCTTGCGGAACCGCGCGCCGTCCGAAAGGAGCCGGACCGCGCCGCGATCGGTGCGCTCCACCTGCGCGCCGGCGGCGGACCAGCGGGCGACGACGTCGGCCGCCGGGAAGCCGAACCGGTTCCCGGCGCCGGCGCTCACGACCGCGAACCGGGGCGCGACCGCGGCGACGAAGGCCGGAGACGAAGAGCTCCTGCTGCCGTGGTGCGGGACCTTGACGACGTCCGCCGCGAGCCCTCCCGCGCGGACCGCGGCGTCCTCGCCGGCCGCCTCGACGTCCCCCGCGAACAGGATCGCCGTCCGGCCGAACTCGACGCGCAGCACGAGCGAGGCGTCGTTCTCGCCGAGCGCGGCGCGCGGTCCGCCCACCGCCTGGAACCGGACGCCGGCCCGCTCCCACGACTCGCCCGGCGCGAGCGGCGCCGGGCGCAGGCGCGCCACCACCGCCGCCGCCTCGCCGTCCCCCGGCGCGCCGTTGCCGAACGCGTGCGCGACCGGGAACGCGTCGAGCACCGTCGCGAGCCCGAGCGCGTGGTCCGGGTGCGGGTGCGAGAGGAAGACGGCCGCGAGGCGCCGGACGCCGAGATCGCGGAGCAGCGGCACGACGTCCCGCTCGCCCGGGTCGGCGCCGCCGCCGACCGCGCCGCCGCCGTCGACGAGCACGGCCGAGCCGTCCGGGAGCCGGAGCAGCGCCGCGTCACCCTGTCCGACGCTCAGGAAGATCACCTCGAGGCCGCCGCGGGCGCGCGCGGCCTCTGCCCGGAGCCAGGGCGGGGCGACGAGACAGGCGGCGGCCGCCGCCGCGGTGGCCCAGCGACGCTTCCCGCGGAGCCGCGTCGCGAGCAGGGCGAGGCCCGCGCACGCCACCGCGCCGAGGAGCCCCGGCGAGCCCAGGCCGAACGTGCTCCAGCGCGGCGCGGCGGCGACGTCCGAGATCGCCCGCAGAGCTCGGGCGAGTGGCCAGGCGGCCCACAGGAACGGCGCCGCGGCAGCCGCGTCGAGCGAAGCGGCCGCTCCCGCGACCGCGCCGAGCAGCGTGAGCCCGGCGCCGAGCGGGAGTGCGGCGAGGTTCGCGGGGAGGCCGAGCAGCGGGAGCTGGCGGAAGTGGAACGCGAGCACCGGCGCCGTGGCGAGCGACGCCGCGACCGTGGCGCAGGCGCCCTGGAGCAGCGGCTCGCCGAGGCGGCGCCGCCACGTGCCGGGGGCGGCGGCGAACGGGACCGCGCGCCGCAGCGGCCCCGCCCAGAGGGCGAGGCCGGCGACCGCCGCGAACGAGAGCTGGAACGACGGGTCGAGCGCCGCCGCGGGCTCGACGGCGAGCAGGACCAGGGCCGCGAGGGCGAGCGCGTTGGCGGCGTCGTGCTCGCGCCGGAGGAACACGCCGCCGAGGCCGATGGCGGCGGCGACCGCGGCCCGGAGCACGGGCGGGTTGGCGCCGGTGCCGAGCGCGTACATGGCGGTCGCCGGGAGGCAGATCGCGGCCGCGAGCGCTCCCGGGTCGGTCCGTTCGGCGAGCCAGCCCCAGCGGACGAGTGCCGCGCGGAGCAGCCTCCACAGCCCGAACACCACGACGACGAGGTGATAGCCCGACACCGCGAGCACGTGCGCGAGGCCGCTCCGCGCGAAGGACCGGCGGGTGGCGTCGTCGAGACCGGCGCGATCCCCGACCCCGATCGCGCGGAGCAGCGCCGCCTCGCGCGAGGGGAGGTGACGCTCGCAGGCCGCGGCGTACCGTGCGCGCGCCCGCTCGAGCAGCGCGGCGGGGGAGGGGCGGGCGATCCGGATCGCGGGGCCCGTCGCGCGGCCGACCCACGCAACGCCCGCGGCCGCGAGCTGGCCGGCGCGGTCCCTGCCGCCCGGGTTGGCCGGGCCTGGGGGGCGCCGGAGCCGGGCCTCCAGGCGGAGCGCGTCCCCGACGGCGAGCGGCCAGGCGAGCGGTGGTGCCGTGACCTCGACGCGCGCGCCGTCCCGCAGGGCCAGCCGGAGCCGCACGTCGTCGCCCCACGGCTGGGGTGGATCGACCACGCCGCCCTCGAGGAGCACCGGCTCGGCTGGTGGTTCGGCGGGCAACGCACGGGCCTGGGCCGCCGCCAGCCAGCCCGCGGCCAAGAACGCGATGGGCCGGAACCGCGGGAGCGCGACGAGGAGGAGCAGGAAGGGCAACCAGCCGGGCGCGGCGAGGGGCTGGACGCCGAGGGCCACCCCGGACAGGAAGCCGGCGGCGGGCCAGACGAGCGGCCGGCCATGCGTCACGGCGCCTCCCGGGCCACGGAAGGGGCGGCTCGAAAGGTTCCGATTTCGCCAGTGTTATTGAACGGGTCGGAGACTTGTGATAGCCTCCCCCGACTAGGCTCCCGCCCGGCCTGCGTCCCGCAGGGCGCGTCGGCCAGGGCGGTGGAGCGGAGGTAGGAATGTCGGCAATTCAGGCGAGTCAGGCAGTCCCCAACTTCAAGGTCGGGGATAAGGCAGTGTACCCCGGTCAGGGCGTCGGCGAGGTCATGGGCATCGAGCACAAGGAGGTGGCCGGTCAGCGCCAGTCCTTCTACGTGCTGCGGATCCTCGAGAACGGGATGAAGATCATGATCCCGATGAACAAGGTCGGCTCGGTCGGCCTGCGCGAGATCATCGGGGAGAAGGAAGTCCGGCGCGTCTACGGGATCCTCCGGGAGAAGGAGGTCTCGGTCGACTCCACCACCTGGAACCGCCGGTACCGGGAGTACATGGACAAGATCAAGACGGGCAGCGTCTTCGAGATCGCGGAGGTGCTGCGCGATCTGTACCTGCTCCGCTCCGACAAGGACCTCTCCTTCGGCGAGCGCAAGATGCTCGACACGGCCCGCTCGCTCCTCATCAAGGAGCTCGCGATCGCCAAGGCCTGCGACGAGCAGGACGTCGAGGACGACCTCAAGAAGATCTTCAACTGCTGATCGCGGGCCCTCCGCCGCGCGCCCCGGGCGCCCGGCGGAGCGGGGCCACGGACCGCCGCGCGGACCTCCGTCCGGGCGGCGGTCGCACGTCTGGCGGTCCGTACCGGCGCGAGCACCGAAAAGTTCGAGCACGCCGGGGCGGGTAGCAGGTAGGGTGCCAGCCGAGGTGCTGGTCGGGGCCGTGCGGGCGCGGGCTCGGGCTCGGGCTCGGGCTCGTTCACGGGAGGCTGGGATGATCGACGGCGAGCGCGTGACGGCGATCCTGGCGGCGGGAGGATCGGGCCAGCGCGCGAGGACGGCGAAGCAGTGGCTCGCCCTCGGCGGCGAGACGGTGCTGCGGCGCGCCGCCCGGGCGATGGCCGCGTGCCCCGAGGTGGACGCGCTCGTGGCGGTCGTGCCCCCGGGCGAAGAGGAGCGCGGCGCGGCGGAGCTCGCCGGGCTGGGGAAGCCGGGCCGGGCGGTGCCCGGGGGCGCGGCCCGCGCGGACTCCGTCCGGAACGGCCTCGCGGCCGCGGCGGACGCGGCGATCGTGCTGGTCCACGACGCCGCCCGCCCGTTCGCGACGCCGGCGCTCGCGTCCCGCGTCGCGCGCGCCGCGGCCGAGGGCGGCGCGGCCCTCGCCGCCGTGGCGGTGACCGACACGGTGAAGCGCCAGGACGGCGAGGCCCTGCGGGTCGCGGCGACGCTCGACCGCAACCAGCTCTGGCTCGCGCAGACGCCCCAGGGGTTCCGGCGCGACGTGCTCTTCCGCGCCTACGAGCGCGCGGGGACGGCCGCGTCGAGCGCCACGGACGAGTGCCTCCTCGTCGAGCAGATGGGCGCACCCGTGACCCTGGTCCCCGGGGAACCGGGCAACTTCAAGATCACCGGCCCCGACGACGTCGCCCGCGCGCGCGCCCGGGTCGAGGCGCCCGTGGCCGTGGGCGTCGGCTACGACACGCACCGGTTCGCCGCCGGCCGGAAGCTCGTCCTCGGCGGCGTCGAGTTCGAGGGCGACGGGCTCCTCGGCCACTCCGACGCCGACGCCTGCGCGCACGCCATCGGCGACGCCATCCTGGGCGCGGCCGGCCTCGGCGACCTGGGGCGCCACTTCCCGGACACGGATCCGCAGTGGAAGGGGGTCTCGTCGCTCGTCCTGCTCGAGGAGATCGCCCGGCGCGCCGCGGAGCGCGGGTTCCGCGTGGGGAACGCGGACGTGACGCTGGCCGCGCGCCGGCCGAAGATCGCGCCGAGGGCCGAGGAGATGCGGGCCCGCCTCGCCGGGGCGCTGGGGATCGCGCCCGGCCAGGTCAACGTGAAGGCGACCACGGGCGAGGGCATAGGGTTCGTGGGGCGCGGAGAGGGGATCGCCGCGCACGCGGTGGTCGTCCTCCACCGGAGCGAGCGATGAGCGACGAGGACCCGAAGCGCGACGACGAGTTCTTCGACGGGCGGTCCGCGCCCGTGCCGCCGCCGCGCCGCGAGCGGGCGGCGCTCGCCCGCTCGCCCGTGTTCGCGGTGCTGACCGCGTTCCTCGCCGGCTGGCTCCTCGCCTCGCTCTGGCCCGACGTCGCCTACTTCTTCTCGTCGCGGGATCCGATCGATCTCGGGGGCCCGGGCGCGTACCGGCTCGAGCTGGCGCGCGAGAACCGGCTCGTGCAGATCCGCGGGCCGCTCGATCCGAACGCCGTCCCGGTGCTGCAGCGGCGCGACCCGCGCACGGTGGGCCGGGTCGCGGGGACGAACCTCGTCGTGGACCGCCCCGGACGCGCCGGGCCCGCGATCTACGAGGGGCGGCTCCTGCCCGTCGGGCGGCGCGCCGACTACCAGCCGATCGTGGACGAGCTGCGGTCCCGCGGCTCGCCGGTCGGCGACGGCTGGCAGGTGCTGCGGGACGGGGAGCGCCCGCGCCGCGCCTGGCTGCCGGTGATCGGCTCGATCCTCCTCCTCGGAGTCCTCTCCATCAACGTGCGGGCCCTCTTCCGGGCCCTCTTCCTCAGGCCGCGGGAGCGGAGATGAGCATCCACGTCCACGACACCCTCGCCGGCGCGAAGCGCGAGCTCGTGCCCCTCGCGCCGGGCAAGCTCGGCGTCTACGTCTGCGGCCCGACGGTCTACGACTTCGCGCACCTCGGCCACGCCCGCTGCTACGTGGCCTGGGACGTGGCCGTCCGGCACCTCCGGGCGCGCGGGTTCGAGGTGAAGTTCGTCCGGAACGTCACCGACGTGGACGACAAGATCATCGCCCGCGCGAACGAGCGCGGCGAGGACCCGTCCGCGCTCGCGGCGCGGTTCACCGCGGCCTTCGACGAGGACATGGACGCGCTCGGCAACCTCCGCCCGGACGTCACGCCGAAGGTCACCGACCACATGCCGGAGATCGTCTCGCTCATCGAGACGCTCGTCCGCAAGGGCCACGCGTACGCGCCCGGCAACGGCGACGTCTACTACGCCGTCCGCTCGTTCGCGGACTACGGGCGGCTCTCCCGCCGCAACCTCGACGACCTCCAGGCGGGCGCCCGGGTGGAGCCGGGGGACGCGAAGCGCGATCCGCTCGACTTCGCGCTCTGGAAGGCCGCCAAGCCGGGGGAGCCGAGCTGGCCCTCGCCGTGGGGTCCGGGGCGCCCGGGCTGGCACATCGAGTGCTCGGCGATGACCCGCAAGCACCTCGGGCCGCGCTTCGACGTGCACGCCGGCGGCAAGGATCTCGTCTTCCCGCACCACACCAACGAGATCGCGCAGTCGGCGGCGGCGACGAGCGACGACCCGCGCGCCGACGACTTCGCCCGCTACTGGCTCCACAACGGGTTCGTCCAGATCGACGACGAGAAGATGTCGAAGTCGCTGGGCAACTTCTTCACCGTCCGCGACGTGCTCGCGCGGTTCGACGCCGAGGGGCTCCGCTTCTTCCTGCTCGGGACGCACTACCGGCGCGACTTCAACTTCTCGGACGTCGTCCTCGCCGAGGCCGAGCGGCGGGTGCGCTCGCTCTACGAGACGCTGGAGAAGGCGGACCGGCTCTCCGCCGGTGCGGCCGCGGGCGCTCCGGGCTCGGGCTCGAGCACGGGCTCGGGGGGGACGGGTCCGATGGTGGACCAGGCGCTGCAGGCGCTCGACGACGACTTCAACACGCCCCAGGTGCTCGCGCTCCTCGCCGAGGCGTTCACGGCCGCGAACGCGGTGGCGGACAGGAAGGGGAAGAAGACGCCGGACGACAGGGCCCAGCTCGCGGCCTTCGCGCGCGACGTGCGCGCGGTGGGCCGGGTGCTCGGCATCCTCGGGCGGGAGCCCGCGGCGGCGCTCCGGGCCATCCGCGAGAAGGCCGCGGCGCGGCGCGGGATCGACCCGGCGGCGGTGGAGGCGCGGATCGCAGAGCGCGCCGCGGCGCGCGCCGCGAAGGACTACGCGCGCGGCGACGCGATCCGCGACGAGCTGCTGGCCCAGGGGGTCGCGATCATGGACGGGGCGGGGGGGACGAGCTGGACCGTGGAGTGAAGCTCACTCCTCGAGCTTCGGCTGCGGGCCCGGGATGATCCCCGCGATGTCCGGATCCTCGCCCGGCGCGAGGGGACGCTCGCCGCGCTCGGCCTTCTCGCGGCGGCGCTGCTCCTTCTTCTCTTCCTTCTTCGCCTGGTGATCGCGGCGGGCCGCTTCCTTCTGCCGCTTGGTCGCTCCGGGGTTGAAGGCCATGCGTCCTCCTCCTGCACGTGGGCTTCGAAGGTCCGGCGTCGAAAACACGAAGGCCCGGCCAAGTCCGGCCGGGCCCCCTTCGTGAACAGGCTCGTCGCGGCTACGAAGGCCGGACGTTCGCAGCCTGGAGGCCCTTCGGCCCCTTCTTGATCTCGAACTCGACCCGCTGCCCCTCCTGCAGGCTGCGGAACCCCTCCGCCTGAATCGCGGTGTGGTGGACGAACACGTCCTCGCCACCGCCGTCCTGAGAGATGAAGCCAAAGCCCTTCGCGTCGTTGAACCACTTCACCGTGCCACTCGGCATCTGCACACTTCTTTCGTGTTCGGCGGGAGTGCTTTCCCAGCCGGACCCAGCAGCCACCTCGTGGCGCGGGACGCCGGGAAATTAGTCGGGTAGGGCCGAAAAGTCGAGCGGGTTCGTGCGACTCTCGGGAGGTGAACTCGAACCCCTGGCGGGGCCGGCCAGACCGGGGCCCGCCCGCTCGAAGGCACGAGGGCCGCGATGCCGAGCCCGGGTGAGCCGCTGCGGGTGCCGCGCGACGCGGCGGGGGAGCGGCTCGACCGTTTCCTCGCGCGGGCGCTCGCACTGCCGGTGGACCGCGCGCGCGCGCTGGTCGCGGGCGGGCGCGTCCGCATCCGCGGGAAGACGTGTGCTCCGGCGCGGAAGCTGTTCGGCGGCGAGGAGATCGTGGTCGAGCGCCCCGCGCCCGCCCGGGCGCCGGCCCTCGGGCCCGAGCTGCCGGTGCTCTACGACGACGACGACTGCGTCGCCGTGGACAAGCCCGCAGGGCTCCCGGTCGAGCCGGCCGGTCCTTCGTCCGCGGCCGTGATCACGGCGGCGCGCCGGCTGGGGCGTTTCGACGTGGACGGCGCGGCGAGCCCGGGCCTGCCGCACCGGCTCGATCGCGACACCACGGGGGCGCTGCTGCTGGCGCGCCACGACCGGGCGCTGGCCGCGCTCCGGGCGGCCTTCGAGCGGGGCGCGGTCGACAAGCGCTACCTCGTGCTCGTCGCGGGCGCGCCGCCCGCGGAGGGCGCGCTCGACAGCCCCTACGGGCGCGACCCGGCCGATCCGCGCCGCTTCACGACACGTGTACGCTCTGCCCGCCGCGCGCGGCTCGAGTTCCAGGTCCAGACGCGACTCGCAGGGGCGGCGCTCCTCTCGGTGACCCTCCTCACCGGCCGCACGCACCAGATCCGCGTCCAGCTCGCCGAGGCGGGCTGGCCGGTGCTCGGCGACGAGGTGTACGGGGTGCCGTGCCCGGCCGTCGCGCGGCAGGCGCTGCACGCGGAGCGCCTCACCTTCCCGCGCCCTTCCGACGGCATCCGCGTCGAGATCGTCGCCCCGCTCCCCGCCGACCTGGAGCAGGCGGTCGCCCGCCTCTCCGGACCGTGAGCCCATCCCGGATCGGGCGCCGCCTCGTCCTCGGGGGGGCGTGGCCCGCGGTCGGCCCGCCCGGTTACGGATCGACGCCGGGTGACGACGTCGCGGGAGAGCGGCGGGGGAGGGGCGGGGCGGCTGGCGCGCCTGCGGGGGCTGCTCCTGCCCCGCGACGGGCGGAGCGCCGGCCGGCAACGCCTGGTGCGGCTCGGGGGTGTCGTCCTGCTCGCCGGCTTCGCGGTCCTCGCCGCGCGGAGCGTGGACCTCGCCGCCGTCGGGACCGCGCTCGCCGGGGCCGACGGGCGGCTCGTGCTCGCCGCGGTGGGCGGGAGCCTCCTCTCGCTCGCCGCGCACGCCGGGCGCTGGGTCGCGCTCGTGCCGCGCGGGGGCGGCCGCCCGCGGTTTCGCGACGCGTTCTCGGCGATGAACGCGGGGTTCGCGGTGTCGATCGTCGTGCCGGCCCGCGCGGGAGACGTGGTCCGGGCGTGGATCCTGGCGCGCCGGACCGGGACGTCCACCGCGACCGCCGTGGCGGTGACCGGCCTCGACTACGTCGTGGGCGCAGCCACGCTCGTGCCGCTCGGCGCGCTGCTCGCGTCGGCCGCGCCGGTCCCGCCCTGGGTACGGCACGCGCTGCTCGCCTTCGCGGCCGTCTCTGCTGCCGGCATCGGCCTCGCAGCCTGGCTCCGCCCGCGCGGCGCGCGCGCGGTCCCCGCGCCCGGGGCGGGGCGGCTCGTCGCGCGGCTCCGCGCCGGCCTGGTCGCGAGCGGCGATCCCTCCGCGCTCGGCGCCGCCGCCGCCTGGGGCGTCGCGGGGTGGGCGGCCGAGCTGCTCATCGCGCACCTCTCGCTCGCGGCGCT
>Ga0196976_1001459_pt1 | contig 10724 bp, 23 predicted proteins | sample S3v_513CmetaG_FD_148644 | JGI IMG/M metagenome (GOLD analysis project Ga0196976, IMG submission 148644) | Soil microbial communities from Anza Borrego desert, Southern California, United States - S3+v_5-13C | ecosystem: Environmental > Terrestrial > Soil > Desert | place: USA: California...
AACATGATGATTATGTAAAAGGAGCTTTTTATGATTTGCAATTAATAAAAAAAGCAGAGAAAAAAACAGATAAAAATAATGAAGATAAGAAAATAATAAAACCTAAACCTCCTCTTGGTTTGGAAGCATATATAAAAAAGATATATGAATTAGAAGATAAAATAGAAATATTAGAAGATCATATAAAACAAATGGAAATTTTTTTATGGAAATTAGAGCATAATATTAATTATTGCCACAATATAATGGATGAAGTTAATAAAATAAAAAATGATATTTTATCTTTAAGGAGAAAATTAGAATGAATAATTATTCAAAACAAAAAAAAATAGTTATTATTGGCTGTATTTGTGCAATTTTTTCTATTTTTATGATTTTTTTAGGATTGATAATAAATCATGAGATTACTTACGAAAAAATATTTTATATTCTATCTGCTTTAGTGATTGATATTCTTATTTTATGTATATCAAAAACTCATTATAAAATAATAAAAAAAATGGAGCGACAACAAAGAGGAATGTATTATTATTAAATTTGCGAATGGTGGGGATTTTCACCCCAATACAACTATATCTCAACTTCTATGATTTTGTATAATTTTTTACAAAAATCACCTCTTGGTAAAAAATCCTCAACTTCTTTTTTAGTACTATATAAATTAGTTGTGAAAAATCCTTGATTTCCTTCGTGTTTTTTAATAGCCATATAATACTTTTTCTTCTCTTTTTTTATTTCTTGAGGTTCGGCCATTACTAAATCAATTTCATTTTCTACAATTTCTGAAGGATAAAGATAACCATTTTTTGTGTATCTAAAGACTCCTTTCTCTCCGAAAGTAAGCTTTAAACAAGCGAATATCTCTTCAGAATCTTTAAAATATGTCCATTCTAAAATTTTAATATCTGAATTTCTGCATTGTATTGGATCTCCAGCTAATGCTCTTTCAAGGTTAAATGGTTTAATTTTAGATATCCTCAGAGAAATATAATACATATTATAACTGCTCGTATCCTTCTTTGCTAGATTGGTAAATTTTAAATTAAACAATCTAACAATTCTTCATCATATTCTATTGGGTTACTAAAATGTTTTTTTACTACTTTTAGAAAATATTTTTCATCCTTACACTCAATTTCTGTAGGAGAATAAATATTGTCGTTTTCAATAACTTTCTTTAAGAATTCGATATTTGTTAGACGATTATACAACTTATATTCTTTGTAAAAATGTAATTTAACTACTTTATGATAAAATAAATTTAATGCTTTATGTGAGCTTAATAAAAAACTTTCTTTAGCAAATTGAAAAGATGTAGGATTTTTATTCATATCAATAAAATAAATAATTTCAAACCTTGGAATACCATTAATAATACTTAAAGAATATCTAGTTTTTTTTACTATCAATAATATTCTTTTTTTATTTGATGCAATATTATTCAAGTTTTTATTTGGATCTATCAGCTCTACTTTACATGATCGACATTGTCTTGAAACAATATCATTTTTTATTCCGCACGCAAAACAGTCTTTCCATTCAAACCAATGATCACAGCGTTTATCATTTTTAATACCAACACATCGACGAGCGGTAAGTTTATTCATAGAACTACAATTAAAACATTCAATGCAATACTCAGGATCATTAGAAGCTTTTGGCTGTATTGCTTTATTGATAATTGGGTTGTCAATATCACCATGCCGATCAAGATTTCCAGCGTAATCTAAAATAAGACAATCTTTTTTTCCATCTGCCAATCGCAATCCTCGGCCCAAACACTGTATGTATAGAACAAGCGATTCAGTAGGACGCACAAAAACTACAGTATCAAAGCTAGGTACATCTATTCCTGTGCACAAAACATTAACGTTAACCAAATATTTAATAATACCAGCATGTGCTTGTGTAATGTAAAAATCACGTAGTTTGTCTGGTGTTTCACCTGTAATAATTGCAGTTTCCTCTGGCGGTAACCATTCCGCACATTCTTGACAATGTTTAACACTAGAGGCAAATATAAATGCACCTTTACGATTTTTAACAATCTCTGTTAATTCTGCCATGATCTTTGCAGTAAGACGAGGTTTTTTACGAATAGCTTCTTCTAATTCACTAGAGTTAAATTTTCCTATTGCATTAATTTTTAATTGATTAAAATCATATTGAAGTGTTTTTTCACAATATCCCCAAATTGGTTGTGTTAAATATCCATTTTCGATAAGCCATTCCGCAGTAATTGAGCATACTTCTTCTTTAAAAAAAAGATCTTTACCAACAATGGAATATCCTTTACCCCGAAATGGCGTCCCGGTTAATCCAACAAAACGAATTTTATGGCTAAGGGTTTGCGCATAAATACTGTAATGATTGAATATGCGCATATACATTGTATTTTTATCATTGAAATTAATATTATGGCATTCATCCACAATAATTAGATTAAATGGTATTTTTGAAAAACTGGTTTCTGCTTTAATACTATTTATCACTGAAATTGGAGATGCGAAAATAATAGGTTCTTCGGTATTTTTTATACCAAGTGATGAACAATAAATTCCTGCTTTTCCTCCTTGCTCTATATAAGTATCTGTGTTCTGACGGATTAAAGTGCTATTCATTGTAAGGCACAATGCACGCCAACCTGCATGTTCTATTATTTTTAATAATTCTGCGATAATAAGAGATTTTCCTGCGCCAACACTGGCATTTACTAAAAGAGGGCAATCAGTTTCTTTTAATCTTTTTTTTAGTTTGTCTAGTACATCTTGCTGATAAGGTCTGAGTGTTTTCATTTTTTTATCATTCACTTTTTTATTTTTTTCATTTTTTACATGTTTATTTATATTAATCGATTGATAGAAACTTTCCTCAATTGTGCATGGTCTATAGGTATGATCTTCATTTAAATAATAGTACATTATTTTATCCTTTTAAGTTTCATTTTTAAAATCTAATTTTAATATTGCACTTTTTAATTCTTTATAATTAATTTCAAACGATGGAATTATATATTTTTCTCCATCATCTACAATTTTTATAGTAACATTATCATCATTATCACATCGATTAATTTCAATATTTACACCATTATCAAAATTTTCATAAAAAGCTGAAATAAAAATGCTAGTAATCATTTGCTATATACCTTATTATTCAAAATTTACTGGTCTCATTGTGCCTAAATTACGCTTAATTCCATCCAAAACTTTTTGGTATGAGTCAACAACAATGTGCATTATTTCTGTTGCATTTACTTCGTGATGACCTGTTTGAAGATATTTATCAACTTCTTTTATTGATAAATTAATCATATTAAATAGTGCAATTTCCATGAAATCATGAATTCCCCCTCGTTTTGCATTATCAAATTTTTTGAGAAAATCTTTTAGAAATTGATGAGCATTTAATACTTGTTCTTCAGATGATAATAAATTTTTTTCATGATTTTTTGTTAATTGATTCATCTATTGAAATCCTCCCTTTAGCCATCTATTCTTTCCTCAAATAATTCCCAATCATTAGCATTATTGTCTTCTACCATTTCTTTTGAAATATGAAATCCATATCCAGTATCTCCGGTTTTACACCATCTTCTTAAAACTTTTAATTGAGCCAAACAAACAAGTTTGAGGTTTTCTATATTTTTTCTATAAAAAAATAGTCTATCATCAGTATATTTTTCAAATATTTCGTTGATTGTCATTTAATATTTCCCTTATTTTTTCTTCAAATTTATAATTTTTTTTAAAAAAATTAACATTTCTTCCAGAGATTCTTTTTTTTCCTGATTATTTTCACTATCATTTTGTTCAAAAAAAGGATTTTTTTCGATATTACATTTATCCCATCCATTCTCTATACCAGTTTTGGTATGAAATATTTCATGCTGTAATTGATTACCTGCCACAAGGCAAAATTTAATTAATGGTTTTATATTTTCAAGTAAAAACAAAAACACGTAACTATCTATATAACACATGTACCTTTCAAAGGTATCTCCTTTTTCATCTTCTAAACAAGCTATCTTTTCTTCTAAAACTTTTAAAAAACATTTCATTTTTTCGGCTAAAGCTTTTAATCTAAAGTTGTTTACAGTTAAATTTTCCATTTGTAGCTCCTTTATTTATGACAGATTTTATTAAATTTACACATTTTACATTTATACCAAAGGGGAGACCCATTAATTCTTGCTGGTTCAACATTAGCATTATAAATCATCAAAGCTTTTTCTCTTAATGTTTCATAAAAATCTTTATCATAAGAAACTAATTCGTCGGAAATATCACTATTATCCTTATTTAATACAAGTATATATGCACTAAATATGCCGCTCATGCCCATATAAGCCTGTATTTGAGCATAATACTGTGGATTCCACATCTTCACACCTTTTTTTATGAAAACATTAAAACTGGAATCTTTCGCGGTTTTTACCTCTATAATTGCAAAAGGTTTATCTTTTTTCATCCAAACTGCATCAAGATTTCCTTTGAAAAAAGGCATTCCTTCTGCTATTAATTCATCCCAATCTCTAATAATTGAAATTCCAGAAAGAGTTAACCAATTCAATATTAATTCTTCAATTTTTTTCCCTATTTCCCATGTTCTACGTATTTTTGTTGGCACTTCTTCTGCTTGATATCCTTTGAATTCGTACCAAATTTGACGAGGACAATCTGAGCCAATTATAGAAGCCCCAATGTAGTCGCGAATTTTTTTATCATCTCGCGACTGCATTTTTTCTATTTTATTACTTAATGTATTTTTTATCATTTTAAATTTAAGTTAATGAAAATTATTAATATCAATAAATTGCACGTCTTCTAGTTTTACCCTGTTTTTAATTTGTGCTTTCACTATACATATCATGCAAATCAAAATAGTGTCTTTATGATTTCTTATAAAATTTCTTTTTCCTTCGCTTACCCACATTAATTCTTTACAAAAAGGGCATTCATGCGGGATGCAATTTTTTTGATCGGTAGGAGGCATTTTTCTTTCCGATAAAGGTATACAAAGTATAATTTTTTTCATTTTTTATCCTTTTAAATTTAATATTGGCAATCTGCCGGAATTGCACCGGCTATGTATGTCGTCGGCTCTAGTGGATTAGCTCCTTAGTCGCAGTCATCTTGAGGTAGACTATTGCTGCGCTCTTCCCTATTTCAGACATACTCGCTTAGTAAACTGGAACCTCTGTTTACCGTTTCAGGTTAAACTAGTGTGTCACTGTCCACACCGAGATTGCCATAATTTTTATTAATTAAAATGGTACATCATCATCCATTTCTGTTGGTAATTTAATAGGACTAGGACTAAATCCACTATCTTCAGGTTTTTGATAAGATGAATAACTATTTATTGTAGATTGAGCCATAATAGGTATTCCAGCTCCAGTTTCACTTTTAAATCCCAATGAAGAATGGATTTCAGCAACCCAATTGTATTGTTTTCCTCTATCATTTGGCGCTGTTTCTCTAATTTTAATACCTGCGATTTTTCCTACAAACATAGCAAGATCTTGATCAGTCGGAGGATTTGCATGCTTAGGCTTTATATTAAATAATTGATAAATAAGCTTAAGCATATTTAAAGCACGGTGACGAGTTCTCATGGGATCTTTATCATGTTGGTCACCCCCGTATACTTTTAATTTTTGCTGTACTTTTTGTCCTCTAAATTCCCCATCTTGCAATATCCATTCAATATTTAGATATTTAAAACCTGAATCTTTATAAGATTGATTACTAAAGCTTTCAATTTTAGCTAATGCTTTAGTTCCATCTGGAATTTGCGTAAATTGCTTTGCAAACGCATCTTCTGTTTTTCCTGTTACTTCGCCTAATTCTGATTCCCAAAAGTTCATATTTTATACCTCATCATTAAAGTAATTTTCTACAGCATCTTTTACCGCAACTAAATCATTCGGTATAAGATGATCCTTAAACATACCCATAGGGCTTTTTGCTAAAAATTCACCATCATATTGCGTTTGAAACTTATACTCACCATCAATAACACGAGAATGTAAAACAGTTGTAAATAAACCCTCTAGTGTGATTTTTTCATCAAGCATTTTTCCAATCGTTTTAAGTTTTGATCGACCGGTTGCATCAACATCGCTGTGAGCTAAAATGAAACTAGTCAAATTTGGCCGTGTAGATAAACAAGAATTTACAGTAGACCAGCCATGTTGTGCCAACTCAGAAAATTTATCAAACCCTTTTTCTGTAGCTTTTTTCATAAATTCATAAGACAAAATATATTGCCAATCGTCAATAACAAGTGTAGTAATTTCTGGCCTTTCTCTGTTTACCATTTCTATACATCCTATTACCTTTGCCCAATCATGAGTAGAATAATAATTTCCTTTTTTATCTTTAGTAACCCACTGATAACTTTTTTTAAAAGATTTAAAAGGAAGTGGCTTATCAAGAACATTAATAATAAATGTTGTTTTTGGATCTAGGTTGCGCAAAGAAGTAGATTTTCCACTTCCTGATTGACCTATTACTAAGATTGGATTACTCATTATATTCTCTCCTTTATAGTAATGCTTGCTTTCCCTGGCTTTTTATCAATTAATTCTGCTAGCGCTTCTCTTACTTTTTTTGGTGCTTCCAACATATATTTATCGCACAAACCTTTGTCAATCGAATAAGATATAGATTCTTTAATAGGATTGAAATTGGCTGGCAATGTTATGCTTTTTGATTCATATAATTTTTTATTCAAACAGTATGTAATAGGAGTTTTTATTTCAATCTTCCATGCTTCATACTCATAGGTTTTTTGACCTTCATGATTATGTTTCATGTCAGAAATAATCATATCTGTCAATTCTTCTTTTCTTAAATTAAGCTTTGCTAATTGTTTATTTACTTTTTCTAATTCAGTAATTTTTTTTGATAAATCATCAATATTTTTTGATTTATCATTTGAATCATACTCAATTGTCACGATACCATCTTTTTCAAAAAATGGTTTTTGAACTATTGTAAAATTTCTCATTTTATTTACCTCTTTACTTTATGTAGTGCGTCGGTATTGACGTAAAACAAGATTATAACAAATATTGTTATAAGTCAATACTTGGTATATAATATTTTTTAAAATTAATAATAGGAGAAATTATAATGAAGCCGAAAGAAGTAAAAAAATATTATAAAAGTCAGTATAATTTTCATAAAATGACTGGAATGTCAGGTTGTACTTTAGGAAATTGGCTTAAATGGGGCTTCATCCCGGAAGCTTCTCAGTATAAAATTGAAAGGTTAACAAACGGCAAATTAAAGACGGAGTGGACTAAAAATGAAGATAAAAAATAATAAAAGATTTCCAGGGGGAATTATTCTGTCTTTGGAGGATTTAATAATTTATTGGGGAGTGGTAGAAAATGACAATAGCAAATAGAACAGAAATTGAAGATGAAGTATTTAACGCTTATAAAGAACTTAAAAAACAAATGACAGAATTATTATTTAATTTTACCAGTAAATATTACGTACAGGGTTCAAAAACTTATCCTTATTCAGCTTATGTTATGCTGGATGTTTTGGTTGAATCCCTTGGAGAAGTTGAATATCAAATTAAAGGATGTCCTCCTTTTACAGCAAAACAAAAAGATCATATTTGCTATCAGGTCGGCGAGTGGTATATTGCAATGAAACCATTATTGGAAGAGCAACATAATTTAGGATTTATGAAAGAAAAACTTAAAAAAATGATTTGCGGAGATGAATAAATGAAAGAATTAGATGTGCAAGAAGTTATTAATATGAATTATAGATTGTCAACTTTATTAGGTATTGCTACATCCATAATACGGGATTATCAAAAATTAGAAGCCTATCACGATAGTTGTAATATATGTGACTGGTGGATGACTGCTATTCAAGCAGTGGTTTATCAAAATAAACCAATTCCACCTTTTTCAGATAAAAATAGTAAAATTTTTTAATTAATTAATTAAAAGGAATAAAAAATGATTGCTGAAGATGATCTTATTAAAAATGCTAATATGTTATTAACAGATAAAATTGATTTTCTGAAAATGTTGCAGAAACAATTACAAAATATGGATGAAAACGTAAGAATAAAAACGTCTATTGTTGTACTATGTATAATGAATTATTTTGATAAAAAATTAATTAAAGATATTGAGGAACTCACAATAGAATTTGGGAAAAAAGTAAATTCTAACATGCACTAATGACATCGATGCCTTATTTATGGAGATGAGTAAATGACAACAAACATAGAATATCATTGTGAACAATGCAAAATCATTTTTTCTTCGGCTGAAGAATTTTTAAATCATTTAACTCATATTAACAGCATTGATGCTAATGTAAGATTCACTACCAGAGACACGTATATGAAAAAATGCAAATGGAAATATTTTACTGAATGGTTTTTTTCATTGGATTTTTCTTTTTATTTAGCACTTTTCAGTGCAGCTATAATGAATGTTATTTTTGCTACTCATTTAGGTTTACATGGTATAGAACTTTTTTTTGAATCATTTTTATTGGGATTTTTATTAAATAATTTATTAAGGAAAAAAGAATGACAAAAGAATACGAAGTTATACTTGAAGCTAAAAGAAGTCTTAAAAAACAGATAAAATTTTTAATAAAATTGCTTAAAGATTTGAATAGTGTTGATAAAACATTAAGAAAAAAATCATTCATAGCAAGTGGTTGTTTGCATCGTTATTTCAATAATGATCTTATCAAAGACATGGAAAAATCCGAGAAAGAATTTTTTTCTTAAAATTATAGGGCTATTATAAAAAATATAATTGCGCTATCCTATCTTATAGGATAGTAAAAACAAAAGGAGTTAAAATGGAATTCATGCCGAATGAATTAGCCAGAGAATTATTAACAAAAATAGCAAATTCAGTTTATGAACATGCGCCGCCTGGATATGATTTATTTTTTACTAATAAAGAAATTAAATTGGTCGAAAAATGGCTAAAAAATATATTTGGACAAACAAAAGGAAGACGTTTTGAAATTGTAGGTAAAGATTAAATTTTCTAGGCATCCTTGCCTATGGTCCTGTAAATGCGAAGTTTGGCGACAGAACATTTACAGTAATTAACTTAACAAGGCTATTATATCATGAAAATCTCAAAAGAAAATACATCTCGTATTGATTTTATAAATACCTCGCAAGGACAAAAAGTACTCAAAAATTTTGTTAAAAGGACTTATAAATATTCTTAAGGAGAAGAAATTTATGTCACAATCTGATCTTAAAATACACAATCCAAAATCTCACGCACCTGCTGTCTACATCCCATGTTGGTTGATACAAGTACCGCACGAGAAATTATCGCATTTAGCAAAATTGTTATACGGACGGCTTGCTCAATGGAGCAACACAAAAGGATTTGTAAGTAGGTCAGTCCCAGAGCTTGCAGCAGAAATCGGATGCCATGCGAGAGTAATAGAAAGGGGATTAAAAGAATTACGAGACATTAAATTGATCAAAACTTATCAGGCTACCAAAGGAGGGATTAATAGCTTCATTTTTTTAGACCATGAATTAATGCATCAACCTTTACAAGCCTGCTTAGACCACTACGAAAATAAAAAACCTGTGGATAACTTTGATGAAAAAATAAACAATGAAGCATTACCCCCCGACAAAAATGTCGGTACCCCCCCGACAAAAATGTCGGTACCCCCCGACAAAAACGTCGGACATAAATATAAACAAATACAAGAAAATAAAAAAAACAGAGCTCATGGCTCTGATTGTTTAAATTTTGTCCCCGAAAACTTTACTCCCGATGAGATAGGAAAAGAATTTTTATGGCAAACAGCGGAACGAGTTAAAATGCCAACTGTAGATTTGTTAAATAAATTTATAGAAGTAAGTAAAAAGTATAAAACTAGATCAAAAGACTGGCAAAAAAAGTTTATAGAATTTTTAGAAAGAGAAAAACCTAAGAAAACTTATGAAGATAAAAACGGAAAATTAAGGCGATACGATGGGGGAAATTTGCATTATTAAAAAAAGGATTTTCTATTAATACCATTAGTCCTATCAAAAATCCTATTAGTACTCCTTAAAAATCCTAGCTGATGCTTAGCAAAGGCTAGCTCATGCTAAGCATCAACTAGTTTAGTACTCCTATTTTTCCTATCTAACTAAAAGGCTATTGAATGAAAATGATAAACAAGATATATTAGATTTTGAAAGAGCAAGTAATGTGCAACTATGCAAACGGCTCTGGAAGCTGATACAGCGATTTTAAGTTTTTGAATAGGGTAAGGTAGGTATCGTTTAGAAATAAGCTGTAATCTAAAATTTACTGCCTTAGGTATAGATTTTTTAAAGGACTATAGAAATGAAAAATGGAATTGTGAAATGGTTTAGCGACCAAAAAGGATTTGGGTTCATCGCGTCCAACGACAAAGATTTTTTTGTACACTTCAAAGAAATTCAAGGCCAAGGTTTTAAAACTTTAAAGCAAGGTGACAAAGTTACTTTTGAGGTGGGTGATTCTCCAAAAGGCCCCTTAGCAAAGTTTGTCACCAAAATCATAGACTAAAATTTTCCCAGGACATTTTCTACAGAAAATGTCCTTGTGCTTTTTTTTCTAAAAGTGAAATGTGCCCTATTGCTGCTAGTCTAGCAATTCCTTCGGCTTTAAAAATTTCATTTGAATGAATCAATAAAATAGAATTTTCTTGATAAATTCTATA
>Ga0196976_1001460_pt1 | contig 10708 bp, 12 predicted proteins | sample S3v_513CmetaG_FD_148644 | JGI IMG/M metagenome (GOLD analysis project Ga0196976, IMG submission 148644) | Soil microbial communities from Anza Borrego desert, Southern California, United States - S3+v_5-13C | ecosystem: Environmental > Terrestrial > Soil > Desert | place: USA: California...
TCGACATCCGCAGCGAGCCGGGGCAAGGGACGGAGGTGGTCATCCGGATCCCGACGGTCGCGTCCGGCGACGCCCCGGCCGCGGCACCGGGCGCGCGAGACGGCGAGAAGGCGCAGGGATGAATGGGGCCGATCCGCATCGGCTGGGTCGGAGAGGGCCCGCCGGACCGAGGGCTGCTCGGCCACGTGGGGAAGCACGTGGCGCGGGCGTTCCGCGCGCCGGTGGAGACGTTCGAGGCGCCGGGGGCCCCGCGGCACGCGTTCGACCCGCGCCGGAACCAGCACTCCTCGGGCGAGATCCTGAAGTGGCTGCTGCCGCTCGCCCCGGCGGGCGGGAAGGTCCTCGGGGTCACCGACCGGGACCTCTTCATCCCGATCCTCACCTACGTCTTCGGCGAGGCGCAGCTCGGGGGCGCGGCGGCGGTGATCTCCACCGCGCGTCTCGGCGACGAGCTCGACCTGTTCGGCCCCCGCGTCGTGCGGGAGCGGCTCGCCAAGGAGGCCGTCCACGAGCTCGGCCACTGCTTCGGCCTGCGCCACTGCCAGGCGCCCGGCTGCGTGATGGGGCGGTCCTCCAGCGTGCGCGACGTGGACGAGAAGGGCGCGGGGTTGTGCAGCGATTGCCGAGGCCGGCTCGCCGGCCCCTAGGAGCGGAGCGATGTCCAACGAGAGGACGCGGATCCTGGTGGTCGACGACGAGGAGATCGTCCGCGAGTCGCTCGGCGGCTGGCTGGAGAAGGACGGCTACTTCGTGGCCACGGCGCCGGACGGCGCGAAGGCGCTGCAGCGGCTCGAGGCGGAGCCGTGGTCGATCTTGATCGTCGATCTCAAGATGCCCGGCGTCGACGGCATGCAGGTCCTGGAGCAGGCGAAGAAGCGATCGCCGGAGCTCGCGGTGGTGATGATGACCGCGTACGCCACCGTGGACACCGCGGTCGGCGCGATGAAGCTCGGGGCCTACGACTACCTCGTGAAGCCGTTCGATCCCGAGGAGCTGTCGCTGATGATGCAGAAGATCGTCGCGCAGCAGGCGCTGCTCCGGGAGAACGCCGTCCTCCGGCAGGCGCTCAAGCAGGAGTACCGGTTCCGCGACCTCGTCTCGAAGAGCCCGGCGATGCAGTCGATCTTCGAGCTGGCGCGCACGGCGGCGCGGTCGAGCTCGACCATCCTCGTTTTGGGCGAGTCGGGCAGCGGCAAGGAGGTGCTGGCGCGCGCCGTCCACCAGGAGAGCCCGCGGTCGCAGGGGCCGTTCGTCGCCGTCTCGTGCGCCGCGCTCACGGAGAGCCTGCTCGAGTCCGAGCTCTTCGGGCACGAGAAGGGCGCGTTCACCGGCGCGTTCGCGCGCCGGAAGGGGAAGTTCGAGGCCGCGGACGGCGGCACGCTCTTCCTCGACGAGGTGGGGGACGTCGGGCCGAAGCTCCAGCTCGACCTCCTGCGCGTCCTCGAGGAGCGGAAGTTCCACCGGCTCGGCGGCAACGCCGCGGTGGAGGTGGACGTGCGGATCGTCGCGGCCACCAACCGCGACCTCAAGAAGGCCGTCCAGGAGGGCCGGTTCCGCGAGGACCTGTTCTATCGCCTCAACGTCATCCCGATCCTCCTCCCGCCGCTCCGGCAGCGGCGCGAGGACATCCCGCTCCTCGTGGACAGCTTCCTCGAGCGGCTCTCGGCGGAGATGAAGAAGCCGCTCGAGGGGGTCTCCACCGAGGCCATGAACGCCCTCCTCGCGCACGACTGGCCGGGCAACGTCCGCGAGCTGCGGAACGTGCTGGAGCGGGGGGCGGTCGTGTGCGCTGGGTCGATCATCCAGCTCCCCGACCTCGGGCTCCCCGTGCGCGCCGAGACTGGCGCCCCGGCCAAGGCTGGTCCGCTCTCGTCCCTCGAAGAGGTGGAGCGGCGCCACGTGGCCGCGGTCCTGTCCCACACAGGCGGCAACGTCAGCCAGTCCGCCCGCATCCTGGGGATCGACCGGGTGACGCTCTACAACAAGATGAAGAAGTGGGGTATCCGCCGGGATGGCGAGGAGAATTCCGGCGACCGCTAAGTGAGTGTCGAGTGCTGCAACGGTGTCGAGTTCCTCGACGCCGCTCGACTGCGACGTGCAAGACGCTGATCTTTCATCGCGAATCGCGCGTCACCGACCCACGGTCCGCCTCGGCGTGCTGAGAGGTACCGCGCTCGGCTGCGGACGACGCCAGCCCCCCGGCCTCCGTCCGGCCGAGGCTGCTCTCCGAACCGCCTGATTTCGCGGCGTGTCTACAGCCCGACACCTCACGCCAACGGGGGTGGCCCGAGGCTTGCCCTAGGGATCGTCGGGACGGACGACCATGAGCTGCCCCTACCTGAAGGAAGTGCGGATGGTGTTCTGCCGGGCCTCGCCGGTGAAGAAGCTCGTGCCGCTCTCCGAGCTCGTCTCCGGCAGCTCCTGCGAGACCGACTGCGCGTTCCAGGGCTGCCCCGCCTTCCAGGAGGCGCGAGCGCGGGTGGAGCAGGCCGCGCTCGAGGGCCAGCTCGTGGACGAGCTCGTGGACGAGCTCACCCCCACCGACCCCGAGCCCGAGAAAGGACGTACCCCATGATCCTCGCCTTCTTCGTCGCCCTCCTCGGCGTTGCGGTCCTCGCCGGGTTCCACCACGCGGCCGCCCGCGAGTGAAGGAGCGCACCGTGCAGATCTCCCGCAGAGGGTTCTTCCGGGTGGCGGCGGCCGGCGCGGCGGTGGCCACGGGCGGCGCGGCCCGCGCCGAGGCGGCGGCCCCGGCCGCAGACGCCGTCGGCATGCTGGTGGACACGACCAGGTGCGTCGGCTGTCGCGGGTGCGAGGCGGCCTGCGCGGAGGCGAACGGCCTCCCCGAGCCGCCGGGCGACGCGTGCCTCGACACGCGGCGCGAGACGAGCGAGGACGCGTTCACGGTCGTGAACCGCACCGAGAAGGCGCCGGGCGAGCTCCGCTACGCGAAGCAGCAGTGCATGCACTGCCTCGCGCCCGCGTGCGCCTCGGCCTGCCCGGTCCGGGCGATGACCAAGCTCCCGTCGGGCCCGGTGGTCTACGACGCCGCGAAGTGCATGGGCTGCCGGTACTGCATGCTGGCGTGCCCGTTCGACGTCCCGAAGTACGAGTACCGCTCGGCGGCCCCGCGCGTCCGCAAGTGCACCTTCTGCGCGGAGCGCCAGGCGCAGGGCAAGGCGCCGGCGTGCGCCGAGGCGTGCCCGTCGGGCGCGCTCACGTTCGGCAAGCGGGCGGACCTCCTCGAGGAGGCGAAGACCCGGATCTACGGCACCAAGGGCGCGTACCTCCACCACGTGTACGGGGAGCACGAGGCCGGCGGGACGAGCTGGCTCTACGTCACCGACGTGCCGCCAGAGCGCCTCGCGCTCAAGGCCGGCGTGCCCGGCAAGGCGTTCCCGGAGCTCGTCTCCGGCGCGCTGGCGGCGCCGCCGCTCGTCATGACCCTCTGGCCGCCCCTGCTCATGGGGCTCTACGCGATCACCCGGCGCCCGAAGGGCGGGGAGGGCGGCGCGGCCGCCCACGAGGAGGATCACCATGGCTGAGGCCGCCCCCGGGGTCGCGACCCCCGCGCCCTCCTTCCTGCGCGACCGCATCCTGCTCGGCCGGACGCCGCGCGAGTACCTGCGCGCGCAGCTCACGCCGTTCAACCTCGTCGCCGCGGCCATCCTCGCCGTGGGGCTGCCGCTGCTCGTCCTCCGCTTCTGGAAGGGGCTCGGCGCCACCACGAACCTCTCCCAGACCGCGCCGTGGGGGATCTGGATCGGCTTCGACATGATGACGGGGATCGTGCTCGCGGCCGGCGGGTTCACCATCGGCGCGGCCGTCCAGATCCTCGGCCTCGAGCGCTACCACGCGATCGAGCGGCCGGCGATCCTCACGGCCTTCCTCGGCTACGTGATGGCGGTGTTCGGGCTCCTCGCCGACCTGGGCCGTCCCTGGAACATCATCCAGGCGCTGTTCAACTACGGGACCGCGTCGGTGCTGTTCGAGGTGGCCTGGTGCGTGATGTGCTACACGACCGTCCTCCTCCTCGAGTTCACGCTCCCGTTCTTCGAGTGGCTCGGCTGGCAGCGGTTCCTGCCCGCGCTCCGCAAGGCGCTCATCGCGCTGACGGTGCTCTCGGTCATCTTCTCGACGATGCACCAGTCCGCGCTCGGGTCGCTGTTCCTCATCATGCCGACCCGGCTCCACCCGCTCTGGTACACGCCGACGATCTTCGTCCTCTTCTTCGTCTCCGCGGTGATCGCCGGGATCTGCATGGTCATCGTGGAGAGCACGCTCTCGCACCGCGTCTTCGCCGATCGCGTGAAGGGGAAGCACGTCGACGTGGACGCGCTCACCCTCGGGCTCGGCAAGGCCGGCGCGCTCGTCACGTTCGCCTACTTCTTCCTGAAGGTGCAGGGCGTCGTCGACGGTCACGCCTGGCACCACCTCACGACCGGCTGGGGCGCCTGGTTCCTCGTGGAGCTCCTCGGGTTCGTGCTCCTGCCGTGCCTGCTCTTCGCCTACGGCGTCCGCCACGCGAAGGTGCGGGTCGTCCGGATCGCCGCCGCGATCGGCGTGCTCGGCATCGTGCTCAACCGGATCAACGTCTCGATCGTCGCCCTCAACTGGCAGGCGCCGCAGCGGTACGTGCCGAGCTGGATGGAGGTGATGGTCTCGCTGACGCTGGTGACCATCGGCATCCTGCTCTTCCGCTGGATCATCCACCGCATGCCCATTCTGTCCGACGCCGCGCCCGCGGACGCGGCGGCCCAGCACCGGAGGCGCGCATGACCTACGATCTCCTCTCCGTGTACCCGGCGAAGGCGCTCGAGTACCTCCTCGGCGCCGGCTACCTGGTGCTGTTCGTGTTCTTCTGGCGGTACGTGCAGGGCGGGGCGAAGGCGCGCGCGCGCGCCGCGGCGCGGACGCCGGTCCCGACCGGCTGGTTCGGGCTGCCGGCGGGCGTCCACCTCCACCCCGGCCACACGTGGGCGCGGGTCGAGCCGGACGGGCTCGTCACCGTGGGCATGGACGACTTCGCGACCAAGCTCGTCGGGCCGCTCCCGGTCGAGCTCCCCCCCGTCGGCGCCTCGGTGCTCCAGGGGGAGGCCGCGTTCGCGGTCACCGACGGCGCGCGCCGCGCCAGCCTCGCGGCGCCGGTGGACGGCACCGTCGTCGCGGTCAACACCGCGCCCCCGGCGCCCGACGATCCCTACGGCGCGGGCTGGCTCTTCCGCGTGAAGCCGCCGCGCCTGGCCGCGAACCTCCGCCAGCTCCTCACCGGCTCCGCCGCGCACCGGCTGCTCGAGGACGTCTCCGAGGGGCTCGCGCGCCGGATGAACCCGGAGCTCGGCCTGGTCCTCCAGGACGGCGGCGCGCCCATCACCGGGATCGCCAGGACCATCGCCGGCGACGACTGGGACGCCCTCGCCCGCGAGTACTTCCTCAGCTAGAAGGGACGCGCATGCGCCACCACCGATCCCGCCTCGCGTTCGCCGCGCTGTTCGTGCTCCTGGGCGCGGCCGCCGTCACCGCCGCCGATCTCCCCCGGCTGCCGAAGCCCATCCTCCTCCCCAAGGGCGAGGACAGCCCGGGGCAGGTGACGTTCAACCACGAGTCGCACGTCGACGCGGCGAAGCCTTCGTGCCTCGCCTGTCACCCGCGGCTCTTCCCGATGCTGAAGGAGTCGGCGCCGAAGAAGGGCGCCCTGACCCACGCGCAGATGGACGAGGGCCAGTCCTGCGGCGCGTGCCACGCGAAGGGGAAGACCGCGTTCGCCTTCGAGGACGCCTGCGAGAACTGCCACGCAGAGTGATGGGGAACCCGGGGCGCGGATTTTGCGCTCCCGGCACAGGCGGAGCGGGGGCGCGCGCGCAGGGTTTTCGCGCGTGATTCTAAGCCCCTGCGCGTGGACTTCGCGCGCCTCCCCTGGTAAGGATGGCTCGGTCGGCGCGCTGCGCGAATTGACGCGCCGCCGCGTGTCGCCATCCCATGCTCCGACATCTTCTCCCAGTCCTTGCGCTGCTCGGGGTCGCGGCGCCGGCGCTGGCCGCGGACGGTGACGCGGCCTGCCTCGAGTGCCACGGCGAGCCCGGGATGACGGCCGATCTGCCCGGCGGCGGCTCCGTCCCGCTCTTCGTCGACGGCAAGCAGTTCCAGGCCTCGGTGCACGCCCAGCAGGGCATGTCGTGCACCGACTGCCACGCGGGGATGACCCCGGACCACGCCACCGGCGAGCTCTCCGCCCCCACGCGCCGCGCGCTCTCGAAGAAGAGCTCCGAGGTGTGCGCGAGCTGCCACGACCAGGTCGCGGAGACCTTCGCGGCGAGCGTCCACGGGAGCGCGCCGGACAACCCGGACCTGCCCGCGTGCAGCGAGTGCCACGACGTGCACCGGACCGTGGACACCTCGGCCGCCCGGCTCGCGCTCCAGACGCCGCTCCTCTGCGGGAACTGCCACACCGACGAGAAGCGGATGAAGAAGTACGGCATCTCCACCAACGTGGTCGAGACGTACCTCGCCGACTTCCACGGCATGGTCACGACGTTCCAGCGCGAGGGGGCGGCGGACGAGCGGACGCGCCTCGCCGCCACCTGCACCGACTGCCACGGCGTGCACGACATCCGGAAGACCGACGATCCGGCCTCGCGCGTGATCGCCGCCAACCTGCTCCAGACCTGCCAGCGGTGCCACGAGGGCGCCCCGCCGATGTTCCCGCAGGCGTGGCTCTCGCACTGGGAGCCTTCGCCGAAGCGGGCGCCGGCGGTCTGGGCGGTGCTCCAGTTCTACCGGTTCATGATCCCGTTCATGATGGGCGGCCTCCTGCTCCAGATCGGCCTGCACGTCTGGCGGTCCGCGAGGAAGAAGACGAGATGAGCGCCGACCCGAGGACCCCCGCCGTTCGAACGGGCGCGAACGCGGAGGGGGAGAGCGCCGCGCCGCAGATCGTCCGCTTCAGCCGGGCGCAGCGGATCGAGCACGTGCTCGTGATGGTGCTGTTCGTCACGCTCTGCGTCACGGGCTTCCCGCAGAAGTTCTACACGCAGCGGTGGGCGGAGGTGCTCGTCGGCGCGTTCGGCGGCATCGACCAGACCCGGCTCATCCACCACCTCGCCGGCTACGTCCTGGCCATCGTCACGGTGATCCACTTCGCGTCCGCGCTCGCGGCGATGCTCACGCGGTCGCGGCCGTTCTCGATGATGCCGACGCGGAAGGACTTCGAGGACGTCTTCCGGCAGCTCCGGCACTACCTCGGCACGGACCGGCAGCCGCTCTACGACCGCTACACGTACAAGGAGAAGTTCGAGTACTGGGGCCTGGTCATGGGCAACGTCATCATGATCACGACCGGCTTCGTGCTCGCCTTCCCCCTCCAGGTGACCGCGCTCCTCCCCGGCGTGCTCATCCCCGCCGCCAAGATGGCCCACTCGAACGAGGGGCTGATGGCGCTGATGGTGATCACGTTCTGGCACATGTTCAACGTGCACCTGAACCCGGAGACCTTCCCGATCGACAAGGTGATCTTCACGGGGAAGATGTCGCGCGAACGGTACGCGCACGAGCACCCGCTGGAGCTCGCCCGCCTCGAGGGCCGGCCGCCGCCGTCCGAGGAGGACGCGCACGCGGCCGCGGCGCCGTCCGGCGTGGCGCCGCGCGGGGAGGGCGACCGATGAGCGAGCGGTTCCACGGCGGGAGCCCGGTCCCGGGCGGCTACTACCTGAACCCGTCGCGGTGGGCGGTCGAGCCCGTGCAGCGCGACGGCGATCGGCTGCCCCCCGGCCTCGGCGAGTGGCGGCGCATCCCCATGGTCGTGGCGCTGGCCCTCGTTCCGGTCCTGGGCGTCACGTTCCTCATGTTCATGCCGGCCGCGGGGTTCATCGTGCTCGGCAAGCACCTGTGGGATCTCGCGCGCAGGCCGTTCGCGCGCAAGGCCGCCGCCGACGCGAAGCCGCCGGCACGAGCCGAGGCGGAGCGATCCGCCGCGGATCGCTGACGGGGTCCCCTCCACACGCCGAGGGGCCGATGCGGCCCTACGCGATCAACCGGTCGTCGATCTCGACGGGCTTGCCGTCCGTCGGCCAGTCGATCTCCGCGGCGAGGGCGTGCAGCTCGTTCCGCAGCTTCTCCTTCGCGCGGATCTCGAGCTGCCGGGCGCGCTCACGCGAGAAGCCGAAGTGCTCGCCCAGCTCCTTGAGCGTGAGGGGCCGCTCGGCCATCACCCGCTGCTCGATGATGTACCGCTCGCGGGCGTCGAGCCGGGCCAGCGCCTCGACGACGCGGCCCGAGACCATCTGCGCCTCCTCGGCGCCGGAGAGCTCCTCGTCCTGCGTGGGGTTGCCGGAGGCCACGAAGTCGACGTGGCTGTGCGCCCCGTCGTCGCCCATCGGCGCGTCGAGGGAGAGGTCGCGGCCGTCCATCCGCTGCTCCATCTCCCGGACCTCGCCCGTCTTCACCCGGAGCTTCTTCGCGACCTTGGCGGCGTCGTGGCTGTCGGAGTCGGCGCCGTGCTCGACGGATGTGCGATCCATCTCGCGCTTCGTCCGGGCGAGCGAGAAGAAGAGCTTCCGCTGCGCCTGGGTGGTCCCGAGCTTCACGAGCGACCAGGACTTGAGGATGAAGTTCTGGATGTAGGCGCGGATCCACCAGACCGCGTACGAGATGAGCCGGATGCCCTTGTCCGGATCGAACTTCTGGACCGCCTTCATGAGGCCGATGTTGCCCTCCTGGATCAGGTCGGCCATGCGGAAGCCGTACGAGCGGTACTCGTACGAGACCTTCACCACGAACCGGAGGTTGGCGGTGACGAGGCGGTGCGCGGCGCGCGTGTCGCCGTGATCGCGGAACCGGCGCGCGAGCTCCTGCTCCTCGGCGACGGAGAGCAACGGGAAGCGGTTGATCTCTGCCAGGTAGACGTCGAGAGAGGTGCCCGAGGTGCCGAACGTTGCGCGCTTCATTCATTCCTCCGGTGGGAGCCAGGCTATCAGGAAGCAACGGGTGTGCCGAGGTGATCCCGAACGGGGAATGCCCTGATTACGCTTGGTTGGCTGTGGGGCGACCTCCGGCCTTCCTGGCTGCGGCCTGTAAACCTTTCAGGCATTCCCAGGGAGGCGCGGTTTCCAGGCCTTTCGCAGCTGTAACACTTACCGCCGAGTCGGGCGGTACCCCACTTGCGGACGGCCGCCCGTCTCCCCAAGGTGTAGCGTCATGGCGGGTGGGCACGAGGGAATGAAGCCAGAAAAGGAAGCTTCCGCGGGCGGAAGGGCCAGCTCCGAGGAGTCTCGGGGCGACTACCTGGGCTTCGTCGCCCACGAGGTCCGGAATCCGCTCTCGACCGCCCTGTGGTCCGCCGAGCTCCTCGCGCGCATGGCCCCCGAGGAGCGGGGTGGGGCGCGCGGCGAGAAGCTCACGGCGATGTGCCTCCGCTCCCTCGGCCGCGTGCGCCAGCTCGTCGAGGACCACTTCCTGTCCGAGCGGCTCGACGCGCACGGGATCACGATGCGCGCCGAGCCGGTCCCGCTGCGCGGGCTCCTCGACGAGGTGGCCGGGCGCCGCGCGCTCGAGCTCGTCGACCCCGTGCTGGACGTGGCGCCGGACGTCGTGGTGAACGCCGATCGGACGCTGCTCGACCGCGCCGTGGAGGCGCTGCTCGGGGCGGCGGGTCGCGACGGCGGGGCGGTGCGGGTCACGGCGCGCGCGGTCGCGGGGCGGCTCGAGCTGCGGTTCGAGGGCGCCCCGTACGCGCCGAGCTCCCTCGAGGATCCGAGGAAGGGCGTCCAGGGCGACCCCAAGGGTCGGTCGCTGTCGCTGCCGATGGCGCGCCGGATCGCCGCGACGCTCGGCGGATCGCTCGCCGTCGAGGGCGGCGGGCTGGTCCTCTCGCTGCCGTCCGAGGCCGCGGACTACGCCTCCGAGCCGGGGCCGGGTCCGACCGCGCATCCCTGAGGCGCTCGGGTGGGGGCCCGGGCCCGGGCTCGGGCTCGGGAAAGACGCGGGATGTTCGGGGTTTGCCTTGACAGGGTACCCGCGGACGGGTAGAAGCTCGCCCCTTCGACAACGGCACGTCCTCCGCGGCCCGTACGACGCGCGGCGGACCAATGCGAGGAACACATGACGACGGGACTGCTGGCGAAGAAGGTAGGGATGACGCAGATCTTCACGGCCGAGGGCGACTGCGTCCCCGTGACCGTGCTCGAGGCTGGGCCGTGCACGGTGGTGCGGCGCAAGACGGCCGAGAAGGACGGCTACGACGCGCTCGTGCTCGGGTTCGGCCCCGTGGACGAGAAGCACGCGAAGCGGCTCACGCGCGCCGAGGTCGGCGTCTTCAAGAAGGCCGGCACGGGCATCTTCCGCCACCTGAAGGAGGTGCGCGTGAAGGACGCGAAGCTGCTCGGCGACCTCAAGGCCGGCGACGTCGTCACCGTGGACAAGGTCTTCAAGCTCGCCCAGCGGATCGACGTCTCGGGCGTCACCAAGGGCCGCGGCTTCGCGGGCGTCTTCAAGAAGTGGGGGATGAAGGGCGCCGCGCGCGACAGCTCGACCTCCCACGAGCACCACCGCCACGTCGGCGCCGTCGGTCAGCGCAAGACGCCGGGCAAGGTGTGGAAGGGCAAGCACCTCCCCGGCCAGTACGGCCACGACAACGTCACGGTCCAGAACCTCACGGTGATGGGCGTCGAGGCGGACAAGAACCTCCTGCTCGTCTCGGGCGCGGTCCCCGGCC
>Ga0196976_1001461_pt1 | contig 10705 bp, 14 predicted proteins | sample S3v_513CmetaG_FD_148644 | JGI IMG/M metagenome (GOLD analysis project Ga0196976, IMG submission 148644) | Soil microbial communities from Anza Borrego desert, Southern California, United States - S3+v_5-13C | ecosystem: Environmental > Terrestrial > Soil > Desert | place: USA: California...
GAGGCCCAGCAGCGCCCCGAACAGGGCGCCCCCGATCTTCGAGTAGAAGCCCGGGAACAGCAGGCCGGTCGTCGCCATGGCGGCGGTGACCAGGCCCGTCAGCATCGCGGTCTCCGAGACGATGCCCGGCATGGTCCGCGTGTACTCCGCGAGGACCGGGCCGAGGATGGCGCCGAACGGGACGGCGACCATGAAGAAGCCGACCAGGGACACCAGCCAGTTGTCGCTCTTCGCGCTCAGCAGGATGCCCACGATCGGGATCACCAGGCCGACGCCGAGGATGGTCCAGATGTCGGGCCGCCAGGCCGCGGTCAGATTGGCCACATAGGCGGTGACCAGGAAGCCGACGGTCAGGATGCCGCCGATCAGCAGATAGAAGACGCGACGCGGCAGTTCATCCGTGCCAGCGCGGTCGAAAACACCGGTATCGAGCATTGAAGCCCCCTTGTATAGGACATGGCAGGAATTGCCAGTCCGTGCGCATTATGCAATGAACTCACAGGCATAGTCAATAGTCGTGCCTGAGCGCCGTATACTGGTCATATGAATACAAACATTGGTATCGCTATCGTGGTCGCGCTTGTGGTCGTTGCTGGCTGGTTCTTTCTCCTACGGGGCAGTACCCCGCTTCCTCCCGTGCTTGATACCCCTGCCGAGTCAGGCGTCGTTTCCATGTACAGCAATGACGCGTACGGGATCTCGTTCTCCTACCCTGCCGACTTATACCTATTCGAGCGCAAGGATGCCGGCACGCCTGAGCGCCCGCAGCTCTCGCTATTCCTCGTTGAGAACACTGAGGAGAACCGCGCCGTGCTCGAGGGTCGCAGCACCGAGCCCCGCGAAGGCCCTATCGGCATTACGGTAGACGTGTACCAGAATCCGGAGGAACTATCCGCGCAGGAGTGGATGCGAAACGATACGAACTGGACGGTTGCCAACAGCGAAGCTGAGCCGGTTACCGTGAACGGACGCGAGGGCGTCTCGTACACCTGGTCAGGGCTCTATGAGGGCAGGACGGTCGTAGTGGCGGAGGGTGATAAGGCGTATGTGTTTACGGCGACCTGGATGACTACCGAGGACACAACCCTTCCGGACCTTGGGTCAATCTTGAGCTCGCTTGAGATATAGCTCGTAAATTACTTGAAAATCAAAGAACCGCCACTGTGGCGGTTCTTTGATTTAGAAGTTTCTTGGAATGAAAGATCCTACTTAGTAGAGTCCAAATCCTCCTTTCCTAGATCCAGCATGGGAAACGCGTGTGCAAGCGCCTTTCCTCTGATTGCGGAAACGCCACGCTGCTTTGCGAAACCTGTAGCAAAAGAAACCATGCCAGTTCTACCTAGTAATACACTAATCAGGTGCGCACAGGTGAGTAAGTTATTAGGACGCCCTGCGTCCCTACCGTACGGCTTCCCACGCTGGTTAAGTCTGCGTTGGTATTTCACATCCTCATTAAGTGCGATTGCTTCCAAATACTGAAGGAAAACAGGCAGTGGAACATTGAACATACGTGGGAAATACTTCTCTATTTCAGCGACGACCTCTGTGGGTGGTGTATAGACTACTCTGTCCTGTTCGATTCTATGGTCGAGCATGAATGCTGACCTGGCCAGTAGACAGCCAAGGAGCTCCAATGCGTACTTACTCCCATTCCCCATATGCTCGAGCTCCTTGAATATATCGTCGAACGTTGCGCTCTTATCCTCGAATACATCACCCTTCTTAATGTAGGGCCACATATCATTGACATTGGGATTCTTACGCTCGGTCTCCTTTCCAGGTTTTGCTACTCCTACGACATACTCTCCATGGCTCCATAGGTCGTGGTAATAGAGCTCCAAACGTGACGGGCCAGTTGAAAGACCAACAGCATCGTCGATGCTCTTGGTCCGCAACTCCGCGGCCCCCTTGATCTCTTGTTTATTAGTAGCGAGTGCCCTCTCGACCGTTTTAGACATAAGCAAAAACTACTTAGGAGGTGTTGATAAGTGGATCTTGATCAATTCCCATAACTCTGGTAGGATCAGGGAATCATGAGCACTACGGCCAAAAGTACGACGAAAAGTAGCAAAGGACAAGCATTACGGGTGGTAGAGCTTTTTGCTGGTGTGGGCGGCTTCCGCATAGGTCTCGAGGGGCATGGAAAGCATAAGCTGAATGGATATAGGACCGTTTGGAGCAATCAATGGGAGCCATCCACGAAACGTCAGCATGCATCAGAGGTCTACGCTGCTCGCTTCGGTGAGGAGGGCCACTCGAACGAGGACATAGCCAAAGTGCCCACGAAAGAGATACCTGATCATGACCTCCTCGTCGGTGGTTTCCCTTGCCAGGATTATTCCGTAGCTCGCACCTTAAGTCAGGCCAGCGGTCTTATCGGCAAGAAGGGTGTGCTCTGGTGGCAGATTCACCGCATCCTCGAAGAGAAGGGTTCGAAGGCCCCGAAGTACCTCATGCTCGAGAACGTCGACCGTCTTCTTAAATCCCCCGCCTCGCAACGTGGTCGTGATTTTGCGATTATGCTCGCATCCCTAAACGACCTCGGGTACATCGTTGAATGGCGTATCGTGAACGCAGCAGATTACGGTATGCCCCAACGCCGCCGTCGCATCTTCATCATGGGATATAAGAAGGGCTCCTCGATATATAAGCGAATCATAGCCGCCAAGAACCATAGTGAGTGGGTTCTTAAGACCGGTACTGCCGCGAAGGCGTTCCCCGTCGCCGAAGCTAGCGACCCAGCGACGTTCGGTATCGCAGGTGTTTTGAGCGATATCAGTGACACATTTAATACCGAACGTCCGCACATCTCTCCTTTCATGAATGCCGGTATCGCTATCAGCAGGAACGTCATTACGCACGAGATAAAGCCTAGACTCGTCGAAGACGGTACGAGACTTAAGGACGTCCTTCTTCCAGAGAAGGACGTGCCCGAGGAGTTCTTCATAAAGAAGGAGGATCTGCCTCGTTGGGAATATCTAAAGGGCGCGAAGAACGAGGAGCGTAAGGGTGCGAATGGATACGTGTTCACCTATACCGAAGGCCCGGTCACCTTCCCCGATAACCTAGACAAGCCCTCCCGTACGATCATCACGGCTGAAGGCGGCTCGACCCCTTCCCGTTTCAAGCATGTAGTGAAGACCAAGTCCGGCAGGCTTCGACGTCTCACACCGATTGAGCTTGAGCGGCTCTGCATGTTCCCCGATAATCATACTGCCGGACAAGTGGACTCGCGACGAGCCTTCTTCATGGGTAACGCACTTGTGGTGGGGGTCATCGAGAGACTCGGACGCTCGCTTTTGAAGCAGCACGATGTGTAAGGGCTCTGCCCACTCGCTTGGCAGCCCTTTGAGGTGACTTCCGTATCTCACACTCCCATATCGTGAGAACCTTCCACCCTGCTTTCTTTAACTCAGCTTCCTTACGAATGTCGCGCTCTCTATTTCGTTCGAACTTCTCCTTCCAGAACGTGGTGTTCGACTTAGGTAGAGGCTTGGCACAATGAGGACACCGATGCCAAAAACAACCATGAACGAAGACAGCAACCTTACTTGGGCCAAATACTACATCAGGTCGACCTGGCACGTTTCTCGAATGCAGCCTATACCCACGTATACCCAAACTGCTTAGTTCTCGTCGAATTACAAGCTCAGGTCCGGTATCCCTTGCCCGATTAGAGCTCATTATATAAGAGACGTAAGTATTAAACGGTACAGGGGCTCTGCCGTCTCGTTTAAATAATATGGATTTATCCACCCTGTGGTTCATGGTTCTACACTCGCCAGTACAATCTTACGAAAGCGGTATACTATTAATCTAAAGACTAATAGTATATATCCCAATGGAAGAGGATAAGCGAGAACTTGATGTGGTGCATGAACAGGACCTAGAGAATGTGATGAGAAAGGCAAATCTCTGGGAGGAGCTTCAGGCGCGACATTTGAAGTGCAAATTTTGTGGAACAACGATAACTTCAGATAATCTGCATTCAATTTTTCCTCAGGCAGAAGGTTTTAGCTTAACGTGCGATAGCGCAGAATGTGTCCAAGAACTCTCAAGGTACATGAGGGAGAAGAATAGAGGAGAGACAAGAGAAATATGATTGCCGTTGCGATTGCATTTATCACAGGATTGGGCATCCCGATTGCCCTGCTTACCTTTGCCGCTACTCATCCTGATGAAACCCAGAAGTGGTTAGCTTACTGCATGGGTTTGCTTGCGAGGATATGGAAGGGATTTGAATATCAATCAATTAAGTTTGATTTGCAGTCAAGAATTAATTCATTTGTAAGCACGCTAAACTCAAATTCAGCAACCTCCTTCCCTAAGATAAGCATTAAATGGGCTGGTAGGGGTCAGGAGGAAGTTCTTTGGGAAGAGGGTCGCATACTCTTAGTTATGCGCGACAGGAAGCATAAGACAAAGAACCTGGCGCATGCCTCCTATTTATTCGTTTCAAATACGCTCTTACGTCGTTCTAAGGTGCATTTATCACAATCGCAAAAGACCTCAGTCGACCTTTTCGCTACAATGCTTATTCTGGTGAAAGAAAGTCCAGCTGGGCTGGAGTATTTCATAAGTAACTATTTTGTACCGAGCTTGGAGAAGCATGATAGAGTAAGCGATTTTCTGAAGCAGTTCGTAAATATCAACAAGATAGGAGCATTCTATCCAATCCTCATTCAGGAGCTAACCTTCCTAGGGAATACAATCTATTTGGAAAAGCCTAAAGCTGAGATTGTGAACGAAGTAAATTCGTTGATTGATTTTCTTGAAAACTTTTCGCAACGTCATGTAGGCGACACCACCAGCGTCGAAACATTTACAGGAAAGTATATACGTTGCGCAATAAGAATTATTGCAACGAGAGCAATTCGGGAAGCTGGGAAGATCGAAGGACGAAGACAACTTATAGTTGGGTGGTTACAACGTGGCTACCCAAATATCTATCTTATTGGCAGCAACAATGAGGACAATCGGCTCTTTATGGAAGGCGTAATAGGAGCGGTACAGCAAACATATCCAACACTTGAAGTCATAAAGACATACGAGTGCCACGCAGAAATTACACTGGCGGATGGAGCCAAGAAGGTGGTGCCTAATGTGATTACGCACCTACATCACCCCAATTCAGTTAAGCATATACTCTCTGAGAGAGATTTAGGCTAAAGCAAGGACCCGCCGGAAGGCGGGTCTTGCTGTAAACCTAACGCTTAGACCACTGCGGCCTCTTCCTAGCCTTCCTGAGTCCTGGCTTCTTGCGCTCGACCGCACGAGGGTCGCGCTTCAGGAATCCAGCAGCCTTCAAAGGTGCGCGGAGGCCCAGGTCAGCCTTCGTGAGGGCGCGAGAGATCGCGTGGCGGACCGCCTCAGCCTGAGCTGAGATGCCTCCCCCGGAGACCCGGGCAACTACCTCGTAGGTGCCGGTGACCTCCTCGATACCAAGCGCATCCTTGGAAATGGAATCGCGCTCCTTCGTGTTGAAGTACTCGTCCGCAGGCTTGCCGTTGACCGTCACCGACGATTTAGCAGCAGGGGTCACCTTAACGCGTGCGGTTGCGGTCTTGCGGCGACCGACGGCCGTTGTGTACGTGTTCTCTGCCATAAGATTAATCGGTGATGGTAAGGCGCTTCATGCGCTCCTTGCGGAGCTTGTTGCGCGGGATCATGCCGTCGACGGCCTTCCTGATAACTTCCTCGATGCCCTTCTTCTCGATCATCATCGGCATGGAGGTCTCCCTAAGACCGCCCGGATAGCCGGTGTAGTGGATGTAGGTCTTCTGTCCCATCTTCTTCTCGGCGATCTTGATCTTCGAGGCGTTGGTGATGGTGACCTGGACCGGAAGCACCTTGTTCTGGACGTACTGGGCGGACTTCTTTCCGAGAAGCGCCTGGGCAGCGTCAGACGCTACGCGGCCGAGGGTGCGGCCCTTCGCGTCGATGGTGTACTCAAGCGGCGCAAGGGTGTGCGCAACGCGGTTCTTGAAGTCTTTGTTCATGCGTGTGTTCATACCGTATCTAGTCGACAAACGCAATGTACGCCGTCTTGCGGCCGTCGGAAGCGGTCGCAGCACGCTTGATAATGCGGGTGTAGCCGCCCGGACGGTTCTTGTAGCGGGGGGAGAGGGTCGCGAAGACCTTCTTCACCGCCTCTGCATCGTTCCCGAGGCGCGAGGAGACGAGGCGGCGGTTCGCCACCGTGTCTGCCCTGCCATGGGAGATGATCTTCTCGATGAACGGGCGGAGCTCCTTGGCCTTGGCCTCGGTCGTCGAGATGCGCTCGTGGATTATGAGGGAACGTGCGAGACCACGCACCAGCGCAGTACGCTGATTCTTTGGCCGCCCGAATGTCCTCCCCTTGTGCTGATGTCGCATACGTTCCTAATTAATCAAATTCAATAACTATTCCCCTCCCTTAAGGGCTAGGCCCAAGGTGTCGAGCGCCTCCTCGATCTCGGTAACGGCCTTGTCGCCGATGCCGTCGAACTCCTTAAGCTGCTCTGCCGACTTGCGGGTGAGGCCCGCGACCGACTTGATGCCGTTGTCCATGAGCGCGGACGCGATGCGGGCAGAGAGGCCGATCTCGTCGATCTTGGTCTTTGCCGGATCCTTGCCAAGCGTATCGGACGAAGAGGACGCGGACGCTGCGAATGCAGCCGCAACCTCCTCCTCGATCTCCTCCTGGAAGCCGACCACCGACTTCAACTGGTGGATCATGATCTCGATGGACTTTTCGAGCGCCTCACGCGGGCTGATGGTGCCGTTGGTCTCGATCAAGATGCGGAGGCGGTTGAAGTCCGTACGGTCTCCGACGCGCATGTTCTCCACCTCGTAGTTCACGCGGCGGATCGGGGTGAAGGTCGCATCGAGCGCGATGGTGCCGATGTCTACCTTCTCCTTGGTAAGCATTTCGCGCGGCACGTAGCCGAGGCCGCGCTCGATGGTAGCCTCGAGCTCGAACGAGCCCTTTCCGGAGAGATCAGCGATGTGCTGCTCCGGGTTTGCGATGGTGACCTGGCCCGGAAGCTGGAAGTCAGCTGCGGTGATCTCCTTCGCGCCCTTAACGGAAAGGCGGATGGTCTGCGCCTCGTCGCCGATAAGGTTGAAGTGGATGCGCTTCAGGTTGAGAAGCACCTCCATGACGGACTCGCGTACGCCCTCGATGGTAGCGAACTCGTGCTGCACGTCCTCGATCTTCACCGAGGTGATCGCTGCGCCCGGAAGCGACGACAGGATGATGCGGCGGAGCGAGTTTCCAAGCGTGTGACCGTACCCTGGGTAAAGGGAGTCGATCTCGTAGGTGCCCTGTGACTCCTGTTCGGAGACGACGCGGGGCTTAGAGGGCAATGTGATGTGGTATTCCATAACTCAATCTTCGTTACCAGCTATTAACGGCTATAGAACGAGAGCACGGCACGGAGGTCGCCCGCCGGAGCAGCCGAATCTTCGGTAGGCATTTCCTGTACACCACCCTCCATGGTTTTCGGGTTAAACGAAAGCCATGACGGGAGCTGGCGCTCCATGAAGCGCGCCTCGAACCCGTCGAAGTACGCACGGGCCTTCGAGCCCTCGCGCACGCCGATGCGGTCCTTCCCGACGATGATGCGGCGGGACGGGATGGTGGTCTTGCGGCCGTTCACGGTGATGTGGCCGTGCGATACCATCTGGCGCGCAGCGCGGCGCGTAGGCGCGATCCCCATGCGGTAGATCACGTTATCAAGGCGCAATTCAAGCGCCCTATGAAGCACGTCTGCAGGGATGGCGCCGTGGCTCGCCATAGCCTCCTTCACGTACGACGAGAACTGCTTCTCCGAGATGCCGTACGTCATGCGTACCTTCTGCTTCTCGAGGAGCTGCTTGCCGAACTCGGTCGGTCCGCGGCCGCGGCGTCCGCGGGAACGGTTCATGTCCTTGCGCTCCTGCGCCAATGCGAACTTCTGACTCATCGTCTTCTCGAAGACGGATGGGCCGAGGCGGCGGGCGATCTTATACTTTGGTCCTACTTTCATATTACGGTACGTTACGCGCGACTATACGCGGCGGGGCTTAGGCGGGCGCGGGCCGTTGTGCGGAACCGGGGTCGCATCCTTGATAGCGCGGATAGCGATTCCCTTGCCGGCAAATGCGCGGAGCGCGGACTCGCGTCCTGCGCCGACGCCACGGATAATGACGGACGCCTCCTTGAGGCCGATCATAGCGGCCTTCTCGCCGAGAAGCTCGCCGACCTTAGCGGCTGCGTACGGGGTGCTCTTGCGGGCGCCGGAGAACCCGAGCGCGCCAGCAGAAGAGGACATGACGGCATTGCCCTTCTCGTCTGTAAGGACGGCCTTCGTGTTGTTGAAGGTAGCCTCGACATGGAGGACGCCGCGCTCGATGCGCTTCTTAGCGGCCTTCGAGAGGGCGCGCTCCTTGCGGCCCTGGTCGAGTCCCTTTCCTGACTTCTTGATGATTCGTTTCTTTCCCATAGGTAGATTACTTAGAAATAGTCAGGACTAGGTCTTCTCAAGGGTACGGCGACCGCTACCCATCGTCTTTCGGGTGTTGCCGCGGACGGTACGGGAGTTGGTCTTGGTACGCTGGCCCTTCACCGGGAGGCGGCGCTCATGGCGGATGCCGCGCTCGGAACGGATGTCCTTCAGGCGCTTGATGTTCTGGGACACCTCGCGGCGGAGCTCACCCTCGATGGTGTACGCCTCCGCAAGGGTGCGGATCGCCTGCTCCTGCTCGGGAGTGAGGTCGGAACCCTTGGTCGTAGGGTCGATCTTAGCTTCTTTCAAAATATCCAGGGCACGGGTAGGACCAATGCCATAGATCATGGGTAGCGAGTACGCTAGCTGCTTGTTATCGGGAATCGTAACACCTGAGATACGCATAAAAGATTAAGTTTTAATCCTTAAGTTTCCTTAAGAATGACAGAGCCTATTAGCCCTGACGCGCCTTACGGCGAGGATTGCGCTTGTTAATGCGGTACAGCGTGCCGCCACGGCGGACGATGATGTCGCCTGGCTGCTGAACCTTTACGGATGCGCGGACTTTCATTTGGTTGTGCGGTTTAGCTTAGACGCCTCACGATGCGCGCACGGCCGCCATAGGGATCGGTCACGAGTTCGACCTTATCGCCTACGAGGACACGGATGCGATGCAAACGCATCTTCCCTGCAAGGTATGCAAGCAAGAGTTCACCGGATTCCAGACGTACGCGAAAAAGCGAGTTAGGCAATACCTCCTCGACACTGCCTGTCGCGTTTTCAGTCGTATTAGATTCCGCCATGTGAAGCCTCGCTATAGTAACAATATAGGGATGAACCGTCAACACGCGGGTACATAAAAGCTAATGGGTGCCGACATTTCTGCCGACACCCATGTATTCGTAGCGCCCTGCTAGTCGGACGCGTCCTCCCTGACGAGCTGCCGGAGCCTGTCCCTGAGCGGCTTCAGCGCCTCTCGGGCCGGCGCCGCGACCGTCCGCATCTGGGCCCGCAGTTCCTCGATCTCCAGCTGTCGGGCCTTATTCTGGCCCTCAGGCGTGGTCGACAGGTAGAGGCCGTGTGCGATGGCCGACAGCAGCTTCTCGCCGGTCATATTCGCCTCGTCGTCGATCTTCAGGCCGCCGAGGAGCAGCACGCGCAGGATCGAGGGCACCTTGGCGGCGAGCAGCATTGCGCGCTCCTCGTCGGAATACTCGAGCGGCATGACGTTGAACCCGGCTTCGCGGACGAGGCCCACGCAGAGGCCCACGCACTCATCGCAGATGAAGACCGTAGGTCCCGCGATGAGCTTCCTGACCTCGTGCTGCGACTTGCCACAGAACGAGCAGTAGATGGTCGACTTTTCTTCAGGTTCTTTGGCGGTCATGCGACCATCCCTTCTCTCTAGAGCCAATGACAGAGCTAAACAAACAAAAGCCGCTTTGATAATGCGGCTTTTGTCGGATAAGTCAAACGCTTCGCTACTCTGCAGGCTCTGCTGCCTTCACGTCGACCGTGATCTTCTCAGGGTCCTGCGGGAACGTCTGGCTCCAGAACGGACGGAGCACGAGGACCGCCTCGTCCACCTCCGGGAAGCCGGTCAGGAGGACGATCGCGCTGTCGCGGCTCTTGCCGGCGACCGCGCCTGCGATGCGCGCCTTGTCGATGTCCCACGTGATGGTCGCGTTGCCTGCGAGGCTGAAGCCGTAGGTTTCCGCTGCGCCAGGCGCACCCGAGATGGTCGGGGTGAGCGTGAGGTTGTCGGTGCTCGTGAGGCGCACCGGCTGGCCGGAATAGGTGCCTACGACCTGGAACGCGATGGCTTTCGCAAGGGCTTCGTTCGGGAAGACGACCGCGGTCATGACGCCGCGCATCTTCACGTCGACGTTGTTCCCCTGCCCTGCGGAGTCCGGAAGCGCCTCATAGGAGACGGTGGACGCGCCTGGGAGGAGCACGAACCCTTCCGGCATCGCTTCCTGCATAGCGGTCTGGAGCTCGGTCGCAAGCGCTGCCTCAAGCCCAGCGGCCTGTGCCTCGCGGGTAGCTTCAGACACCGCCGGGCGGTTGCCGGAGAAGCCGCCGGTCATCGCCGCGGTGCTCTTCGCGTAGACGAGATCGAACGCGCGGGAGCCCTCGAGGCCGGGCACGGTGAAGTCGGACGGGCCGATGTTGTAGCGGTCGCCGCCCTCGTCCGCGTATACGGTCGCCGATACGGAACCAGGCGCGTTCTCGGTACC
>Ga0196976_1001462_pt1 | contig 10698 bp, 10 predicted proteins | sample S3v_513CmetaG_FD_148644 | JGI IMG/M metagenome (GOLD analysis project Ga0196976, IMG submission 148644) | Soil microbial communities from Anza Borrego desert, Southern California, United States - S3+v_5-13C | ecosystem: Environmental > Terrestrial > Soil > Desert | place: USA: California...
GCTGCGGCTACAATACGGGCGTGAACCAGACGGTCTTCGTGGTCGAAGATGAGGTTGATATTGCGCGGCTCGTGCGGCATCACCTTGAGGCGGCGGGATTCGTTGTACGTGGTTTCGGCAGCACGCACCTGGTGGTTCCCGAGGCTGAGCGCGAACGCCCTTCGCTGTTCCTGCTCGACGTGATGGTGCCGGGCGGAGACGGTTTCGAACTGTGTCGCCGCATTCGTCAGAACCCGGCGCTTGCGGCCGTCCCCGTCATCTTTCTGACCGCCAAGACGAGCGAGACGGACCGCGTGCTCGGGCTCGAACTCGGCGCCGACGATTACATTCCCAAGCCTTTCAGTCCTCGCGAACTGGTGGCTCGCGTCAAAGCGGTGCTGCGCAGATTCGAGCGCCCGCTTGCGCCGGAGTTGCTGCGGTTCGGAAATCTTGAAGTAGATAGCGGAGCGATGACCGTGAAGGTCGGCGGCAAGCAGGTGGAGACGACCGCCACGGAGTTTCGCCTTCTGGAGTTCCTGGCGCGGCATCCCGGGCGGGTATTCACCCGCGACCAGTTGCTCGACGCGGTGTGGCGCGAGACCGCTTTCGTCACTCCGCGCTCGGTGGATGTGTATGTCCGTCGCATTCGCGAGAAGATCGAAGAGGACGCCGAGGAGCCCCGGTTCGTGAAGACCGTACGCGGCGCGGGATACAAGTTCGAGGGCGGCAAGTGAGAGGTCGCATCTTTTTCAAGCTGCTGGCCAGTTTCGCGCTGGTGATCGCGGTCGCGGTGCTGACGATCGACATCACCGCAACGACGGCGTGGGAGCGTTCGCTTCGCGATCACATCGAAGTCACGCTGCGGCAGAAGACGGAGATGTTCGGCGAGCGCGTGCAGCACAACGACGGCGATCTCGGGAAGCTGGTGGCCGATGAAGCGCGACTTGCGAACGCCAGGGCCACGGTCATCCGCGCCGATGGCGTGGTGCTGGCCGACTCCGAGGCCGACGCTTCAGGCATGGAGAACCATGCTGCGCGTCCGGAGTTCCAGAGAGCACTAGCCGGCGAAGTTGGTTACAGCACGCGCCACAGCCAGACCGTGGGACACGATTTCCTCTACGTTGCCGCTCCGGTGCCGGGCGGCGCCGTTCGCCTTGCGTATCCACTTACCGCGATTGCCGATGCCCGCCGCGATATCCATCGAACGATCGCGTGGGCGTCGGTGCTGGCCTTTCTCATCTCCATCCTGCTCTCGGCCGCGGCTGCAAGAATCGTAAGCCGCCGGTTGCGCAATATCGTGGACTTCGCTGCCGAGATCGAGCGCGGCAATTACGCCGCCCGCATCCCGGTGGGGAGCGGCGACGAGATTGGGCAGGTTGCCTTGGCGCTCGATCAGACCGGGCGCAAGCTGGAGGCCAGCTTCCGGGAACTGAGCGACAGCCGCCGGGAACTGGAGACGGTGCTGAACAGCATGCAGGAGGCCGTGATCGCGGTCGGCCCTGACCGGCGCGTGCTGTGGGCCAACCGGCGCATGGAAGCGATGCTGGCCGGAGGCGTGCGCCGCGGGCAGCCGCTGGTCGAGAGCGTGCGCGATCCCAACTTCCTTGCGGCGGTTGAGGCGTCGGGCGCCGCCCGCGAGGTGCGGACTGCGCGAGCTACCTTGATTTCGGCGCAGAAGGTTTTCAGCGTCACGGCTGCGCCGATGCCGGCCGGAGGCGTTGTCGCCGTGTTGTATGACCTGAGCGAACTGGAGCGCGTTGAGAAAACGCGGCGCGACTTCATCGCGAACGTCTCCCACGAGCTGCGCACGCCGCTGACCTCCGTGCAGGGCTACGCCGAGACGCTGCTGGAGAGCACTCCGAACGGTAATACGCGGGAGTTCCTGGAGATCATTCGCAAGAACGCCTCGCGCATGACGCGGCTGACCGACGACCTGCTGACACTGGCGAGAGTCGAGAGCGGCGAGCACAAGCTGAACCTCGAACCGGTCGGGGCAGGCGAGCTTCTCAACGACGCCGGCGAGTGCTTCCGTGAATATCAGCACGGCGAGATGCAGCTTGAAATCCGCAACGAGTCACGCAAGCTCGTGCGCGCGGACCGCGACGCCGTTTTCCAGGTGCTTTCCAACTTCATCGATAACGCGATAAAGTACGCCTCCGCTGGCGGGCGGCTCGAACTGGGCGCGCGGGACGTGGAACGAGGCGTCGAGTTCTGGGTGCGCGACTTCGGTCCGGGCATTCCTTCGGAACACATCGGCCGCCTGTTCGAGCGTTTCTACCGGGTGGACAAGGCGCGTTCGCGGGAGAGTGGCGGGACCGGCCTCGGACTTGCGATCGCGAAGCACATCGTGCTCGCGCACGGCGGAACGATCCGTGCGGAGAGCGAGATCAACCACGGCAGCGTGTTCGTCTTCTCGTTGCCCGAAGCGCAGCGGGAGGCCACGTTTGACAATTCACGGCCCTGAAACATGTTCTGCGGCGGAGCTTGTTAGGCTGGATGCAGGACGCGGCGGTGAGAGCGTGCGACCGCCTGATGGAGTGCGTGTATGAGTTCTCCTGCCCCAAACTCCGGCTCCGATCATCTGCTGGAACTCACGATGCAGGCGTTTGCCTTCGCTCGCCGCGCGGCGGCAGCCGCTGCCGATGGGATCGCCACCGGCTCGGCGGCTCCGCTGAAGTCTGTTCGCGAATATGAGCGCAAGCTCGATTCGATCGACAGCGAAGTCGACGATCTTGTGACATCCACCATCGGCGCGGCCGGCGACAAGGACGCCCGCCAGTTGCTGGCCTGCATGAAGTTCGTGATTGCGTTGGAACGCATTGGCGACCTGCTGCTGAACTTCACCAACCGCGCCGAGGCCGTGGCAGCGCGGATCGATGTGCAGGACGCCAAGGAACTCACGGTGATGGCTGCGCGCCTGGAGCGCATGATCGCCGACGTCGAGAGTTCGTTCCGCGACCGCAACCTTGACGCGGCCGTGGCGGTGCTTCGGTCCGACGCCGAGATGGACCGCCTCTGCAACCTGGTCATGTTCCGTCATCTCGAACCAACCGCGCAGGAGCTCCGGCTCAACAGTTTCCATGTGCTCTTCATGGCGCAGGAACTCGAGCGCTGCGGCGACCACACCAAGAACATGGCCGAAGAGGTCTGTCACCTGATCAGCGGACGGACCGTTCGCCACGTGCTCAAGAGCTACGAGAAGCCCGTCGAGCTGAGGCGGTTTATCGAGCGCCTCCGGAAGCCGGAAGAGCGCACGTAATTAACCGGGCGTTCATCCTGCTGTAACAAAACGGATGTCCCATGGTGGCAGTGGAGGCGCCGCCATGTACGGAATCCTTCCTCTTCTTCCTCCGCTTGCCGTTGTCTCCCGTTTGCAAGCCGATCTCGTTCTCTGTGTGCTGGCTGCGGCCCTGGCCGTGGTGGCCACCTGGACCGCCGTGCGCCTGCCCAGCGGACGCCAGCGGTTCGTGATGGAGTTGTACGCCCGTTGTTGCGGCGAGGAGCACACGCCGAAGCCGCACAGGCTGAGCAACGCCGCGTGACATCGTTGCGACAAATTGATGGGAGTGTAACGAGGCTGTAACACACGGAACTTACAACCGAATCAGCAGAAGTAATGATGGAGGAACAAAAGTGATCCGCACCGCAAGAGTGATGTTGACGGCCCTGATCCTGATGACCTGCGCTTCGGCGCAGACGGCGCTGAACGGGGCCGGCGCTACCTTCCCATATCCGATGTACTCAAAGTGGTTCAGCGAGTACAACAAGAAACATCCGGGTGTTCAGATCAACTACCAGTCGATCGGCAGCGGCGGCGGAATTCGCCAGGTGATCGCCGGAACCGTCGATTTCGGCGCGACCGACGGTCCGATGACCGACGAGCAACTGGGCAAGGCCAAGACGAAGATCCTTCATATACCGAGCGTGCTGGGCGCCGTTGTCCCGGCCTACAACATCCCGGGCGTGAATGCCGAGCTGAAGTTCACGGGCGAAGTGCTCGCGAACATTTTTCTGGGCAAGATCTCCACCTGGAACGACCCGGCGATCGCGAAGCTCAACCCCGGCGTCAACCTGCCCAGCCAGCCCATCGTGGTCGTGCACCGTTCGGATGGCAGCGGCACCACGTTCATCTTCACCGACTATCTGTCCAAGGTCAGTCCCGAGTGGAAGAGCGCCGTGGGCAAGGGTACAAGCGTGAGCTGGAAGACCGGTATGGGCGGCAAGGGCAATGAAGGGGTTGCCGGCTACATCCGCAACATCAAGGGTTCGATCGGTTATGTCGAGCTGATCTACGCGCTTCAGAACAAGATCGCCTACGGCTCGGTGCAGAATGCCGCCGGCAACTTCGTGAAGGCCTCGCTCGAGAGCACCACGGCTGCCGCTGCATCGGCAGAGATGCCCGCCGACTTCCGGGTCTCCATCACGAACGCGCCGGGCAAGCAGGCGTATCCCATCGCGAGCTTCACCTGGCTGCTGGTGCCCCAGCAGTCCAAGGACGGCAACAAGGGCCGCATCATCCGCGAGTTCATCGAGTGGATGGCCTCGGAAGGCCAGTCGCTGGCCTCGCAGTTGAGCTACGCGCCGCTGCCGAAGGAAGTGGCTGCAAAAGTGGTTGCCACGGCCAAGACCGTGCAGTAAACATTCGGAGCCGACCGCAAGCGCGGTCGGCTTTCGAGTCTCAGCTTGCATCCTTCTATTCCTGGTGTCTCTGAATCCTGAACGGAGAGAGAGAGTTTCGATGACATCGTGTATTCAGAAGTTGATGGCCGCCGCAGCGATCACAGCCATGCTGATGCCGGCAGCCGCGGTATCGCAAAGCACGACGGGCGCCGCGAAGAAGACAACCCGGAGATCCGCGGCACAGGCGCAGGCCGTCACCGCCGACGACATCCGCCAACTGCGGGAGATGTTGCAGCAGCAACAGGCGCAGTTGAACGAACTGCGCCAGCAGATGGCGCAGCGCGATCAGCAGTTGCAGCAGACGCAACAGCAGCTCTCTGACGCACAGAAAATCGCCGCCGAGGCTCAGCAGCGGGCGGTGTCGGTCGAAACCGCGAAGGTCAGCAACAGCGCCCTCGAAGAGGTGAAGGCCGACCTCGAGAGCGTGAGGGGGACCATGACGGAGGCGATGCTCACCGCACAGGAAGACCAGAAGAAGCTGGGCGGGCTGGCCACGACGCTCCACCGCTTCCGCTGGTCGGGCGACGTGCGCGTGCGTTACGAGACGTTCTTCCGCGACGCACTCGCCGACCGGCATCGTTCGCGTATCCGGGCGCGCTTCGGCTTCGAGAGCAACCTGAGCGAAGACTTCGTGGCCGGAGCGTACCTGGCGACCGGTCAGCTCAACGACCCGACCTCCACGAACGAGTCGTTGACCAACGTGTTCGAGCGCAAGAATATCGGGCTCGATCGCGCTTACATCACCTACAACCCGTCGGGGCGCAAGTGGCTGGCGATCACCGGCGGTAAGTTCGCTGCCACGTGGCAGAAAACGAACCAGACGTTCGATCCCGACATCAACCCGGAAGGATTCAGCGAGAAGCTCTCGTTCGACGTGAAGAGTCCGCTGCTCAAGAACGTCACGGTGCTGGGCCTGCAACTCAGCGTCAACGAAGCGGGCGGCACGAACGATGCGTGGGCCTTCGGCGGACAGGCGCAGGCGAAGTTGCAGCTTGGGCGTTTCTGGACGATGACGCCGTCGTACACCGTCCTTAACTTCCGCAACGAGAATCAACTGGTCAACAACACGCTAAGTGGCGGAACCGGCACCACCGGATCACCGGTCACGAGCGTCGGCGTAACGGGCGTCCCGGTGATCACTGGTTTCCTGAGCGGCTCTACGTTCCTTGCTCCGAATGGGATGACGAATTGCGTCGTTCTTCCGGCGGCTCCGGCGACGACGCCGCGGCCGTCCCTCTGCTCGAAGTTCCTGTACTCCGACCTGATCGTCAACAATCAGATTACGACGTGGTCGGAGCGCTTCCCGTGGACGGTCATCGCCGAGTACCACAAGAACCTGAACGCAAACCCCAGCCCGATCGATGGGCGCTTGCACGACGACATGTACTTCGTGGAGACAAGCCTCGGCCGCTCGAAGGCCAGGGGCGACATGCAGTTCGGTTACTCCTTCGGCCGCACGGAACAGGATGCCGTGATTGCCACGTTCGTCGAGAGCGATCAGCGCTGGCCCACGAACGTGGTTCAGCATCGAGTGTTCGGCAACATGCGCCTGCGCAACAACGTGACGCTCGGTTACACGCAGTGGATCGGTCGCACGCTCAACACGCGGCTTCCCATCGCGGCCAACGGCGGAGCGATCGCCCTTCCTGCCGGGTTTGCCGGAACCGGACGCACCGAGCCCTGGCTGAAGCGCGGTCAGCTCGACGTAATTCTCTCGTTCTAAGCTGCCGTAATCCCGGCCCGGGCCAACCAGTACGGGCATCCACACAGGCCAGCGCGGCAACCACCGCGCTGGCGATTTCATGCGCTGTTTTAATACGGCTGTAACAACCGGCTGGTACCTTCAAGCCGTGGAGACTCCCACCTCAAGATCTGCCGGCGAGGCCCGTCCCGTGACGCACGCGCCGGCACCTGCCTGGACGGCCCACCCCTCGCGAATGCCGGAGCCCGCGGCCCCTGTCCCCGAGCCGAAACGAAAGATCAAGCTTGGATCGGTGCGGGCTGCGATTGCCGTCGATAAGGTGTTTGCCGCGACGGTGTTGGCCTGTGCCGCTTCGATCCTTGGCATCCTGGGGCTCATCGTTTACGAGCTCGCGGTTCGCTCGAAGCTCTCGGTGCAGGAGTTCGGGCTCAAGTTCTTCACCGGGAGCCACTGGGACCCGGTTTCAGGGCTGTTCGGGGCAGTCCCGTTCATCTACGGAACACTGGTCTCGTCGTTTCTCGCCGTACTGTTGGCCGTTCCGCTGGCGGTCGGAGTGGCCGTGTTCGTCACCGAGGTTTGTCCGCGCTCGCTGCGCGGAGCGATCTCGTTCCTCGTCGAGCTGCTGGCGGCAATCCCCAGCGTCATCTACGGACTGTGGGCGATCTTCGTATTGGCTCCGCTGCTGCGCGATCATGTGCAGCCGCTGCTCGCGACGTATCTGGGCTGGACCGGGTTGTTCTCGGGGCCGGCATACGGGCTTGGGATGCTTGCGGCAGGAGTGATCCTGGCGATCATGATCGTGCCGATCATCTGCTCGATCACCCGCGAAGTCATGCTGGCCGTCCCGCAGAACCAGCGCGAAGCGGTCCTCGCGCTAGGCGCGACCCGGTGGGAGATGGTGCGGATGGGCGTGCTTCGCAACGCGCGCGCCGGAGTGCTTGGCGCGGTCATCCTCGGGCTCGGGCGAGCGATCGGCGAAACCATGGCCGTGACGATGGTGATCGGAAACCGTCCCGAAATCGCCAAGTCACTTTTCGCGCCCGGCTACACCATGGCCAGCGTCATCGCCAACGAGTTCAGCGAGGCCACGGACGACCTTTATCTCAGCGCACTGGTAGAGATCGGACTGGCGCTGATGATCGTGACCTTGATTGTGAATACCTGCGCACGGCTGCTCGTGTGGTCGATCACGCGGGGAACTCCGGCGAGGGCCCATGCGTAGTAAAGACCTCAAACTCAGCTGGTTCCGCCGCATCGCGAACTGGATGTTCGTCGGCCTGAGCGCCACGGCCGCCATAGCCGTGCTGGCGCCGCTGCTGGCCATCTTCGGATACCTGGTCTACAAGGGCGTCGGATCGATCAATATGGATTTCTTGACGCATGTGCCGGCTCCGGTGGGCGAGCCCGGCGGTGGAATGGCGAACGCCATCGTCGGCTCGGGGATGATGCTGTTGCTGGCCAGCGCGATCGGCGTGCCGCTGGGGATCGGCGCAGGCATTTACGTATCCGAGTACCGCCGCTCGCGTTTCGCGCACCTGGTGCGGTTCATCGCCGACGTGCTCAACGGCGTGCCGTCGATCGTAGTCGGAATCGCCGTGTACGCCCTGATCGTCCTGCGGCAGGGACACTTCTCCGGCTTCGCCGGCGGCATGGCGCTGGGCATCATGATGATTCCCACCATTGCTCGCACCACGGAAGAGATGCTGCTGATGGTGCCTCACTCGATCCGCGAGGCGGCGTTGGGCCTCGGCATTCCGCAATGGCGCAGCACGCTGGCCATCACGCTGCGAACGGCCCTGCCGGGTGTGATCACCGGCGTAATGCTGGCCTTCGCGCGGGTTGCGGGCGAGACCGCGCCGCTGCTGTTCACCGCGCTTGGCAACCAGTTCTGGAGCAGGGATCTGAACCAGCCCATGGCCGCGCTGCCGTTGCAGATTTACACGTACGCAATCTCGCCGTATGACGAATGGCATCGCCAGGCCTGGGCGGGAGCGCTGGTACTGATCGTACTGATCGTCATTGCCGTGGCAGTGATGCGTTACGTCACCAGTCGCGGACGCATGGCCGGGGCGCACTAACTACGAATGGAAATGAGTTTACGGAGAGATCGATGGGTGTAGGAATCGATGTCCAGAACCTGAATGCCTGGTTCGGCAAGGCGCAAGTGTTGCAGGACATTCAGATGAAAGTCGAGCCGAACAAGGTGACGGCCGTGATCGGCCCCTCGGGCTGCGGCAAGTCAACGTTCGTCCGGTGCTTAAACCGGATGCACGAGACGATTCCGGATGCGAAGGTCAGCGGCGACGTGAAGATCGGCGACATCGAGGTGTACAGCCGCGGAACCGCGGCGGTGGAAGTCAGGCGCCGCATCGGGATGGTGTTTCAGAAGCCGAACCCGTTCCCGACCATGTCCATCTACGACAACGTGGCCGCCGGGTTGAAGCTGAACGGGTACCGCAACCGCCGCCAGTTGGACGAGGTCGTCGAACGCTCGCTGGAGGCCGCTGCGCTTTGGGGCGAAGTGAAGGACGTCCTGAAGAAGAAGTCGGGAGCGAGCCTTTCGGGCGGACAGCAGCAGCGGCTGTGTATCGCGCGGGCGCTGGCGGTTCAGCCCGAGGTGCTGCTGATGGATGAGCCGGCGTCGGCGCTGGACCCGATCTCGACGGGCAAGATCGAGGAACTGATCTTTCAGTTGAAGCAGCAGTACACGGTCGTAATCGTCACGCACAACATGCAGCAGGCCGCCCGCGTCGCCGACGACACGGGATTCTTCCTGTTGGGCAAGCTGATCGAGTTCGACAAGACGCACAAGATATTCACAACTCCCTCGGACAAACGCACCGAGGACTACATCACCGGCAGGTTCGGATGATCAGAAGCAGGTTTCAGCAAGGACTCGACGACCTCAAAGAAAAATTGCTCGCCATGGGCGGTCTGGCCGAGAGTGTGATCGAGGCGGCCAGCCAGGCGTACACGAAGCAGGACGCGAAGCTCTGCCAGTTGGTGTTCGAGCGCGAACGAGAAATCAACGAAGCCGAACGCCGCATCGACGAGATCGCGGTGGACCTGCTCGCCATGCAGCAGCCGATGGCTTCCGATCTGCGCTTCATCCTCGCCGTGTTGAAGATCAACGCCGACCTGGAGCGCGTGGGCGACCAGGCCGTGAACATCGCGCAGCGTGCGGTGGACGCCATGCAGAAGACGCGCCCGGTGGACATCCCGGTGGATGTTCCACGCATGACCTCGGCCGTCTCGATCATGATCCGCCGGGCGCTACAGTCGTTTGTCGAAGGGCAGGACGACGTGGCCGAGGCGGTCCTGAGCATGGACAACGTGGTGGACCGCATGAAGGACGAAGCGTTCGTTGCGCTGGTGCGCTCGATGGAAACAGATCCGGCGAACACGCGCGCTTACCTCGATGCGCTGCTCGTCACACGCAACCTGGAACGCGTGGCAGACCACGCCACAAACATAGCCGAGGATGTCATCTTCTGGGTGCGGGGCGACGACGTTCGCCACCACCACGGCAGGCGTCTGGAAGACAAACGCGCCGCAGACAGCAGCAAGACCTAGGCTAGATCGAAGAGGAAGGCAGGGCCGGCGCCGCACCCTTCGCGAAGTCTCAGGGTGCCGGCGAGAAGGTACGCAGATGCGAACCGTTGCCGGGGTGCACCAGCAGGGCCCGCAGGTTGGAGCACGCGGGGGCCGAGCGGTACACGGTGCATTCGTAGCAATCACGTTCGGTGTTGCAGCAGGAGTGTTTTACCCAGCAGGGCACGCCGCCCGAGTTCTTCACCGGGCATGCCTGCTTCTGCGAGGCGTCGCATTCGTGGAGTTCCCAGCAGGGAAGCAGTGCGAGCAGGTGCCGGATCCCGGCGAAATTCAGGCGCGCCTCGCGCACCAGCCGGAGCAGCGTGCCGATCCACTCGAAATCCTCCTGGCTGAAGTAGCGCGTGCCCTTGGCCGACTTAATCGGGATCAGAAGGCCTTCGCGCTCGTACAGCCGAAGCAGGTCCACCGATACGTTGAAGTGTTGAGCGACCGCTCCAATCTTGATCCGCTGTGGCTGACCTGTACTTCCGTTTGCAGACATACGTGTGCACTTCCTTGCCGGGCTGGACGAGTTCCGGTGGATACAATGCAAGCGTGTTGCCGTACCAGGCGTGGACGTAAATAGCTAATTTTCAGTGACTTGCGTGGCCTACCCGGCACCGCGCTGGCTCTGGAGTCCACAAATCGGGCGAATTCACTCAGGATAGTGCGTGTTAGCACCCCCGGGCCTGTCCGGGCCTTACCCTCGGGCTGCTTGCCAGAAGAAACCCTCGGAGGTGACGCAC
>Ga0196976_1001463_pt1 | contig 10686 bp, 9 predicted proteins | sample S3v_513CmetaG_FD_148644 | JGI IMG/M metagenome (GOLD analysis project Ga0196976, IMG submission 148644) | Soil microbial communities from Anza Borrego desert, Southern California, United States - S3+v_5-13C | ecosystem: Environmental > Terrestrial > Soil > Desert | place: USA: California...
GGCGACTGCCTGACCTCGGCCGTCCTGCTGGAGTCGGCTGTGGGCGGCAAGGCGGTGGAAGTGGCCCGGGACGGCATGGTGATGCCGGCGGACGTCAACTGGGCCATCCGCCGGAAGGTGGAGGAAGTGCTCCAGGCTCTGCGGACTTTCGGCTTCGCCGTAACCGACGTGGAAAGCCTGGCCGCCGAGGCCGCCCGTCTGCCCAAGCTGCAGCCGGCTGTCACCGCACCGGCCCGGGCCGAAGTGGCCGCCACGGACGATTACGACCGTGAGCTGGCCCGCATGATCGACCATACGCTCCTCAAGCCCGAGGCGACGGCGGAGCAGGTGATCAAGCTCTGCAACGAAGCCCGGGAATACAACTTCATGTCCGTCTGCGTCAACCCCGGCTGGGTGCCCCTGGCCGCCGAGCAGCTGGCGGGCTCTACCGTTAAGGTCTGCACCGTGATCGGCTTCCCGCTCGGCGCCACCAGCACCGAGTCCAAGGGCTTCGAGACCGGCGAATCGATCCGCCAGGGCGCCACGGAAGTGGACATGGTCATCAACGTGGGCGCCCTCAAGTCCGGCCAGTACGACCGGGTGCTGAAGGATATCCAGGCGGTGGTCGAAGCCGCCCGGGGCAAGGCCCTGACCAAGGTGATCATCGAGACCGGCCTGCTGACCGACGCCGAGAAGGTGAAGGCCTGCGAGCTCTCCAAGGAAGCCGGCGCCGACTTCGTCAAGACTTCCACGGGCTTCGGCCCCGGCGGCGCCACCCCTGAGGATATCGCCCTCATGCGGCGCACGGTGGGCCCGGAGCTGGGCGTGAAGGCCTCCGGCGGCGTGCGTGACTACGAGGCTGCCGTGGCCGTGGTGAAGGCGGGTGCCAACCGGATTGGCGCCAGCGCCTCCATCAACATCGTCAAGCGGGTCAAGCCGCAGCCTTCCCCGACCAAGGAGAAGTACTAAGAAACAAGAGGGTTCCCTCCCGCCAGTGGCGTGGGAGGGAACCCTTTTTTCGTCTATTGCTTCACGGTAACTTTGGGCAGCCGGGGCCGGAAAATCAGGTGCAGGGGGAGGAAGATGATTAACAGCAGGAAGGTCCCGACGGACCAGAAGCGGGCAGCCCCATGGGAACGCCCCCGCTTGAGGCAGTCCATGTGTACCCAATAGGAGACAGCGGCAGCGATACCAAAGCCGATGATCGTTGGGATATAGCTCACGGCGGCCTCCATCAATTGAAATGTGCTGTTCTGATTAGATGTTCTTTGCTGAATTCCTTCTATTGACTTCGTTGGTCTTGTTCGATTATCATCGAACTATGGATGCGTTCGATGGAGGTCGAACTGATGACCTATCAGGTGGAGATTCGCTACTCCCCGGTTTATGAGCTTGTACATAGCCTGCAAGCCTTCGCAGATCTGCCAACCCGGAAGATCCTCGACCTGGGCGCCGGCTGGGTGCGCGACACAGCGAAGCACCTGCCCGCCGGGTTTGAAGAAGCGGCGGAGAGCTTTCGGTCAATGGGTCTCCCCCTGGAGGTGGTGGAGCATTGCCCCAACGGCGGCGACGACCCCGACGCCTTCATTGCCTGGCTCCGGGCGATGCCCGTTGGGCAACTTTACGAGCTTGTCCTGACCGTGGCCGAGGACCCGGCCAAACTGCCGCCGGACCTGCCGGGCGCCCGGGACCGTGTCCTGAACGTGCTGGAGCTTTGGAACGAGCGCTACTTCAAACACCTGGATCCCCGCATTACCGAAGGCCTGGCCCGCAGTGCCGCCCAGAGCCGGGGCCTCATCCGGGGGCGACCCCCTGAACTGGCCGTGGAGCTGATCACCGGGGGTCTGGTGCTGGACGTTGGCCCGGAGATCGAGCATGTGCTCCTGATCCCCCAGTATCACTGCCGCCCGCTCAATCTGATTAGCTGGGGCAAGGGGCGATGCATCATCAGCTACCCGGCGGACGTGCTGCCCACCGCCCCCGGCGCCGTGCCGTCGGACCTGCGCAACCTGACCCGGGCCCTGGGCGACGACGGCCGCCTGCAGATTCTCCGGTTCCTGGCCGGCGGCGTCCGCACGTTTACCGATGTGGTCAAGTTCAGCGGCCTGGCCAAATCCACCGTGCACCATCACATGGTCATCCTGCGGACCTCCGGGCTGATCAACGTCCACCTCAGGCCCGATGGGGCCGACCGGTATAGCTTCCGCCCCGAGGCGGTGGACCGCCTCACGCCCCGGCTCCATGCTTTCTTGAAGGAGGAGTAAGCGCATGTCGGCCTACCAGGCACCCAAGAACGGCTTCCGCACTTTCAGCATCATCTGGGCAACCCAGTCGGTCTCCGTCCTCGGCACGGCGCTTACGCTCTTTGCCATCAATATCTATCTGGCGCAGGTGCTCTACCCGCTGCCGGAGCAGAAGCCGCAGTTGGCCTGGGGGTTCATGGCGCTCAACCTGTCGGCGTTCGTTCCCCAACTGCTGGCGGCGCCCCTGGCCGGAGCCTGGGCCGACCGGCATGACCGGAAGCGGACCATGTTCTACGCTGACATTGCCAGCGGCGTCCTCAGCCTGGGGCTTGTCTTCCTGCTGCTGCAAGGTGAGCCGGTGGGCATCTGGACGCTGGTTGCCGCCGGCGCCGGCTACGGCCTGCTGGGCGCCTTCCACGGTTCAGCCTTCGACACCGCCTACGCCATGCTGGTGCCCGACCGCCTGCTGCCCCGGGCCAACGGCATGATGCAGACCATGTGGTCGCTCTCAACCATCATCGCGCCGGGTATCGCCGCATTCCTGATCTCCCTGCCCACGCTGGCCCAGCGGGGCGCCTGGGGCGGGACGGTGGGCACCTTCCTCGCCTCCCTGAGCGACGGCACCGCCCTGACCATCGCCGTGGACTCCATCACGTTCTTTCTGGCAGCCGCGGTGCTGCCGTTCCTGAACGTCCCCTCGCCCAGGCGGGCTGACCTGAGCGCCGCTACGGGCAGGCCCAAGCGGTCCATCTGGGCGGACATCCGGGAAGGGGCCGTCTACATCCTGCGGCGGCGCCCGCTACTCTGGCTGCTGGCGACGTTTACGGTCATCAACATGATGGAACCATTCGGCATCCTGCTGCCGCTAGTGGTCAAGTTCAACCTGGCCGCTGACTGGACCGCCCGGGGCTTCACCCTGGAGACGGCCCTGGCGCTGCTCAACACCGTTAACAGCGTGGGCGCCGTAGTGGCGGGAGTGACCATTACCGCCATCGGCGGGCTGAAGACCCGGCGGGTCTATGGCGTGGTGATCCCCCTCGGCATTGGCGCAGTGCTGCAGGTGGTGCTGGGCCTCTCGCCCGGCATCTACACCGCCGCCGCGCTGCTTTTCCTCATCGGTGTCATCTTCCCGGTCTCCAACGTCCATTCGCAGTCCATCTGGCAGACGCAGGTGCCGCGGGAACTGCAGGGCCGGGTCTTCGCCGTGCGCCGGGTGATCGCCCAGTGCGCCGGCCCCCTGGGCATGGCCATCGCCGGGGTGCTGGCGGGCCGATTTGACGCCGGGCTCGTCCTGGCGGCCATGGGCGGCCTGGCGGTCCTCTTCATGGTCGCCCAGATGCTCAATCCGCAACTGCTGAAGGTCGAAGACAAGGCCTACCTCGATGAGATGGCCGCTGCAGCGGGGAACGACTAACCTGTGGTAGAATGGGCGGGAACGGAGGTGCATCCGTGGGACTTTACAACGCCGAAGCGATCGTCCTTCGGACCCGCGACTTTGATGAGGCCGACAAAATTCTGGTCATGCTGACCCGCGAAGAGGGGAAGATTTCGGCCGTCGCCAAGGGCGCCCGGCGCCCCCGGGGCCGTTACGCCGCCGCTGCGCAGATTTTCACGCAGGTCAAGGCAGCGCTCTTTCACGGGCGGAATCTGGATACCCTCAGCCAGATCGAAATCGTCGAGTCCTTCCGGCATCTGCGGGAAGATTTGCTGCGGATGGCCTACGGGAGCTACATCTGCGAGTTGATGGACGAGATGCTGCGGGAGAAGCAGCGGTCCGAGTCGACCTATCTGCTGCTGCTGACGACCCTGCATCTGCTAAATGAACCCGGGCTGGACCCGGAGCCCACCCGGCGGGCCTGCGAGCTGAAGCTCTTCTCGATTCTGGGCTTCCGCCCCAGCTTCGATGAGTGTGTGGCCTGCAGCAAGACGCTGGCCCCGGCCCCGGTCGTCCGGTTTGCGCCGGCCCTGGGCGGGGCGCTCTGCCCGACCTGCTCCAGTGAGGGCGAAGTGGTGCACCGGCTCTCCCGCGGCACCGTGGAGACGATGAAGCGGCTGATGGACGGCGACATTCGCAAGGCCTCGGTGCTGCGCATCGCGGGGGATATGGCAGGCGAGATGGACCGGGTGATTGCTGACTACATCAAGGTCCGCACGGAGCGGCCGCTCAAGTCGAAGGAGTTCCTGGACGGCCTCCGGTTGTGAACTTGGTACCGAAAAGTGGACGGAGGGTCGGTTAGCAACGCAAGGGGGCGCCATTACGGCGCCCCCTGCTTTTCGTATGCACCGGACTCTGCTTCCCACCGGTAAGTCTCGCCGATCAGGGTATAGCCGCCGTCCGGGTTGTATCGCTTACTCACGGCTTCAATCCCTTCCGCAGTGACGCGGGCATCCCAATCGGCCATGAAATCCAGGAGGATCTCTGGCTGCCCCTTCTTGAGGCGATAGACCCGTCCGGCAGTGTTTTGCGGCGGGAAACCCGCAAAGAGCGTCAGGTGCTTTTCCTCGCCCCGCTGAACGAGAAAGCTGCCTGTCAGAGTCATGTGGGCAAGCTGGTCGTTTTCGGGGGCTGCGACGGGCCCGGAGGAGGTGATGAACCATACGCCGAGGCCATCCTTACCGGCCATGACCACCGCATGCTCTGGAACACCGTCCTCGTCCAGATCCGCAAGGAGGGAGTAGGCGACCTTTTCCCCGTGTTGGGCCGCCTGGAACGATTGGTACTGCTGACGCAGCGGGTCAGGTGTGTCGGCATGGCATCCGGCCAGCAGAGTCGCAGCGCAGAAACCTGCCAGCAATCGGTGCAACTGCATCGGTCTCCCTCCTCGGAACGCTCAAAGTCCCTGTATGACGAAACGGTTGCTGCACCCTACTGCTTGGGCGAAATAACCACGGTCTGCGTCTCCTGCTCCCACTTCACATCCATACTGTAGTTCTCGGAGACGAACCTGACCGGCACCAGCGTCCGCCCCCCGATGATCTTGGCGGGGACATCCAGCGCCTTCAGGGCCCGGCTGTCCAGCGTGGGCACCGGGTTGCCGATCTGCAGCCGGAGCACGCTGCCGTTTCGCACGGCGGTCACCGTCTCCGTGGCCGCATCCCAGGAGATCTCGGCGCCCAGGGCCTCCAGGATCGCCCGGGCCGGTACCAGTGTCCGGCTGTCCAGACTGACCGGCGGCTGGTCGAAGTCCAAATACCGGCCGTTCAGCCTTACCCGGATGACGGAGCTATCGAACACATAGTCCCGGCGGTAGCCTTCCTGGCCGTTCTTGTCGTACGCAACCACGGTCAGGGTGTGGGCGCCCGTCAGGCCGCTCAGGTCGACCTGGGCGACCCAGGGCAGCCGGTTGGCTGTCGCCTTCGGCACGCCGTCCAGCAGGTAGGCGACCCGGCCCACGCCGTTCGGCAGGTTGATGTATGCGGCCACCTGCGTCATGCCCGTCAGCGTCGCCTGCTCCATGGGCCGCCAGAAGGAAGGGGAGGCAGTGGGCGTCCCCAGGTACCAGTCGGCGGCGGTGACTCGCTTGTAGGCATCGGTCATCAGGCGGTTGCCGGAGAGGACGTAGTGGCTGGTGGTCGGCACCCGCGGGTTGGCGACCACGTCCACGTTGAAGTACGAGACCGCCTTCAGCCGCGGATAGACCAGCGGCAGGTAGCCGTAGAAGCGCTCAAGCGTCTGGGCGGCCCAGGCGGATTCGTCCCGGTTGGGCGAGCGGTTGGCCCAGCCGAAGCCGGTCTCCGACAACATGATCGGTTTGCGGGGCGAGTACTGGGTGTAAATCGCCTTGAACTTGTCCAGGGGGTTGGTCCGCCTCCCCTGATAGAAGATGTCCGCATCCTTCTGGCTGGCGTTCAGATCACCCAGGAAAAAGGCTTCGGTGTAACCGTTGATGCCGACCCAATCGACCGATTCATCGCCGGGATAGTAGAGGTTATAGTCTTCATCGCCCACATAGTTCGGGGACCAGACCATGGCCACGTTGGGCGCCTCTTCCCGCATGATGCGGGCCACCAGGGCAAACTTCTCCCGGTACAGGGTCGGGTTGCCGTGCCAGACGGTCCAGCTGCCGTTCATTTCGCTGGCGAAGCGGAGGAAGACGGGGCGCCCGAAGGCCTTCAGGTCACGGGCGAACTCCCGCATGTACTTACCGTCCTGCACGGCGGTCAGGCCCAGGGTCGGCTCCCAGGAGACCTGCAGGGTCGGGCTCTTGGCCCAGATTTCGCGGGTGGCGACATGGCTGGCCAGGGAGTTCCACTGGGTGTAGACCAGGGAGATGGCGTACGGCTTGCCGTAGGCTGCAGCCACCCGGGCGGGGTCGCCGGCCACGGCGGGGTCCAGGTCCAGCGTGCCGCCCAGCAGCGTGCCGAACGCGGGCTCATGCTTGGCCAGCCTGCCGGCGGGGGCGCCTTCGGTCGGGCGGGATACAAAGGCCCGGATTTCCGGGCGCAGTTGCTCGGCCCGGCGGACGTGGGGCAGCATGCCTTCGGCATAGCTCGGGTCGCTCAGCTGGCCCCAGCAGGCGATTTCGGCCTCGTAGGCGGCCAGGGCCTCGGTCAGGCGGCCCCGATCGTCCAGGGCCGGCCCCAGCTTGCGGGCGTAAACGCCGCAGGCTTCCAGGTCATGGCTGCGCAGGGAGGTGACCAGGTTTGTCCAGTACGGAATCGCCCCGTCAACGTCGCCGGCGCCTTCCTTGTCGCGTGCTGCCACAATCCATTGCCATTCCTGACTTGTGACAGCGGCGTTCACTGCCGTCGCCGGAAGTAGCGCCACCAGGCAGAGCATGGCCACGAGAGCCGAAATGATCCGACGCACGCAGAATCCCCTCCTTTGGTTTACGTGTTCGATTTTCCTCATCTCCCTATAAGACTCCTTCACGATCTGTTGCAACAGGGGCCGGGTTTGTAGTCCTTACGGATTAGTCATGGGATTCGCAAATGTGCTGAGGATCTATCCGATATACACTGGTCTTATGATCATTCAGCTTCGTATAATTGAGGTGCATCCAACTCAGAGGGGGCATGCACTCATTATGGTTTGGGCACAGTTAGCAGTCGTTCTGTTCTTCCTGATTCTCGGCTGCAGTTTTGGCAGCGTGGGCCTCGGTATCTTCGGCGCCCTGGGCACCGCGGTTCTGGTCTTCGGCTTCCACCTCAAAATTGCGACTCCGCCGATCGACGTCATGCTCATGATTCTCGCTGTGGTCACCGCTGCGGGCACCATGGAAGCCGCCGGCGGCCTGGAGTATCTGGTCAGCCTGGCTGAGCGGGCGCTGCGCAAGAACCCCAAGTATGTGACCTTCGTGGCCCCGATTGTGACCTGGGTCTTCACGTTCTTCGCCGGCACCGGCCACGTGGCGTACTCGGTCCTGCCGGTCATCTCCGAAGTGGCCCGCGAAACAAAGATTCGCCCCGAGCGGCCGCTTTCTGTCGCTGTGATCGCCTCGCAGTTTGCCATTACCGCCAGCCCGATCTCCGCTGCCATGACGACCATGGTCGGCCTGACCGCCGTCAGCGGCATGTCGATCGGTAAGCTGATGCTGATCACGGCCCCGTCCACCTTCCTGGCCTGCATGGTTGCCGCCTTCGCGATGAACTACTACGGCAAGGAACTGGACCAGGATCCTGAGTATCTCCGCCGCCTGGAAGCCGGGCTGATTCCGCCCGCCGTACCGGCTGCCGAGCGGGCGAAGAACGCCTACAAGGCTGACGGCAAGGCTGTCGCTTCGGTCATCATCTTCCTTGTGGCTGCTGTGACGGTCGTCGCCCTGGGCAAGGAAGCCTGGCGGCCCGGCTGGATCACCGACGGCAAGCGGGTCGCCCTGGAGATGCAGTACGTGGTGCAGCTTGTCATGATGGCCGCTGCCGCCGGCATCGTGCTGATCAGCAAGCCGGACCTGGAGAAAGTCGTCCGGGGCAAGGTCTTCTCGGCCGGCGCCACGGCGCTGGTGGCCATCTTCGGCATCTCGATGATGGGCGATACCTGGTTCAAGGCGAACGAAGCTGTAATCAAGACCAGCCTCGGTGGTTGGGTCAACATCGCTCCGTGGCTCTTCGCCTTTGCACTCTTCGGCTTCTCGGCGCTGGTCAACTCCCAGGGCGCCACGGTCAAGGCCCTGATGCCCATCGGTATCTCGTTCGGCATTCCGGTCCAGTACCTGGCCGCCATGATGCCCGCCGTCAACGGCTACTGGCTGACGCCGGACTACGGTCCGATCATCGCAGCGGTGCAGTTCGACCAGACCGGCACCACCAAGATCGGCAAGTGGGTCTTTAACCACAGCTTCATGCTGCCGGGCTGGATTGCGATCGTCCTCAGCGTGGTCTTCGGCTTCATCATCCAGGCCCTGGTCTGGTAAGAGAACAAGAAAAAACCCTTGCCTGCGCATACTGCAGGCAAGGGTTTTTCTTTTGGAGCGCAAGGTTAGCCGATATGGATCGAGACGCCGGTCACGTAGAACAGGTACCGCCCCAGCATCTCACCGGCCAGCAAGAAGGCCAGCGCCGTATAGACCAGACCGGTGGTCACCTTCCCGGAGGCAAGCCGCCGCCAGGCAAAGACCAGCGGCAGCAGACCGCCGGCCACGGTCAGGACCCAGCGCAGCACGAGGGCCACGCTATACTCGGAACCCAGCAGGTGCAGGGTCTGCTCGGCAGCTGGGCCCGCACCCGCCAGCGAGGCGAGGTAGAGCGGGTAAGCCGTAAGCACCGCGACCAGAACGACGACCGTACCGCCGACCAGCAGATGCAGGTTTGCGGCTACCTGGGCGTTCTCCCGCCCGAAGAAGGCGATCAGGCCGGCGGCCAGGCCCATGCCCACCACCAGTGCGGTGCCGATGAAAGCAACGTGGGTTCCCCAGCCCTGCCAGGCGGGGCGCGCCGTCATCTGGTAGACCATCGACATGCTGACGATCGACGCCACGCCGGCGACGGCGGCCAGCGCGTCCACGATCTTGCGGATGCCCGGCGTCCGGTCCAGCCCGGCCGAGGCCGCCAGGAGCACGAAGAAGCCGCCGGTGAAGAAGATTTCACGGGAGAGCCACGAAGTGGACAGGTGCTTCATCGCCGTCATGGCAAGCATCGGCTTGCCCAGGTGGAGCACCGAAGCGAGCAGGCCCACCAGGGCCACGGGAATCAACGCCAGCACCGCCTTGCGGTAGGCGCCGGCCATCGCTTCGTCACGGCTCCGCAGCCGCAGCCAGGCGATCAGGACAAAGGCGCCAATGGATGCCTGCATCAGGACCGTAAAGAGCGGCAGGGCCCATTCCTGAAGTTCCATTCTCTCTGCCTCCCTCCTACTTTCTGGCCTCGGGCTTGGGGCTGATCAGAATCGAGGGGCTGGTCAGGCTGGAGGAGGGCAGGCCGTTGACGTCCTGTACAGCGCCGGGATGCTTGGCGCGCAGCGCCTCGATCTCACCGAACTCCAGCGCCCGCATGACGCAGGCATCGACGCAGGCCGGGCTCGCCAGTTCCACGCAGCCGTTGCACTTGCCGACGACCCCCTTCTCCTCGATGAAGTGCGAGGCGCCGTAGGGGCAGGACCAGACACAATACTGGCAGCCGATGCAGGCATCCTGGTCCACGACCACCAGGCCATCTTCCGCCCGCTTGGTCCGGGCGCCGGTCGGGCAGTTCGTAACGCATGGGGCGTTCTCGCAGTGGTTGCAGGAGACGGAGAGGTTGTGGGACCAGGGCCGGGGATAGCGCCCGCCCTCAAAGGTATAGACTGTGCGGTACACAACACCCACGGGCAGATCGTTCTTGTCCTTGCACGCCACCTGGCAGGCCTTGCAGGCAATGCAGGCGGTCATATCGTAGTAGAAGCCCTTCTGTGCCACGATCGTTCCGCCTCCTTTACTTCAGTGGGATCCGCGGTGCCCAGGTTGCATCGGGCGCCAGCGGTGTGTCGTAAGGCTCCACCTGCACGTTGCAGGAGTTCCAGCCGGAAGTGCCCTGCCCGGACGGAATGCCGCCGCACAGGATGTTGTCAGCGCCGGCCTTGTCGATGCCCGTGGCCGGGTCGATATCGACCCAGGCACCGTGGGGCACGCCCACAACGCCGGGCATGATCATCTCGGTCACATGGGCGACCCGCAGAACCTTGCCGTGACGGCTGGAGAGCAGAACCGTGTCGCCCTCCTTGATGCCGCGGGCGGCGGCGTCCTGGCTGTTCAGTTCGATCTGATTGGGGAAGGCCTCGCGCAGCCAGCCGATGTTGTCAAAGACGGTGTGGGAGCGGCGCAGGTAGTGGGGGTTGATCGCCTGGAGCGGGAACTCGCCCTTGACCTTACCCTTCCAGTCCTTGAAGGTGCTCTCAAAGCCTTCGGTGGCCGGGTTGTAGGTGGGAATGGGTGCGATCTGGGTAAAGCCGTAGCCCTTGATCAGTTCGGCCAGCGCCCTGGAGTGAATCTCCAGCTTGCCGCTGGCGGTCTTCAGCTTGTTCTTCTCCGGATCCTTGCGGAACGCCCCA